>ERZ795056.5976-NODE-5976-length-11995-cov-4.599497_pt1 | contig 11995 bp, 9 predicted proteins | sample MGYA00375140_ERZ795056 | MGnify/ENA primary metagenome ERZ795056 (study PRJEB30185, sample SAMN05720227) | activated sludge metagenome | isolation source: Anaerobic digester | place: USA | collected 2015-03-09 ...
CAGATGTAAATAGTATTAAACGAAGTGATCTTAATATTCTTATTAAGGTAACAGAGGCTCTTCACGAAAAGAAGATAGTTCAAATAGCGGACAAAATAGCACATAATCAAAACATAAGAGTGATACTGGTTGCAGGTCCATCATCTTCAGGGAAAACAACATTCAGTAAACGTCTAAGCGTACAATTAGCAGCATCAGGGATCATTCCGGAAGCTCTATCTTTAGATAACTATTTCATCAACCGCGAATCAACTCCAATAGACGAAAACGGAGAACATGATTTTGAATCTATCCATGCTCTTGATCTTCCGTACCTTAATAGCCAATTGGAGCAACTAATAAATGGGAAAGAAGTTGAGACTCCCATATACAACTTTGAAACAGGAAAGCGGGAAGCAAAAGGCAAAAAGATGCAAATAAAAGACGGACAAGTTTTAGTCATTGAGGGCATCCATGGTTTAAATCCGGAACTAACCAAAACAATACCTGATGAGACAAAATTTAAAATATATGTTTCTGCATTAACAACTCTTTCCGGCAATGACCACAATTGGATTCCTACTAGTGACACTAGAATATTGCGACGCATCATTAGAGATCACAAGTACAGAAGTTATTCGGCAGAAAATACCATTTTAAGATGGCCAAGTGTCAGACGTGGAGAGAATAAGTGGATTTTCCCCTACCAAGAGAATGCTGATGCAATGTTTAACTCATCATTATTATTTGAGTTGTCTGCAATAAAGAAACAAGCTGAGCCAATACTTATGGAAGTAGGACAAAACTCTAATGCATATCCTGAAGCCAGACGTTTATTAAATCTTTTACAATTTTTTACTCCTATTTCTTACAATGATATTCCTGCAACATCACTACTAAGAGAATTTTTAGGAGGTAGCGGATTTAGATATTAATGAATCAACTGCCTACAGCAATCAAGGCAACACCAAGTAGAATACCTGCAAGGCAAATAGACTTGCGGAGAATGTTCTTTTCTTTAAATAAAAAGGCTGCAAATGTAAATGATACTAAAACATTGCTACGCCTTATTGGTGATATTAATGATATTAAGCTATCAGGACACTGAATCGCCCCATAATAGAAGAAATCAGCCAATACAATAACAATTCCTATAAAAGGAGCTGCCCACATCCATACCCACGGATTTTCTTTACGATGAGGAAACCATATTATTAATAACAATGGAATTAATAATATGACCTCATAGAAAGAATAGTAGGTTAGAATCGCCATTCTGGGGATATTTAGTTCCCTAACTAAATACTTATCAAATAGTGCACTTGCAGAACCTATAAGAGTCCCAATTAAAACTAACCAAACCCATATATTTGCGACAAAACGTATACCCTCTTTTTTACCTTCTATAGCGAATAACATAAACGCTGCCATTACCACAAGAAATCCTGACCACTGCCATAAATTCAATCTTTCCGAATAGATTACCAATGCTCCAATAAGAGTCCACATAGGAGCAGTCGACCTAATTGGAGAAACAATACTTAATGGTAAATTCTTTAATGCATAATAAACACAAATCCATGAAGACAATACTATCGCAGCTTTTACAACAAGCATTGTATGCATGTACAAAGGTATACTAGGAACAAAATAATACGAATCCATCGGTATAATACCAACCTTTGACAGAATTAAAAAAACTGCCATAAAAATAGACGAAGTAAACGTGCTGCACAACAATATAGGCAAAACGGCATTATAACGTAACACATATTTGCGTAACACGTCATATATGCCTAAACAAAAAGCAGAGCAAAGGGTTAATAATACCCACATAATACCTAACGATGGTATAATTTGTTTGTTTGATAAGTAGGTTCGCAGGTAAGATTAATACCTAAACTACGAAATACACTTACATCAACTTGCGATAAGATAACACTAGAATGAACTTCACATCCCCTTAACAAATGCAAACAATTAATCGCTTTTTCAGCATTTATATCGTTTAATGCACATATTGATAAAGCAATTAGTACCTCGTCAGTATGAAGCCTCGCATTTAAGTTTCCCAAATGCGCTATCTTTAAGTCTTGTATAGGTGCTATGACAGATGGTGAAATAAGTTGAATTTCATCTGGAATTCCAGCCAGGTTCTTAAGCGCATTAAGCAGCATTGCAGAAGATGCTCCAAGTAAATCACCTGTCTTTCCTGTTACAATCTGATTATCATTTAATTCAATAGCAGCTGCAGGATTAGCAGTTTCTTCTGCTTTAGAAACAGCAACTGCTACTACTCTTCTATCAGATATACTAACTTTTGCCTTTTCCATCAACAACTTTAATTTGTATACCTGATCTATAGATGCATTACCATTTCTTACACTACATAGTGTTCTGTAATATCTTCTAACTATTTCATTTTTAGCAGCAATTGACACAACCTCATCGTCAATTATACAATTTCCGGCCATGTTTACACCCATATCTGTTGGAGATTTATATGGGCAACTGCCCACTATACGTTCAAACATTGCCGTTAATACAGGAAATATTTCAACATCACGATTGTAATTAACAGCTGTTTCTCCGTATGCCTCCAAATGGAATGGATCAATCATGTTTACATCATTCAAGTCTGCAGTTGCAGCTTCATAAGCCATATTTACAGGATGCTTTAATGGCAAATTCCAAATTGGGAATGTCTCAAATTTTGCATATCCTGCTTTAATTCCTCTTTTATTATCATGATACAATTGAGATAAACAAGTTGCCATTTTACCACTTCCGGGACCTGGGGCAGTAACAACTACCAAAGATTTGGAAGTCTCAATATATTCGTTTTTTCCATAACCTTCATCACTAACAATAAAAGAGATATTAGAAGGATATCCTTGAATAGGATAGTGGCGATAAACTTTTAAACCTAATGCTTCAAGCTTTTTCTGATAGGCCACAACAGCAGGCTGATCTTCAAATTGAGTCAATACCACACTACTTACATATAGTTCATATCCGCGGAAAGCATCAATTAATCTAAGAACATCAACATCGTAAGTAATGCCTATATCTTCTCTTAATTTATTTTTTTCGATATCTGCTGAATTGATTACAATAATAATCTCAGCATCCTCCTTTAAATTTACCAACATACTAATCTTGCTATCCGGTTCGAATCCGGGCAAAACACGTGAGGCATGAAAATCATCAAATAATTTTCCACCAAATTCCAAATACAATTTACCTCCGAAAAAAGCTATGCGCTCTGCAATTTTGTGAGATTGCGTTTGAAGGTACATTTGGTTGTTAAATCCGAGCTTTTGCATAATAATAGTATATCTTTTTTATCAAATTTAAACCCATCTACCATCTGAGCGTATCAGAGCAATAAGATGCTCTACCGCTTGTTCTTCGGGAATATTCTTCTCTACACATTGTTGTCCCCTATAAAGACTTACACGACCGACCCCGGCTCCTACGTATCCATAATCAGCATCCGCCATTTCGCCGGGTCCGTTAACAACACAACCCATAATACCAATCTTAAGTGATTTTAAATGAGATGTAGCTGCCTTAATTTTTTCAATTGTAGATTCAATATCAAATAAAGTTCTACCGCAACTTGGGCACGAAATGTATTCAGTCTTAGTAATACGCGCACCTGTTGCTTGCAGTATTCCATAAGATAAAGAGTTTACAATATCCGCTGCTATGTTTGGTGCCACAATTCTTATTCCATCTCCTAAACCATCAATAAAAAATGGTCCAAGTTCGATGGAAGCCTCTATTTGCAAAGTTTCTAAATCAGAAGTATTATACACCCTTGTTAACACAACAGGTTGTTTGTTATTCTTAGATTTTAGATTTGCAAAGAACAAACGACCTTCACCCAAAGCATTATCACTTGACAACACGCAATCAAGTACTCCATTAGGCAAAGTTTCTTCTGCAGTAAGTACCAATGGGACTTGATTCCCCCCAAAAGAACCAACAGCCAAAGTTTCTCTCCGACTATATTGCTCGGGATTATATAAATTTTCATCAAAACCTGCGATTATGGCAGCTTTGCTCTTTCTACTGATGAAATCGACTATTTTTTTAGCTACCGGAATTTCTGCAACCGGTGACTCACTTAAAGATACCCTGATCGTATCACCTAAGCCGTCAGACAATAACGTTCCTATTCCAACCGCAGATTTAATACGGCCGTCTTCTCCACTTCCTGCTTCAGTAACTCCAAGATGTAGTGGGAAATTCATTCCTTCTTCCTGCATTCTTCTTGCCATCTGTCGCACAGTTTGGACCATTACACGAGTATTAGATGCCTTGACTGAAATAATTACATTACTAAAATTTTCTCTCTTACATATACGTAAAAACTCCATACAAGATTCAGTCATACCTTCGGGAGTATCACCATATTTTTCTAGAATTCTTTTATTAAGTGAACCATGATTAACTCCTAATCTAATAGCTGTATTATGTTGTTTGCATAAATTCAGAAATGGAACAAACTTATGCTCTATTTCATCGATTGAATTAGCATAATTGCCGGGATTAATTCTTACTTTTTCAACGTGAAGCGCAGCTTCATCTGCAACTTTTGAATTAAAATGTACATCAGCAACCAAAGGCGTGTTATAAGAACGTTTATTAAGTTCTTCGCGTATTAAAGCCATGTTTTTGGCTTCGCGTTCACCTTGTGTTGTTAATCGTACTAATTCACTGCCCGCTTTTATTAAATCGACAGTCTGATTTACAGAGGCTTCAGTATCCATAGTAGAAGTATTCAGCATAGACTGAATGCGTATAGGATTATTTCCTCCTATACATACATTGCCGACTTTTACTACACTCGACTTTCTGCGAATATAATTAATCATACTTTTTTTTTATAAATATGACACCAAGCTACTCATTTTCATTGAGTTCGAGCCCTTTATCAATATTGTTTTACCTATTATTGGATTTTCTTTTAAGTAATTCGCAAATGCTTCTGTATTCTCAAAACACTTAAATTCGTTCTTTGTTGCAGAAAAATTCTTACCTAAAAGATATACATCATGAACGCCTATTTTCTCGATTAAATGGACTATATTTTGATGTTCCGTCAGACTAGTTTCTCCCAATTCAAACATATCCCCCAACACTACACATTTAGAAGTTGCATCAATCTTAGCAAAATTCTGCAATGCTGCATCCATGCTTGTAGGATTGGCATTGTAGGCATCTATTATAAGCGTGTTATCATTTGTTTTACAAAGTTGAGAACGATTATTTGTAGGAAAATAGGATTCTATGGCAATCTTAATCTTATCATCAGAAACATTAAAATAACGACCTACACATACAGCAGACATAACATTTGCCAGATTATAATCGCCTATTAAATTAGTATTAATTTCTATTGAGCCATTAATCGTATTGTATTGTACCTTCAGATAAGGAGTTACGCCAATAAGTGATCCTGAAACATAATTAGAATCAGATATTCCGTATGTAATAGTATCCAAATCTGTTGCCATCTTGTTAAGATATGGATTATCTGCATGCAAAAACACCTTTCCCTTACTCATTCTCAGGTATTCATATAATTCGCCTTTTGTTTTCATAACCCCCTCAAAAGAGCCAAAGCCTTCTAAATGAGCCTTTCCAACATTAGTTATCAGTCCGTAATTAGGCTTCGATATATTAACCAATGACTCAATTTCACCAGGGTGATTAGCGCCCATTTCTACCACAGCCATATCATGTTCATTAGTTAAACGAAGTAAAGTAAGAGGTACACCAATATGATTATTTAAATTTCCTTGAGTATATAATATGTTATATTTTTGAGACAATACGGCAGACACCAATTCTTTAGTGGTAGTCTTGCCATTGGTACCTGTAATACCAATTATTGGAGTTCCTAATTTTTCCCGATGAAATCGAGCTAAATCTTGTAATGTTTTTAAGCAATCTTCTACTAGTATACAACGTTCATCGCTAAAGTAATCTTTGTCATCAATCACAGCCATTGCACAGCCTTGCTCAAATGCCTTTGACACATAAGCATTACCATTAAAATTAGCACCTCTCATTGCAAAAAATAGCGAGCCCTTAGGGCAGTTTCGGCTATCAGTCGAAACTTGCTTGCAACGTTCGAAACACTCATATAACTGCTCGATTTCCATTTTATCGTTATTTTTGACAAAAGTACTGCAATATTTCTAACTTTGACAATCCTTGAGGTTTTTTATTTTTAGAATAAAAAAAATAATGACTAACTTTGACCAAAATTACACGCCAGTTATGCATAAAAGAGTTCCGTTATTGTGTGGATTGAGTATACTCATTTCTACTATTTTTTCAGCTTGTTTAACAGAGCCTTCTACATCACAAGAGGCACATATTCAATCTTTTTATTTCAATGCAAATGATTCTGCACCGGATATAAGTAGTATAACTTTCACGGTAGACACAACAAATCTTATTATTTTTAATACAGATTCTGTTGCGTATGATTCTAACATAAGTCAGATTGTTCCGGTGATAGTAGGATACGGCAGTTTTTCAGGCATCACTGTAAATTCTATTACATGGAATCAAACCGATTCTTTAGATTTTAGAAATCCTGTAAGTATAACCGTTACGGCTGCCGACAAAAAAACATCCCACACATACAATGTTGTAGTAAACAAGCACAAAGTTAACCCGGATAGCATCGTATGGACAAAAACAGTTGACGCTATCGCTCAAATAGATAATATCAAAGCAACGCAGGCCTTTTATGTCGAAAATAAATTATTCTGTGCTATTCAATCAGAAAATCGTAGCGACATATACGTAGCAGATACGGAAACTAATTGGAGTTCTGATATTAATAGTACAATAGAATTTAATGTCAGGTCAATAACAGTGAGAGAAAACGATATCGTTATGCTTACAAACGATGGTTCGGCAATGTATAGTTGGAATCCTACAACAAAAGCATTAGAACAATTGGCAAATGCACCTGAAGGATATGAAATCAAAGATTTAATCGGATACATAGACGACGAAATTTGGGCTATCTCTATAAACAATGGCATTAAGACAATCTTAAGCTATAGTAACAACGAATGGAATAACATATCTGATGCATCAATAGAAGCAGAGGGATTTCCTGTTGAAGGCTCTGCAAAAATGCAATGGAACAACACAATGCCATACTTGTTAGGAGGTTCAAACGCATCAGGAGTATTGCAAAATTGTGTGTTTTCTACCGAAAATGGTAAATACTGGACCAATCTTATCAAATCACCTAATTATGGATTTGGCAATCGCAAAGATGCTGCTGCAATATATCTAGACAACAAAATATTTATATTTGGAGGAAGCAATGGCAGTACAATTGTCAGCACTACATACCTGTCACACGATAATGGTTTCAGTTGGTCGAATGCTTTAGAATATCAAGAATTACCTACTACATACACAGATAAAACAGGCATAAGTGCTGTAGTTGACAACCAAAATTACATTTGGCTTATTGGGGGTAAAGATGAAAACGGATCTTTTCACACAGATGTATGGAAAGGTCGAATCAATAAATTTGATTTCTTACTGCAATAATATAAATGGAACGCATTGCTTTATTTCCAGGCAGTTTTAATCCGTTTACAAAAGGGCATGAGTCTATAGTTAGCAGATCACTAAGCATATTTGACAAAATAATTATTGCTATAGGTGTAAATGGAGATAAAAACATTGAATTCATCGATAAAAGAATGGATTCTATAAGACAATTATATATAGATAATCCACGTGTTATTGTTGTAAATTACGAAACTCTCACAGCAGATGTAGTAAAAAAATATAATGCCAACTGCATCATTAGAGGTATACGTAATGGTAAAGATTTAGAGTACGAAACAAATATAGCAGAAGTCAATTACTCATTTTTTGGAGTAGAAACAATCTTTATGCTCAGTGAACCAAATCTTAAAAAGGTTTCATCAAGTATAGTACGAGAATTGCAAAAATACGGTAAAGACGTTTCTTCCTACCTACCAAATAAATAATAATTACAAATTATTTGCGTTAGAAATCTTATTGACACGCGCAGAATGGCGACCTCCTTCAAAGTCAGTAGTCAAAAAGGACTCAATCATAATTTCAGCCTCAGCCAATGAAATAAAACGAGCAGGTAATGATATAATATTTGCATCATTATGTTTTCGAGCTAAAAGAGCTATCTCGTTTTTCCAACATAATGCAGCACGAACATTACGATATTTATTAGCCACCATACTAACGCCATTACCGGTTCCGCAAATAGCTATGCCAAAATCAAACTTTCCTGCATTAATTTCGGCAGCCATCGGATTAATCATATCAGGATAATCAACACTATCAGCAGAGAATGTTCCAAAATCTTTCAATTCGAACAATTTTGCTCCAAAATACTGTTTAATCTCCTCTTTCAATTCATAACCGGCGTGGTCACAAGCAATAGCAACACTTAAGGTGTCTAAATCTTTCATATACATCAAGGTTTAAAGGTTTACCTATTCGGGGATATACTATCCCTTGTAAAACAAGAGCAAAGATAGCTCAAATCAATGACAAAAAAGCAAAAGAATTTTATTTATTTCAATAATTATTATGCAATTATTGAGATAAAACTAAGAAGCCGTGTTCTTTCAAATCTTCCCAAAATAAAGGATACGATTTAGATACAACATTAGGGTTGTTGATTAAAATATTTTGTAAGCACATAGCTGCAGGAGCAAATGCCATTGCCATCCTATGATCATCATAAGTATCTATACTGAACTCGCCTGAAGTTTCTATTTTTAAACCGTTCCAAGACAATTCTCCGATTCCGATTTCCTCTAGCTTAAATCCCATTTTTGCACATTCTTTTTTCAAAGCAGCAATTCTGTCTGTTTCTTTTATTTTTAATGATTGCAATCCACAAAAATTAAATTGTACTCCCAAAAGGCAACATGTAACTACTATGGTTTGAGCCAAATCAGGACAAGAATTAAAGTCGTAGAACAGCTTTTTTACAGGAGTTGATGTTTTTTTTATCCGCACATTACCATTAAGATACTCAGTTTGTACTCCTAATGATTCAAATATTGTTGCTACCACAGAATCCCCTTGTAAACTATTCTTTGATAGACCTATTAGTTCAAGTTCGGCATTTTCAGTTAGCGAAATTATTTCGTACCAATATGATGCTGCAGACCAATCATTTTCTACTATATAAGATGTATTCGAATATTTCTGTGGAAATATTTTTATCACATTATCATGCCATACTGTAGAAACCCCAAAACTTTCCATCATAGATAAAGTCATCTTAATGTAGGGCTTTGAACTAATTTTTCCGTTCAAATACATATTGATCCCATTTTGAGTATATGGGGCAATCATAAGTAATGCCGATATATACTGGCTACTAACACTGCCGTCAATTTCAATATCACCACCAATTAGGCTATGACCCTTTATTCTTAATGGAGGAAATCCCTCTTCGTTAAGATATTCAATATCTGCTCCTATGTTCCTTAAGGCATCAACTAAAATCTTAATAGGGCGATGTAACATTCGTTCTGATCCGGTAATTTGCCATTCGCCTGCCTTAAGAGACAAGTAAGCAGTTAAAAATCGCATTGCAGTTCCGGCAGCACCAACATTTATCTCGTTTTTAAAAGAAGACAATGCAGCAACAACTGCATCTGTATCATCACAACAAGATAGATTTTTTACATCAGAACTTCCGGACAAAGCTTTTAAAATTAATGCTCTGTTTGAAATACTTTTAGAAGCCGGTAATATTACGCTTCCGGATATCTTTTTTGATAATATAATACAATTTGATTTCATTTTTGTCTACAATGCCCACAAAAATATAAAAAAAGGAGCAAAACGGCATCGTTTTATTTATTTTTAAGACATGTTGTCAAATTATGAATTTGCCATTTTAGATATTCTGATTAATTTTGCATCGTGGGTAACAAGGGAGTGACCACATAAAAAATTATTAAAGAGAGAAGTTTTTAAACAATAAATCATTTAACTATTTTCAAACATGGCAAATTTAGATTTAAGCAAGTATGGCATTAACGGAGCCATTGAAGTATTACACAATCCTTCATTTGATGTTTTGTATGCAGAAGAGACAAAACCCGGTTTAGAAGGTTTTGAAAAAGGTCAAGTAACAGAGTTAGGAGCAGTAAACGTTATGACAGGTGTTTACACAGGTCGTTCTCCTAAAGATAAATTCTTCGTTAAGAATGAAGCAAGCGAAGATAGCCTATGGTGGACATCTGATGAATATAAAAATGACAACAAACCATGTTCAGAAGCAGCTTGGGCCGACTTAAAAGCTAAGGCAGTAAAACAACTTTCAGGCAAACGTCTATTTGTAATAGATACTTTCTGTGGAGCTAACCCTGCAACACGATTAAAAGTTCGTTTTATAATGGAAGTAGCTTGGCAAGCACACTTCGTAGCAAATATGTTTATTCGCCCAACAGATCAAGAATTAGCTAACTACGGCGAACCTGATTTTGTATCTTTCAACGCAGCAAAAGCAAAAGTTGAAAACTTTAAAGAATTAGGATTAAATTCAGAAACTGCTACCGTATTTAATTTGAAAACAAAAGAACAAGTTATTTTGAACACATGGTATGGTGGCGAAATGAAAAAAGGTATTTTCTCTATCATGAACTACCTTAACCCATTGAAGGGTATAGCTTCTATGCACTGCTCTGCTAACACAGACAAAGCAGGTACTAGTACAGCTATTTTCTTTGGTTTATCAGGAACAGGAAAAACAACTTTGTCAACAGATCCAAAACGTTTACTTATTGGTGATGACGAGCATGGTTGGGACAACGAAGGTGTATTCAACTATGAAGGTGGATGCTACGCTAAAGTTATCAATCTTGATAAAGATAGCGAACCTGATATTTACAAAGCAATTCGTCGCGATGCTTTGCTAGAAAATGTTACTGTTGATGCAAATGGAAAAATTGATTTCAATGATAAGAGCGTAACAGAAAACACACGTGTTTCATATCCTATCGAACATATTGAAAACATCGTTAAACCTGTATCGAAAGGTCCTCACGCAAAACAAGTTATTTTCTTGTCAGCTGATGCTTTCGGAGTATTACCTCCTGTATCGATTTTGACACCTGAACAAACAAAATATTATTTCTTATCAGGATTTACAGCAAAATTAGCAGGTACAGAACGTGGAATTACAGAACCTACCCCAACATTCTCTGCTTGCTTTGGTGCAGCATTCTTAAGTTTACATCCTACAAAATATGGTGAGGAGTTGGTTAAGAAAATGGAAATGACAGGTGCAAAAGCATACTTAGTTAACACAGGTTGGAATGGAACAGGAAAACGTATTTCTATTAAAGATACTCGTGGTATAATCGATGCTATCTTAGACGGAAGTATAGACAAAGCTCCTACAAAACAAATCCCTATGTTTGACTTCAAAGTGCCAACAGCATTACCTAACGTAGATCCTAAGATTTTGGATCCTCGCGACACTTATGCAAGCGCATCTCAATGGGACGAAAAAGCTAAAGATTTAGCAGCACGTTTCATCAAGAACTTTGCTAAATTCGAAGGTAACGAAGCCGGAAAAGCATTAGTTGCTGCCGGTCCTAAATTGTAATTGATTAATCTTTTTATTAATAATAGCCCCGAAGTTTAAGACTTTCGGGGCTATTTATTTATTTAATATGGATGTAAGTTTTACATCCATATTTTACAAAAAAATACTAACTTTGCAGTTAGCATAACATCATACTTTTAAAAACAATAATTTGATATATGATTGAAGATACCTCATTGATATTACAAGATCTAAAATTCAAAAACACATATACAGACGATTCGATTAAAACTCTGGAGGGACTTGAACATATCCGCTTAAGACCTGGTATGTACATTGGAAAATTGGGTAATGGTGAATATGCTGATGATGGTATTTATGTTCTTTTAAAAGAAGTTGTAGATA
>ERZ795056.5979-NODE-5979-length-11992-cov-4.628466_pt1 | contig 11992 bp, 7 predicted proteins | sample MGYA00375140_ERZ795056 | MGnify/ENA primary metagenome ERZ795056 (study PRJEB30185, sample SAMN05720227) | activated sludge metagenome | isolation source: Anaerobic digester | place: USA | collected 2015-03-09 ...
CGCCTTCTAATTTTTGCATAATAAAACCTTCTCCTCCAAACAATCCTGTTCCTAATTTTCGTTGAAATTCTATTCCAATACTTACACCTTTTGCTGCACATAAAAAAGCATCTTTTTGGCAAATAATTTTACCCCCTAAATGAAATAAATCGAGTGGAATTATTTTTCCTGGATAAGGCGATGCAAAACTTACTTGTTTTTTTCCATGACCAATATTGGTGAAAGCTGTCATAAATAAATTTTCTCCAGTAAGCAATCTTTTTCCTGCACTAAAAAGTTTGCCCAATATGCCAGATTGTTGGGCACTTCCATCGCCAAATAAGGTTTGCATTTGAATGCCATCATCCATCATCATAAATGCTCCAGGTTCGGCAACTGCTGTTTCGTTGGGGTCTAATTCAACTTCTACATATTGCATTTCTTCGCCAAAAATTTTATAGTCTATGTCGTGATTGCTTCTCATAATTTCAAAATTTTATGTAAGATATGTAGTGTTCTTGAATTAAATATTACAGAATTGGATTTAAAAATAGCGTAGTTGATTTTCTCCATAAAACTATAAGGTTTCAACAATTAAATTTCAAGATGCATTATTATTAAAAAAAGCAAAGGTTCGTGGGGACACGAACCAAGGCATAAAAAAGGAAAGGTTTGTGGGGACACAAACCAAGGCATAGAACACGAACCAAAGCATAGAACATTAAGCCCTAAACCTATAAGTTTTTAAAAACTTATAGGTTTAGAATAAAAAGTCCGTTGCAATTAATTGCAACGGACTTTTACATTTTCTATCAAAGAAATTAGCTTAAAATTTTTATGCTTTTATTGGTGCTGGTTTTAAAACACCCATCCAAACTTTTTTACCTTGTAACGCTTTTACTAAAAACATTACGCCTACAAGTATAAAGAAAAACGGACCAGTAAAACCTAAAATTGCTACAAACTTAGTACCGTAAAAACGAGACATTGGTCGTCTTAAACGTTCACTTAAAATATACATGCTTGGTACCATTACTAAGGTTAAGAAAAATGCGAAGATTAAACCAAAAATAATTGTCCAGCTAAGTGGTCCCCAAAACACAACACTATCTCCACCAAAGAAAATATGGGGATTTAAAGTTTTAAACAACGATACAAAATCTATATTAAATCCAACTGCTAAAGGCAATAAGCCCAACATGGTAGCTAAAGCTGTAAGCAATACTGGTATAATACGAATTTTACCAGCTTCAATTGCAGCCTCTCTTGTTTTATATCCACGGCTTCTTAACTCATCGGTAAATTCAATTAATAAAATTCCGTTTTTAATTACAATTCCTGCTAAACCAACAACACCAACGCCTAACATAATACTAGCTATTGTCATACCTGTTGCAGCATAACCAATAAATACACCAATTATACTAAAGAAGATTTCGGTTAATACAATAAATGGTTTACTAATGCCATTAAATTGTAGTACAAGAATTAGGAAAATTAATAACAATGCTGTAACCAAAGCAGTAACTAAGAAAACGCCTGTTTCTTTTTCTTGCTCACCTTGCCCTGTTTGTTTAATGGTTACATCTTGTGGTATTTTATTCTTGCTTTTGAAATCTTCAATTTTTTTGGTTAACTCTTTATTTACTGGGCCTGCCAATGAAGGGTCGGTAACATTGGATTGAATTTGAATGGTACGTTTTACATTTTTTCGTTTTACCGAACCCAATGTGTTGGTATAATCTATTGATGCAACTGCATTTAATGGTATTTGCTTAATAGAGTTGTTGCTAAAATCTCTAAACGTAATACGCATATTCATTAAATCGGTAATGTTGTTTCTATACAAATCGGCATATCGAATTTGAATTTTGTATTCATCTTCTCCATCTTTTAATTTGCTAGCTTCTTTACCAAAAACAGCATTTCTAATTTCCATACCCACTTGTGCAGTACTCAAACCTTCTAATAACGCTTTTTCTCTATCTACTACAATTGATATTTCTGGATTCTGTAAATCAATATCCATTTTCATTTCTTCAACTCCAAAAATTCTATTGGTATCTAAATAATTTTGAAGGTTGTAAGCAACTTTTGAAATTTCATCAAAATCGTCGCCTGCAATTTCAATATTTACTGGAGGATCTGTTGGTGGTCCACCAGCTTCTTGTTCAACTTGAATACTTGCACCAGGAATGCCATTCATTTGCTTTCGTATTTCGTTCATAAAAAACATAGTGCTTTTGCCATGTCTTTTTTCATACTCTAAAAAGCTTACTTGAATTCTTCCCAAATTGCTTTGTGTACTTCTATTGTTATCTCTAGGATTGTTGGCACTTACAGCCACATTGGTAATGATACTTTCTACAATACCATGTTCTTTAGTTGGTAGTTCATTGGCCAAAACTTTTTGAACTCTTTTTTCTAAAATTGATGTAACCGAATCGGTAACTTCTGTTTTTGTACCAATTGGCATTTTTACATATACATATACAAAGTTGGGATCGCCACTTGGGAAGAAAGTACTTTTATTGCCTCTGGCAATTAACAACATTAATGATATTGGAAATAAGATAAATAAACCTACCAATGCAATTGCAGGACGCTTGCCTTGTAAAATCCATTCAAGTAATTTTTCGTACTTATTCATTAAGTTAGGTAGGGCTCTTTCTTGGAAGAAATGAATAATATCTCTTAACACAAATCTTTCTAAAATAGCCAATAATGGGAATAGAATTAATAAATTACCCATACCATGCCAACCTGCAATATTGAGAATAATTCCACATGAAATAAACAGCCAAAACCAACTTGCTTTAAAAATATCTCTACGTGGTTTTTCAAACTCTCTGCCTTCTGGCTTCATGAAACTTACAGCAAAAACTGGGTTAATAATAAAGGCAACAATTAACGATGCAGTTAAAGTTAAGATTAACATTGTAGGCAGGTAAATCATAAACTTACCAATTAAGCCTTTCCATAACAATAAGGGGAAGAAAGGTGCCAATGTTGTAAGTGTACCAGCCAAAACAGGAATAAATATTTCGCCTGCTGCTTCTTTTGCAGCACGTTCAATTTTTACTTTACCATTGTTGTAAATACGATGGGTATTTTCAATCACCACTATTGCGTCATCCACAATAATTCCCAATCCAAATAGTAGAGCAAAGAGTACAATAAAATTTAGTGTAACATGCGAACCAACAATAAAATCGGCGACGGGTAAAAATAAAAATGCAACAAATACCGAGAGTGGAACACTTAGTGCCACAAAGAATGCATTGTTTACACCCATAAAAAACATCAACACCAATAACACTAAAATAAAACCAATAATAATGGTATTAATTAACTCGTTAAATGAGGTTGCAGTTTTTTTACTTTGATCTCCAGTAAAAACAATTTTTAATTTATCTGATGGAGGAATTTCGCCTTTGGCTTGCATTTCTGCAACCAGGGCTTTTATTTTTGTAGCAGCATCAATTAAGTTTTCGCCACTACGCTTTACAATGTTTAGAGTAACCACATTTTGCCCATCTAATCGAGCATAACTTTCTGTTTCTTTAACTGTATCTATTACTTGTGCAACATCTCTTAAATAAACAGGGCCACCTTGTAAATTTTTCACCACAATATTTCTCATATCGTAGGTGCTAGCAAATTGTCCTTTAACACGTATGCTACGTTTCATTTCTCCAACAGTAATCAACCCACCACTAATATCTCTGTTTTCAAAATTGATGGCGTTGCTAATATCGTTGAAGCTCAATTTAGCAGCTTGCATTTTAAAAGGATCTACATTAATTTGTATTTCTCTTTCTGGTGCACCCACAATATCGGCTCTATTAATTTCTGTTAATTCTTCAAACTTATCTTGCATTTTATCGGCATACCGCTTCAATGTCATTCCATCGTAATTGCCACTAATGTTTACATACAAAATGGGCATTTCACTAAAATCAAATTCTTGCACATTGGGTTGTTGCGTTAAATCGTTGGGTAAATCGGTTTGAGCTTTATCAATTGCATCTTTTACCTTTTGCTTGGCAATTTCTGTTTTAACATCGGTATCAAACTCAACAATAATTAAACTAAAATCTTGTTGAGAAGTACTTTGAATTTTTTTAACCTTAGCTCCACTAATACCTTTCAATTGTTTTTCAATTGGACGGGTAACAAGGTTTTCCATGTCTTTGGGCGAATTACCAAAATAAACAGTATTCACACTAATGGTGGGAACTACAATATCTGGAAATTGTTCTTTGGGTAAAGTTGCAAATTTGATTAAACCAAACAGCGATACAAGAATGGTAATAATGTATGTTGCTGTTCTATTGTTTATAGCCCAACTTGTGGGTTTAAACTGTTTAAATTTTTCTGCTATACCTTCTAATATATGCATAAATTATTTTTTGATTGGTTCATAATAACCAGCAATCAATATTGATTTTGGTTTGATTGCGTTGTTAGGAATACTGCTTTAAAGTAGAACACTTTTTTACTATTGTACTTTAATTATTTGTCCATCGTAAACACCTTGGTATCCATCTGTAATTAATTTTTCATTAGCTGTAATTCCAGATTTTACTTCTATTAATTGATTGTAACTTTCACCAATTACAATCGTTTTTTTACGAGCCACCAATTTGTTGCCTTCTTGTACTGCAACAAAAACATATTTTCCAGTTTCGTCTGTATTAACAGTATTTACAGGTATTACAATTGCATTGTTGGCTGCATAATCTTCTATACGAACCTGTGCATTTTGATTGGGGCGAATTACTCCATCATAAGGTAATTTTGCCTCGGCACTAAAACTTCTATTGCTGGTATTAATGGTTTTGCCAGATAATGAAATGCTGCTGTTGTAAGTCTTATTAATATCGGGTAATACAATTAAAACTTTACTACCTACTTTAACTTTTCCTGCATAGTTTTCTGGTACATCAGTAACTACTTTTAAGCTGCTCGTATTTACAATTTTAATTTGAGCACCCATTGCACCAATGCCACTAAAAGTTTCACCCACTCTAATATTTACTTCATCTGCAATACCGTCAACATCGCTATAAACATTGGTTGCATTGGCTTGTTCTTGAACGGTTTTAATATTTTCTTCTCCAGCTTTTAATTGCTTTTCTAAAGTTTCTACATTGTTTTTTGCACTAATTAATTGCACTTCTGTACCAATGCCTTGCTTCCATAAATTATTTTGACGATTGTACAAATCTTTTGCAAAAGACAATTGTGTTTTAATGGTTTCTAAACTTTGTTTAGCTGCAGCAATACTTTGTTTTACCACTGCATCATCAAGCTTTAATAACAACTGACCTTGTTTTACATAATCGCCTTTTTTAACATACACTGCTTTTACTTGCCCAGGACCTAAACGTGGCGATATGTAAGAAATATTATCAGCATCTACATGGCCTTGTAAATCTATATAATGTACAAAGTTTTGTGCTGTAACATCGCTTACACCAACCAATTTAGCAATGTCATCTTTTTTTACAGATGTATCTAACTTAGCAATATCTGTTTCTAAATTTTTTATTTTATCAGTTAAAGAAGTTTGTTCTTTTTTTAATTTCTCTAACTCATTTTTCTTTTGTGTTAGTTGGTCTTTGCCACCACATGCAGTTAAAGAAACTACAAGTATTAAGGCGGTTATTTTGTAATAAAAACGTTGCATATATCCTGTTTTATTTTTGATTGTTTGTTGTTTGATTAAAGTTTACCCACTGCTTTTAAATAATCTACTTTAGCAATTACTGCATCGTACAAAGCAGCTATATAATTGGTTTGTGCAGTTTTTAATTCGGTTTGTGCAGTATTAATTTCTGTGTTGCTGCCTGTACCAATTTCAAATTTCTTTTTGGTTTGATTGTATACGGTTTCGGCTAAAACAATATTCTTTTTTTGGAAGTCCATTGTTTCTACTGCCGATTTAAATTTTAATCTAGCAGTTTCAACTTCGCTATCAATATTCAACTTTAAGTTATCTATTGTATTTTCTGTTTGTTGTAATTCAACCTTCGATTGTTTTATTTTCGCATCTCTATTAAAACCACTAAAAATTGGAATAGAAACGTTCACCCCAATATTGGTAATATTGTACCAATCGCCTTTTTCGAAGAATGTAAATTTTCGTCTATAAGCTTGCTTACCCCAAACACCACTAAGTGCAATAGTTGGTAATGCACTTAATTGATAACGCTTAATATTAAACTCATTTAATTGCTTTACAGTTTGTAGATATTGGTAGTCTTTTCTATCTGCATAGCTAACACTATCCATTAAAGCATTGGTTTTTATTTCTGCATCTGTAACTTGATCTGTTAAGGTTAATGTATCTGCAATAGGCATACCCATTAAGGTTTTTAATCCAACATATCCTGTTTCTATACTATTTAATGCTTTTTGTTTTTCTGTTTTTAAATTAATTAATGTAACCTCAACTTTATCTATATCTAACTTTTCTGCAAAACCATTTTTGTATAGTTCGGTTACGTCATGTTTTAATTTTTCAAAACGTACAATATTGGCATCCAATAAATCAATTTGTGTTTTGCTAACCACCAACTGATAGTATATTTTGTAGATATTTACTTTGATGGCTTCTTCTGTTACTTCAACATTTTTCTGTGCAAATTCCATAGATGCTTTTCTGGCTTGTAAGCCAACAAAAACTTGTCCATCGAACAACAATTGTTGCAATTGTATTAATGCATTGGAGCTATACTTTACACCAAATTGTACTGGTACCAACTGTCCTGGAGCACCAAAAAAATCGCCTGGTACAACTTGTGTTGGAACGTTGATATTGTTGGTAACTCCAATATTTGCATTTAATGAAGGATAGGCTGCAGCAGTAATACCTCTATTGGTTTGCTCTTGCACCTGAATGTTAAGTAAAGCATTTTTTACTTGCACATTATTTTTACTTGCATATTCTACAGCTTGCTTTACAGAAAACGCATGGTTGCCTTTAGGCGTTTGTGCAAGTAGCAGGGTTGAAGAAAATAAGCAAAGCAATAATATCAGTGCTTTTGTTAGTGGTGGTTGTTTTATCATACACTTTCTTTTTTTAAGCGTTGTTGTTTGTATTTATAAATAAGTTTTGTTCCTTTTGGTGTTGCCAATCCATGTAAAAAACATTCAGTAGTTTGCCACAATACATCCATAATATTGGTTTTGTTGGCCGGAAATATTTCTTGATTGAAAATTAAAAACATGCTACCAATTCGGTAACGAGTTAAAATGTCTATATGTATATCTTCTCTATATAAACCATCTTCAATACCTCTTTGTATATTATCGGCTACAATTTTTCCAAAAAAATCAATTTTATGCTTGTTGAATTTTATGAAAGCATTGGGATGATATTTCTCTAAATCGTATAGTATAGAAGGGTTTAATGTTTTTAGCATTTCGTGTACCATGTTCATAGCTAAAAATATTTCGTGTACGGGATTTTCACACAATGCTCTATGCGATGCACATTCTTTTTCGTTTTGGAGTATTTCAATATCTACTACAGCTTCAACCAAAGCATCTTTATCTGTATAGCATTGATAAATGGTTTTTTTACTAATCCCTAATTGGCTAGCAATTTCATCTAAGCTAATACTACGTAAGCCATAACGCATAAACAGCTCATGGCTTTTTAATAATATTCTTTCTTGTACTTCCATAATTTTGAAATTGGGAGTGCGAAACTATGGAAACTTTCGACAAGTCAAAAGTTTCCATAGTTTTTTTTATGATTTATTTGTTAAATGGTGAAATTTTAGGATGAACAGAGATACTTGAATTTTAAAAAATGAACTATTATGTTAGATTGAGCTATTGGTATTGTGTTACTTTTGCTGTATGGATAAGCAGCAACTTCAGTTGGCCTATAAAGTGCAATTGAAAAAACTATTACAGTATTTTTTACAAGGGTTAATTGTATTGGCACCAATTGGCATTACAGTTTGGGCTATTTTATCGTTGTTTAATTTGGTAGATGGTATTTTACCCAATATTATGCACTCCATTTTTCCTGATTGGATTCAAAAAAATAGTTCGGGTGATGTTGAACGAATTCCTGGATTGGGTTTTGTTGTTGTAATTGCTTTTGTGCTATTGGTTGGTTGGCTATCTTCCATTTTTGTTGTTGAACGTTTGGTAACAGTATTGGATAAAGTGTTGGAAAAAACACCTGGTATAAAATTTATTTACGGTTCTGTAAAAGATTTTTTAGAAGCTTTTGCGGGAAATAAGAAAAAGTTCGATAAACCCGTTTTAGTAAATGTAGATGGGCAAGATGTTTGGCGTATTGGTTTTATTACGAGGAACGATGCATCAGATTTTAGTTTACTTAACCATGTAGTTGTTTATGTACCTCACTCTTACGCCATTAGTGGTATAACTTATTTTGTACCTAAAGAAAAAATAAAACAATTAAACAGCGACATTACTGCTGCCGATGCTATGAAGTTTACAGTAAGTGGTGGCGTAGTTGATGTTGAAGATTAGCAACTAATTTATTTAGTGCTACTACACTCGTTATAAAGCTTGGCAATATTGTATAAAATATTGCTTCGTTCTCTAGCATTTTTATTTTTACTACTTATTGTATAAGCTTGATCATTGGTATTTATTTTTTGATCTAATGCAAGGCATTGTTGTTGCAAGTTGCTTAACTGTTGCTGAAACTGGGTTAGAAATTTTGGATCTGTTACATCTATTAAAACCTCGGGATTTGTTTTTGTAAACTCTACAAAATAATGAGTAATAGTTTTTGTTAAACTACTTTTTTGCTCTGCTATTTTTTCTTCGTAAGTATATAATTGTATTTCGTATTGCTGTGGTGTTAATCGTTTTACAAAACTTTTATAAGGCAATGGCTTACCCCAAACATATATTTTTTGTGAATTGGGTTTTATTAATTTTAGGGCATAATGAGTGTCTTCAATTTCATAAGCTTTAATATCGTGTGCATGAAAATCTATGGTAGTGCGTTCTTTAGGTAAACGGACACTTGCTGCTTTTTGGGTTGATTTATTTTGCAAGGTTAAATAACCCAGCATAGAGCTATTGTCTTGTAAAATAACAGTTGCTTTAATATTATGTACATCGTTGGCATTGTTAAAAGATGTACTTGGAGCAATAGCCATTGAAGCACATGATGCAAGAATAATTACAGCGGTACACACAAGCATTAATTGCGGTAATTGTTTAGTAAAAGTTTTCATTGTAAAAACATTTTCTGTAACTAAGTTATAACAGAAATTATACCAAATGAAGTATTAAAAAAAGAATAAAAATCTGATACTACTATAAAATAAATAACAAAAAAAAATATGCAATAAAAGAAATGAAACCATCTTCGAAAAAGTAATTTTTTCTTGAATTTCTCATTGTATAATAACCATTCTTAGTAAAAAATCTCATGTGTAATGTAAAAAATTGAAATATTTTTTATCAAAATAATTTTACTTTTTTGAAAATATTTTGTGCTATGTTTTACAATGAAAGTATTTGCTATACACCTGTAGCAAAAAAGCCATCGTAAATAACGATGGCTTTTTACTTGGCAAAACCAAATTGAAATATATTACAAGTTTTCCATTTGCTCGTTTACAAAGTCCATTAAAGTTTTAATATGTGCCGGGCTTAAATCAAATTTTAAACCTGCAGCTGCATACAGTTCAGGTAATGTTTTTGTGCCACCTAAACTCAATGCTTTTATATAATTTTCAATGGCTTGTTGAGGGTTTTGTTTATACTGCATCCATAAACCAATTGCACCCAGTTGTGCAATGCCATATTCAATGTAATAAAATGGCACTTCAAACAAATGCAACTGGCGTTGCCAACCAATTGCTCTATAAGTTTCTAAGCCAGTAAAATCAATTGCATTGGTGCTAAATTCTTGCAAAATTTCCATCCATTTTTCTGTTCTTTTTTCAACCGTATGTGTTGGGTTTTCGTATACCCAATGTTGAAATTTATCAATGATTGCAATCCAAGGAAAAATAGTGATTGTTCTTTCTAATTGATGTTCTTTGGCTCTACTTAATTCCTCCTCACTATCAAAAAAACTTTCCCAATGGTTCATGCTAAATAGTTCCATTGCCATACTAGCAACTTCTGCAATTTCCATAGGATATTCTTTAAAAGCACTCAACTCTAAATTGTGGCTTAAAAAAGAATGTACAGCATGGCCACCTTCATGCACCATGGTGGTAACATCACTCATACTTCCTGCTGCATTCATAAAAATAAAAGGGGCTCCACTTTCGGCTAATGGACAATTGTAACCTCCTGGAGCTTTACCAATTCTACTCTCTAAATCAAAGTGTTTTAGCTCATTCATCTTGCGTAAACAATCAGCAAAAAAAGGATGTAATTTTTCAAAACAGGCTACCGATTTTTCGTACAATTCTGTACCATTGGTAAATGGTTTTAATGGTTGTATTCCTGCAGGTTCAGCTTCTGTATCCCAAGGTTTTAAAGTGGCTAAACCAAGTTTTTGTTTTTTCTTTTCATAAATTTTTTCAATCAATGGCAACACATGTTGCTTTACTGCTTCATGAAAATTATAGCAATCTTCTTTACTGTAATCAAACCTGCCCAACTCTACAAATTTATAATCTCTATAATTTGCAAAGCCAGCATTTATAGCTATTTCATGGCGTTTAGCAATTAGTTTAGTATACAAATTGTTCATTGCATCTTTATCTTGCAAACGCCTTTCTTGTATTTTTTTATACACTTCTTCACGCAAACCTCTATCCTCATTTTCTAAAAATTTACTAGCTTGTTGTAAAGTGTATTCTTGCCCATTTACTTCAACTGTCATTTTACCAGCAATGGCACCATATTGTTGTTGCATCACACTCAACTCTGCCTGAATGGGAATGTTTGCTTCTCTAAATAAATCAATGCTTTTTTTTACACTTCGTAAATAAGTAAAAAATTGTTGTTCATCCAACTCTTTGGTAAACGGAGAATATACAAATTTTTTGTTCAACGCATCTGCATAGGGTTGCAGTTTTGGTTGAATTTCCATACAGAAATATGTAAATGCTTCTTCTAAATTTTTGTCGGTTGTATCGCAAGTCATTTTAATTTGTCGCCAACAAGCATCTTCACTTACCACAGCTTCTAACTCACTCATGTCTTTTAACCATTGCTCTAAATTGGTTTTGTTTTCAATTGGTCGTTCTAACAATTCTTTAAAAAAAGGTTCTAAGCTTTCCCAATTGGTAACAGTAAAATCTTTAGGTAAAAATGTACGTTCTAATTTTTCAATAGCTGCACTTAACATCATAATTATTGCATTTTAGAATGGCAAATGTAAATGATGGTATCGTTAAAAAAGTACGAATAAATGTGTAGCAAAAAATTTCGTTTTTAAATCAACATTTGTCCCGCTGTACACTGCAAGTCCTCGCCTTTTTATCAAAAGTCTGTGGGCTTTTCGTTGCCATCGGGGCTAGATTTTAAGCTGAGGGAATATGATTATGGCCTGTAGTTTTGCCAAAGGCAATAGAATAGAACTTATGAAACTAAAAGTTTCGAAGAGCAGGGAGTATTTTAATTAATTATGTAAAGTGGTTCGTGAGGACACGAACCATGGCTGAGAGCAGTTTTTTCAAAGCCACCAGAAATATTTCAATACTTACATTTGTAAAATAATATGTAATATGGTAATGCCAATTATTTTTGGAATAGTAGTATTCATTAGGCTTTTGAACTATTATTTTCAAGAGTCAAAAGAAGATATTAAACCTAATTATGTTTGTAATGGCAATATTAAAAATGTAAGTCTAATTACAAACGCTTATAGAACTTTAGATATTGATTTTAAAGAATCAATACATTCACAACTATTATTAAACGCCTACTGTAAACAATTGCAGTTTGCAGAGGAAGATAAAATGTTGGGTATAAAATCAACTCGTAATATTAAAGATATTGAAGCTGCAAAGGAATATCTTTTAGACTATTTAGTTTATGCAGG
>ERZ795056.5986-NODE-5986-length-11983-cov-8.121647_pt1 | contig 11983 bp, 10 predicted proteins | sample MGYA00375140_ERZ795056 | MGnify/ENA primary metagenome ERZ795056 (study PRJEB30185, sample SAMN05720227) | activated sludge metagenome | isolation source: Anaerobic digester | place: USA | collected 2015-03-09 ...
ACGCGGCATTGCTGCTTTTTCTTACTGAAGTATTCATTGCGCTTTTTGTCAGGGACAAATTCATCAGGCCTTACTTTGGAGATGTATTGGTGGTAATAATGCTTTATTGTTTCGTAAAATCATTTTTCGATGTACCGGCGTTGAAAGTTGCCATTGGCGTATTGGTATTCGCATGCTGTATAGAGTTTCTGCAATACCTGAACATTGTTGGCAAAATGGGGCTGCAACATTCAGTAATTGCCAATACTATTATCGGAAACTACTTCGCGTGGAAAGATATTTTGGCTTACGTAGCCGGATTTCTGGTGGTGCTGTTGGTTGAAATTTTTCTGGTGAAAAAGGAGGCTTTATGCGCACAGAATATTTCGTAGATAAACAATCGGTTGTAAGGCAGATTTGGGGAAAAAGTGATACCATACTTTTCATCTTTGCCGGCGCATCGGCCGAGTTTGCCCTAAACAAGGCCGTTGACTGGCTGTACTTTACCGGCCGGCTTCCTGCCGATCCGCTTGGCAGGCTTTTCTCCACTGTTTCCTATGCCAGGGCCATTGTTTTTTCCGAAAAACAGGCTGCTATACATGCTATTGATGCAATTGCCAAAATTCATGCAAGGGTAGAATCGGAGCGTGGCGCTTCCATACCAGACTGGGCGTACCGTGATGTTCTTTTTATGCTGATTGATTATTCCATCCGATCGTTTGAATTGCTGGAACATAAGCTGAACCAGGAAGAAAAGACCGAAGTGTTCCTGGTCTTCAACCGGGTAGGTATGAGAATGGGATTGAAAGGTTTACCAAACACCTTTGAAGCCTGGGAAAAGATGCGGCAGGAACACCTTGAGGAAAATATGCAATACAGCCATTTCACAAAAGATCTTTTCAACCAATACAAAAAACACCTTGGCCCGATGCGTTACCGGATCCTGCTCGAGGCACAGGCACTTGTGGTGCCGCAAAAAGTACGGCAGTTACTCGGCTTCAAAAAAACTTCTCTATTAAGGCCGTTGGTCCCATTTTATAAAGCAGGCAAAACCTTAAAGGTAGATTGGCTATTGAAAGCCTTGCTGCTGCCATCAAAATATAAAAATGAAATCAGGGCATTGGATAATTGAGTGATGATGAAGGAGGCGCCGTTTTTTGATGTAGGCGCGCACGGCCGTGCGCGCCTACATCAAAAAACGGGTGCGCATCATTTCACCGGCAACAACAACCTCACCGGCTCTCCCGCATCAAAAGTCACTTCATCCAGGTGCCCTGCATGGTATTTGGTGTACAGCCTGTAATGGATATGGATAAAACGATCGTGATGGGTAAAAACCCGCTGATGATGATGCGAATAAAATCCTACAAATTGCGACCGCTGATTTTCAACCGGCAGGAAAACTTTTGAATCGTCACCAACGGTTGCGGTAATTTTTGTGGTAGCGGTATCAAGCATCTGTATATGCCCCATTCCTTTGGCTATTTTGCCAAAAAGCAGGAAAGGGAAGGCTTGCGTAGTATCTGTGCCATGCAGATGGGCATACTGACCAATCAGTTTTTCAAGCGATGCAATATCCGGTACAGGTTCCCGGATTACAACCGTATCCCAGGCGGGTATATTGGCATACACGAGGAAAACAGCTTTCAGGTTCGCCGGGGCTTTCTCCACAAAGGGTTGTTTGCCGTCGGGCATCATGGCGGCTTTAAAGGGTTTGCCATCCCACATCATTATTTCGCCCTGCAGGTTTTCGACCGGGCCAATGGCAAATAAATGCGCCTGTGGCAGGGTATCGAGCATAACCGCCGCCGAAAGGTCACCCTGCCGGATTTTCATCATGGCGCCGGCAAATTTTACCTTTACCTCTGCCTGAGCATTTGCTTCGCCGGAAAAGAAACCTAGATAAACAAACGGGATAAACATCCGTAAACCGATCCTCATAAAGGTGTGCTTCATTACAGGTAAAGGTCTGGAATAATTGCCTTTATTGACGAATATCATTGAATAGCTGTCTTCTTTCCCATTCCTTTGTACCATCTTGCCAATTATGTCTATCTGGAAAAATATCATCCGCAAACCTTCGTAGGTTATTGCCCAGCCGCCCCTTCCACCCTGCTTTCCTTCCCCATTTTTCAGTCTTTTTTTTAAAACCAATGACATGAACACCATCATTGAACCATTCCGCATTAAGTCGGTAGAACCAATCTATTTTACCACCCCCGAACAACGCAAAGAAATTTTAGAGAAAGCCACTTATAACCCCTTCCGCATACATGCAAACGATGTGTTGATTGACCTGCTTACCGACAGCGGTACAAGCGCCATGAGCAGCGCCCAATGGGCCGGCATGATGATGGGTGACGAAAGCTATGCAGGCAGTACGAGTTTTTTTCATTTTGAAGAATCGGTGCGAAGCATCACCTCTATGCCGTACATTATTCCTACACATCAGGGAAGGGCAGCAGAAAAAATCCTGTTTACCGTTACCGGCGGTAAGGGCAAGACCTTTTTAAGCAATACCCTGTTTGATACCACCCGCGCCAACATTGAGTTTTCGGGCGCAACAGGCATTGACCTTGTATGCGAAGAAGGCAAACACCCCGCCATTCCCGCACCATTTAAAGGCAATATGGATGTGGCTGCGCTTGAACGCACCATCCTGGAAGTGGAGGCTGAAAACATTCCCATGGTCATTCTCACCATCACCAATAATTCAGGTGGTGGCCAACCGGTGAGCATGCAAAACATCCGGGAAGTAAAAGCAGTTTGCGAAAAATATGGTATCCCGTTGTTTATTGATGCCTGCCGTTTTGCCGAAAATGCCTGGTTCATTAAAGTGCGGGAAGAAGGATACAGCGACAAAAAGGTGCCGGATATTGCCCGCGAAATGTTTTCGTATGCCGACGGCTGCACCATGAGCGCCAAAAAAGACGCTTTTGCCAATATAGGCGGCTTTTTAGCCATGATGGATTTTGAAATGGCCAAGCAATGCCGCAACCTGCTGATAATTACCGAAGGCTTTACCACGTACGGCGGGCTCGCCGGCCGCGACCTTGAAGCCATCGCCATCGGGCTGCAGGAGGTAATGGATGAACATTACCTGAAATACCGCATTACCAGCATTGAATACCTGACAGATAAATTACATGCTGCAGGCGTGCCTGTGATGCGCCCTGCAGGCGGCCACGCCGTGTACCTTGACGCAAAAGCATTCTTACCCCATATTCCCGTAGATCAATATCCCGGACAGGCACTTGTTTGTGCACTCTACCTAGAAGGTGGCATACGTTGTGTAGAAATTGGTTCGCTCATGTTTGGCAGATACGATGAACACCATAAAGTTATTCCTGCGGCGCTTGAACTGGTGCGGCTCGCCATTCCGAGGCGGGTATATACCCAAAGCCATATTGATTATGTGGCCGAAGTAATTATTGAGGTATTCAATAAACGAGATTCTCTGAAAGGAATGAAAATTGTGGAAGAAACGCCTTTTCTCAGGCATTTTACAGCAAAAATGGAGCCTATGTAAAAAGCTGAAGCCGCCAAAAAAGTAATTTTAACCACAAAGCCATAAAGGATGAATTACAATAATTAATTGAAGTTCATTCTTTGTGGCCTTTTTTTCGTGCATGTCTGCCGAAAGCGTTGCTACATTAAAAATCTTTTTTTTTCAGACAAAACTTAAAGATCCGTGATTATTTTATACTTTGGAACCAGTCTCTTCATTACCAGCCAGGCAATTACATAGGCCACTGCACAAATGCCAAACATAATGGAATAGGATGTACTCATTTGCGCAAGCACTAAAGGCTTCTGCAGCGCAAGTAATTGCTCAAAGGAAGCTGCATCCACCGCTTTTAACTGATCCGCCACTTCCGGTGAAATATTGGTCAAATCAGTCATTTCCAGGTTAATGGTGTCGCCATATTTGTTCAGCAGTTTCATACCCCGGATTTCTTCTGCATAGCCTCCAAGCTGACCTGCCTTTGCAGCTACCCAACTTTGGGCAATTCCCGCCGCACGGTAACTATCGAAAAGCCATCCGCCAAGTTTTGATATAATTACACCACCCAGGCCGCCGGCCATTCCTCCAATACCCACTACGGAACCAATAGCCTTCTTGGGAAACATATCGCTAACCGTGGTGAAAATATTGGCACTCCATGCCTGATGGGCGGATGCACCTATACCAATTAAAACTACCGGAATCCAGAAAGTATATCCACCCAAAGGCTGAGCAAGCAGTACCAGTAAGGGAATCAGGGCAATTAACAGCATAGCTTTCATCCGGGCATCATAAGGGGTATATCCTTTTTTAATAAAATACATGGGAAACCATCCGCCCGCAATACTGCCAAACATGGTCATGCTGTATAAAACGGTAAGTGGAAAAGCGATATCTGTTTTTTCCATGGCATATTGTGCCTTAAGGTAAGCAGGCAACCAGAAAAGGAAAAACCACCAAACGCCGTCGGTCATAAACTTGCCAAACACAAAAGCCCATGTTTGTTTGTATCCCAACAGCTTAACCCATGATATTTTTTCAGGCGTTGATGTTTCGGCCTTCACTTCCACATCGTGATCCTTATCACTGTTGATATAATGAAGTTCGGCAGCAGATAACCTTTTCTGCTCCTCAGGCTTATCGTAAAAAAACAGCCAGAAAAACAACCATAAAAAACCAACGCCGCCTACCATTAAAAAAGCAGCCTCCCACCCCCAATGTTCGCCAATCCACGGAACGGTAAGCGGGGCAAGAATAGCGCCCACATTGGCGCCAGAATTGAAAATACCCGTTGCAAAAGAACGCTCCTTCTTCGGAAAGTATTCTGCGGTAGCCTTAATAGCTGCAGGAAAGTTACCAGCCTCTCCAAAAGCAAGTACCGCCCTGCTGAACATAAAGCCTGCTACCGAAACACTGAAAACACCCAAACCAACCCAACCCAGCAATGCGGATATGGACTCCCCAATTGGTATGGCCACCGCATGGATAACAGCGCCAATACTCCAGATAACAATGGCCCATGCATAACCCTTTTTGGTACCAAGCTTATCAATAAACCTGCCGGCAAACAGCATGCTGATAGCATACCCAAACTGAAATACTGCCGTGATGTTGGCATAATCACTATTGCTCCAGTTAAATTTTTCTGCAAGCACGGGCTGAAGCAGGCTTAACACCTGCCTGTCGAGATAGTTGACCGTAGTGGCAAAAAACAAAAGTGCACAAATGGTCCAGCGGTACTTTCCTATGGTTTCTTTCATGATGGCGTTCGTTAATGCAGGATATTTGTAAATTAGCCCCTGATGGCCTTGATAATACGTATGGCTTCAGCGGTATTTGTTTTCAATGCCGCGTAATCTTTATTTTCCAAAATTTGCTTTGTAATGAGTTTGCTACCCATACCAACAGCTACAACACCCGATGCAAACCATCCCCTCAGGTTACCCTCCTCCAATTCCACACCACCGGTTGGCATAAACATCAGTTTGGGAAACAGTTCCTTTATGGCGCCTACAAAACCAGGCCCCAATACATTACCGGGAAAAAGTTTTACAAGCGGGCATCCCACTTTTTCGGCTTCATGAATTTCGGTTGGTGTCATACACCCCGGCACCCAAAGAATTTTATTGAGGTAGGCCACATCGGCAACACTCGCATCAAATACAGGGCTTATCAGGTAATCGGCGCCGGCATCAATAAATGCGTTGGCCATCTCGGGTGTTTTTATAGTACCAATACCAAGCAAAAGATCTTTCATTTCGCTGTCGCAAAGTTTGCGCATTGCCTTAAAGTTGGAAAGGGCAGCTTCTCCACGATTGGTATATTCAACTGCACGTATGCCTGCTTCATACAAAGCACGCAATACATCAAGACTTACCTGTTCGTCCTTATTAAAAAACAAAGGCAACAATCCCTGCTCGGGAATAAACTTCAATATGGCTTCCTGTTTGGTCATTTCAAAAACATTTTATTGTTCAGCAATCAAATTAGGGACGAAAGATACGGTACGAGCCCCTATGGAAAGGCCTCAACAACAGCAGTTATGGCATTTTTCTACGCAAACGATTTCGCAAAATAAGTTATTCATACATGCTTTTAGCAAATTTCTCTGCATTAATTTTGAGGAATTATTAAATGGGCGAACTGCGCCTTATTGAAAGCAGTAAAATAAAATTTATAAACGATTGATTATGTCATTAAAAGTAGTAACACTTGGCGAGATTATGATGCGTCTCTCCACTCCCGGGTTTGAAAGATTTGTACAATCAGATAGTTTCGATGTAACCTATGGCGGCGGTGAAGCCAATGTTGCGGTAGCACTTTCCAATTATGGTCTTGACGGGGTGTTTGTTACCAAGGTACCCAATAACGCACTTGGACAGGCAGCTATCAATCATATCCGCAGATTTGGTGTGGATACGCAGTTTATTGCACGTGGTGGCAGCAGGCTTGGTATTTATTTTCTTGAAACCGGCGCAAGTATGCGTGCCTCGCAGGTAATTTACGACCGTGCCGGCGCAAGTATTGCCGAAGTTGAAATCAGCGAGTTTGATTTTGATAAAATTTTCGAAGGTGCCTCCTGGTTTCATACAACAGGTATAACCCCAGCGCTGAGCGATAAAGCGGCCGCACTTACTGAAGCTGCTTTGAAAGCAGCAAAGGCAAAAGGCATTACCACAAGTATTGACCTTAACTACCGCAAAAAGCTTTGGAGCAAAGAAAAGGCACGCGAAGTAATGACCAAACTTTGCCAGTATGTTGATGTATGTATTGGCAATGAAGAAGATGCTGATACCACACTCGGTTTTAAAGCGGAAGGCACCGACGTTACCAAAGGCGAACTGAACCTTGATGGTTACAAAAGTGTATTTGCACAGATGAAGGAAAAATTCGGGTTCAAATACATTGCAAGTACCCTTCGCGAAAGCCACAGTGCGAGCGATAACGGATGGAGTGCCCTGGTATACGACGGTACCGAATTTTACCATACCAAAGAGTACGAAGTTCGCATAGTAGACCGTGTAGGCAGCGGCGATAGTTTTGCAAGTGGGTTTATATTTGGTTTGGCAACCGGAATGCCCATGAGCGAGGCCGCTGAATTTGGTGTAGCTGCAAGCGCCCTCAAGCATACGATTCCGGGCGACCTTAACCATGCAACATTAAGTGAAGTAAAAGACCTGATGAAAGGCGACGGAAGCGGAAGGGTGCAACGCTAGAAAAAATTCCAAATATTCAAATTCCAAATTCCAAAATGTGAAATACCATTTCGGGATTTGGAATTTGGAATTTTACCCGCGGTTTGTGTGCTCACAAATTGAACAAATAAAGAACATTTTAAACTTTTCATTATGATTATTGATACCATTGCCAACGCGCATAAATATTATTCCGTTCATCCCATGTTTGAACAGGCATTTGCCTACATTGCCCAAACAAACCTGATGCAGACTGAACCGGGTAAATACGAAATAGACGGGGAAACCCTGAAAGCCATTTTCAGCAACAAAACCGGCATGACTGCAGCAGAAAGTACTGCCAAATTCGAATCCCATAATGCGCATATTGATATTCAGGTTTGCATTGATGGTAATGAAACAATCGGCTGGAAACCCCGCGAAAAATGCATTGCTCCAAAAGGCGATTACAACTCCGATAAAGACGTGCTGTTTTTTGCCGACGAACCCGACATGTTCTTTTCACTTACCAACGGGCAGTTTGTCATTTTCTTTCCCGACGATGTACATGCACCGATGATTAGCGAAGGAGAGGTAAGAAAGTTGGTGATAAAGGTGAAGAGGTAGGAGGAGGTTAAGGTTAAGGTTAAGGTTGAGGTTGAGGTTGAGGTTGAGGTTGAGGTTGAGGTTGAGAATACATGAGTACATGAATAAATGGCTGGAATGAAAGATTGATTTGACTATTGGAGAATCAAAGAACCAATCATCATTCATCATTCATCATTCATCATTCATAAATCATCATTCATAAATCATCATTCATAAATCATCATTCATAAATCATCATGAGGGAAGCTGCGTATTAACGGTAAAAATATCCTGCATAGTAGCGTCACCCATTTCCTGAAGTTTACCAAATGCAGCCGCGGTGGCATAATTGAGTAGTTGCACATTGGGGTGATGATGATACAAGCCATAAATAAGGCCAGCCATAAAGCAATCACCGCTACCCGACCTGTCAATTACTTTACTGGCTGAAAATTCTTTTGAGGAGCAAAATTCACCATTATTAAAAAGTGTTGTATAGTACAATAAGTTATCGCCCTCCGAATCAAAGCGGAAAGTATTTGCAACTGTCTTACATTTTGGAAAGGCCTGTATAATGGCTTCCGAAGTTGCTTTTGCATGGTCAAGATAAGCCTGCTTGCTCCGATGATCATGAATATGCTCATCCACGTGAATACCGAGGAGGGTATTAGCGCTCCACAAATTACCCATTACAAGGTCACAATGTTCCACCAAAGCCGGCATAACATCCACGGGCAATTTGCCGTATTTCCATAGCCTCGCCCTGTAGTTCAAGTCAACCGAAATTTTTATGCCGCGGCTTACACAGGCTTCCAATGCTTCGAGGCAGGCATCGGCTACCTGCTGATTGAGCGCAGGACTGATGGCCGAAAAATTAAACCACTCCACATCCTGCAGCACCCGGTCCCAGTCAATAACACCGCGTTTGAGTTCAGAAAATGAAGAACCTTCCCGATCATATACCATGCTGCCCTTAAGGTCGGCGCCTCGCTCAAGATAATATACCCCGATCCGTTTGCCACCATAGTGAATGGATGAGGTATAAATGCCTTTGTATTCCAGGTAATTAATTACATGTCGGCTCATGAAATTATCTGGAAGGATGGTGCAATATTTTACAGGCACATTCCAGGCAGCAAGTGCGGTAGCCACATTGGCTTCAGCCCCGCCCATATACAAAAGCATAGGTTGCTTATTGGCAATATCGGCATTGGCTGCCGGCGAAATGCGAAAAAGCAATTCCCCAAAACATAATATTTTCTTTCTGATCATATCCCTGTTTTGTTTCCCTCAAATATACGCCCTGCAAACCCAAACGATTTGCCCTTACATTACCTCAAACCGGTAATGGGTTCCGGATCCATATCGGTAAACAGTTGGTTTTCACCCGCCATAGCCCATATAAACGCATAGTTGGAAGTTCCGCAACCAAAATGCACACTCCATGGGGCAGAAATAACCGCCTGATGATTGGCCATAATGAGGTTACGGGTTTGCTTTGGCTCACCCATAAAATGAAAGACCCGCTGTTCTTTGGGAACATCAAAGTAAAAATATACTTCCATCCTGCGGGTATGGGTATGCGGAGGAACACTGTTCCACACGCTTCCATCGGCCAAAACAGTAAGCCCCATCACCAATTGACAGCTTTTTATACCATCAAGGTGAATATACTTGTAGATGGTGCGCTTATTTGAAGTAAGCGGATCTCCAAGATGAACAGGCGAAGCTTCTTCCTTATGCATCAGCATTGCGGGATAGACATGGTGTGCCGGCACCGACATCAGGAAATAAATGGCCGGGGTTTGAGCATCGGCAGAAGCAAACACCACATCGGCAATGCCCTTCCCAAGGTACAGGCAACTTAGCTTTTCCAGTTCATAAGAAACACCATCGGCAGTTACGGTTCCTTTTCCCCCAACATTGATAATACCCAGTTCGCGGCGTTCCAAAAAATACTCAGCACGCAATTCGGGATGATTCTCCAATGCAATCGTGGCATTTACAGGCTTTGCGCCCCCAACAATAGCCCGGTCGTAATGTGAGTACACATACTGAACGGTATCATCTACAAACAGGCTTTCACATAAAAAATTCTTACGCAGCGCTTCTGTATCCATTGTCCGCGTTTCGGCCGGACTGTTCTGAAATCTTATTTCCATTTCACAAAATTAAAAGCATTAAAACAGCGGAATACAGGCACCTGATCAGCGGGCCATCCATCCACCATCTACAAATAAAATAGTACCATTTACATAATCCGAAGCAGCAGATGCCAGGAACACGACCGGCCCTTTAAAATCGGCAGGAACTCCCCAGCGACCAACAGGAATCCTGTCGAGAATGGTCTTGCTTCTTTCAGGATCTTCGCGAAGTGCCTGTGTATTGTTGGTGGCAATATAGCCCGGTGCAATACCATTTACACAAACGCCTTTGCTGCCCCACTCGTTTCCAAATGCCCTTACAAGACCCGCTACTGCAGACTTGCTTGCCGTGTATCCCGGTACATTGATGCCTCCCTGGAAACTGAGTAATGAACAGGTAAAGATTATTTTACCCCCACCCTGCTCAATCATCTGCTTGCCAAACTCGCGGCCAAGAATAAACTGTGCATCAAGGTTGATGGAAATTACCTTATCCCAAAATTCATCGGGATGTTCGGCCGCCGGTTTGCGCATTATGATGCCTGCATTGTTTACCAGGATATCAATACGCGGGTTGTCGGCCTTCACTTTATTAATAAAGGCATACAACTGATCCCTGTCCGAAATATCCACTTTATGATAAGTGAACTTGCGGCCGGTAGCTTCAATCAACGATTGGGTGTCTGAAATATCCTCTACAATGGATGCGCCGACAATATCAGCGCCGGCTTCGGCCAATGCAAGGGCCATACCCTGTCCAAGACCTGTATCGCAGCCCGAAACAACGGCTACTTTTCCTGTGAGATCAAATAAATCTAAAGTCATATTATTTATTTAAATTTTTAAGAAATTATTTGTTGAACCCAAAATACTGATGAGCATTATTAAAGCAGATATCCTGCACTATTTTGCCGGTCCATGCAATATCATTGGGCAATTCGCCCGCTTCAATTTCGCTGCCAAAAAGATCACACAAAATTCTCCTGAAATACTCATGCCGGGGGAACGACAGGAAACTCCTTGAATCAGTAAGCATCCCTACAAAACGACTTAACAGCCCCATGTTTGATAAGGTATTGATCTGTTTGGTCATCCCATCCTTTTGATCGAGAAACCACCATGCACTGCCCCACTGAACCTTTCCGGCGCTTGATCCGTCGTTGAAGTTTCCAATCATGGTTGCCATCAGTTCATTGTCGGCGGGATTGAGGTTGTACAAAATGGTTTTGGCTAATTTATTATCCGAATCAAGCCGGCTTAAAAATTTGGACAAAGCCCTTGCCTGGCTGAAATCGCCGATGCTGTCCCAACCGGTATCGGCACCCAGTTCGCGCATCATGCGCGCATTGTTGTTGCGCAGTGCACCAAGATGGTACTGCTGTACCCATCCTTTTTCGTGATCCCATTCTGCAAACACCACCAACATAGCGCTTTTAAACTTCAACTCCTCTGATCTGGTTAAAGGATCACCACTGCGGGCTTTGGCAAAAATATTCCTGATTTCCTGCGGGGTATAATCTTCGGCATAAATTTCCTCGAGTCCATGGTCGGATACACTACATCCCAAAGAGCCAAAAAAATCATGCCTGCTCTTCAGCGCCATCAGGTAATCATTAAAATCGCTGATGGAAGTGTTGGCAGCAACTTCCAATTTTTGGAGATAGGCATTAAAAGCCGGTACATCATCAACGGCCATTGCCTTATCGGGCCTGAAGGCCGGGTACACTTTTGTTGCATAACCATCAGATGCAATTTGCTGATGAAATTCAAGGCTGTCCACCGGGTCATCGGTAGTACAAAGCACCTTTACATTCATTTTATTCAACAGGCCGCGTACACTGTATTCGGGTGTTTGCAATAAGGCGTTGCAATGGTCATAAATAGCCCTGGCAGATGAAGCATCGAGAATTTCATGCACATCAAAATAGCGTTGCAGTTCAAGGTGCGTCCAATGATAAAGCGGATTACGCAAAGTGTACGGAACAGTTGCGGCCCACTGTTCAAACTTTTCAAAATCAGAAGCATCACCTGTACAGTATCGCTCAGCAATACCATTTGTACGCATAGCGCGCCACTTGTAATGATCACCATAT
>ERZ795056.5987-NODE-5987-length-11981-cov-5.996562_pt1 | contig 11981 bp, 8 predicted proteins | sample MGYA00375140_ERZ795056 | MGnify/ENA primary metagenome ERZ795056 (study PRJEB30185, sample SAMN05720227) | activated sludge metagenome | isolation source: Anaerobic digester | place: USA | collected 2015-03-09 ...
ACGGACGGTCTCGTTGAAAGGCAGATTGACCGGCTCGTAGGTTTGGGAGTACGGTACGATGGCCATTTCGCCTTCGGGAATGTCCAGCCTGACAAAATTGCGCTCTTCAAGAACGACAGCCATGCGGAGTGCAGCATAGGTTGCATCCTTGATGGCAACCGATGTGATGGTCGCGCCACTGACACAATCTGACCGACGATCACGTGGATCCAGGAGGCCCAGTCCCTGTGGTCGTCCCGGATTGGTGAAAGCAGAGTGCATGGATATCTCGACAGCCTTGCCCAGACCCGGTGTTTCCTGACTGGCGATCACAAGATAGTCACTGACGGCAAGCTTTCCGGTTGCAGAGTTTCGGACTCCGACGATGATATCCAGATTCCCGCCATACCCGCCAGGAGCACGGACATCGAAAACATACCCGACAAGTTTCCCTGAAGCGTCTCTGGCTTCGGAATAATTGCTTTGAACCAGAGAACGACAAGGCACAAACCGGATTCCGGTCCGTTCGCTGTATCGCAAGAGGAAATTGGTGACTTCGCTGCTGTCCGGGATGGCGTACGTCGTGTACCGGGCCGCCTGCAACACGGTCTGCCTGGCCGCATCCTTTTTCTTTTGGCCGGTCTCGGCAATCGCCTTTTGTGTCAACCGGTCCGTTACCGAAAGCAGGAGGGCTGCCACAAAACAGACGCCAGCCAGGATTCCGGCAGTCTTGAGAAATTGTTTCATACACCCCTCCCCTCAGGAAGGCCAAACCTTTGCGGTGAAAACAACCGGTCTATCAGGGGAACAGTGATGTTCATCAAAACAATGGCAAAGGATACACCTTCCACATTCGATCCGGTCAAGCGTATCAAGACTGTCAAGGCACCACACCCCAGACCAAAGATGATCCGTCCTCCGAAGGAAACCGGCGTCGTCACCCAATCGGTCGCCATGTAAAAAGCTCCAAGTATTACGCCGCCCGAGAGGATATGGTAGAGCGCGTCTCCGCTAAAGAAAGCCTGGGGCTGTCCTGCTACAGCCAAGCCGCCAAAAATCCATGAGAAGAGCGCTGTAGAGGCAATGTAGAACAGGGGGATCTCCCATTGGACGATCTTGAGAACAATCAGGATCAGTCCACCGACCAGCAGGGCCAGCGCGGAAATCTCTCCGATACACCCCGGAACCATCCCGAAAAAAAGGTCCCCATGGGTCGGCGAAAGATGCATTCCAAGAACGGCATCACTGGTGGTCTGGATGTCTCCGGGGAGAATCCCGGTCCTGAACTTGAGCATATTGAGCGGTGTCGCAGACGACACCGCATCAAAGTGCGGCGATCCCGCCCAGCCACCTGTCATTGCGGGGAGCCAGGCAAAGAAGACGAAAATTCGTCCCGCCAATGCCGGATTGATCCAGTTCTGCCCTAGTCCGCCAAAGGCATGTTTGGCGACGGCAATCGCGAAAATGCTGCCAACGATTGGGACATAAAGAGGGAGAACACCCCATTCCGTCGCGGGCATATTGCATGCAACCAGGAGTCCCGTCAGAAAGGCGGAACCGTCCGTGACTGTTTGGGGCTTGCCCAGAAGGAGCGTGATCACAAACTCGGTCAAAACGGCCGCAAGGACGGAGACTGCGGTCACAATCAGGACCCAGGGACCAAAAGCATACCCGGCCCAGGCGATGGCCGGAATCAGGGTTGTCGAGACCAGCCACATCACGACGGGAACACGCAGTTTCGTCCTGAGATGCGGTCCCGAAGAGACGACAAGGTCCTCGCTCGAGTACTTAATCACCTGCCGCCTCCTTCTTTTTTGCGATATGGCGCAGCTTCCCAAGCTTGATCGTCTGGGCCAAGTGCCGTTCGGAAGGACAGACGGCCGAACAACACCCGCATTCGATACAATCCAGCATACCGAGCTTTTTCGCAGCTTCGTCCTGGACGAGTTCAATCTGGGTTACAAGCTTGAGAGGCATCAGACCCATGGGGCAGACATCGATGCATTTCCCGCACCGGACACAGGGGCGGTGCCGGTATATGGCGGATCTGCGCCTGGAGAGAACCATGATTCCACTGGTTCCCTTGGTAACCGGAACCTGGTCCGTATACTGGGCAAGTCCCATCATCGGACCGCCAAGAATGATCCTGGCTGGTTTCTTTTTGAGGCCGACCTCGGCCAGAATGTCGGCAACCCTGGCGCCCACAACAATCTTGTAATTTCCCGGTTTCTGGACCGCATCCCCTGTCACGGTGACCACTCTCTCAAACAGGGGTTTGTCGTCAACGATTGCTTCTTTAAGGGCAATCAGGGAACCGGCATTCGAGACAACAACCCCGACGTCCATGGGCAGACCACCGGACGGAACCTCGAGACCGGTCGCTGCCTTGATGAGCTGCTTTTCGGCACCTTGGGGATACTTGACCGCAAATATCATCACCTCGATATCGCGCCTGGCCTTGACCCGGTCCTGCAGTTCTTTCGCAGCCTCGGGCATATCCGCCTCAAACCCGACGATCGTCCGGTCGACACCCAGGGTCTTCATGGCAATATCGATTCCTGTCACGAGATCGTCCGCCTGCTCGAGAACAAGCCGGTTGTCGGCACTCAAAAATGGCTCGCATTCGACAGCATTCACAATCAGAGTTGTGACTTTTTTCCCGGGCGGGACTGCGTATTTGACGTGCATGGGAAACGTGGCCCCACCCAGACCAACGAGGCCTTTCTCTTTCATCCGTTTGAGAATCTCGTCGCGGGACAGCGACTTCCAGCCCTGCTGGTTTTCCTGTCGCTGGCCCTTGAGGGAAAAAGCGCCTTCGACTTCAATCACGACCGTCGGAACCTTGTCGGCCGTCGCTGTCACATGATCTTCGATGGCGACAACTCTTCCCGGCAGGGGAGTATGAATGTCGACGGACACGTATCCGGACGCTTTCCCGATCACATCGCCGCGACTGACGATATCGCCGGGAGAAACAACCGCCTCGGCTGGGCTCCCAATATGTTGAAGGAGTGGAATATACAGGAAATGCGGCAGAAATGCGTTCCGTATCGGAGAGGACATGGTGTCCAGTCCGATATCACGGGGATGCATGCCACCATGATGAAACGTCCGTTCTTGAGCCATACTGACCCCTGATTGTTGTGGCGTTGAGCAGGTATGCCCGAAAAGCCGGCATCACGGATACAAAGAATCCTGCTTAAGTAATCTAACTTCCCTTCTTTGGTCCCGGCAAGGCTGGCCTTGATTTATTCCGGAGTCAGGGATAGACTCAGCGGTATGAAGAAACCCGGATATTGTGTCTTTGGCTTGGTCATGGCGCTCCATGCATGTCAGGGACCTGTTGCGACGACCATTGCACCACCGTCCGGAAACATCGAGTCTGCAACAAATTGCACCCTGACTCTCGCCACGCCATTGGGAAACACGAACCTGCCCATGGCCCGAATGACGGATGGCTGGTTCGAGACCACGTTTTGGGTGACAACCGGTTTACGGATCCTTCTCGTCCCGTCGGTCAACAATGGTTCACGCTTCCTGCTCTGGTCCGGCCATGGGCAGTCGCTGACTCCATGGCCGACAATCACCGGGGGGCCGCGCCCATTTCCGTTGGCCTTCACAGCCACGGGCGATGCCGTCTGTACCGTGAGAATCAACCCGGAGACACTCGCCTGCACCATTCAGCCTGAAACCTTGGTTGCAAACCTCAATACACGGAGCACTTTCAGCCTGGTCTCGGATTCGGCACTGCCCGACTCTCTTGACCCGGCACTCCCCCACACCAGGATGAATCGGATCGACGGCAGTACATGGCAGATCATCCTCACCAACCTCATCCCGGGTCGCCCCGTCCAATTCGCATTTTCTGCAAGTATGGCTCCGCAGGAACTCCTTCTCGCTTCCTCGGGAAACTCCGGACCATTCATCCTCGATGCGCACATACCCGGGCAGAATTCCATCTGGCTGCGCCACATCCCCTTGTCGGAAGAAGCGGTCATCACGCTTTCTCCTGCCGTCCCCTCCTGGAGTCTTTCGGCCAATGGCAAACCACTCTTTGGCGACGGGTACGATGACCCGAAATACCTCGCATGGAGAATGAGTGCAACCAACAGTGCATGGGGACTGCGTTCCGTGGCAGCCAGAGTCACCCTCCAGGCTTGGTATTTTCTTGTCGATGCGAGTTTTTCTTCTGGGAAAGCGACTCTTGACGGGAAACAGGGGTATGCCTGTGTCCTCGTTTTTGATGATCCGGCTCTCTCCAGCGGATATACTGACTCACTTCCGTCCATCAACGGACTGCCCGGAATCTCGCTTCCAACCGGAATCTCCGTCGAATACATGTTGATCATGCAAGCAACCGACCCTCAGTCCGACCTTGAGGGTGTCCCGGCTGTTTCTACTGTCTTGTACGGTCCCCTCTTGGCGGGTCTGCCATTTCCGTCAAGCGGGCATATCCTCGGAGCACTGCGGACGGATACACCCGACGGGTATCTCGCCTGGGGCAACCGCTATGAAATTGTTCTTCCCAAAAAACGGTCTGATGGCACCCCCCTTCTCCCGTCCACAGCACTCCGTATTTCTGCATTTGCCTGGAATGCCGGGACAGCCTGGGGGGATCTTTCGAACATCAGCCTCCAGGCACCAATCGCCGAAGCGATTCCATGGGGATCGTCCAATTCAAGCCTTGGAGAAGCATCAACCTGGTTGACGGTTCCCTGATCGGCTATTTGTGGTAGGGGAAATTTCGGGCTATGGCAAAAGCCCTGTAGACCTGCTCCAGAAGAATCACCCGAAAGAGTTGATGGGGAAAGGTCAAGGCTGAAAAGGATATCCTGTGTTTTGCACCCTGTTGCAAATCAGGGGAGACACCATCGGAAGCACCGATCACAAGATTCAACCGTCCGGGATGGTTCTCGAGTTCACGCATCATCATCTTCGAGAATTCCTCACTGGTACAGGATGCACCCGTTCTGTCGAGGAGTATCCAGGGGGCCGGTCCAATTTTTTCGGCAAGTTGCCTGCTTGTGACGGCCACTGATTCGTCACTGTTGCGGTATCTTCCGGCCGGCTCCGGAATTTCGATGACCTTGATTTTTGAAAAATATTCGATCCTCTTGATGTATTCATTCGCAAGAGGTGCCCAGACCTTGTCGAGTTTTCCGACACAAAACAGCGTGATTTCCATACCCATAAAAAAAACAGGGCCACACCCGTCGGGCAAGCCCTGTTTTTTGGGACAATGAGTCCTGGGTATTACTCTGCTCCCGAAGTAACATCGGCCTTTGTGCCTGAGCCGGCGCAACCGGCAACGTTGATGGCCATGACGACCGAAAGGACGAGCAGAGCAATAACGACGACTTTCTTGAACATGACTTCCTCCTGATTGGTGAACTTCACCCATTCAGTGTAGCCCGTTTTGGAAAAAACTCAAGTTTTTTTCAAAACCGCGAGAATTACAATCGGTGCTTGTACCCCGGGAGAAGCGACCAGTCAACAGGCATTCTGAACACGTGATTCGTCGAAAAAGCAATGGAATTTGTCCGTATCCTGGAGATGATCACGGAAGGCAGGGCCTGAAGACCGTCCTTGAATGAAAGAGTCCTCAGTTCCGGATCAATGGACCGCATTCGTTCGGCACCATCCCTGCTCGCCAGGACCAGGGATCGGCCTCCACCGTCGACCACGAACACATCACCTCCGTCAGCCCTGAGGTCATGCATCAATTGTTCGAGTTCCGCCTGTACTGCCCCATCCAGTCTCGACTGGAGAACCAGATTCTTTCCGGTTCTGGAAGATGCCGGCCAGAGTCGCAAGAGCGCTTTTCGCAAGCCGGTATCATTGGGCTTTGGTCTCATTTTGGCGAATTCAAACGGGACATTGCTGAGGGCCGATGCCTGGGACGGCGTGATCCGTTTTTGTTCGACAAGATTGACCGCAAGCTGACGGATCCGGGGAATGGCCCGTTCGGGATGACCGGCATACCAGGCCGGAGCATGGATCACGGCAGCCAGAAAGACCTGTTGCCCATAGCGGAGTTCATGCGGTTCGAGACCGAAATAGAATCGGCTCCCGGCGCGGATTCCGTATATTCCGGGGGCCATTTCGCACATATTGAGATACCATTCGAGGATCTCCTGCTTGCTCAATTTCCCTTCGAGCTCGAGAGCCATGATGGCCTCTGCCAACTTTCTGGTAAAACTCCGGGTGTTGGCCAGCCAGACATTTTTGACAAGCTGTTGCGTAATCGTACTGGCCCCGTACGTGAATCCCAGGTTCCGGATGTTTTCGATGATGGCATAATAGATCTGGTTGATGTCCAGCCCGGGGTGACGGAAATAGCGGAAATCCTCGACACCGACTACGGCCAGGGCCAGCCCGACAGGAACATCATCCAGGGCAACCCATGAAGAATAACCCTCATCATCGATGATGGTTTCCACCTGACCATCTGCCCAGGCAAGGTCGAGCGACCCTGTAACCAGAGGAAGATTTTTTTTGGATCCAATCTCGGGTTTGCCCAGCCAGACAATCGCCCCCAAGAGGACCAGAAGCCCGAGACACCAGAGCAAAATCCTGCGCAGGATTCTCAGCCAGCGTCCAAGACGCTGCCGGACAGGAGCCACATCGAAGAGTTTCACTTGTTCCTCCTGAAATACGGGATCCATGGCTGAAGGGCATTGTTGATATCTTGGTAAACCCGCACACCGCTTTCGCCGGCCACGACCAGAAGATCGTCCGTGACGGCAGCCGAAGAGATTCTCTTCGGCCAGTCAGGTCCTCCCTGGAGACGGAGAATCACTCGTCCCTGCCTTCCCAGGAGGACAAGCTCGTTATCGAAGACAGCCAGTGCGGTTCCATAATTCCCAAATCCCTGTGTCAGGGCCTGGACCGCTCCCCCGGCAACGACATCGATCATTCTCGCCGAGCCGCTTCTGCAGTCGAACACCACCAGCCCATGCCGGGACCCGATGTAGAGTTCGTCACCATGAATGGACATGGCAGAAACGCCGCTGATGTCGATTCCCGAAGTTCCGTCAAGCACCAGAACAGGTTTTTGGCCCTGCACAAGCCGGTATATCCCTTCTCCCGAAACGGCCACATAAGCGACACCATCCCGCTGGACAAGGGCATCGATCGAATTTGTACACTGCCAGACAAGTGATCCTGTTCCATCATCATGGCGGAGAATCCTGCCATCTTCATAGCCTGCGAGGACCTGCCCGGCATCCACAGCCAGTGCCCGGATGCCGCGCACATCCCGGGCCAGGGTCCGTCCAGGCTTGCCTTCGATGGAGAGCACGAGTTCGCCACCGGAAAAGAGGCAGAAATTGCTGACGTCGCTCGCCATCAAAACCGGTCCTTTTGATGAAACCGGCACAATCAGATTGGTCGTGACGAGTGCCCTCTTCAGCCCCGGCAAATCGGCTATCCAGATCTGGCCGGCATGCAAACCGATCTTCAACGGACTGGCGATCAAATCAGTCCGTACGGAATCAGCGGGTTGAATCCTCCCGCTCCTGGCCACGACAAAAGTGTTTGTTCCCGTGCGAATGGCTGCTTTGGACCGTTCCACCCCAAGACGGCCGGGCAGTTCCGGGGGCAGGACAAAATTCGTTTTCCCGGAAACGGGTATCTGTCTGAATTCAGCTCCGTCGGAGAGTGTGAAGAAATCACTTCCGATTTCAAGAATCCTCGCACCGGGAATGGCATGGGTCCAGGAGTCGAGAGGTTTGGACTGTCCATGCTGCCAGAGATGGACCTTTTCGTCCGTCACCAGCAGGGAGACACCCTGTCGGAACGGAACACAATCCCGGACAGTCCAGGGGACGGATTCCCAGGCTCCGTTTCCGTCCGTATCAAAAAGGAAGAGGTTGCTTGATGAGGAAACGGCAATCCTCCCGCCCCGTATGGCCAGGGAACCCGGTATTCCCAGATTTCTTCCCTTGACACCGGATATACGCAGGATTCCCTCACCCGGTTCGTCCACACGGACCAGGTCGTGATCCTCGATCAACCAGATTGCAGTTTCCGAAAGCGCCAGCCAAGGAACCCTGCCACGGATGCCAGGGATACGCCGGACACTTCCCGTTTTCGTATCAAGGAGAAAGACACCTTCACGACACCCGACGATGATTTCATGGCCACGGGAACAGAGGGACAAAACGTCCTGTGCCCGGGGAAAGGCATGGCTGCGGACCCTCGTCCATTTTCCGTCACGCAGTTCCTCCCTGTGCAGGAAACCGGAATCGGCTGTCCAGATGCCACCATCATGTTCCACGATGGCCGGATTGGCTTGAAACGCGGGATACCAGATTCCACGGCGGGCCATGCGGGCAAGACAGGCCGCGCCATTGGCCCGGAGTATAGCCTGTTCCCAGTCGGTGCTCTCAAGATCAATCTCGCCAAGGATCGCATTCAACCGCTGAACCTCGAGAAAAGCGGCATCCACTTTTCCGGCATCAGCCAGGGCGCGGATGGTGTCGGCTGCAAAACCGGGAATCTTCCGGTATGTCGTACTCCGCCGTTCGAGGAGAGAGACCGCCAGTTCGTTCGAACCGGATGATGCGGCCGCGAGTGCGGAGACTGCCCAGGCTTCGGGAAACGGCAGGATATCGAGTGACTGTCTGGCATGTCTGTCAGCGCCGCGTAGATCCCCGTAATCGGCAAGAAGTCGGGCATACCGGATATGGGCTCGGGCGTTCCCCGGATCGAAATGGACCGCCAATCTGAAGTGTTCCCGGGCGTTTTCTTCGTCTTTTTTCCCGAGCGCGTCTTCCCCGGCACGAAGATGGGCGGCCGAGAGGATGTGTCCCGTTCCCCAGACAACGCCCACCAGTGCGAAAACCAGCAACGGTCCCAGCATCCGGTTTTTGGCGCGGGAGAGATCCAGACGGAAAATGGTCTGCTCATTGTCCAGGTGCCTGTGTTGACTGACCAGCGCAGCAAGAAACATGACCAACCAGAGATTGGGTGGAACCCTGAACGGAAAATTTCCAAGGGAAGAAACCAGAAGCAAAACCAGCGCAACAAACACACCGATGGAAAGATCATTGTGCCGGAAGCCGCCCGCGCCCTTGCGCAGGATTCTCGCCCAGAAAAGAATGAACAGAATGACGCCGATCCCTCCCTCGACCGCGTATTGGATGAAATCGTTGTGGGCCCTGTCGTTGATCCATGCATGGTTGACGCCAGAGGTATCCCCGGTCGAGAAGTGGCGGTATTGGGCATCTTCCCATGCTTTGGCAAATCCGCCGATGCCGGAACCGAACGGAACGTGATCGACCATGGCATCCAGGGAGTGCTCCCAGATGAAAAAGCGTCCCGAGATGGAAGCCGTATTCGCCGCATGCCGCATCAAGGTCCTGTCGATCCTGATGACCGGAAAGAGAACCAGGACAACGGTCAGAAGGGCAAAGAGGGAAAGGAGATACCAGCGAGCCCGGGCCATGACGAGATAGAGCATGCTCGAGATCCGTTGACGGCTCTGTCGCGTAAAAATCCAGGCGTAGAGCACCAGGCCTCCGGCCAGCAAGAGCCAGCCTGTCCGCGACCAGGTTGCCGCAATGGCCAGGACAAGGAAGAAAATCGAAGCGAGATAGAATTTCCGGTGAACAGTCCTCGTCTCGTGGTGGAGAAGGTTCAATGCGAGAAAAAAGACTGGCACCAAAAACTCCGCAACATAATTCGGGTTGCCAAACGTCCCCACAACACGCCATTTTCCGACGACATCCTCGTTGAAACGCAGACCGAAACCAAAATACTGGACGAGAACAACCAGTGATTCGAGAAGGCCCACGAGAACAACCGTCTGGACGAGTTCAAACTGTTTGCGGTTGTCCTGATCCTCGTTCCCGTAATACAGACTCCAGGAAAACCAGATCATGGCGGCCGAAGCCAGCGGAAGCCATTCGGCCAAAGCCCCGAAGAGGTCCGGCGACCAGAAAATGGATGCCAGCATCCAGACAACAAAACCGGCGAGATAGAGGTGTTCCCGCCGGATATTCAATACAGTTTCCGTTCGCCCACGGATCCAGAAGACCATGGCCAGAGACAAGGCCGCTGCACCAAACACAAGGACAGCGGTTTTGACCGGGATGAACGCGGGATGCATCCCGGTCACAAATACAAAAGGAAGTGCGAGAGCAAGCAGTATATGGATCCAGTGAATTGATCCGGCTGAAGCTTTTTCCTTGATTGAATCCGCATCTGCTCCGTTCATTCTTGCTCCTCACTCTTGTCCTGTTTTCCGAAAAGTGCCTCAAAAGCATCCTTGGACGTCTGCGGTTTTTTGGCCGTCATTCCCGGTGGAACAGTCATCGTTTCAAAATACTCGCAGCGGTTCTCGCGCTGTTTTTCAACCTGCCGCTCGGCCTTTGGTTCCCGACAACTGTTGTAGGCTGCGCTATCATGAAACCGGCAGTTGACACACGAATGCAGGGCGGCATCACAATGGGGACAGCGTTCCCTGAACGGGACCCTCCCGGCAATGCTCACTTCTTTGGAACATGCCCGACACCACATCAGAGTACTCCGTCCAGGATATTGCGAAGAGCCGGATCATGCAGAATCCCGTTGCTGGCGACGATCTGGCGGCCGTCCAGAAGAAGCGGACTTCCATCACAACGGCTCACTTTTCCGCCAGCCTCTTCCAGAACCAGGACACCGGCCGCCATATCCCAGGGCTTGATCTCGAATTCGATGTAAACATCAAAAAGACCGCTGGCCACATGGCAGAGATCCAGGGCGGCCGACCCCATCCTGCGGATTCCCTGAACATGACCAAGGGCATTCCCGATCATCCGTTGCAGCATGGGAATCCGGCCCTCCCGTTCGTAGGGGAACCCGGTCACGAAGAGGGCTTCTTCGAGGGTATCGACCGACGAGACCCGGATTTTTTGCTGGTTGCAGACCGCACCCTGTCCCCGCTCAGCGAGAAAGAGTTTATTGAAGACAGGAGCGAAGACACCGCCCGCAAGCGGGACGCCATCCTTCAGACAGGCCACCGCAACGGAGAAATACGGGAGTTTGTGGACGAAATTGGTTGTCCCGTCCAGGGGATCGACCACCCAGAGGTAGCCCTCGGAGGACAGTGCTCCGCCACCCTCTTCCCCGAGAATGGCATGACCGGGGAAACGGTTCGAGATCGTCTCCCGGATATAGCGCTCACTCTTCATATCCCATTCGGTCACGAGATCAACCCGGCCCTTGTTGGTCCAAGAACCCGCCTCGGCGAGATAGCCTTCGTGAAGGATCTCTCCCGCTCCACGCAATATCACTTCAACTTCGTGTGCAATGTCGTTCATCCGGCAAATCTACCCACAGACAACAAGTCCGGTCAAACCCGGCGCTCCCGCTTGAGACGGGTCCGGCGCCGGACGGAATAGCCGAAAAATCCGAGAACATCGCCGATCGCATGATAATGCCCATGACACCAGGCAACCAGACCGGCTTGCGACATATCGAGCGCACCGTGCTGATCCACCAGTGCCGCATCCACCTGGACGCCCTCGATCCCGGCGATATACAGGATATGGGAACCCAGGAGGATCCGCTCCCGCACCAGACACTCCAGAGCGAGAGGGCTCTCCCCGACAAGAGGAACCGGAATCCTGTCCGATGGCTGGGGTGTCAAGCCGCATTGGGCAAATTTGTCAAACTCCCGCCCCGACTTGACCCCGCACCAGTCAGCCGCCCGGACCAGCCCTCTATCAACCAGATTGATCCCGAAGGCGCCATTGGCATCGATGTTTTCTGCCGTCAGACGTTCGGGACGGATCGAAACGGAGAGCATCGGGGGTTTGGTACACACGATCCCGCACCAAGCCGCCGTCATGATGTTGGCCTTGCCATTTGCGCCCAGACTCATCACAAGAACAACCGGGAGCGGGCCCAGGACCGCCCCCCCCTGCCATGCCAGCTTTTCCCGCACCCGTCCCCCCCGTTTTTCCCGATTATGCATATCTTTGACAAGTATACCCGTGCCGGCGTACAATGGGAACGCA
>ERZ795056.5996-NODE-5996-length-11971-cov-3.779372_pt1 | contig 11971 bp, 10 predicted proteins | sample MGYA00375140_ERZ795056 | MGnify/ENA primary metagenome ERZ795056 (study PRJEB30185, sample SAMN05720227) | activated sludge metagenome | isolation source: Anaerobic digester | place: USA | collected 2015-03-09 ...
AATAACGATAATTCTTGTTCACAAATAAGTAACGAAATTATCATTACAGATAGTTCTGATCGACCAAGTGCAACAATAACAACTACGAGGACAGAGCTAACATGTGCAATAAGCTCGATAACATTGACAGCAGAAACAGATGCTGCAAATGTAATGTATTACTGGAGTACTACAGAAAGCACCTCAAGCATAGAAGTATCAGGAGCAGGAGATTACACTGTAACCATAACTAATTTAGACAACCATTGTTCGTCAACTAGTTTGCCGGTTGAAATTACTGAAAATAAAGTAGTTCCATTGGCTAATGTAACATCTTCAGCCACAGAACTAACTTGTACAACAACTTCGATAACATTAACAGCATCAACAGATGTGACTAATGCCAGTTATTTGTGGAGTACAAACGAGACGACTTCTGAAATAGACGTGACTACTGCCGGTAATTATTCGGTGGAGGTAACAAATGAGGATAATGGTTGCTCGACAATAAGTCTTCCTGTTTCTATTACTGAAGATAAAGTTGCTCCTACTGCAACAATTTCATCTACCGAAACAGTACTTACATGTATAAGAACATCAATAACATTGACAGCAGTAACAAATGCAACTAATGCAAGTTATTTATGGGAAGATGGAAGCGCGCAAATAAGTTTTGACGCTACTTCAACAGGTAACTATTCTGTTGAGATAACAAATAACGATAATGGTTGTTCAACTACGAGCAATTCAATAGTAATTACAGAAGATGTTAACAAGCCGGTGGCTGCCATACAATCATTAAGTACTATAATTACATGTGATCAGACATCAATCGATTTACAAGCATTAACAGATGCTGTAAATGCTAGTTATTTGTGGAGTGAAGGTAGTGTTGATCCTGCAATAAATGTAAATGCAGCAGGTAATTATACGGTAACAGTAACTAATACTGACAATGGCTGTAGTTCAATAGGTTTACCAATTGAAATTACTGAAAATACTAAGATCCCTGATGTTCAAATAAATTCTTCAAACAGTGAACTTAATTGCATTGTTCATACAATAACTCTTAGTGCAATAACTGATGCAGTAAATCCTAGTTATTTGTGGAATGATGGAAGTTATAATGAGGATTTGTTAGTTTCGGCGGCGGGAATATATTCTGTTAGTGTAACAGATCAAGTTAATGGCTGTAGTTTTACAAGTGGGCCTGTAAATATTACTGAAAATACAGTTTTACCTACAGCCGCAATTACATCGCTTGAAACAGAACTTACATGTTTGATAACCAGTATAACATTAACAGCTGTTACAGATGCCGTGAATCCTGAATATGAATGGAGTAATGGATCTAACTTGGCAAGTCTTTCGGTTGATGCAGCAGGAAACTATACAGTAACTGTAACCAATTTAAACAACGGATGCGAAACAACTAGTTTGCCTATAACAATTACTAGTGATATAATTGTACCTCAGATTAGTTTACAAGTAATCGATCCTGTATGTTCTCCGGAAACAGTAAATCTTAGCGATGCAGTTTTGTCAAGTGATGCTGATAACATACATTACTACGAAGATGCAGCCTTGCAACAGGAAGTAACAGATTTATTAATAAGTATTCCGGGAGAATACAGATATTATATTGTTGGTGAAAACAATAATGGATGTAAATCTATTCCACAATCTGTTTCTATTGGAATTTATGAATTGCAGGTTAGTAACTTTGTTTCCGCTAACATTTGTGCCGGAGAAACTGTTGTTCTATGGGCAGAAGGTACAGGACCGCAAGCAGATATGTATGTTTATAATATTCATGAACCGGGTGATGTACTAAGCGGCAATAAGACAGATAATCGTTTCGAAGTAAACGTAACGCCATATCAAACTACTACTTATTCATTGTCTGTAGTAAATGGAGTATGTCAATATGATGCTGATATGAATGTTTTAGTATGGCCATTACCATCTTTCAGGGTTGAACAAACAGATCCGCAAACAGCTACTTTAAATATGCTGGATGTTTCAGAATCACCGTATGTATATATGTTAGATGGTACTGAAATGTTTTTTGATACGGATCCACCATATGTATTTACTGTAAATGCAGGAGATCATGAAATGTATGTTTCGGATATAAATGGATGTGAGAATGTAATAGAATTCTTTGTTGACAACTCTAAGATGCCTATAATGATACCAAAATTCTTCAGCCCAAATGGTGATGGCCAAAATGATACATGGGAAATCGGAAATATTGATTATTATCCGAATGCTTTGATACAAATATATGATCGTTATCATAAATTAATAATTGAATACAAAGGCTCTGATAGAGGATGGGATGGAACATATAAAGGTCATCAAATGCCATCTACAGATTATTGGTATTTAATCAAGATACCGGAATTAGGTAAACCACAAGTCGGACATTTTAGCTTGTTGAGAGGAAAATTATAATTTAAAAATATGGCAAACTTTTTTAGCTTGCCATATTTTTTTATCCCAACCCAATTGTGAGTTCGAGCAAAAAATTAGTAAATTTGCCATGCATTTGCTAATGCGATTATTCACATCTAATTCTTACATCTATATGTTACATTTTAAGTACACTGCGTTTTGTTTGATCGTTTTTGTATGTCCGTATGCAAATAAATTATTTGCGTGGAATGGTGATACAGATAAATTCAAAATAGATAATTTAGAACTGAGTTTAAACGCTCCGGGCGAATCAGGTATTGCATATATTTCGGAAGAATCTTCATACAACTACAACGCGACGTGGGAGTGTACTTTGTCTTTTGATTTTACTCCCAGTTCGGCAAATTATGTTAAGTGGTATTTGATTTCAGATCAAGAAGATTTGACATCATCATTGAATGGCTATTTTTTAAGAATCGGATATACCGATAAGAATATATGTCTATATCGACAGAATGGTCAATCAAATATAAAGCTTGCAGAAGGTCAGGCCGGACGATTATCTACTCCAAAATCAAAAATTGAATTAAGAATACTGCGTGATGTAAAAGGATTATGGACTGTTCGGTCTCGTTTATCAGATGAATCAAATTTTATAGATGAGTTCGAGACTATTGATAACACCCATGAAAGATGCAAATATCATGGATTTGTTTGCGTTTATACGTCTACTCGCAGTAAAGGATTTCATTTCACTTCATTATATGCATCCGGAAATGAATACATTGATATCCTTCCTCCTAAACCATTAGAAATAGTATTTAATGAAATACTTTTTAGACCATTTGATGATGGGAGCGATTTTGTTGAATTGTATAATAATTCAGGTAATATATTACAATTAAGCAGTGTGAAAATTGCGAATAGAAAAAAAGAAATTATGCTTCCTTCATATAAATTATACCCCAATGCATATGTGGTATTGTGTTCGAATAAAGATGCCGTATGTGCTTTTTACCAGTGTAAGTCAGATACGCTGTTCGTAGAAACAGATTTGCCAAGCATGCCGAATGATTCAGGTTATTTGGCATTATTATCGGAAGATGGATTGGTCTTAGATAGCTTGTTATATGAAAGTTCTATGCATCAAGCTCTAGTAATTAATAACAAAGGCGTATCGCTCGAACGTATTAATCAAAATAGTTCATCTTGGACTTCCGCTTCATATAGTGTAGGATATGCTACTCCCGGCTATAAAAACTCACAATTTACAGACTTTGATTATGCTAATTCTGATACAATCGAATGGACTTCTTCAGAATTATTCAGTCCTGATAATGATGGCAATAATGATGTTCTGTATGTTTATTACAAAACGAAAGTCGGAACTTATGCAAATGTGTGGGTATATCATTCCTCAGGTTATCCGATAAAGCAATTGTGTAAAAATGAATTGCTTTCATCAAGCGGAACAATTTTATGGGATGGTAGAAATGAATCAGGAAAGCTTTGCTCAATAGGAATATATGTGATATGTATAGAGACATATTCGGAAGACGGAATTAGTGCAAAAAAGAAAATTCCTATTGTGTTGTCTGCTAAAAAATAAGCTAATTCATCTTTTTTACGTACATTTGTGCTTCGAAAATAATATAAACAATATACAACAATGGCAAAGAAAGCACTATTAATTATCCTAGACGGATGGGGAATCGGAAATCGTGATAAAGCAGATATTATTTACAATACTCCGACACCATATTGGGACTCATTGTTAAAGAATTATCCAAATTCACAATTGCAAGCATCAGGTGAAAATGTAGGTTTACCCGATGGTCAAATGGGAAATTCTGAAGTTGGGCACCTTAACATTGGTGCAGGTAGAGTAGTTTATCAAGATTTGGTGAAAATCAATTTAGCATGTCGTGATAATTCTATTTTGAAAAACGAAGAGATTGTATCAGCTTTTAGCTATGCAAAGAATACCGGTAAATCAGTTCATCTTATGGGTCTAACTTCAGATGGCGGAGTGCATAGTTCTTTAGATCATTTGTTTAAATTATGTGATATCGCTAATAGCTATAATATTGAAAATACATTTATTCACTGCTTTATGGATGGTCGTGATACAGATCCTAAGAGTGGAAAAGGTTTTATTGAACAATTAGATGCTTATACTAAGAACATTACAGCTAAGATAGCATCTATTGTAGGACGTTATTACGCAATGGATCGTGATAAACGTTGGGAACGTGTACGTGAGGCATACGATTTATTGGTAAACGGAACCGGTAAGGCTGCTGGTTGTATGGTGAAAGCTATGCAAGAGTCTTATGATGAAGGTGTTACAGATGAGTTCGTAAAGCCGATTGTAAACAAATCGGTTGATGGACGTATTAAAGCCGGTGATGTTGTAATCTTCTTCAATTATAGAAACGATAGAGCAAAAGAGTTGACAGTAGTTTTAACTCAACAAGATATGCCAGAGGCAGGGATGAAAACAATTCCTGATTTGCAGTATTATTGCATGACTCCTTATGATTCATCATTTAAAGGAGTACATATATTGTTTGATAAGGACAATGTTTCGAATACCCTAGGAGAATATTTATCAAATCAAGGCAAGAAACAATTACATATAGCTGAAACAGAAAAGTATGCCCATGTTACATTTTTCTTTAATGGTGGTAGAGAGGCTCCATATAAAAATGAGGAACGTATCTTGATTAACTCACCAAAGGTTGCAACATACGACTTAAAACCCGAAATGAGTGCATATGAAGTTAAAGACGCTTTGGTTACCGAAATAGATAAGCAGAAATTCGATTTCATAGTTGTTAACTATGCAAATGGGGATATGGTTGGCCATACCGGAATATATGATGCAATAACTAAAGCAGTTGTAACTGTTGATGCTTGTGTTCGCGACACAGTTGAAGCTGCTAAACGTAATGATTATGAGGTTATTATAATAGCAGACCACGGAAACGCAGACAATGCAGTTAATCCTGACGGAACTCCAAATACGGCACACTCCCTAAATCCGGTACCTTTTGTATATGTAACGTCAAACAAATCAGCTAAGGTACAAAACGGAATTTTGGCAGACGTTGCACCATCGATTTTAAATATTATGGGGATGGCTCAACCGGCCGAAATGACGGGTAAAAATTTAATTGATTAATTAAGCGACTCTTTTTTGAGCAGATTGTTGTGTGTTTTTATAAAAAAAAGCTCAATAATTTTGTTGATTTTGGAAATAGTGTTACCTTTGCCGTCCCGAACATTGGAAAGAAATAAATAAAATATAGATAATTATGAAACGTACATTTCAACCTTCAAACAGAAAAAGAGCCAACAAACACGGTTTTCGTGAAAGAATGTCTACTCCTAACGGTCGCCGCGTATTAGCTGCACGCCGTGCAAAAGGCAGAAAAAAACTTACTGTATCTGACGAGGCTGCAATAAGACGTAACTAATTATATTGAAGATAATATCTTCGATATACAACCCATAAACTAACGGGGCGAAATTATAATTTCGCCCCGTTTCTTGTACTTATCTGTGATATTATAAACGAAATTACATTATCTTTGCCTATCTGTTAGTGATAATCCAAAACGAACTACATGAAAAAACTGATTGATTTTTTTAAGAGACATAATTTTCTAAGAAATTTGTTGTACATATCAATAGCATCTTTCCTTCTTATTGTTGGTGTTCTATGGTGGCTAAATATATACACACATCATGGTGAGAGTGAAATCGTGCCAAATATCAAGAACCTTAAAATGGAATCAGCAGTAAAATTATTAGAAGGCAAAAGTCTGAATTATGAAGTTGTGGATTCTGTATATAAAAAAGGTTTCCCTCCCGGAAATGTTGTTGAGCAAGACCCTCAGCCGGGTTCTTTTGTAAAAAAAGATCGAAAAATATATATAGTAATAAATGCAAGATCTGTGCAGATGTTACCATTGCCTTCGGCATCAGATATATCATTACGTCAGTCAAAATCAATATTGGAGGGGTCAGGATTTAAAGTAACAGAAATTGAATATAAGCCATCAGCATATAAAGATTTGGTGTTGAGTGTTCAATATAAAGGTAGAGAAGTTTTTGCCGGTGACCGTATTCCTGCCGAGTCGGCATTGGTTTTATGGGTAGGAAGTGGCTCCTTAGAAGAAATAGTGGAAGAGTTAGATACCTTATCTTCAGAAGATATAATTGGTGAAAGTAGTCTTGAAGAAGAAATAGTTTTCTAATGCTAAACGAAGAATATATAGACGAAATACAAGAAGATGATGATGTAAATAGTCGTTATGAGCATTTTCGTTTTACTGCCGATCCGGGTCAAAGTTTAGTTAGAATAGATAAGTTTTTGACAGATAGAATACTTAATGTGTCAAGGACTAGAATGCAAGCAGCTGCTGATGCCGGAAACTTGGAAGTTAACGGGAAGGTAGTAAAGGCTAATTATAGAGTTAAACCCAATGATGTGGTTGTAGTTATGCTGGATTATCCACCGCGTGATACAACAATTATTCCACAAGATATTCCAATTGATATTGTATACGAGGATGACGATTTGTTAGTCGTGAACAAAGCAGCCGGAATGGTTGTGCATCCCGGACACGGTAATTTTGACGGAACACTACTTAATGCATTAGCATATCATCTTGGTGAAAAGAATGCTTTTGATGCCTCTGACCCTCGTTTAGGTTTGGTGCATCGTATCGATAAAGACACTTCAGGTTTATTATTGATCGCAAAAAATCCTTATGCAAAAATGTTCTTGTCTCAACAATTTTTCCATAAAACTACAGATCGTTTATATCAAGCTTTGGTGTGGGGGACAACCGACGCAGAAGGAACCATTGAAGGTAATATAGGAAGAAGTCCGAAAGACCGTTTGCAAATGGCAGTTTTCCCTGAAGGTAATGTCGGGAAACCGGCTGTAACTCATTATAAGTTATTGGAGAATTTTCATTATGTGTCGTTGGTAGAATGCAAATTAGAAACAGGCAGAACTCATCAGATAAGAGCACACATGAAATATATCGGGCATCCTTTGTTTAATGATGTTAGGTATGGGGGAGATCAGATTCTAAAAGGTACAACATTTGCCAAATATAAACAGTTTATACAAAATTGTTTCGATATATGTCCGCGACAAGCATTACATGCAAAAACATTAGGCTTTGAGCATCCTACAACTCATGAGCGTATGTACTTTAATTCTGAGTTGCCCGAGGATATGAAAAACTTGTTGGATAAATGGAGAAACTACACAACTTGTATTATCTTTGCAGACTAAACTTATTGCAGAATATATATATTTAATATGGAACAAGTAGAAGCTATGGTAGCGGCTCGATTGTTAGCAATTAAAGCAGTTAAATTGCAGCCGAATCAGCCATTTACATGGGCATCAGGGTGGAAATCACCGATTTATTGTGATAATCGTAAAACATTGTCATATCCTGATTTGCGCAGTTTAATCAAATTGGAATTGTCGCGTATTATCTTGGAAAAATATCCTGATGTAGAGGCAATAGCCGGTGTAGCAACAGGTGCAATTGCACAAGGCGCATTAGTAGCCGATGCTTTAGGTTTACCATTTGTATATATTAGATCTGCAAAGAAAGATCATGGTATGGAAAATCTAGTTGAAGGCTATCTACCTGAAGGCAAAAAGGTCGTAGTTGTAGAAGATTTAATATCTACCGGAGGTAGTAGCTTAAAAGCTGTTGAGGCTATCAGGTCTGAGAAAAAATGTGAAGTTTTAGGGATGGTTGCAATCTTTACTTATGGTTTTCCATTAGCACAAGAGCAATTTGAGAAAGCCGGAGTTGAACTGACTACATTGTCAAATTACGAGGCTGTTCTTAAACATGCATTGGCAACTAATTATATTAATAATAAAGACTTGGCTGCTTTGCAAGAATGGCGGAAAGATCCAAGTGTTTGGCAGGTATAAAAATGACAACATACGAGAGTCAAATTAAATCAATAAATGCATCAGCAGAGGCAATTTTTAATAATCTGTCTGATTTAGAAAAATTGCGACCTGTTGTTGAGCAAGTGCATGATGATAGGATTAAAGATATTAATATAACATCAGATAGTATATATTGCACAATTGATCCTATAGGCGAGATAGGTGTTAAAATGGTAGAAACAGAAGCATTTAAAACTATTAAATTTGCATCAGAGAAATCGCCTATTGAATTTAATATGTGGATACAATTGGTCGAGAAATCAGAGAATGATACTCGTATGAAGCTAACTATAAAGGCTGATGTGCCATTAATGTTTAAAATGATGCTTAGCGAACCTTTGTCAAAAGGAATTGATATATTGGCAGAAAATTTATCTAAATTACCATACTAAATTTATCAAAATGGCAAGTAAATTGTGGGATAAGAAAATCCAGCTTGATTCGGATATTGAACGTTACACAATAGGCAAAGATGCCGAAATGGACATGTATCTTGCTCGTTATGATGTATTGGGCTCGATGGCTCATGCAACTATGCTTGAAAGTGTTGGGTTGCTGTCTAATGATGATTTACAAGCACTGTTAAAAGGTTTACGTTCGATATATAAAGAAATCGAAAAAGGTAATTTTAAAATTGAAGATGGAGTTGAGGATATACATTCGCAAGTTGAGTTGATGCTTGGCGAAGTAGGTAAGAAATTACATAGTGGACGTTCTAGAAATGATCAGGTACTTGTTGATTTGAAATTATTTACTCGTGCAAAAATTCAAGAATTAGTAGCTTCTGTAAATGATTTATTTGAGACTCTTATTGCTCAAAGTAATTTATATAAGGATGTGTTGATGCCGGGTTATACACATTTGCAAATAGCAATGCCATCGTCTTTCGGATTATGGTTTGCTGCATATGCAGAGAGTTTGGTAGACGACATGCAATTGTTGCTTGCTGCATATAAAATTTCTAACAGAAATCCTCTTGGTTCTGCTGCAGGATACGGAAATTCATTCCCCTTAGACAGACAATTGACTACCGATTTATTAGGCTTTGACAGCATGGATTATAATGTTATTTATGCTCAAATGGGTAGGGGAAAAACAGAACGTATTGTTGCAAATGCATTGGCATCAGTAGCAGCTACTTTATCAAAATTGGCATTTGATAGCTGTATGTTTACAAGTCAAAACTTTGGATTTATGAAGTTGGCTCCTGAATATACCACAGGTTCAAGTATTATGCCGCATAAGAAAAATCCTGATGTATTTGAACTTACACGTGCAAAATGTAATAAGATTCAAGGTATTCCTGCACAAATAACACTGATAACTAATAATTTACCATCCGGATATTTCCGCGATTTGCAAATAATCAAAGAAATTTACTTACCTATGTTCGATGAAATGATAGATTGTGTTGAGATGGTAAGAAATATGATGGAGAAAGTAAGTGTGAATAAATCTATTTTGGAGGATTCAAAATACGATTTAATATTTAGCGTTGAAGAAGTTAATCGTCTAACTTTATCCGGGGTACCTTTCCGTGATGCATATAAACAGGTCGCTTTAGCAATCGAAGATGGTAAGTTTAAACCGAATAAAGAAATTCAACATACACATGCAGGTAGTATAGGAAATTTATGTAACGATAAAATTAAATCTTTGATGTCATCTTTATTGACAGAATTTCCTTTCGAACGTGTAGAAAATGCAGAAAAACAATTAATTAAGGATTAATCATGTTATTTCATTCAACGATTTTTGGACCAATTTACAGTCGCAGACTGGGGGTCTCGCTGGGAGTGAATTTAGAGCCTGACAATGGTAAAATTTGTTCGTTTGATTGTGTTTATTGCGAATGTGGTTTAAATGCGGATGGTCGTGAGGATACAAAAATTCCGACACGTGCCGAAGTCAAAAAAGCTTTAGAAAACAAACTTGTTACTTACATTAAAGGTAATGAGCCGACAATTGATAACATAACCTTCGCAGGTAATGGAGAGCCGACTATGCATCCTGATTTTAATGGTATTATAGATGATACTATTGAATTAAGAAATCGTTATACTCCTGAAACCAAAATATCTGTTCTAAGCAATGCTTGGCACTTGTCTCGCAAGGAAGTATTTACTGCTTTATGCAAAGTAGACAATAATATCTTGAAATTAGATAGCGCAATTGCTGAAACTGTTTCAAAGATCAACAGACCTGTTAATCCTAACTTTAACTTGCAAGAACATATAAATAATTTGTCTAAGTTTAATGGAAATTGTACTATTCAAACTTTATTCTTGAGAGGAAATACATGTGATAATACTACTCCTGAAGAAATTAAGGCGTGGTTGGATGCTTTAAAGATTATTCAGCCTAAAATGGTTCAAATATATAGTTTAGACAGGAAAACTCCGTATGATACATTACAAGCAGTTCCTTTGTCAGAATTGAAATCAATAGAGGTAAAGGTACGCAAATTAGGCTTGAACACTTTGGTGGTTGCATGATACCCAAGAAACGGATATTGGTTTGTCCATTAGATTGGGGATTGGGGCATGCAACGAGATGTATTCCATTAATCAACAGCTTTTTATCGCAAGGTGATGAGGTTATTATCGGCTCCTGCGGTTTATCGGGTAATTTACTTAAGGATGAATTTCCTGATTTGCAACATATAAGTATACCTTCTTTTTCAATTCGTTATTCTGCAGGTAATTCTCAAGTCTTTTCTATGCTACGTGCATTGCCTTCGATAATTTATTTCTCATTTCGTGAGCATAGTCTTCTAAAATCTATTGTAAAACAATACAAAATAACTGATGTTGTTTCTGATAATCGTTTTGGGATGTGGTGTAAAGATGCAAAATGCACTTACATAACTCATCAATTATTAGTTCGCATGCCACAAAAATTTAGATGGTTGGAACCTATTGTATCTCGTTTACATCGCTCAATAATAAACAATTATGATAGTTGTTGGATTCCTGATAATGAAAATATAAGAGAATCATTGTCCGGCGAATTAAGTCATAGTTGTAGATTGCCTAAAAATGCAAAGTTTATTGGACCTTTGTCGCGTATATCGAAAGAAGGGGCATCTATCGAATCTGATGTTTTAATAATACTATCAGGAATTGAACCGCATCGTTCAATATTAGAGAAGAAATTATTAGAACGTTATTCAAAGCATCAATCTAAGGTAATACTAGTTGAAGGCATCCCTATGCAAAATAACACTGTAAGAGAATTGCCTAATATTACAATATATCCATCGCTTAATTCTGATGTCTTGTCAGAGTACATACGTGGCGCAAAACATATTATTTGTCGTTCCGGATATACTTCAATAATGGATATGCATGCTGCAGGGAAATTTGATGTTGTTGAATGGATTCCAACTCCGGGACAGCCTGAGCAGGAATATTTATCCTTGTGGTTAAATGTCAAAAAGACTCTCTAACACAAAAATAGTGTTTAGATTTCCCATAGTTGGAATATGGTGTTTGTAATATTTGAGTAAGCTGTCCATTAGTTGTCGCCTTTCTGCATGAGAAAATTGTTCTTCTTTGTTTAATAAGCGAATCAATA
>ERZ795056.5997-NODE-5997-length-11970-cov-9.169870_pt1 | contig 11970 bp, 10 predicted proteins | sample MGYA00375140_ERZ795056 | MGnify/ENA primary metagenome ERZ795056 (study PRJEB30185, sample SAMN05720227) | activated sludge metagenome | isolation source: Anaerobic digester | place: USA | collected 2015-03-09 ...
TTGAAGCTTATTGTAAAATTGTAAATCATTTCAGGCCCTTTGAACCATCCAATAGAAATATCAGCGACAGCGCCGTGATTGGAGAAGGAAGTTTTGTATACCCGAATGCATTCGTTGGCCATCATGTAACTATCGGAAAAAATACCGTGATACATCCCAATGTGACCATCATGGATCATTGCATCATTGGCGATCATGTAGTGATACAGGCTGGCACTGTTATTGGAAGTGACGCCTTTTACTATAACAGCAAAAAAGACCGGGCCGTATGGTATAAAAAAATGCCAAGCTGCGGAAGGGTGATCATTGAAGATGAAGTGGAGATCGGCGCGGGCTGCACCATCGATCGTGGTGTAAGCCACGATACCATTATTGGCAAAGGCACAAAGATGGATAACATGATCCACATCGGGCATGATACCGTGATCGGCAAGAACTGCCTTATCGCTGCACAGGTTGGTATTGCCGGTGTGGTTACCCTGGAAGACGGAGTAACTTTGTGGGGACAGGTAGGTGTAAGTAAAACACTTACCATCGGAAGCAATGCTGTGATCCTTGCACAAAGCGGTGTTGGAAAAGATACAGAAGGCAACCGCTCTTATTTTGGTAGCCCGATAGAAGATGCCAGGGAAAAAATGAAAGAATTGGTTTGGGTAAAACGTATTCCCGCATTGTGGGAAAAAGTGATGGGTAAACCTTAAATATAACAGGCTTCTTTCGTCATAGCTGTTTGAATTTTTCAAGAAAGGCATCCCGTTTTCTTGCCGATATCTCTATACGGATGCCATCTTCCATTTCTACATGACCGCCCCTTCCCTTTACATATTTCTTTACAAAATTGATATTGATCAGGTGCGAATGATGTACACGGCAAAAAAGGGAGGCTGGCAGTATGTCTTCAAACTCTTTTAGGTTTTTGGAGACCAGTTGTTTTTTCTTGTTCCGGATATATACCTCTGTATAACTTCCATCGGCTATCAGGTACATGATCTGTTGCACTTCTTCAATGTCAAAACCTTCCATGGAAGATAGTCCGATCTTCTGGATCTCTTTACTTTCTCCATTCAGGTTATTAAGCAATGACGCAATCCGGGTATTGATGCTCTTTTCATCCAATCGTTTCATCGCTTTTTCAACCGCCAATTGCAATTCGCCACTATCAACAGGTTTTAAAATATAATCCAGTGCGGCATATTTGATGGCTTTTAATGCATAGTTGCTGAAAGCTGTTACAAATACTACTTCAAAATTAATTTGCTCAAATTTATCCAGGAAATCAAAGGCATTTCCAAATGGCATTTCGATATCAAGGAAAACAATTTCTGGTTGTGTCTGCAGAATGAGATCAAACCCGGCCAATGGATTGGAAGCAGTACCTGCAATTGTTAATTCCGGGCAATACTCTTTTAGTAATTCGGAAAGTGTAACAATATTTCCAGGTTCATCATCAATTATTACAACCTTAATCCTATTTGGCATTTTATATGAGTATTTTAATAATGACTTCTGTACCTGTTGGCAGGCCATCATGGTCATGAAGATCGATGATCTGTACAGAAATGGAATGTTCGTTTATTTTATTTAATAGTTCAATTCTTTTTGTTGTTAGTTCAACCCCTTTTGACTGATACTCGATATGTTGACGGCTTTTCTGCTCTGCAGCTATTTGCCGTCCTACGCCATTGTCTTTCACACTGCAAATGAGTGTTCCGTGATCCATAGAAAAATGAAGATTCACTTTCCCGAATCCCTCATGTTTATAACGAATGCCATGCCTGAGCGCATTTTCAACAAAGGGCTGTAAAAGCATCGCAGGAATTTGTATTGCATGAATCTGCACATCAGGATGAACAACTATTTCATAACTGAAACTATCACCAAACCGCATTTTTTCCATTTGAAGATAACGTTCGAGATACTTTATTTCGTCGGCAAGACTTATGGTTCTTTTCCCGGAATTATCAAGTGTTTGCCGGATTAGTGAAGAAAAATCGGTAAGATACTGGTTGGCTTTTTGCCGGTCATTTGTAAGAATATATTGTTGAATAGATGATAGACAATTAAAAATGAAGTGAGGATTCATTTGTGCCTGTAGCGCCTGCTGTTCTAAAATGGCAAACTGGTTTTGAAACATACGCTTCTCAGCAATCCTGGCCCTGTTCTTTTTATTTCGCCGGGTCACAAAGAAAACGGTTATTAAAATAACGGTTGATATTATTATTAAATAAAACCACCAGGTTTTCCAGAATGGTGTGGAGATGGAAAACCGGATTACGATGGTACGACTCATTACGGAATACTTGTTTTTTGCGTAGAGTTGAAATTCATAATCACCCGGAGGCAGGGATTGATAATGTATAGAATGATCAGTAGTTTGATTCCAATCTTTATCCAGCCCTTTTAATATGTAATAGTATTTTATTTCACTTCCCGATTTAAATGAGATACCTGCAAATTCAAAATCGATATTGTTATCACGGTATGAAAGTTTGTAGGTTTCCTGGATCGGTTGTTTTTTATCAGTAACCGTTACGGATAACAATTCCAGGTTACAAATTGATTTTGCCGTGATTTTCTTTTCATTGAAGAATACCAGTCCAGCAGGTGTTGCCGCCCAAATAGTGCTGTCATCTATGTATAAAGAGTGAATGTTATCGCTTGGCAAACCATCAGAAACAGTGAAACGGGTAACCGGGTGTGCCGGGTTCGACAGGTCTATTTTATTGATGCCCTTGTTTGTTCCTACCCACAGATCAGTACCTTTTACAAAAATGGTTTTACAAATATTGCTGCTGAGACCATTGGCATCGTTCAAAACAAACTTCAGCTTTCCCTCTTTATAAGCTACCAGTCCTTCATCATTGGTAGCAACCAGGATCGTTCCATCAGCAGTTGCTTTGATATCGTTGATCCTTCGTTGTAAAGCATGATGAATTTCACCAAGATACCGTTGGCTCCCACCTGGTTGTAATTCATATAAACCCTGTAAAGTTCCAATATATATACGATTATTTAAAGAAAATAAATCTGTACATCTCTCTCGCCAGATGGTATCAATGATTGCAAGGTCGCCGATCCTGAGCTTATAGGAATAATCCCTGGTAGCAACTAATATATGCCCGGAATCGAATGCTGCAACAGATTTCACAGGCTGCATATAATTAAATGTATACTTCCCCGCTTCACTTTTCACAAGGAAATTATCAAAACCAAATATGAGGGCCCCAGATGATAACCGTTCTGTTGCATACAGCCTGTTGTTTGTGCGGGAATTGATTGCAAACTTTAAATAATCTTTAAAATCAAGAATTCTTTTTAATTCTTTGTTATGTATAACCATGGCTTTACTGTCTCCCATTCCTGCGATGATATCATCTCCATTGGAGATAACGGTATACACTTCCTTTTCAATATCAGCTACTTCATTTTCCTTATTGATGATTTGAATTTCCCTGGATGGCATTTTGAATATTCCTTCTCCAAAAGTTGCGAACCATGTATTGCCTTCCTGGTCAATTAAACAGGCGCTTACAATTTTTCCTGGCAAAAAATGTTCGTCTATTCTATTGTGTATTGTATCTATTGACCATGATCCATTGGTCGTATTTGCGATTAATACTTTATAAGAGTTTTTTAGTTTTGCAGAACTTAAAACTGTATTGGGTAAATAGATCAGCTGCTGCTTTCCATTTCTGCTCAGATCGCTTTGTAAAATTCTGGGGTAAGTTGTATCGCCCTTCTTATAAAATAAAGCCAGGCTATCCCCTGCCAGCTTATACACTGCATGATCGGCATTATAACAAAATCCACCATCAAAATAATCAGGGTATACATTCCAATAAAATGTTTTTATTTTTTTAAATGCCGGGAAAGCGGTCATTTCGGTTACTTCGTTATGTATAGAAATTTTATATATAAGCCTGTTATCTCCCAATATGATATTCCCTTGCAAGTCTTCATCTATAAACAGAATGTTGGAAATAAATTTAATTCTTTTGAGTGTACTGTCATTTGAACTATTGTGGACTATATTATTATATAAATATGAAGGCTCCTTACTAAAAGTTCCCAACCATACCCTTCCTTTTCTATCGGCATAAACCCTTAATACTTCATTATCGGGTAAACCATCTTTGACAGAAAAATTCTTAAAGTTTGTACCATCAAAACGACTCAATCCATTTTCGGTTGCAAACCATATAAAGCCGTCTTTATCCTGGCTCATGTCATAAATTGTTGATCCAGCCAATCCATCACGGGTATCGTAATGAACATAACTAAAAGACTGCGTGAATGCCAGCACCGGGGAAAAAAGCAGGAAAAAAATATATATTAAAAAACGAACCAATCAGTACGTAATTAAGTTAATTGAATATATGAAAAAATCCCCTGCATTGCAGCAGGGGAGTAAGATAGTGTACGGATTGTACAGTAAGGTATTAAATATGGTTAATTGCACCATTAATTCAGGGCCGCTAATTCATAACTGTGCATTTTAGGCAATAACTGTGCATTATGGAGCTGTAAAATCATAAGGTAACAGGTTGGCCACCTTGTCCCAGGTCCAGTATGCATTGATGGTAATATCATTCTGTTCGAAAAAATACCCGTTTTGCTCTATGATGATCGACCGGTTGGGGAGGAAGGATAAAAAGGAAAACTGGAAATTGGAAGGTTCATTGGGATTTTCATGGAGGTAATCCGGTGCCGGTTTTTCCCCGGTATAAATGACGCCCAGTTGCAGTTGGTTCGGTTTAATTTCAACTGTTTGGGTACTATCGTCTTTCTGATAATTAAGTGCTGTGTAAAAATCCTTTAGCCTTAATGCTGAATCACGGTTGTTTATATTGACCACATATTGTACTTCAAATCCTTCTTCCTTTAACCGCCGTTGAAACACACTCCTCATAAAATGCAGGATAGAACCCTGGTAAGCCTTCTGCCTGGCACCCTGCCATGTTAACTTCTGGGTTTCATCAGTAGCCTGCTTTTCTTCAAACAGTGGATAGCCCGTATAGAGGCTTATCTGTGTTGCATATTCATGCGTAAAGGAATCGAGCGTGTATTTGATTTGATAACCCAATGCAGCATTTTCGATCCGGATGGGTTCCGTAGCAAGCACTTTCAGGCGATTGCGCTTTTTCGAAAAATAAAAATGAATGGCCTCCTTATTTAATATGGAGCAATATTTACTGTTCTCTGTTTTACCAATGAACTGTTCTAGAAAAAAGTTACCATATTTTTCCCAACCGTCTTTTACTTCCGAGGTAGATACTACCGACACTGCTTCCATTTCTTTTTCTTTCAGTTTCAATTCAATCACGATGTCTTTATTATTTTCATCTGCGGTGCTGATCCTCCTGGTTTCTGTTTGAAAACCGGTAAACGTTACCACCAGGTCGTATCCACCATTGGGTAACCATAAGGTAAAATGACCGGAAGCATCAGTAGCAGTTCCAAAGGTTGTATTTTGTGCAAATACGGATGCCGCCTGTAAGGGCAATTTTGTTTCTGCGTTAATGATCTTTCCGCTTACAGAAAAACTGGTAGACTGTGCTGTGGCAAACAGCGTAGATAAAAGCATTGCCAGGAGCAACCTTATTTTCATAATGATTTGTATTTGATAAGCAAAAGAAGCCCTTCAAGGACGAAAATACATTAATGGTTGTTAAGTTTTTGTTGCAATGCAACGCAGGTTTCGGAGATGGTTACCTGCAGGCTCCTGTAAGTAAAAGAAGGAAGGAATTTTTTTAGTTTGGTATTATCGTAAAAAACTTTGGTGAGCGCCGTCTTCGCGGTTTCTTTTGTTACCAATGCGGCAGACCCGGTGAACCTGCTTTTAAGAGCCGCCAACCTCCACACAAATCCTGCGAGGAAGGGCGTTACTTTTTTATAGGCCGGTCTTTTTTTGAATGCAGCTGCGATCATGTGAAACACGTCTTTGTATGAAGCGTTTTCGGCGCTGAGAATAAATCTTTCCGAATGAATATTGCTATCCATCAATTGGATCATGGCAGTACATGCATCCCGCACATCAATAAACCCGGTGATGCCTTCACTATACCATGGAAATTCATCATACACTGATTTAAATATCCCGGTTGATCCATCGTTCCAATCTCCGGGCCCAATGATGATTGCAGGATTCACAATAACAGCAGGAAGCCCTTCTGCTATGCCACGCCACACTTCCAGTTCTCCCAGGTACTTGGTTTGCCCATACTTGCTGTTGCTGGTTTCTTCAGTCCATTGCATCGATTCATTGATCCACTCATTATTCCGTATTCGCCCAAGGGCAGCAACAGAACTCACATGCAGTATTTTTTTTACGCCTGCTTCAAGCGATGCATTCACAATATTGGCCGTTCCTTCCACGTTCACTTTAAAGAGCATCTGTGCGTTACCGCGAGTAAATGAAACCAGCCCGGCACAATGATACACTTCATCTACATCCGTCATCAGCTCCTGCAGTGCGATCACATCCAGGATATCACATTGAACGACCTGCAGGTTTGGATGCCCGGCAATGGAAACAGGCCGTTTATGATAAATGGCCTTCACTTTTTTCCCCTGTTCCAGCAACTGAGTGGTGAGTTCAGCGCCAAGTAATCCCGAAGCCCCGGTTACTAAGATCATGGTGGTTATTTAATGAATAGATGCAGTGTTAAAGGTAGGTTGATTGGTCGTTAAAATAATAAGAGGTGATGCTTACCCTGCCGCATAAACGTAAAAACCTTTTCCTGTTTTCTTACCCAGCTCCCCGGATTTCACTTTTTGAATCTGGAGTTCCGATGGTTTGAAGCGTGCAGGTTGATCAAAGGCATCGTACAAGGATTGCGATACGGCCAGGTTGATGTCCATACCGATCAGGTCCATCAGTTTGAATGGTCCCATTTTAAACCCTGAAGCTTCCATCATTGCATCTACAGATTCAATATCTGCGATACCCTGCTCTACCAGCCGCATTGCTTCCAGGTAATAATGCCGGGCAACCCTGTTTACAATGAAACCGGGAGCGTCAATACATAGCACCGGCGTTTTCTTCATTCGGGTACACAGCTCCGTTAGTATCAAGATCACCTCCTTCGAGGTATCTTTTCCTTTCACCACTTCTACCAGTTTCATGATCTGCGCCGGGTTAAAAAAATGCAGTCCGGCAACTCTACTCGGAAGTGCTACCTGTTCCTGTAACCTGTTAATGGAAAGCGATGAGGTGTTGCTGGCCAGGATTGTTTGCGGACTATTGATACCTGCGAGAGATGTAAACAATCCTACCTTGGCCTCCATTTTTTCGATGATGGCTTCTATCACCAGGTCGGCTACACATTCGGCAATATCAGCAGTGTATCGGATACGCCTGGTCGCCTGTTCCTTCCCAGCTTCACTGAGTTTTTGTTTGGCCACCAGGGTAGCCAGGTTTGTACCGATCATCCTGCCGGCATTTTCCAGTACTTTTTCGTTGCTGTCGAACAATATCACCTGGTAATCCGCAAGGGCCGCTGCCAGGGCAATGCCACTTCCCATGGTTCCTGCACCGGCCACACAAATGGTTTTTATCATAGTTGCAAAAATAAAAAACTGCTGTGCGATTCTGCGTTTTATTTTTTGTAATAAAATGCAATCACGCACAGCAGTATATGTAACCCCCGTGTTTCTTAATTCTGTTCTGCTTCTTTTTTAGCTTCAGTTTTCATTTTCTCATTGGCAGTGATCACAAATTCAACCCTGCGGTTCAAAGCCCTGTTGGCATCTGTATCATTATCTACCTTTGGTTGCCCTTCGCCGTACCATTTAATGTTAAGCCTGGAAGCAGGTATTCCTGCATTCTTTAAATAATCACCAACAGCCCGTGCTCTTTTCTCTGATAAGGTCATGTTGTATGCATCAGCTCCCACATCATCAGTATGACCTTCGATCAGGATATCGGTATCGGGATATTCTCCAAAGATTTTTACCAGTTTATCCAGGGCCAATTTGGAGTTTGCTGTGATATCAAATTTATTGGTGGCAAAATAAACACCTGCCTTTGATCCATCGGGATTGTTCTCATCAAACGTTACATTAATTCCCTCGCCTACACGTTCCACTTTTGCACCCGGGATCTCTGTTTTTATTTTTTGTGCCTGGCGATCCATTTTATTCCCGATCAATCCACCTGCTACCCCACCAACTGCTGCGCCAATTAACGCACCCAGGGCCGTATTGCCTTTTTTTCCAACATTATTACCAATGATGCCGCCTATTACTGCACCACCCGCAGCACCAACGGCCACGCCCTTGCTTTGGTTACTCATTCTTTTGGTAGATTCGCAGCTACTGAATAAGATAATCACTGCTGCTGTAAGCAGGCTTGATTGTTTAAAAATATGTTTCATGAACTTGAGTTAAAGGTTAATGTAAAATTATATCCGTACAAAATTGTAAACAAACGCTGCAGGCTTTCCTTCAAAATTGATCTCGGAACGCAGCTGCATATTTGCGCCTTCCAGCCTGATGATCGTAAAACGAAACCCACTTCCGTTTTCATCCATTTCTTTCAGCTTTTCATCAAGGCGCTTGAATTGAAATAACTTGGGTTCGCCGGTGGCTTCATATATTGACCAACGGAATTCTCTTTTAATGGATACACATTCATTTGCATTCTTATTGATCGTATAACTGCCCAGGTTATTTAACTGGTTAAAATTCCAGGTGCTGCCAACAAAACAATTAAAATCGGCTTCGTTGAACAACTGGGCCTTTATTTTACCTGTTATACCTTCCGATACAACTGTTTGCAATTGCCAGTTTCCATTAAGATTCTTTTTATAATTGCGGGCTTCTTTTGAAGTGGCGCAGGAAGTAAACAGGCAGATGGCCAACACAAGCCCAGATAAAATGTGAATGCTCTTCATCATAAGTAGTTTAATGTATGAAACTGGATTCAATTATAATGCCAAAGGCAGCTATCCCGTTAAAAGATATTTGTTGCAGGTAGTATTTATCAACTGAAGTTAAACCGCCTGGGTGAATTGCTTTAAAAAACGAAGATCATTTTCGCTGAACAGGCGCAGGTCCTTTACCTGGTAACTTAGCATGGTAATGCGTTCGATGCCCATTCCGAATGCGAAGCCTGTATATTTATTGCTGTCGATACCACAATTTTCAAGCACTTTGGGATGTACCATACCACAACCCAGTATTTCTACCCAGCCGGTCTTCTTACACACATTGCAACCAGTTCCTCCACAAATGAGGCAACTGATATCCATTTCGGCACTGGGTTCGGTAAAGGGAAAATAAGATGGCCTGAACCTGATCTTTACTTTTTCGCCAAACATTTGTTTTACGAAGAAATACAGGGTTTGTTTCAGATCGGCGAAAGACACATTTTCTGCAATGTATAACCCTTCAACCTGGTTAAAAAAACAATGGGCCCTGGCGCTGATGGTTTCGTTGCGATACACCCTTCCCGGGCAGATAATGCGCAAGGGCAACTGACCTTTTTTCATTTCCCTGATCTGCACACTGCTGGTATGGGTGCGCAACAGCCAATCTGGATTTTGAGAAATATAAAAGGTATCCTGCATGTCCCTGGCAGGGTGGTTTTCGGGCAGGTTCAACGCGGTAAAATTATGCCAGTCGTCTTCAATTTCCGGTCCTTCTGCCACAGAAAAACCTAACCGGTTAAAAATGGATATGATCTTGTTTTGTACAATGCTGATGGGGTGACGGCCGCCCAACGGAAGCGGATCGCCAGGTAAACTGGTATCGATGGAAGGTGCACCATTACCGGATTCCTCGCCAAAACCATTCTTCAGGTTGTCAAAAAATCCTTCTGTAAATATTTTAAACTCATTCAGCAATTGCCCCGCTTCTTTCTTTTTATCGGCTGCAACGGTTTTCATTTCGCCCATGATGGTTTTAACCAAACCCTTGGTACCAAGATATTTGATGCGGAATGATTCCAGTTCTTCTTTGCTGGTAACCGTTTCTGATTCAATTTCAGATTTATATTTTGCGATTTGTGCCAATAACTGATCCATGCCGCAAAGGTAATGGGCAAAAGGCAATAGACAATGGGCGAAGCGGATTTTGAACGGATAGCTTTCTGCATTGAATTCATAATTATTTAACATTGAAAACTAACCGGCAATGTTCCGCCCGATTATCTTCACATTCAAATCAAACCCACCATGGACCCCGACCCCGGCGGAAATCTTTACGATACCGCCACTTTCAAAGCCTGCCTGCTCACGGTAGCATTCAGTTCCCTTTATTTTTATAAAACCGGTAAACAGGAGATCCCGTTTAAACCGCCAACGCCAGTACCCGATACGGTAGTTGTAACGGTTATAAAGGCCAAACCACCTGCTAAAAAGAAAAAGACCATTTACCTCACATTCGATGATGGACCCAATAAGGGTACACGTAATGTAAAAAGGATCATTACAGCCGGACAATTACCGGTAACCCTGTTCGTGATCGGTGAACACGTTTATGGCAGCAACTACCAGTCAGCGATATACGACAGTTTATCACGGGATAGCCTATTCGAAATTGCCAATCACAGCTTTACACACGCCTTTGAAAATAAATACAGGCAATTCTACGAAAATCCTGATAGCGCAGTAAAAGACTTTGCCCGTTGTGCCGATAGCCTAAATCTTCGGACAAACATCATACGTACACCGGGAAGAAATATCTGGCGAACCGACAGCAGCCGTAAAACGGATATCAAATCATCGGAAGCTACGGCCGATAGTTTATATGCACATGGTTTTAAGGCGATCGGTTGGGACCTGGAGTGGCATTTCAATACAGATCAAAGACTGGTGCAATCTGCAGATGACATGTTGAAGGAAATTGACCTCGCCTTCGCCAACCGCCAAACCAATATGCCCGATCACCTGGTAATACTGGCGCATGACCAGATATACTCCAACTCCGACGATTCCTGTTCCTTGCATACTTTCATTGATCAGTTAAAGCAAAGAGACAGTTTTGAATTTAACTTCATCAGCCAATATCCCGGCGTAGGTAAACCTTAGCAATTTGTTGTATGCGGAGTTAACAAAAATTGTATATTTTTAATCTTTAAAACTTAACTATATGGCATTATTTAAATCCGGCAACCCGGCCTTATCGGAAAAAAGATTCCAGGATACCGTTTTAACAGATATCATTACACATGAAAATGCGATGACGGTAAAAGGTACGCTGAACAAATTCGGCTTCCTGTTCCTGATGGTCCTTGGTACATCGTTTTATTCATGGAAAGAATATGCCGAAGGTGGCAATGTGGTTCCGATGATGTGGGCAGGTGCAATTGGGGGACTGGTTGTGGCCATCGTTATTACATTTAAAAGAGAATGGTCGCCTTTCCTGGCTCCATTGTATGCATTACTGGAAGGATTGTTTATTGGCGCCATTTCGGCGATGTACAATTTTGCCTTTGCAGAAAAAGCACCTAATATTATTATCAATGCAGTTGGGTTAACGTTCGGTGTGGCCATTGCCATGTACCTGTTATACAGCTTCCGCATCATCAAAGCCACTGAAAAATTCAAGTCGGTGATCATTACAGCTACGGTAGGCATTGCTATTTTTTATGTGATCGTGATGGTACTTCGTATGTTCGGATTCGACAACATGCCTTTCCTGCACGAAGGAAGTTTATTAGGCATTGGATTTTCGTTATTTGTGGTAACCATTGCTGCACTTAATCTCATCCTTGATTTTGATATGATAGAAAAAGGCAGTGAAATGGGAGCGCCAAAATTCATGGAATGGTATGGCGCCTTTGGTTTGATGGTGACCATCGTTTGGTTGTACATCGAAATATTGAGGTTGCTATCTAAGATTTCGAGTAGGAATTAATTGACATACAACATTTGAAAAGCCCCGTTGATCCGGGGCTTTTTTTATTTATAACATTACGTGTATGCTATTAAAATAGTCATTTTTTTACTGCATTAGCTAAATGTGCGT
>ERZ795056.5998-NODE-5998-length-11969-cov-4.261793_pt1 | contig 11969 bp, 16 predicted proteins | sample MGYA00375140_ERZ795056 | MGnify/ENA primary metagenome ERZ795056 (study PRJEB30185, sample SAMN05720227) | activated sludge metagenome | isolation source: Anaerobic digester | place: USA | collected 2015-03-09 ...
AAAATAAAAAATAAAATGCTATAAACATATAAACCAGATAAATAACTGTAATTCCGTCCATTATTTTATCAATAAAATTACTCTTTTAAGGATTATTGTAATAAACTTATTCCTCTTTTTCCTCTCCTGCAATCTTCCTAAGCTCTTCTATTGAATCCTCTTCCTTCCCAAGAACTCCTTTAGTATATTCTTCTCCATCTCCTTCATTTCTTTCATCTTCTTCCTCTCCTTCTCCCCCCTCTTCATCTTCAACATCCTTTCCCTCCTCAATTACCTCATCAGATTTTTCTACCTCATCAAATTTACCCTCAGCCTCTTCGGCCTCAACTTCTTTCTCGGCATTCTCAATCTCCTCATCAATTTGCTTACTCAATCCAGGAACACTTGTTCTATCACTCTCAGAGACACTAAAATAATCATAAAAATCTTCACTAAGACTTAACTCATGAGTATGTCCTATTTTTCTCTTTTTAATCAATCCTAAATCAGAAAACTTTTTAATGTGATCATATGCCTTATTTCCCCTTATTTTTATTATCACAGATTGCTTAATTGGGTGTTTGTAAGCAATTATTGCCAGAGTCTCTTGTTCGGCCTTAGTAAATTCAGAGCTCCCCGTTGCAAGCTTATTTATTATATGGGAATATTCTTGTCTTACGTCCATTTTCCAAAGCCCATTTTTCTCAACAATTTCCAAAGCAGATTCATCTTTATTGTATTTATCTTTTAATCTCTCAATTAGATCCCCAATTATTATTGGATTTAAATCACTCAAAGATATCAATTCTTGCATATTCAAGAATCTTCCAGATATGAAAAAAACTGCCTCTAGTATTTTCAAATCTTCCTTTTCCTTAGCTTCATCTATCTCCTTTATAGTCTTACTTCCAGCTGGCATGAATGATAAAATAACTTTGAGTTTATAAAATTACTTTATTCACAAAGCTTTCTTACCTAATTTCAAGAGTAAGAATATACCAAAGAAGCTTAAAAAAATTGAGATATAATCAAAGAAACTTTTTTTATAAAAGAATACAACTCCTTCAGACCCTGCTTGTGGATACACCCCCATAAAACCTGGACCCACTTCTTTAACTTCCAGTATATCTCCATAAGGCAATTCTTTTGCTTGCCAGTTCTTATGATAAAATTCTTTAAACAAGATTACATCGTTTTCATCAGAAGGTTTGTAAGATATCTCAATAATATCTGGACTTACTCTATTAAAATCAAATTCTTTTAAATTTCCAGGAACACCCTCTTGTAAATTATCCGCTATTGAGATAATTGGTTTAGAATCTTTATATTCATACATTTTAAAATTATATCCTCCAGAGGAATCCATTAAAAGATTAAAACGCGAATCATTCACAAACTTGTCACTAACTTCGGAGTTTTCTATCTCAAAATATTTTATGCCAAACCAGTCAAGCCAATATATAGAATCTTCAACGTCTTCTGAGATAAAAATATTCCAGCGCATATCATAATATCTAGAAGGATTCAACATACCTACATCTTGATACCCAAAAGTCTGAGGAACATTTGGCATAAAATAATTAAGATTCTCAGAGAAAACAAATTTACATGTACCAAACCTGTAATTCTGAAACTCATTCTCAAGAGGGAACCCTTTATCAATTATATTACTAAATATTTGATATCTACTCCATTCATCATAATAAGAATAATCCTCAAAATTTTTATTAACAATCTTATAATTCCAAAATAATCCAAACACTAACAATAAAATCAAAGAAAAGATAAATATCTTATTACCCTTGAATTTAAATGAGTTTATAACTAACCCAACAAAAACCACAATAAATACAGATAGTGGAAGTACAAATCTCACAGCATCAACACCATAGGGATAATGTTTACCTAAACCTCCAAAAAAGATAAACAATAAAAAAGCAGAGATGATAGAATAAAATAAAATATTTTTATTATTTTTAAAACCTCCAAAAAAAAGCACAAATATTAAAACTGCGAACAGAAACAAAAATGAAAATATTCCTATTCCGCCAGCATGCAAACCCCAAGCGAAAAAATCATTAAAACCAAACGGCTGTAAAAGATTAGGTATATACCCTTCATACTCGATTAAAGAAGTGGGATTAACAATAAATGGAAAAAACCAAAATCCTGCCAGCAAAACAGGTATGCCTCCATAGATTAAAATTCTCTTAAAGTTATAAAAACTAAACCCTCCCAAGAATATACGAATAACCATAGAAATACCAATAATAAAACCAACAACTATATGTGTAAGTATACCTACAAAGAAAAACAAAGAGTACAAAACAAAAAATTTCTTTTCCTTCTCTCTAATTGAACGTTCCAAGAAATAAAGAGAAAAGGGAATAGTGAATAATGCAAAAAAATAAGGAAGATTACCTGCAGATATCCAATAATAAGATAGGCTAATTACGGTCAAAAAACCCAAAGAAGAAAAGAATGCAACTTTTTTATTTTTTGTTAAGTATTCAACAAGAAAATATATCCCAAAAACAGTTAATACCAAACTTAAAAAAGAAAGAAGATTCGCTGCAAAAAAAGTATCAGATAAAATTAATGAAGAAAATGCCGCGATATAATAAAATAAAGGAGGGTATAACTTCAAAAATAAAGTACCCGAATACCAGGACATATCCCAATTGGAAAAAGGATATTCAAAAATATAAGAAACTTTACTTAAATGTCCAAGAGTGTCTAATCCAAGAGGATCTTTAGATAATGCCGCTTTATAAAATAATAAAAAAGATATAAGAAAAATTCCAAATATAAAATACCAATTTTCCTTGTCTCCTTTCTTCATAATCATTAAAAAGCATACTCATTTATAAAAGTTAAGAGAGTACACAAATATATGAACAAAAAAATATCAAATTTAAGCAGAAAAATTTTCTTTTTTGGAATTACGGGGGGAATAGCAACCTTAATAGATCTTGCATTTTTTAACTTATTTTTCATCTTATCGTCTGCCTTTGTTCTCTCAAGAATAGGGGGAATAATTGTATCGATTCTATTCAACTTCACTTCTAATAGAAACCTAACTTTTAAAGCAAGGAAAGGAAAGATACATAAACAAATAACAAAATTCCTAATTCTTTATGCAGTCTCAATGGGAGCAAACGTTCTAACAGGTAAGATAGTATTATCTTTATTAAATGATTCATTACTCTCAGCAAATATTGCTGCAATTTCTGGATTAATAGTCTCAATACCAATAAGTTTCTTAGGATTAATATTTTGGGTATTTAAAGAATAATCTATATTTTATTAAAAATAAAACAGATTTGATACCTTGAAAGGTTGTTAAATGAGAATGAGAACTATCTTTCCAGAAAATGGGAAATTCTAAAATAGGATATTTATTTCTCTTACAGAAATATAATAAATCAATATCAAATGCCCAATCACTTAACATAGAAATAGGAACAAATTTTGTTATTACTTCTCTCCTGAATATCTTTGCCCCACATTGAGTATCTCTAAAATTTAATCCAAAAAATAGTCTAACAAAAATATTAAACAAAAAACTACTAAATCGTTTATAGATATCTCTCCTAGGAGAAACTAAAGATCTTTTCATCCTTCTTGAAGCGATAATTCCTTTAAAATCCCCAATATTTTTATATAATTTATAAAATTCTTCTGGAGATGTGCTCTCATCTGAATCAACAAATCCGATTAGATCTCCTTTTGCCAATTTAAATCCAACAAGAATAGCCCTCCCTTTGCCAACATTATTTGGGATAGTTTTTATTGCAACATTTTTCTTACCCCTTAAAAAATTATTTACAACCTCAACTGTGTTATCTGAACAATTATTCGGCACAATTATAAATTCAAATGAGTTGCTCAAATTGTCCATAAAGAAAGAATAATATCTATTTAATACCGGCAAAATTCTAGATTCCTCATTATATGCTGGAAATACAATTGATAATTTCATTAAACATATTAAATTTCAAGGCATTAAAAGCATTATCAATAATTATTTAATAACAAAATTTCTTTCAGATACATGAAAAAAAGAGGAAATATAAGAAAAGCAATATTTTTTTCAATATTAACTCTCTTAATATTATTATTTCTAATAAGGTTGATTAATCCAACAGAAATTGATGATATAACTCCTGGAATATCCTGTCCAGAAATAGAAAAATATAATCCAGATATACTTTATGTAATCCCAAATTATAACAATAATCTTATATCAGAAAATAAGGAATGGTGTGAATCTATCTTATCGCTAGAGAAAAAACTTTACCTGCATGGAATAAATCATACTTATAGAGAATTCTTATACAAAGAAATCACTCAGGAAGATTTAGATTTTGGAATATATGAATTTGAAAAATGTTTTGATTTCTCTCCCACCACATTCAAACCTCCACAGTTAAAAATAAATAAAGAAAATAAAAGCTTAATAAAAAAAAATAATTTAAGATTAAAAGGTTTCTTTAATCAGCTAACCCATAAAGTATATCATTGCGAAGATTCTTCTATAATACCAAATAAAATAATAAAGATATTTTAAAGTTTATACCTTAATAAAGCTCCAACTCCAGACAACTGAAAAAATTGTTTGCCCTCTTCCGTATCTGTCGAAACCAGCTCAACCTTGGTTCCATTCTCATCTGCAATTTTCTTCAATTCCTTTGCGAGGGATTTATCATATTCTTTAGATAAAAGTAAGGTATCAACTGCACCATATTCGAGTGCTTTTTTAACAGAATCTTGTTTATACACCACAAAATCTGGTTTTGAACCAAGAGTATTGAAAAACTTCTCCATAAGTTTCTTCTCATAAACAATTTCTTGACTCGCAAGAATATCCTGTGATTTCTCAACCAACTCCTTAAGTCCAGATTCATCACTTCCACCTATGTCCACCCTTCCTATAATCTTATTTCTTAAAATAGTTGGTAGATATTCGTCATCAATAAACTCGTCTTTAGTTGGAATTGGGCCTCCAATTAATATACCTTTCAACTTTTTATTCTCATAAAATAAATTTTTCATCTCATCTGAAATTCTTTTATAAAAATCTTTAGTTAAACCCTCGGTTATCCTATGAAAACGCTGGCTTGATTGTCCCCCTGCACGTACTTTACTGGGAATCCCAGATGTCATTTTTTGGAGAATTTCTATTCTCTTCCCTTCAAGAACACCTATTGTAGCTTCTTTTCTATCCATAACCAACAAAGCAAAAATCTCGGATACTTCTAAAAGCTCTCTTAATGGTTCCAAAACAAAATCCTTATCACACCTATAAAGTCTAATCTTTAAAGGCAAAGGAGGTTCAACACTCCATAATTGTAAATCATCCTGTCCCTCTACTTTTGAAACATTTCCACAAAAGATAGCAAGCCCATTTTCAGGATTTCCCTTAAAATCCTTTATGTACCTAACAATCTTATCTAAAGCGTCTACAACATTCTTTCTTGTCGAAGTGGATTTTATATTTTTAGCTGTAGATTTTTCTGCCTCCAGCTGCTTCTGAACCGAAACAATATCATATCCTGCTGAAATATATACTGTAATTAATTCTGTGTGTCTACCTTTGTGACTTTCAAGCTCTTCTAATAGCGATTCTAACGCATCTTTACTCATAGCTGCCATATTTAAAGAAAACTAAGGGGGTTTATAAAATTTGGTTAATTAACTCGATCACAAAAACTCAACCTCAAACTTCTTTCCTTCCCTTATTGCTTTAGCATTTGAAACATTTTTTAAATCCCCAAGAACAGATTTTATTTCTTCATAATCCTCTCTAGTTAAGGTCAAAACAATTTCGGCATTCATTGCCTTTTTATTAAGAGATTTTTCCTGCCTAACCTGTGATATAATAAAGTAAAGTCTCTCTAATATCTTTATATGATTTTTATCTTCAGCTTTTTCTGATTCTGGCCAAGAACATATATGTATTGATTTTTCTTTTTCATTTTTTCTGAAATATTCTTGATAAATTTCCTCAGTTATAAATGGGATTATAGGGGCAACCAACTTTAAAATTACAAGCAAGGAATGATACAAAGTGTATTGTGCAGAAAGTTTTGCATTTCCTTCTCCCTGATAAACTCTCTTTTTTACAATCTCAAGATAGTTATCACAAAAATCACTCCAGAAAAATCTTTCAACATCCAATTTAGCTTTAGAATATTCGTACTCCTTAAAACTTTCCGTACACGTTTCAACAAGAACATTAAGCTTATCCAAAAAGAATTCATCAAGCTTCTCAAGATTGTGAGGTTTACTTTTAGGATTATAATCTTTAAGATTCATAAAAACAAATTTTGAAGCATTAATCAATTTGTTTATCATCTTTGTTCCAGTAATTAAATCTTTTTCCTGATAATCCAAATCATTTCCAAGTTTACTTCCTGCAGACCAAAATCTCATAGCATCCGCCCCATATTTTTCTAAAACCAATTTAGGATCAATAACATTACCTTTGCTTTTAGACATTTTTTCTCCCCCTAAAGAAACATTTCCTGAGATAACAATATCTTCCCAAGGAATTTTATTTTCATGCAAATAACTTTTAACAATAGTATAAAATGCCCAAGTCCTTATTATATCATGAGCTTGTGGTCTCAATGAATATGGAACTACAACTTTCCCATTAACTAAATAAGATGCAAGTTGAGGGGTTAATGAGGAAGTTGCCCAAGTATCTAATACTTTTTCTTCGGGTTTAGCTTCTAATTTACACTTAGGACATTTTTTCCTTGACTGTAAAGGATCAATAGGCAATTCCTTCTCCTCTGCTAAGATTATCTCTTCACATTGTTTACATTCCCAAACCGGAATAGGGACCCCGAAATGTCTCTCCCTAGAAATATTCCAATCCCATTCCAAACCATTTACCCAATTATCATATCTCTTATGCATAAACTCAGGATACCATTTAACTTTATTTCCTTGTTCAATGAATTTATCTTTTTTATCAAGAATTTTTATGAACCATTGTGCTGTTGTTACAAATTCGATAGGAGTCCCGCATTTATCATGACAATTAACTACATGGGTTATTTCTTTTTGTTCAACAATTAAATTTTCTTTTTTTAAATTCTCAAGAATTTTTTTTCTGGCTTCCTTAACTTTTAATCCTTTATATTCTCCAAAATTTATTTTTCCAGATTTATCAATAATTAATCTAGGAATCAATTTATATCTGTTTATTGCGTCAACATCATATTTGTCTCCATAAGAGCAAACCATCAAAGCACCCGTTCCTTTATCAGGATCTGCAGATGTGTCCGCGATAATTGGTACTTCATAATCAAATAAAGGAACTTTAGCATTCTTACCTACAAAGGATTTATACTTCTTATCAGCAGGATGAACAAAAACAGCAACACATGCACCTAAAAGTTCTGGTCTGGTTGTTGCAATAAGTAAATCTTTTCTTCCACATGAAAATTTCAAAGTTGAAAATAAACTTTTTTCTTCTTTATCCTCAAGTTCTGCTTGGGCAATGGAAGTCTGACATTCTGGACACCATATTGTGGGGAATTCTTTTTTGTAGATATCTTTTTTCTTGTACAATTCAAGAAAAGATTTTTGAGAAACCTTTCTAGAATTATCATCAATTGTAGAATAAGAAACAGTATAGTCACAAGAAATCCCCAGATTTTTCCAATCCCGTACAAAATCTGGAAGAATATTCTTAAGTGTTTTTAAACAAAGCTTAATGAAATCCTCTCTTGACATATCTTTACTTTTGGTATTATTCATCTTTTCAACTAATCTTTCTGTAGGCAATCCATTGTCATCAGTTCCAAAAGGATAGAATACACATCCATTTCTATCTGCAAGATACATCCTTTGAAATCTAGCAATAAAGTCCTGCTGAGAATAACTAAATACATGTCCAATATGCATTGCTCCCGAAACTGTGGGGGGAGGAGTATCTAAAGAATAAACCTTCTTTTTCTTTAAATCTGCAGCATATATTTTTTCCTTTTCCCAAAATTCTTTCCACTTATCTTCAATATGCTTAAAGTCAAACTTTGAACTTGAATTTGCTTCTACCATAGATAATCTTATCCAAGAAACTTTTAAAAACTATCTCTCTTTAAAATATTCATGGCATCAGATAACAAAATAAACCTTCCAGGAGGATTTGGGGGGTTAATGCGTTACAGTGAAGAATATACGAGTTACATCAACTTAAAACCCGCGCATGTAGTATTATTTGTAATTTTAATCGTAGCATTCAGAATAGTAATGCCTTTTATTTTCTAAACGCATAAGTATAATTGTGTCTATATAACTTTATAGATAAGTATGGTTAATTTAATATATGGCAAAAAAAATATTGGAAGAAATATTTGAAACAATACCTGAAGAAAAAGAGAAATACGAAAAAATGAATAAATTTGGTAAGATTATGTATAGAACAGGTTTGTATATACTGGAAATTAGAAGATGCTATAGAGAAGACATAATCCCTAAATGGTATAATAGAGAATTATTGGGATAATTATTTATTTTCAGAACACAATTTATAAAAACCCTATTATTTTATCTCAAATATGTTTCCCGGAGTTGACCCAAGACAAATGCAAGGAATGCTCAAAAAAATGGGTATTTCACAGGAAGATGTAGATGCATCTAGAGTTATAATTGAAAAAACAGATAATTCAAGAATAATAATTGATAATCCTTCTGTCCAGAAAATAAAAATGCAAGGACAAGAAACTTTCCAAATTGCAGGAGATATTTCTGAAGAAACTGGAGAAGAAGAATTAAGTGAGGAAGATGTGCAAACTGTGATTGAAAAAACAGGAGTTTCAGAAAAAATTGCACGTGAAACTCTTGAAAAGAATAATGGAGATTTAGCCGAGACGATTCTTGAGTTGAGTGAATAAAATGCCAGAGAAATTAGAAGGAATTGCTCAAAAAACGATAAAAAGAATGGAAGCAGAGGGTAAAGTAACATACGCCAAATTATTTGGATATGAATATATTAAACAAATAGAAAAAGCCAAAGATAATTTTGTTCAAGAACTAAGAGAAAAAGGAATAAATTTTAAGATGACAAGAGCGGATGATCCCCCTTCTTATAGGGCATAATTCAAAAATCTTTATATAATCCTAGCCCCATTAATAATCATGAAAACTCTAGAAAGTGAAGCAGAAAGGTTGTTAAAAAAAGCAATCAAAAAAGGAGTAATAGAAGTATTAGATGATACAGAATATAATGAGATATAGGATAAAGTAGAACAAGACATGGAAGATTATAGAATAAATGAAAACTATAGGAAAGGAATGTCAAGAATAGAAATAGAAAAGACACCTACTTTACATGATTATTTTTTGAAAATCACACCTAATCTTAGCATTTATCCTGAAAATATCCAAAAAACTTTCACTCCTTGAAAACAGCAAAAGATATATAAATAAGTACACCTTCCTAAATTACGCTTCTAAATGGGTAAGGTAAACAGGAGGGGAAAAGGATAACTATATTGATGGAAGATATCATTCAAGAAAAAATAAGTGCAGATCATCTTTTGTATGTAAGTTTAAAGTATACGAAAACTTGTGATGTAATCAAAAATCTTATTCTGAGATGGAGAAAAATGATTGAAACAAGCATCGAAGAAATTTTAAAGCATGCTAAGAAAAAGAAAAAAATAAGTTCAATATCCTCTAATCCGCTCGGAAAAATAGAAGAAGTGAAAAAATTATTTAAAAAAGACAAGAATTTCCTTGAAGTCCTCGAGATGTATGAGATGTTCAGAAAGATTGATGAACTACGTACAGAAAGAATAGGAGAATTCAGAAAAAATGTGGCTCTTAGGATTTTTTATCAGGGAAAAGAGATAAATGTAGATTTAGAGAAGTTAAAAGAATATGCTGAGAAGCTGGAAAAGTTTATAAGCACTACAAAACAATTTCTTCTGTCAAAATAAGTACTAAAAACCTATTTTGGCTTATAAAATGAACAGGATAATAGTAATAACATCAGGAAAGGGAGGTGTGGGAAAAACAACTACTGCAATAAATTTAGGTGCAGCTATGAACTATCTTGGAAAAGATGTACTTATAATTGATGGAAATTTATCCACTCCAAATGTAGGAATACACCTTAATTCCCCAGAAGTTCCCATAAATCTTAATCACGTTCTTTTGGGGAAAGCAGATGCAAAAGAAGCAGTATATGAACACAAATCCGGATTAAAAATTATGCCCTCATCTTTATCTATAAAAGAATTAAAAAAAGTAAAGCCAGAAAAAATAAGCAATTTCAAAAGAGATTTCAAAGGAATATCCGATTATATTATTGTTGATAGCTCAGCGGGATTAGGAGATGAAACTTTGGCAGCTATGGATTTAGCAGATGAATTGATAATTATAACTAATGCTGAAATGCCTGCAATAACTGATGCACTTAAAACAATAAAAATGGCTGAGCAAATGAAAAAAACCGTTACAGGAGTAATTGTTACAAGAGTAAGAAAAGACAATATAGAAATGACTCCTGAAGCAGTAAAGGACATGCTAGAGACTCCTATTTTGGGTATGATTCCTGAAGATATGAATATCAAAAGAGCTCTAAATCAAAAAGACGCCATAGTTCACACACACCCAAAATCAGATGCTTCAAGAGCCTACAAAGAAATTGCTGCAAGACTTGTTGATGCTGAATACAATTCTAAAAAGGACAGACATCCTTTTTGGAGAAGAATAATGAAATTCAATATGTAAGATTACTCTTTATCTCAACAAAAGAGATTTATAAAACAAAAAAATTAAATTATCTACTCAAACAATTTATTTAATTATCCTTAATAATAGATAGTTCCTTCCTGATAACAAAACCATTACAATATAAAAAATAAATCTAACTTATTCTACACCCATTAGCAATATCCTTTTCGGGGCAAACCAAAACAACTTCAGAATGGTCTTCTGAAACAGCAGCAAGCAACATTCCCTGACTTTCAATACCCTTCATCATCCGTGGTTTTAAATTTATAAAAACAACAATTTTTTTATTTTTCAATTCCTCCTTAGAGTAATACTCTTTAATCCCTGCACAAATTACTCTCTCTCCTACTTCAGAACCAACATCTAAAGTTAATTTATATAATTTGTCTGCTCCCGGAATATCTTCAACTCCCTTAATTTGTGCAACTCTTAAATCAATCCTTTGCCATTCATCAAATTCTATTATTCCCTCAACCATAATTTATCTAATTATATCAAGTTTAAAAAATTAATTATAAAAATTTATACAGCCATACAAAGGCCATTTGCATCTGTGGGGCAGCAATAAATATCCCTCTCTTGAGTTATAGTTCCTCCAACACAATATTCTTGATGCATAAGAATAGGATAAACATTATATGAACAAGGAGCATCTTCCGTACCAAAACAACGACAAACCGGATACCAACCGGTCCAGGAACATGAATCTGTCCCAGTATCAATAGTTACACAACTCCAAGCACTTCCGCTCCAATGTAAGGCTTGATTTGTTCCAGTACATGAAGGAGGAGAAGGCGTACAACTCCAAGAATTAGGATCGTTAGAAGTTCCCCTAAGCCACCCATTGCATGAAGGCATTAATTCTCCCATAGTATGCCCCATAGTTGCTGGAGCAGTTCCCCCGTAAGCATAAACTCCAATTCCCAAAATAATAACAATAACAAGAGCTAAAAATGAATAAAGTAATTTATTAGAAATATTCACCTCTATCTTTTTATTCATCATTCTATTTTTAGTATTTTATATTATTTAAACTTAACTTATGAAAAAGATCTGCACGACCATAAAGATCCAGTCCAACTAATTCCCTGAGTAGAACCTGTACAAACAGGAATATTTGCAGATGCACATGTCCAAGAATTTGCAGTATTCGCAGTACCACTTACAATTCCAGTACATGAAGGCATGAATTCTCCAATGGTATGGCCCATTGTTGAAGGAAGAGTCCCACCATA
>ERZ795056.5999-NODE-5999-length-11969-cov-4.193890_pt1 | contig 11969 bp, 12 predicted proteins | sample MGYA00375140_ERZ795056 | MGnify/ENA primary metagenome ERZ795056 (study PRJEB30185, sample SAMN05720227) | activated sludge metagenome | isolation source: Anaerobic digester | place: USA | collected 2015-03-09 ...
CAACGGGCTCGTCGATCTTGGGGTATTCGCGCACCGGCAGCTTGGTAAAACTGACTGCGCCGACCAGCAGCACCAGCAAAGACAGCACGGTGGCAAACACCGGACGGCGGATGGACAGTTCTGCGAGCTGCATGGTGATGCCCTGAAATCAATAGATAGGTGTGGATGGGCCGTGTGTCAATGGCCAGCGCGAGGAAGCGATCAGGACTTGGGCGCGGCGCCTGGTCGACCTGCGCCCCGGTTGCCGCCCGCCTCCGCCATTTCAGCCAGGCAAGGGTTGGGGCCTTCAGGCGCTTTGGCGCCGGGTTTGGGCCCCGACTTGGTCACGGCCATACCCGGTTTGCCCTCCGAAGCGGGCGACGCACCGGGCCGCCCTGCCCCGCCGGGACCACCGGGACCACCAGCGCCGCGCGCCACGTCATTGATGCGCAGCGGCGAGCCGTCGCGCTGCAGGCGTTGCTGCCCAGCCACCACGACCGTGTCGCCTTCGTTGAGGCCTTCCAGAATTTCAACGCGCCCAGGACGGCGTATGCCCAGTTTCACCTCCACGCGCTGCGACACCTTCGTGTCCTTGTCGGGGCCATCCACCACGCGAATGACGTACTGGCGGCCACCCAGCGGTACGATGGCTTCTTCAGGCACCACTTTGGCGTTGGCGCGCTCCCCAAACACGGCGTTCACCCGGGCAAACATGCCGGGGCGCAACTGCAACTGGCGGTTGTCTATGCAGGCGCGCACGCCCACCGAGCGGCCGTTGGCGTCAATCAAGGGGTCGATGGCCGTCACGACGGCCACAAATTTGCGTCCCGGCAGGGCGTCCAGGTCGACACTGGCACGCTGGCCACGCTTTATCTTGGACTGGAAGCGCTCGGGCAGTCGGAAGTCGACGTACATCGCCTCAATATCTTCAATATTGACGATGTCGGCACCGTCTTTCAGGTAGTCGCCCGGATTGATCAGGCGAATACCCGTCATGCCATCAAACGGCGCCACAATGCGCAGGCGTGCAGCGGTGGCTTGCGACAAGGCCAGCCTGGCCTGCGCCACCTCCAGGTTGGCCGCACTCTCTTCTACAGACCGTTGACTGATGAAGCTCTGCGCCACCAAGTCCTGGTTGCGTTTGTGGTTGGCTGTGGCAATCGACAGCTCAGCCTGACTTTGCTTGATTTGGGCCAGCGGCAGTTGATCGTCCAGTTGCACAAGCAGCTGGCCCTTGCGCACCCTGTCGCCATCGCGAAAAGTGATCTGGCTCACACGACCGCTGACTTCGGGGCGCAGCATCACGCCTTGGCGCGAACGCAGATTGCCCACGGCCTGCGTGTCGTCCACCAGCTTCAGGGTTTCGACCGTGGCAACCTCAACCGAAGCCGGACGCGCCGGCCCCTGTCCAGCCGCACTGGCCCCGGCCTTGGGGGCTGGCGCAGTTGCCGCATTTGCCAGGGGTAAATCAGGCAGGGACGCGGCAGAGGGCTTGTTCTGTATCCACCACGCGGCGCCAGATGCCACCGCAATGCCCACCACGGCAACACCAGAGTAAATCGCTTTAGATGCCATGAGAGATCGCAGAGGTTAATGGGCGCACACTGCCCAGGTTGGTGTGCCACCAGCCTCGCAATGTAGCAGGACAAGACCCTAAAATCGCAAAATCCAGCCCACCAAAGGGGCATCCGCACCCGCATTTACACAGGCTTTACATTGCCCGCGTCAGCGCTGCCCCAACGCCACCTCAACACCCCGGTTGGCCAACACGTCCGCTCGCTCGTTGCCAGGGTCGCCATTGTGGCCGCGCACCCAGCGCCAGTCGATGCTGTGCCCGCCCGTGGCCACCAATTCGTCCATGCGCTGCCACAAATCGACATTCTTGACAGGCTGCTTGCTGGCCGTACGCCAGCCCTTGGCCTTCCAGCCCGGCAGCCACTCGGTAATCCCCTTGAGCACATACTGGCTGTCCACATACAGGGTCACGGCACAGGGCCGCTTCAAGGCGGCCAGCGCCTCAATCACCGCCATCATCTCCATGCGGTTGTTGGTGGTGTTGAGTTCGCCACCAAACAGCTCTTTCTCGGTCGTGCCCGACTTCATCAGCACACCCCAGCCGCCTGGGCCGGGGTTGCCCTTGCAGGCGCCGTCGGTGTACACATCAATGGGATTCAAGTTCAGGTTCCTTTGGAGTCCGGTGAGACCGGGTTTGGTTGGCCACCGAAATCGGGGCTGTGGCGATGGCGGCTTTGGATTTCCAGGCTGGGCCCATCAAGCGCATGCCACGCACACGTTTGACGGCGACCAAAAAATACACGGCACCGAAAATCGGCCACCAGCGTGCACCGACCTGGTCCATCCAGGCGTACCGATTGAGCCATTTGGCCGAGCGCAGGGCGGGTCGGTAGCAGCCGAAATGCGCTGACTCTACTTCAAAACTCAGCAGGCGCAGCCAGTCACGCATGCGCCAATAGCCCAGAAAGTCCCCGCCAGGGGGCAAATACAACTGGCCAAATCCCAGGTACTGGTAGAGGTGAGCGCGGCGTTGGCGCAAGCCCCACAGACTGGCCGGGTTGAGGCAACTGATGACCACCCGCCCCTCAGGCACCAGCACGCGTTCGACTTCGCGCAAAGTGGCATGGGGGTCGTGGCTCAGTTCCAGAGTGTGCGGCAGCACCACCAGATCAAGGCTGGCCTCGGGAAACGGCAATGCGGAAAAATCGGTCACCAACGCGGGCTGCAACACGCCATCGCGCATTGCCATAGGTACCCTGGGTGTAGCCATCCATTTGTGCGGCATTCGGTTGTCATGCAGGGTGTCGAGATCGGGCAATCCCAGTTGCAGTGCGTGGTAGCCAAAGATGTCTGTCACGGCCGAATTGAAGTGCTCGCGCTCCCATTCCAGCAAATACTGGCCGGGGGGGGTTTCAAACCATTGACGCAAACCTATAATTTCGGCACTCATGACATTGATTCCGCTGACGGCCTTTGCCGACAACTACATCTGGATACTGCACGATGGCCACAAAGCCGTTGCCGTAGATCCGGGCGACGCACAACCCGTAAAGGCCTACTTGGCCAACGAGGGTTTGCAACTGTCCGCAATTCTAGTCACGCATCACCACCCTGACCACGTGGGTGGCGTCGACGCACTGCGCGAGTCCACCGGGGCCGTGGTCTACGGCCCAGCGCGTGAACGCATTCCCGAACCCCTCACCCGTCTGTCGCAAGGCGATGCCGTCGAGGTGCTGGGACTGAATTTTCGGGTGCTGGACGTGCCAGGCCACACCGCCGGGCACATCGCCTATGTGTGTGACAACTGGGAGGGGGCGCCGCTGCTCTTTTGCGGCGACACCTTGTTCTCAGGCGGCTGTGGTCGGCTGTTCGAGGGCACGCCCGCGCAGATGCTGGCCTCACTTGACCGTCTGGCTGCGCTGCCCGACAACACCCGCGTCTGCTGTACCCACGAGTACACGTTGTCCAATCTGAAATTTGCGCAGGCGGTAGAACCCCACAACGCCGACCTGCTGGCCTACACCGTACACTGCGAAGCCTTGCGCGCCGCTGGGCAGCCTACATTGCCCGCGTCTCTAGCGACCGAGCGCCGCATCAATCCATTTCTGCGCACGCGCCAAGCCGATGTCATTCGGGCCGCGCAGACCTTCTCTACCCAAGCCCATGACGAAACGAGCGTATTTGCCGCCGTGCGTCAGTGGAAAAACGAATTTCGATGAAACTGATTCACTTTGTTAGTCTGGCCAGTCTGATCTGGTTGACCGGTTGTGCCACCACCAGCCAGCCCCCAACTGAACCCACCACCACTACCACCGCGTCACAGGCAACCGCTACCGTGGCGGTGCCCGTCATCGTGGCTCCAACGCCGCCGCCGCACGTGGCCGTGTTCCCGGATGGCCCCATGCAGCCCATTGCAGAGGCCCGTACCAGTTCCCAAAGCGTGGCCCGATTGCTGCCCCCAGCCGACTTGTGGGAGCGCATACGCCGGGGCTTCGCCATGCCCAATCTGAACAACGATTTGGTCCAGAGCCAGGAACAGTGGTACAGCACGCGCCCTGAATACATCCAACGCATGACCGAGCGGTCGCGCAAATACCTGTTCCATATCGTTGAAGAGCTTGAGCGGCGCAACATGCCCAGCGAGCTGGCCTTGCTGCCCTTCATTGAAAGTGCGTTCAACCCACAGGCTGTGTCCAGTGCCAAGGCGGCGGGCATGTGGCAATTTATCCCCAGCACCGGAAGATCGTTCGATCTCAAGCAGAACGTGTTTCGAGATGACAGGCGCGATGTACTGGCCTCGACCCGTGCCGCGCTGGACTATCTGCAGAAACTGCACGGCATGTTTGGGGACTGGCACCTGGCGCTGGCATCGTACAACTGGGGCGAAGGCAGCGTGGGCCGCGCCATTGCCAAGAACCAGAAGGCCGGTCTGGGCACGGCCTATACCGATCTCCACATGCCCAACGAGACGCGCAACTATGTGCCCAAGTTGCAGGCAGTCAAAAACATCGTAGCCAACCCGGACAATTTCCGCGCCACGCTGCCACTGATCGATAACCACCCGTATTTCCAGTCGGTCGACATCACCCGTGACATCGATGTGGAGCTGGCAGCGCGGCTGGCCGATGTCAACATCGAAGACTTCAAGGCGCTCAACCCCTCAGCCAACCGCCCCGTCATTCTGGCCGCCGGTACACCCCAAATCCTTTTGCCTTGGGACAATGCCAACGTGTTCCGCCGCAATTTTGCGGCGCTTCAATCGGGCCAATACGCCAGTTGGACCGCCTGGACTGCCCCCAGCACCATGAGCGCGGCGGCGGCGGCCCAACGCGTGGGCATGAGCGAGAACGATTTCCGCGCCGTCAATAACATCCCACCACGGATGTTGATCCGTGCAGGCTCCACGGTCCTGGTGCCCCGCACGGCAACAATGCGATCTGATGTGACTGAACACGTCGCCGACAACGCGCAAATGAGCCTTTCGCCCGAAGTCTCGAGCCGCCGCACAGTCATCAAGGCGGGCAAGCGCGACACTGTGGCCAGCATCGCCAAACGCTACCGCTTAAGCCCACAAAGTGTGGCCGACTGGAATGACGTTGCCGCCTCGACAGTGTTTGCTGCGGGCCAAAAAGTCGTGGTCTACCTGCCCGTACGCGTACGCAACAGTAAATCCACCAGCAAAAGAGCCGTGCGTCCGGTCGCTCCCAGAGCGGCTAAGCGCGCCTCCAAAAAATAATGCCGTGTGCGCGCAGTTCCGCGCCTACACGCCCTTGCGCCCTTGGCCTGCCTTGTGGCAAGCGCGACACCGTGTAGTCTGTCGAGTTATCGACACGCGAGGTAATTCCCATGGTCACATCGGCGCATCCTGACGCCCGCAGGCGTTTCGTTTTGGGTTCGGCTGGGGCGCTGGCGCTCGGCACTGCCGCTGCAGTCACAGGCTGCGGTGGCGGCGGCAACGAGGAGGCGCAACAGCGCTTTGGCTATGGTGTGGCCAGTGGCGACCCGTTGTCTGACCGGGTCATCCTCTGGACACGGGTCAACAACCCTGGCGAGAACCCCACAACAGTCCAGTGGGAAATGGCCAGCGACGCCGCATTTACCCGCATTTTGCGCTCGGGCGCAGCGGTCACTGGCTCGGTGCAAGATTTCACGGTTAAAGTGGATGTCACGGGTTTGAGCCCGGCTACTGCCTACTATTACCGGTTCCGCCATGGCCTGGAGATGTCCGTCACCGGACGCACCAAAACCCTGCCCGTCGGCAACGCAACGCGGGTGGTGATGGGGGCCTTCTCATGCGCTGCATTTCCCCTTGGTCAGTTCCATGTGTACGCCGCAGCGGCCGACCGAGGCGACCTGGATGTGGCCTTGCTGCTGGGCGACTACATCTACGAAAACGGCCTGACGGATGGTGAGCAAATTGCCGCCACCCTGCTGGGTCGCAAGATGGACCCCAAGGGCGAGCTGCATTTGCTCTCGGAGTACCGTGCGCGCTACGCCCAGTACCACAGCGATGCAGACCTGCGTGCCTTTCATGCCGCTGTCCCGGTCATTGCCGTGTGGGATGACCACGAAATTGCCAACGACACCTGGCGCGACGGCGCGGGCGGCCACGACCCCGCCACCGAAGGCAGCTTTGCAGCGCGCCGTGCTGCGGCAGTGCAAGCCTTTCACGAATGGCTGCCCACGCGCACCAGCACCCTGACCGACCTGCAAACCATTTACCGCTCCTTCGACTTTGGCAATCTGCTGTCCCTGCACATGCTGGACACCCGAGTCATTGGCCGCGATGCCCCTCTGGGGCGCGATGCCCACCTTTCAGGCGCGGCAGCCGACCCACAGCGCCAGTTGCTTGGCGCCATCCAGCAAGACTGGCTCGCAGCGCGTATGCAGGCCTCTACGGCCACCTGGCAAGTGTTGGGCCAACAGGTGCTGTTTGGGCGCATGAAAGTGCCACTCAGCGTGTACGATAACTTCACCGAAGACAGCCTCAACGAGTACCAACAGGCAGTTGATACACCTGAGGCCACACGCACTGAGCGGCAGCGCGCCTTGGTGACGCAGCCCTTCATTGCGCACGACCTCAACACTTGGGACGGCTTCGAAGCCGCACGCGAGAACGTGCTCAATGCAGCGCGCACTTTGGACAAAAATCTTGTCGTGCTGTCCGGCGACAGCCACAACGCTTGGGCCAACAACCTGCGTGACGCCAGTGGCGCGGTGGTGGGAGTGGAGTTTTCCACCCCTTCAGTCACCTCCACGGGGCTTGAAGTTGTTCACCTGAAGATTCCACGGCAGATCCTGGCGGACTCGTTTGTGCGCATGGTGCCAGACTTGCAATACGCCGAGACCACCAGCCGGGGCTACCTGGTGCTGACCGTCACGCCCGAAGCCGTGCGCGGTGAATGGGTGTTTGTGAGCTCGGTGCTGCAAAATTCTTTCAGCAAATCGGCCAGCCCGGCTTTCAAGACCTTACCAGGCGCCGGAAACCGGACATTACTCAACGCGCCGCTCTGAGCGGCGCACCTCGGGCATGTCATTCAGAGCTTCTCGGTCTCGCCCTGGCGCGGCTGCCATTTCATGAGCCGCTTCTCGATGCGGCCCACCAGCCCGTCGAGCACCAGCGCAAATGCCGTCAACACCACAATGCCCGCAAACACGGTGTTGACGTCGAAGGTACCTTCGGCCTGCAGGATAAGGTAACCCACGCCACGCGCTGAGCCTAAATACTCACCCACCACCGCACCCACAAAGGCCAGGCCCACCGAGGTGTGCAAGCTGGAAAACACCCAGCTGGTGGCGCTGGGAAGGTAGACCGTGGTCAAAAGCTGGCGCTGGTTGGCACCCAGCATGCGCGCATTGGCCAACACCACCGGGCTGACCTCTTTCACGCCTTGGTAGACGTTGAAGAAGACGATGAAGAACACCAGCGTGACCGCCAGTGCCACCTTGCTCCAGATACCCAGACCAAACCACAGTGCAAAGATGGGTGCCAAAATCACGCGCGGCATGGAGTTGGCGGCCTTGATGTAGGGGTCGAGAATTGCACCCGCCGTAGGGGCCAGCGCCAGCCACAGACCACACACCAAGCCCAGCACCGTGCCTATGCCAAAGGCCAGCACAGTCTCCAGCAGGGTGACACCCAGGTGCAGGTAGATGTCGGCCCTGCCCGGCAAGCCATCGGGAAACAACCAGCTGGGACCAAAGCCAAAAGGCATGAACCAGCTCCAGACACGTCCGGCGACCTTGATGGGTTCACCCAAAAAGAAGGCGTATTGGTCGTTGCGAGACACCCCCTGCCAGACCAGCAACACGACCACCAGCAAGCCCACTTGCCAGTAGCGCAGGTTGCGTTGCGAGGGTTTCAGGGCGCTGAGCATATCAAGCCACTTTACGCAGTTGCTGGGCATAGCCCTTGAGGACTTCTTCGCGCATCACGCCCCAAATTTGTCTGTGCAGATCGACAAAGCGCGGGTCGCTGCGCACTTCGGCCACATCGCGCGGCCGCGGCAAGTCGATGTCGAATTCACCAATCGGATGGGTAGCCGGCCCGGCAGACAACACCACCACGCGATCGCTCATGGCAATCGCTTCGTCCAGGTCGTGGGTGATGAAGAGCACAGCTTTCTTTTTGGCAGCCCACAAATCCAGGACCTCGTTTTCCATGAGCTGGCGCGTTTGTATGTCGAGTGCCGAGAAGGGCTCGTCCATCAGGATGATGTCAGGGTCTAGTGCCAGGGTTTGGGCTAGTGCCGTGCGCTTGCGCATACCGCCCGACAACTGATGCGGGTAACGGTCTTCAAAGCCATTCAAGCCTACCCTTGCCAACCAGTCCTGGGCATGCTGGCGCGCCTCGGTATCCGGCATACCACGGTACTGCAAACCCACCAGGACGTTGTCAATGGCGCTGCGCCAAGGCATGAGCGCCTCGGTCTGGAACATATAACCCGCACGGCGGTTGATGCCCTGCAGCACCTCGCCAAACACCTTGACTTCGCCCGACGACGCCTCGAGCAAGCCTGCTCCAATGTTGAGCAGGGTGGACTTGCCGCAGCCCGTAGGGCCAACCACCGAGACGAACTCGCCAGCGCGCACGCGCAAGGTCGTGTCGCCTACAGCGGTGTAGCGCTGGTCGGGGTCATCCTTCGATCGGAAGGTGACGGTGATGGCATTGAGTTCGAGCGCAAAGTCGGACATGCGCCAAGCCTATCTGAAATCAGGCCTTGAACTTGTCTTTGGCGCGGCGCGCAAACTCATTGGTGAAGGTTTTGCCCAGGTCCACCTTGTCAGCCTTGATGGCGGGGTCGAAGCTGGCCAATGCCTTGAGTGCAGTTTTGACGCCATCCTCGGGAATCACGCCATCCAGCGAGATGGCTTCGCGCACCTTGTTGAACGACGCCAGGTACAGCGCGCGATCGCCCAGCAGATAGGTCTCGGGCACGGTTTTGATAATGTCGCTGGGCCCCGCTGTCTGCAGCCACTTGAGGCCGTGCACGATGGCGTTGGTCAGGGCTTGGCAGGTGTTGGGGTTCTTCTGCACAAAATCCAAAGGGGCATAAAGGCAGCCAGCGGGCATAGGGCCGCCAAACACCTCGATTGTGCCTTTGAGCGTGCGCGTGTCGCTGATGATTTTGACGTCGCCCTTTTGCTCCAGCATGGTCATCACGGGGTCGGTGTTGCAGATGGCGTCGATCTGGCCAGAGCGAAGTGCGGCCAGCGCACCGCCTGCGGTGCCCACCCCCACAAACGCCACATCGCCTGCCTTGATGCCTGCGCGCGACAACACCAAATTGGCCACCATGTTGGTGGAAGAGCCCGGCGCAGACACGCCGATCTTTTTGCCGTTCAAATCTGCCAGGGTTTTGTACGTAGGCATGGCCTTGGTGGACACGCCAAACGAGATTTGCGGTGCCCTGCCCTGCAGCACAAAGGCCTGGAACATCTGGTTCTTGGTTTGCAGATTGATGGTGTGCTCGTAGGCACCGCTCACCACATCGGCCGAACCGCCCACCACGGCCTGGAGCGCACGGGAACCGCCAGCAAAATCGGAGATTTCGAGTTCAAGACCTTCGGCCTTGAAGTAACCCAGTTGTTCGGCAATAGTCAGCGGCAGGTAGTAGAAAGCGGACTTGCCGCCCACGGCGATATGTACCTTGGTTTTTTCAATTCTGCCCTGTGCGCGCAGGGACGGTACCGCCACTGCTGTGGCAGCCAAGGCGGCCAGGGAGGTGAAGGTACGGCGATTAAGGAGTGTGCTTTTCATGATGTGCCTCTCTGTTTCAACTACGAAGCAGAATAACTAAGGCACGCTCGCCGTGCATCGGGTCCATCCCGTGCGGGTTTTTACGTAATGGGACGCCAAACTCAGCGATAACCCAGAAAAAAGATGGTGATGTTGACCAAAAATGCCAGGCCCCAGAGCACGCTGCGTAGGCGGGCCAAGCCGGCCACATACATGGCCACGTACATCACACGCAGCACCACAAACACAAATGCCAATATGTCGAGCCGGATTTGCACCGCAGAAAGCTGATGTGCAATGACTACGGCGCCAATAAAAAACGGCAGCGCCTCAAAGCAATTGGCCTGAGCAGCATTGGCGCGCGCACGCCAATCCGTTTGCCGTGCCAACCAGCCGCGCGGGTCGGCGTTGTCGTAACCCCCGTCTTTGCGCGGCTTGTTCCACATGCCGTACTTGGCGAGTACTGTACAAAAAATGGGCATCAGTGCCACCACAAAAACACACCAATAGGCCATCGTAAATCGGGCGTACGTCATCGCGCTATCTCCTGTCTACCAACGCATGGGCTATGGTGCCCAGATCCACATATTCGAGTTCGCTGCCTGCGGGCACGCCACGTGCCAGCCGAGTGACCTGCAGGCCGCGAGATTTGAGTTCTTCACCAATCACATGGGCAGTGGCTTCGCCCTCTGCCGTGAAATTGGTGGCCAAAATAACCTCTTGCACCTGGCCATCCATGGCCCGGGTGAACAGTTTTTTCAGGCCAATGTCATTAGGCCCAATGCCGTCTAGCGGGCTCAGTTTGCCCATCAAGACAAAGTAAAGGCCCTTGTAGGCCCCCGTGCGCTCTACCGCCGACTGATCGGCCGGGGTCTCGACCACGCACAAGCGCGTTCGGTCTCGTTGCGGGTCCAGGCAAGTGCGGCACACCTCACCTTCGGTGAAGGTGTGACATTCCACACAATGCCGAAGGCCTGCAGTAGCCTCATGCAGTGCGCGCGCCAGAATCTGGGCACCGTCACGGTCATGCTGCAACAGGTAAAACGCCATGCGCGATGCAGACTTGACGCCCACGCCAGGCAGGCGTCGCAACGCCTGAATCAGCGTCTCCAGCGAATGCGTGTCGGACATGCGCGCCTAGAAGGGCAACTTCATCCCGCCTGGAAGCCCGGGCATGCCGGCCGTGAGTTTGCCCATTTTTTCCTGCGACGTCTCTTCTGCTTTGCGCACCGCAGCGTTGAACGCTGCAGCCACCAGGTCTTCGAGCATGTCTTTGTCCTCCGCCAGCAAGCTGGGGTCGATGGTGATGCGCTTGACATCGTGCTTGCAGGTCATGGTGACCTTGACCAAGCCCGCGCCTGACTCGCCCGTCACTTCGACAAACGCGAGTTCATCCTGCGCCTTCTTGAGGTTGTCTTGCATGGCCTGGGCCTGCTTCATCAGTCCGGCGAGTTGTCCTTTGTTGAACATGGTGTTTCCTTCAGTTGTTTTGTCAATTGTTGAGCACAGGTTTGATGCTGCCAGGCACGATTTTCGCGCCAAAGTCGCGCATCATGGTCTGAACGAATGCATCGTCGAGAATGACGGCCTCTGCTGCCGCTTGCCGTTCAGCGGCGGCTGCCGCATTGCGTCGCGCGGGGCTGTCGCTGATGCTGCCCACCTCTACGCTTAAGGTCACCTCATGGCCAAGCGCCGCCAGTGCAGCCTTCAACCGCTCGCGGCTGACAGGCTGATTGAGTGATTCGCGCTCCACCCGCAACATCCAGTGGCCATCGTCCCGGGCCACCAACTGCGATTGGAGCGCCAATTCACGCACCAATGCGGTGATGCTTTCTGCTGCGGCCATGGCCGTCACGTTCGCGTGCCAAAAATCACCCTCTTCTGTCAGCACCAGGCGGCTTGCGGTCCGATTGCCCGCAGAAATGTCTTGCGCAGATTCTGACTGCACCCGTACCGGAACCCCCAAGACAGGGCTGGCAGGTTGACCCGGTGCCAAAGAACGCACAGGCGCCCTGACGACCGGCGGGTCTACCACGCGCAAAACTTGCCCCGGAGGAGCCCCTACCGCAGGAACCGCTACGGGGGGAGAAACCGGAGGCAACGTCGGCGCTGGTGCCTTAACCGGTAATTTCAGGCTTTTTTTTTCAGCCTCTGCGTGTGCGTTCGTGTCTGCGGTCTTGAAAGCCAGAAGGCGCAGCAACACCATCGTCAGGCCCGCGTATTCATCAGGGGCCAG
>ERZ795056.6003-NODE-6003-length-11960-cov-4.055439_pt1 | contig 11960 bp, 8 predicted proteins | sample MGYA00375140_ERZ795056 | MGnify/ENA primary metagenome ERZ795056 (study PRJEB30185, sample SAMN05720227) | activated sludge metagenome | isolation source: Anaerobic digester | place: USA | collected 2015-03-09 ...
GAGTTTACACAAGTGATGAACGATTTAAAACAATCTTCAGTTGTAACAGATAGTAGGCAATACTCCATGGCGTATAATGAAGATGTGAAAAATTTATTTACTACGCTTGCATTGCAACAACATTTAATAAGTAGTTGTAGCAATGGTTTTTCTGTTGATGTTTTTCATAAATATAAAAACAATTTTAAGCTGCCCTATTTTTCTGTAAATGCTTATTCAAAAGACAATTCGGCTACTGCCAATTTCAAGCAAATAGTACATCCCGATTTGTACGAACAATTGAAGAAACTAAGAGATGATATTTGCAACAGAACCAACATGGCTGTGTATATGGTAGCGGCAGGCAATACATTAAACGAAATGGTTACTTACTTGCCACAAACATTAAGCGATTTAAAAAAAATCATAGGCTTTGGCGATGCAAAAGTTGAAAAATATGGTTTGCAGTTTTTAGATATTATTATTCGTTATTGCAATGAGCATGATTTAGAAAGCAGCATACATTTAAAGCCAACTACAACAACCAAAAAAGAGAAGCCAGCAAAAACAAAAGAAGATACCAAATTGGAGAGTTTTAAACTGTTTAAAGCAGGCAAAACAATTGAAGAAATTGCCGTTATAAGAAATTTAAAAACACCCACTATTGAAGTACATTTAATGCACTATATAAGCAATGGCGAAATTGAAATTTCAACATTATTAAGTGCCAAAAAATTGGCATTGATACAGTTACATTTAAAAGATTACAATGGCATCGGCATTACTTCTATTAAAGAGCAATTGGGCGACGATATAAGTTACACAGAAATAAGATGGGTATTGGCTTATAAAGAAAGAATGGAACATGAAAACAGTGCCGTGGGTTAACGCAATTAAAAAAAAATTTTACAACAACCAACCCAATAACAAACAACTTATTACAATAAATGGAGCTCTAATTTTTGTAAAAGCCAACAACAAAAATGTAGCCAATACAACAGCTATATTTTCAGTAAAACTTAGCATATTTTGTCCATCGTTAATTTGCACAATATCTTTAGATAAATAAATTACAGATCCTACAATAATACCTACCACTGCTGCATTAATTCCTTCTAACGATCTAAAAATAATGGCATACTTTTTTAAATTGTGCCACACAGGAAAAAAGAATAGTACCAATAATGCACTGGGTAAAAAAATACCAATTGCACCCAAAGCACAACCTAAAATATGCAAGGTTGTACTGCCTTCATTACGCATAACCATCCCACCAGTAAACGATCCTATGCTAAATACTGGACCAGGAATTGCTCTAACTATTCCAGAGCCTGTAAGAAAATCAGTTTGGTTCATTTTTAAAACATCTCTCATGTTTTCTTTTATTTTTTGAGTTTGTGGTCGTACAACATATTGTTCATACATCATAGGCATTAATACATCTCCTCCACCAAAAACCAAACTACCAAAACGATAATTGTTTTCAAATACATTGATTATTTTTCTGTTCTTCCAATTTTCAACAGTAGCAGTTTCAGATAAATAACCTGTTATTCCAAACAGCACTAAAAAAATAATCAAATTACCCCATTTAATTTTTTTAGAAGTTGCCCCTTTTTGAGGAATTCTTTTATCGCTAAAGTTGGTTGCAATACCAGCACAAACCATTAACACAGGAAAAATCCACGGCGTTTTAAACACAAAAAAAGTTGCAAAGGCAGCAACCACTAAAATTACTCTTGTAATGGTATTGTGTATAGCAACTTTGTACAATCTAAAAGCAGAAAAAGCAATAAAGCCAATGGCCATAGGTTGAATAAAATGAAATATTCTATTGTCTAAAGATTGCTCATCAAAATATTGCAATAAAAAAGACAATGCACCCATTAAAATACTTGCCGGTAAAATCCATATGAATAAAGTAAGCAATGCCAATGGAATACCACCACGTTTATAACCAATTAGTGTGAGTGTTTGTGTACTACTTGCTCCTGGTAACATGTTACAAAAGCTTACCAAATCAAGCAATTCCTTTTCGGTAACATCTCTTCTTTGTTTTACAAAAGTTTGTAGCATCATACCATAATGCCCTTGTGGGCCACCAAATGCAGTAATACTATGCAAAAAAATTGCACGTAAAAATGGTATATGACGTAGTAAAATCAATAGAAGCTATTTGGGGGTTTAACAGCGTTAAGTTAATACAAAAATAAATAAACTAATATGAACTTCTAAATTTCAGTTAAGATGAGTTTACAATTGAATAGATTCTACATTTTTATCTACGCTTTTGTCTTTATTAAAAAGAAATATTCGTAAGCGTAAAATAGAAAAAGAGATGTAACAAGAATAGAAACTAATCCACTCGTTTTATCTAATTCTCTCTTATTGAAAATAAAAAAATATGAAGAAGAGTTACTTACAACACATTCAAAAATTTATTCTCTTTCTTTTCCAATAAGCTTTTTGCAAAAACTTAACTTCGCTACAAATGCTATACTATGAGTAAATTGAGTACCCTTGCTGAAACCCTTATTGGTAGTGAAATTGTAAAATTAGGCAATGCCATTAACGATCGTATTAGAAATGGTGAAACCATTTACAACTATACCATTGGCGATTTTAATTCCTCAATTTTTCCAATCCCCAAAGAGTTAGAAGATTTAATTGTTGAAGAATATAGAAATGGAAGTACAAGCTACCCTCCTGCAGATGGTGTTTTAGATTTGAGAAAATCTGTTTCAACATTTTTAAAAAAATGGGAAGGTTTAGAATATGATATCAACGAAATACAAATTGCTTCGGGTGGAAGACCATTAATTTATACTTTATTCAAAGCCATTGTAGATAAAGGCGATAAAGTAATTTATGGTGTACCAAGTTGGAACAACAATCACTATGTGCATTTAACAGATGGAGAACATTGCTTAATTGATTGTTTGCCAGAAAACAATTTTATGCCTTTACCTCAAGATGTTGAACAACATATTAAAGGTGCTACATTAATTTGTTTATGCTCTCCACAAAACCCAACAGGCACAACACTTACAAAAGAAAGTTTGACTAAAATTTGCGATTTAATTGTTGCAGAAAACAATAGCAGAAGTGCAGATGAAAAGAAACTGTATTTAATGTACGACCAAATGTACTGGACTTTAACTTATGGCGAAATTGAACACTACAATCCTGTTTCTTTAAATCCAGCAATGAAGCAATACACCGTTTTTATAGATGGTATTTCTAAAGCATTTTGTGCAACAGGTGTACGTGTTGGTTGGAGTATGGGTCCTGCAAATGTTATTGCAAAAATGAAAGCCATTCTAAGTCATGTTGGTGCATGGGCTCCAATGGCTGAACAAAAAGCAACAGCAAAATATTTAACGCAAACAGAATCTATCAAAACATTTTTAGCTGCCTATAAAAAAGAAATAGAATATCGTTTGGTAAATATTTACAATGGTTTTATTGCTTTAAAAAACAAAGGATATGCTGTTGATGCTGTTACCCCACAAGCAGCTATTTACTTAACCATAAAAATAGATTTAGTAGGCAAGCAAACTGCCGAAGGAACAATATTGAACAACCAAGCGGATGTTACTGCTTATATATTAGGAGAAGCTAAAATTGCAGTTGTTCCATTTTATTGTTTTGGTGCAAGTAACAATAGCCCTTGGTACAGATTGAGTGTAGGCACTTGTAAAAAAGAAGATATTCCAATTGTATTGAGTAATTTAGAAGCGGCATTGGTAAAGTTGAAATAAGCTTTGTTTATTAAGACAAATAATAAAATGATGAAAAATAAAATTTTAAATATTGTTGCAGCATTATTTGGGCTATTGCTAATCAATGGTGGCTTGAATAAGTTTTTGAACTACATGCCTGTTCCAGAAAATTTACCTACTGCTTTAATTAAAGACAGTGTTGCCCTGTTAGAAATTGAATGGCTAATGCCACTGATTGGTATTGCTGAAGTGGTGGGAGGATTACTAATTATTGTACCTAGAACAAGGGCTCTCGGAGCATTGGTTGTTTTTCCAGTAATGGTGGGTGTTTTGCTCACTCATATTTTTGTTGCACCAGATGGACTTATTATTGCACTTGTTATTTGGGCAATTTTATTATGGATTATTGTTGAAAACAAACAGAAATACTTGCAATTATTAAAGAAGTAATCCTTTGGCGATACACTTATTTTTTCAAATAAAAAAAGTGCAATAGATATTTTGTTGTTGAATGGAGCGTCGCCAATGTCGCTCCATTGTTGTTTTATAGCTAGTAAACAAATAGGTTTATTTAACTTTTAATTTCTTTGGATTTTGATACGTATTCCAAAAAATCAATAAGTCGATTTCATTTTTTAGCGGTTTGTATTTGTATACCAATAAACCCTTTTATGTACTAGCGTAAATCGAATGTTTTTATTTTTTTTATTTTTCGACTTTCCTATTTCTGGGTTCTTAGAAAGGTTGTCTAATTTTTTATCAACCAATACCACAAAATTACTAATCTCTTTTTCGGTCCAAGCTTCTTACAAGTAGTCAATATTTGCTTTAAAGGTTTGCCAAGCTTTGTTTGTCCAGTTTATTTTGCAATCCATTTTTTATAGCGTTTTTGAATATCTTCATGAGCAATTACTTCGCCTTTGTCCGATTGTATTAAGGCAGCTTCAACATCGGCTTTAACTTTATCGGGCATTGTATCCCACCAATCATTGTCTGCATCTACTTCAAGCATTGCATGAACCATCTTAACTACTTTTACATCGGCCGTATCAATGTATTTTTTCACTTGCTGACGCATTGTTTTTTCTGTATTCATAAACCCAACTTTAAAAACAAATTTACTTTTAATTTCTTTAAATATACAATCCTATTCTTTGATTAAACTGGGTATAAATGAAATCATAACTCAAATCTTTTGTATCAACTGTTTTACCTATCAACGCTCTTTATTACATTTACCACATGCAAGAAAAAAAATTGTTTTTATTAGATGCTTTTGCACTCATTTTTAGAGCTTATTATGCCCTGATTCGCAATCCTAGAATTACGAGTACTGGCATGAACACCAATGCACAATTTGGTTTTACCAATACTTTGATAGAGTTAATAAATAGTCAAAAACCCACACATATGGCTGTGTGTTTTGATGTTAGTGGACCAACAGAACGTCATTTAGATTATGCCGATTATAAAGCCAATAGGCAAGAAACGCCTGAAGATTTATTAACTGCTGTGCCGTATATAAAAAGAATTGTTGAAGGTTTTAATATTCCTGTTATTGGTATTGAAGGGTACGAAGCAGATGATGTAATTGGTACTTTGGCATGGCAAGCTCATGACGCAGGTTATGAGGTTTTTATGGTTACGCCTGATAAAGATTATGGGCAATTGGTACGTGATGGAATTAGTATTTATAAACCTGGCTATCAAGGTGGTGATGTTGATATTATGGGACCCAAAGAAGTGTGTGCAAAATGGGATATTGAACGTGTAGATCAGGTAGTTGATATTTTAGGTTTAATGGGCGATGCCGTTGATAATATTCCTGGTATAAAAGGTGTAGGCGAAAAAACTGCAGCCAAATTATTGAAGGAATATGACACACTGGAAAATGTATTGGCCAATGCCGATAAAATAAAAGGTGCATTGGGCTTAAAAATACAAGCAGGAAAAGATGATGCCATAATGAGTAAAAAATTGGCTACCATAATTACCAAAGTGCCAGTTGATTTTCATGAAGAAAGTTTTAAAATTAAAGAGTGGAACAGAGAAGCTTTGAAAGAAGTTTTTACTGAGCTAGAATTTAAAACGTTGGGAAAACGTTTATTGGGTGAGGATTTTAATTCGTTTACACAAGCTCCTGTTGGTGTACAAACAGATTTGTTTGGAAATGCGGTTAATGTTGTTGAAAAACCAAAAGCAAAAAAAGAAGTTATTGCTACAAGTTCTCTATTTGGTAACGTTTTCGAAAAGCCAAGCATTGCTACACAAAACGATATTATTGGTTCTGAAATACCCAACCCAGAATTGGGTGTACATAAAAACATACACAATACCCAACATCAATATCATTTGTTGTATTCAACTTCTATGATACAAGATTTGGTAAACACACTTACGTCAGTACAAGAAATTTGTTTTGATACAGAAACTACAGGCATAGATGCCAATGAAGCTGAATTGGTGGGTTTAAGTTTTGCTTACAAAGCTCATGAAGCATATTATATTCCTTGCCCAAAAGATAAAAATGAAACATTGGCAATTTTAGAATTGCTAAACCCTTTGTTTAACGATACTTCTAAAACTTGGATTGGGCAAAACCTTAAATACGATATGCTCATGCTTAAATGGTATGGTATAGAATTGAAAGGAAATACGTATGATACCATGTTGGTGCATTATGTAGTTGAGCCAGATGGCAAGCGTAGCATGGATTTGCTGAGTGCCCAATACTTACAGTACGAACCTGTACACATTGAAGAATTGATTGGTAAAAAGGGCAAGGGTCAAGGGACAATGAGAGATGTTGAAGTTGAAAAAGTAAAAGAATATGCTGCCGAAGATGCTGATATTACTTTACAACTAAAATATGCCTTAGACCCTTTGTTACAAGAAAGAGAAGTTGAAAAAGTATTTTACGAAGTTGAGAATCCGTTGGTAAAAGTGTTAACAGATATGGAGTTTGAAGGTATAAAAATTGATGAACAGTTTTTAAATGATTACAGTAAAGTTTTAGAAGTAGATGCCAAACAAGCAGAAGAAAATGTGTACAAGCAAGCAGAAGTTCGTTTTAATTTAGCTTCCCCAAAACAATTGGGTGAAGTATTGTTTGAAAAATTAAAACTAGATCCGAGTGCTAAAAAAACCAAAACTGGTCAATACCAAACTGGTGAAGATGTGTTGCAAAAGTTAGCAACCAAAGGACATACAATTGTAGAGGATATTTTAACTTTTAGAGAATTAACCAAACTAAAAAGTACTTATGTAGATGCATTGCCTACCATGATCAATAGTAAAACAGGTAGAGTACACACATCATATGCACAAGCAGTTGCTGTAACAGGAAGGTTAAGTAGCAACAATCCTAACCTACAAAACATTCCCATAAGAACAGATAGGGGAAAAGAAATTAGAAAAGCATTTATACCTAGAGACAAAGGAAGGGTTTTAGTAAGTGCCGATTATTCTCAAATAGAATTAAGGATTGTTGCAGCCATGAGTGGAGATGAAAATATGTGTGCAGCATTCCGTCAGGGTAAAGATATTCATACAGCTACAGCAGCAAAAGTATATGGCATTGATGAAGCCGAAGTAACCAAAGAAATGCGTTACAAAGCCAAAAGTGTAAACTTTGGAATTATTTACGGACAAGGAGCATTTGGTTTAGCAGATAATTTAGGCATTAGCCGTACTGAAGCCAAAGAAATTATTGACAATTATAAACGTGAGTTTTCTGGTATTCAAAAGTATATGGATGATACCATTAACTATGCTAGAGAACATGGTTATGTAGAAACTTTAATGGGACGTAAACGTTGGTTAAGAGATATTAATAGCAGTAATTTTACCGTACGTGGTTTTGCTGAAAGAAATGCCATTAACTCTCCAATACAAGGTACGGCTGCCGATATGATTAAATTGGCAATGATCAAAATTCATGCTGCATTAAAAACAGCCAACTTAGAAAGTAAAATGATTTTGCAAGTACACGATGAATTAATTTTTGATGCAGTAGAAACGGAACTAGCTATTTTAAAACCATTGATTTTAGACAATATGAAAGCTGCATTAATTTTACCTTATGACGTACCCGTAGAAGCAGAACTTGGTATTGGAGAAAATTGGTTGGAGGCACATTAGTTTTTATAAAAAGATTTTGAATTATTATTTGATTACTTTGCAATTGCATCAAGAATTAATAAAAGTATTCTAAACTTAGATTTATTTTAAACAATGGGAAGGATAGAACAAATATTAATAGAAATAGAAACTTGTATTCAATCTGGTATATTTAAGAAACTCGAAGATGACAAGCTTGATATTAAGGATAACAGCCACAATGCATCTGATTGGAAAGAAGTATTTAAAACAGCAAGTGCTTTTTTAAATACAAATGGTGGTATAATTTTAATAGGCATTCATGAAGACGAAAAGAATCAGACTTTCCATATAAAAGGCTTTAACAAAGCAAATGAAGATAAACTAAAAACAATTAAAAAAGAGTTTAGAAATGAAAAGAAAGAAGCCATAGATTTAGAACAATATTTTGCTTCTTTTAAATTTTATGAAATACTTGGACAACAAGTTGTTGCTGTTTATATTGAGGAATTACCAGAAGAACTTAAATATGTTTATTACGATGGTTTTGCTTTTGAAAGGAAAATTACTGGTGACCATAAAATATCGGACAATAAAATAAAAGCTCAATCAGAATATAAACTAGAAATTCAGAACGCAAAAGAGTTACAACCTGTTATAAATTCAAAGTTAGAAAATCTTAATGTAGACAAACTTAACGAATATATACAGCTTTTAAATAAAGAGGTATTAGTAGAAAGAATTAAAGTTGATCTAGAATCTGCAAAATCTTTTTTAGAACGTAAAGGATTTATAACCAAGAGTTTTGAACCAACAATTTTGGGTATTCTTGTTTGTGGAAACAATATAGACGACATTTTAGGAAGTCGAAGTCAAGTTGATTGTTATGTAGATACTGGAGTTGTAGTTGCAGAAAACAAGAAAATATTAAAAGATAATATTCTGAAATTGATGGAAAAAGGAATCAATTTTATTTTGCAAAATATTCAAGTTGGCGTTAGTGTAGAAGCAGGGGGTACAAGTGTTCCAGAGTATCCAATAAGGTTAATTAGAGAATCTGTAAATAATTCATTAGCTCATAGAGATTACGGTATTAATAAATTTATCAATATCAATATTATTCCTAATAAACATATTGAATTAAGAAATCCTGGGAGATTTAAGTCGCAATTGATTTTGCAAGATATTTTTAGTAAAATCCCAATCAGGCGAATTATTGCAGGAAACTCTAAGCCTAACAATCCCAAACTAGCTGAAGTACTAAAAGTATTTGATAAATGGGAGGGGAAAGGATTGGGAATGTCAACACTTACAAATGAGTGTCTGGCAAACAATATCGATTTACCATACTATAAATTCCATTCTGAAGATGAACTATCCTTGTTTATAAGAAAAGGAAAGTTGCTTGATGATAAAATGGAGTCGTTATTTAAAGCTTACGCTGGTTATATAGAAAAAAAGCTAAAGGGGGAAATTATCACCACTGAACAAAAGATTGTGTTATCATATTTTTATAAATCTGAGATTGATAATAAAAATGAACGTTACACAATTCTTCTAACGAGAGACAATAATCACCTTGATGCTATCAATACATTAGAGGAATCTGGATTGATTAGTAAACATGAAATTAGCAATGAATTACACACTGTTTTCATTATTGATAGAGAACTTTTCAAAAAAGATTTTAATACTGAATTAAGAAAGTTATTTGGTGCAGACTTTGATGCTTTGAACAAAGAGGGAAGAGAGGTCCTAACATGTATTTATGAGTACAACAAGTATTCTCAGCAAAAATATCCAAGTGCCAATATTATTGGTAATACACTTTGGGCAAAAGCTGGAAATTCGAATATACTTAACGGATTTGAGGCTTTTAAGAGAAGAATTCGTTTGTTGGTAGAAAAAATGGTTAAAAGGGAAATAATTAAAAAGGTTGATAATAAGAACCAGTATGAGATTAATGAAAAATTTGTTAAGAGATTATCCATTTATGAAGAGTAAAGAATATAAGTTTTGTTGTATATAATTAATGAATTATCAAGGAAAGTAGTAATAGTATAAATGTGAAAAACAATTAATGGAAAAGAGCAATTTAAAAATTGCTCTTTTCTATTAAAAAACTGTAAATATTGGTTTATGCTGGTTTTTTGCAACTGCCTGTACACGATGCACAGTATTTTGCATTGGTCATCATTTTACTATTGTTAGCTTCTTTTTCTAACGCATTTCTCATGATGGTTTTTTCTTCCTCTAAATAACTGTGTTGTATATAATAAGCTTCTACATATTCTTGTACCAATTTTTCTAGTGCTTTTAATCTTACTTCTACATCCTTATCAGTTAATAAGGGTTCTTTAAAGTAAACAATATCTTCGTTGAGAGATGTGTTTTTTGCATACGCACTAAATGCAGCTTTTACACCTTCGCATATTTTACACTTTCCCACAAAAAGAGCATAATTCACACTTACTTTTTGGGCTAAATCAATGTCAAAATTGTTTTTCTGCAAGCCTTCAAGTACAGCAGCTTTCATAAAAGCATTCGCAGTCAATTTAACGTTGGCTTCTTGAGCTAAAGTTGTTAAACCACATGCTAACAATAAAATAACAATGAATTTTTTCATAACGTTGATTTTTTTGATAATTAAATGTACATCGATTTTTGAAAATGTATTGCAAAAATTATTTTACAAAAAAGCCTCAACATCAATTGTTGAGGCTTACTATTTTAGTCAATGCTCCACTATTTACGTTGTATTGCTTTCTCTGCGGCAGCAACAATAAACGGCGTATCTAAACCATATTTAATTAATAGTTCTAAAGGTTTACCACTTTCGCCGAAAGTATCTTGAGTGCCAATAAATTCAATTGGTATTGGTAAGTTTCTTGCAGCAACTTGTGCAATTGCATCGCCCAAACCTCCAATTACATTGTGTTCTTCAACAGTTACAGCACATTTTGTTTTTGTAATAGAAGCCAACACTGCAGCTTCGTCTAAAGGTTTAATGGTATGTATATTAATTACTTCAACACTTATTCCTTTTTCTTCTAAAATTTGTCCAGCTTCAATGGCTTTCCAAACCATGTGTCCACAAGCAAAAATAGAAACATCGGTTCCTTCGCTTAATTGTTGAGCTTTACCAATTACAAAATCGCTTCCATCTTCTGTTGTAAAGTTTGGCCATTTTGGTCGTCCAAAACGCAAATAAACAGGCCCTTCAAAATTGGCAATTGCTTTTGTTGCAGCTTTAGTTTGGTTAAAATCGCAAGGCACAATAACCGTCATGCCTGGCAACATTTTCATTAATCCAATATCTTCTAAAATTTGGTGTGTTGCACCATCTTCACCTAACGTTAAACCAGCGTGACTTGCACAAATTTTTACATTTTTGTTGCTGTAAGCAACACTTTGTCTTATTTGATCGTACACACGGCCAGTACTAAAATTGGCAAATGTTGTTGTATATGGAATTTTTCCTCCAATTGTTAAACCAGCAGCAATGCCAATCATATTGGCTTCGGCAATACCAACTTGTACAAAACGTTCAGGAAAATCTTTAATAAAATTTTGAATTTTCATACTTCCAGCCAAATCTGCTGTTAATACAACCACATTGGGGTTTTCTTTACCTGCTTCATATACCCCTTCACCAAAACCACCTCTCGTTTCTTTTTCATTCAATACTTTAATATCGGCACATTTCATAAATAAGCTATTTATTTTTTATACAAGTGCTGCAAAAGTAAAGGAATTAATAGCATGTACTATTCAAACAATATACTGAAATTGATTTTAAAATTTTTCCATCGAATGCTACAGTTTTACATCTATTGCATTTCTTTCACAAATTAGCTGCAATGGCATTTTATAGTGTGAAACTTTTCAATAACCTTTGTTGGCGTGAAAAAGAAAAAACAACCGGTAATTTTAAGAGATGTTTTGGTACAGGATTATGCTGCAGAAGGAAAATCGTTGGCCAAGATTGATGGAAAAGTAATTTTTATTGAAAGAACTGTTCCAGGAGATATTGTAGATATTCAACTAGCTAAAAGTAAAAAAGATTGGGCCGAAGCTTATCCAATTGCTTTTAAACAATTATCTGCCATAAGAACAACGCCTTTTTGTGAGCATTTTCAAGCATGTGGTGGTTGCCAATGG
>ERZ795056.6012-NODE-6012-length-11952-cov-4.549214_pt1 | contig 11952 bp, 11 predicted proteins | sample MGYA00375140_ERZ795056 | MGnify/ENA primary metagenome ERZ795056 (study PRJEB30185, sample SAMN05720227) | activated sludge metagenome | isolation source: Anaerobic digester | place: USA | collected 2015-03-09 ...
GGTCGACGGCGAGAAGGTGGTGGCGTTCAACCGCCGCTTCCTCGAGATGTGGGGCGTCGAGACGCCGCCGCGCGAGGTCGCGCCGCTGCAGGCGCACATGCGCGCGCGCACGACCGATCTCGATCGGTTCATCGCGGACGCCTCCGATATTCTCTCAGCGCCGGAGTCCGACACCGTCGACGTGATCCAGCTGGTCGACGGCCGGGTGTTCGAGCGCACCGGTCGGCCGCAGCGGCTGCGCGGCGACATCGTCGGGCGGGTGTGGAGCTTCCGCGACGTGACCTTGCAGCGCCGGGCCGAGGCCGCGCTGCGCGCGAGCGAGGCGCACCTGCGCGATCTGGCGATCAAGGACGGGCTGACCGGGCTGTTCAACCGGCGGTTCGCGCTCGAGCAGCTGGCGACCGCGTTGACCCACGCCGCGACCGTCGGCGAGCGCGTGGCGGTCGCGCTGATCGACGTCGACTTCTTCAAGCAAGTCAACGACCGTCACGGTCACCTCACGGGCGACGCAGTGCTGCGCGACGTGGCCCGGGTGCTCGGCGATCGCCTGCGCGGCAGCGACCTGGTCGGGCGCTACGGCGGCGAAGAGTTCGTGGTGCTGATGCGCCGGGCCTCGGCCGAGCAGGCCGCCGGGGTGATCGACGGGCTGCGGATGCGGGTGGCCGATCGCCCGGGCAGCCCCGAGCTGCCGCACTACACGTTCTCCGCCGGGGTCTCGCAGTTCCCCGACGACGGCGGCGATCCGACGACGCTGCTGGCCCGGGCCGACGAACGGCTGTACGCGGCCAAGCACGCCGGCCGGAACCGGGTGCTCACCGCCTTGCCGGTGGCCGACCCGTCGCCTCACCCCTGAGCGACGAGCTGCGACCCGCGCAACCTACCCAGTGAGTTACCTGGTGGAGTCCGATCGCAATCTGGTACCCGAGGCCGCCCCGTCGCAACGTGCGGACGATGCGACGCTCGAAGCCGCGATGTTCGGCGACGTCGAGCTGGCGCCGCGCGACTTCCTTACCGTGATCGATCCAGCCCTGACCTTCTACGTCCTCGATGACGAGCCCGCGGTGGCGCGCGCGGTCACGCGCCGCTTGCAGCGGTTCGGCTACACGGTGGTCGGCACTGCCCACGAGCCGACCCAGGCGCTGCGCGAGATCCTCGAGCTGCGGCCGCGGCTGGCGATCCTGGACCTCAACCTGAACGCGGTGCTCGACGGTGTCGATGTCGCGACCCACCTGCGCGCCGCCGGATTCGATGCGCCGATCGTGTTCTTCACCGGCGAGACCCAGCCCAACCTGAGCGCGTTGCGCGACACCGAGGGTGTGTTCGCGTACGTCCCCAAGGCCGAGCTGAGCGACACCTTCCGGACCACGCTCGATCTGGTGATGACCCAGGACGCGACGCGGCGGCGGCTGCGCGAGGTCGATCATCGCCACCGGCTGCTGTTCGAGCAGGCCGCGGTCGGGGTCGCCGAGCTCGACGTGGTCGCCGGGCAGCTGGTCACCGTGAACCAGCGGTGCGCGACGCTGCTGAAGCGCACGGTGCCCGAGCTCCTGGCCTGCACGGCCGGGCAGCTGTTCGAGCCGTGCGCGATCGATCATGCGCGGCGTGAGCTGGCGCGGGCGCGCCACGAGGAGGTGACGGTCGAGGTGCCGTGCCGGGCCGGCGATGGCTCGACGGTGCACCTGCGGTTCGACGCCACGCCGCTGCGCGAAGGTGGGCGACCGGCCAGCCGGGTCGTGATGATCGTGCAGGACGTGACCGAGCGGACCCTCGCCGAGCGGGCGCGGGAGCAGGCGCAGTACGTGCTCGACGAATCACAGCGGGTCGCCGGCGTCGGCAGCTACGCGGTCGATCTGCACACCGGCGAGCTGAGCTGGAGCGCCGAGATGTACCGGCTGTTCCACGTCGATCCGGCGACCTTCCGGCCGACCTTGACCAGCGTGCTCGAGCGGATCCACCCTGACGATCGCGGCGCGCTCGATGGCTCGACGCGCTCGGCGATCACCGACCACGCCGCCGGTGATCCGCCCCGCGGCAGCTCCACCGTGCGCTACCGCGTGCTCGGGCCCGACGGCTCGGCCCGGATCTTCGAGGGCCGCGGCGAGAAGCTGCTCGATACCCACGGCCGCGGCGTGATCATCGGCACCGTGCGCGACGTGACGCAGGACTCGCTGGCCGAGGCCGCGCTGCGCGACGGCAAGGCGCGCTACCGCAGCGTGTTCGAGAACGCGATCGGCGGCATCGTGCGCACCGCGATGGACGGCACGATCATCGAGGCCAACCCGGCGTTCGTGACGATCGTCGGCGGCACCAGCGCCGAGCAGGTCATCGCCACCGATCTGCGGACCTGGTTCTCCGACCCCGAGGTCGCGGCGCGGCTCGATCTGCGCCGCTGGCACTCGGGCCACGCGCTCGAGACCACCTGGCGTCGGCTCGACGGCAGCGCTGCCAGCGTGGTGGTCGACGGCGTCGCGCTCGAGCACGGCGACGGTCAGTACTTCCTGGGCTTCGTGCGCGATCTCACCGCCGAGCGCGCCCGCAGCGCCCGTGAACGCGAGGCCATCGAGGCCAGCCGCGCCAAGACGGCGTTCCTCGCCGGCATGAGCCACGAGCTGCGGACGCCGCTGAACGCGGTGCTCGGCTTGTCGGAGGCCCTGCTCGAGGGCACGTTCGGCGCGCTGGCCGCGCCGCAGCTCCGCTCGCTCGAGACCGTGCACGCCAGCGGTCAGCACCTGCTGTCGCTCATCAACGACGTACTCGACATCGCGCGGGTCGAGGCGGGCCAGCTCCAGATCGAGCCCGAGCGCGTCGGGTTGCGCGAGCCGATCGACGAGAGCCTGGCGCTGATCTACGGCCAGGCGTCGCAGCGCGGCGTCCGGGTGGTGGCCGAGCTGCCGCCGGTCTTGCCGTCGGTCGACATCGACAAGCGCCGCATCAAGCAGGTGCTGCTCAACCTGCTCGGCAACGCGGTGAAGTTCAGCCCCGCCGGCGGGACCATCACGCTGCAGGCGCGGATGCGTCCCGGCAACGATCGGGTCGAGCTCGCGGTGATCGATCGTGGCCCGGGCATCCCGCCGGAGGATCGCGAGCGCATCTTCGAGCCGTTCGTGACGCTCGATCGCTCGGTCGCGCGCGAGTTCGGTGGCGCGGGCCTCGGGCTCACCATGGTCAAGCGCATCGTCGAGCTCCACGGTGGCAGCGTGCAGGTGGACACCACGCCCGGCGGCGGCAGCACCTTCGTCGTCGAGCTGGCCGTGCCGCGGGTGTCACGACCGACCTTCGTGCCGATGCCGCGCGGCAGCGTGCCCGAGCTGTCGCCGATCAACCGGCCGGTGGTGCTCCTGGCCGAGGACAACCCGGCCAACGTGCTCACGGTGCAGTCGTACCTCGAGAGCCGCGGCTACGCGGTGCGCGTGGTCCACGACGGCGCGTCGGCGGTGGTGTCGGCCGCCGCGCCCGACGTCGCGGCGGTGCTGATGGACGTGCGGCTGCCGGTGATCGACGGGCTCGAGGCCATGCGCCGCATCCGCGCCGCCGAGCCCGGCGCGCCCAAGCCGATCATCGCGTTGACCGCGTACGCCATGCCCGACGACGAGCGGCGCTGCCTCGAGGCTGGCGCCACCAGCTACCTGTCGAAGCCGGTGCGGCTCGCCCAGCTCGCCGACCGGCTGTCGGTGCTCCTGACCGGCGGCGCGGCGTGACCCGGCGGCTGATCGTCATCGACGACGACGCCGGCTCGCGCATGACGGCGCACGCGCTGCTCCTGCCCACCGGCCACGACGTGCGCGTGCTCGCCGGTGGGGGCGAGGCCCTGACGCTGGTCGACGAGGCGCCGGCCGACGTGGTGGTGTGCGACGTGATGATGCCGGGCGTCGACGGCTACAGCGTGTGCCGGGCGCTCAAGGCCCACGCCGCGTGGCAGTACGTGCCGGTGATCTTGCTGACCGCGCTGGGCGATCGCGACGCGGTGGTGGCCGGGCTCGGCGCCGGCGCCGACGACTTCGTGACCAAGCCGGTCGAGGGCGCGGTGTTGCGGGCGCGGGTCGAGGCGATGCTGCGCGTGCGTGATCGCTACCAGGCCCTGCAGGCCAGCGACGCGTCGTCGTCGGGATCGCGGCTCGAGCAGGCGGTGAAGGACGGCGGGTTGACGGCGCGCGAGCGCGAGGTGCTCGAGCTCTTGCTGCTCGGCCGCAGCCATGGCGACATCGCGCAGGTGCTCGGCATCAGCGAGCGCACGTCGAAGTTCCACCAGGGCAACCTGCTGGCGAAGCTCGGCGCTGAGTCGCGGCTCGATCTGATGCGCCTGCTGCGCTGAACGCCGCGGCGTTCCTTCAGGTCACCGCGGCGGCGAGCGTCAGCCACACCCGGTACGCCGAGGCCAGCGTCGGATCGAGGCCGCAGCGCACGGTGACCTCGCGCAGCCGGGCGGGGAGCTCGTCGCTGCCGCCGGTGCGGACCAGCGCGTCGTGGGTGTCGACGATGCGGAAGATGCGGGCCAGGCGCGGGATGCGCTCGCCGTCGAGCGAGTCGGGGTAGCCGCTGCCGTCCCAGCGCTCGTGGTGGTAGCGCAGGATCTCGACCAGGCGCGCGGTGTCGCTCAGCGGCTCGAGCACCGCAGCCGCGACCTCGGTGTGGCGGTGCAAGATCGCGCGATCGTGGTGCGATGTCGGCGGCGGGCCGACGATCACCGCGTCGGACACCGCGCTCTCACCGAGGTCGTGCAGGGTCGCGGCCCGCTCGAGCGCGAGCCGATCGACCGAGGACAGGCCGACGTGCACGCCGAACTGCTGACACGCCTCGAGCATGCGACCGCGCGCGGGCACGCGTGCCGGGCTGCGCACGCGCGCCATCGCGGTGAGCGCGGCGACCACCCGCGCCGACGAGCCGGCGCTGGCGAGGCCCGCGCGTCGCAGGCGCGCCAGCGAGCGCAGGCGATGCCCGAACACGCTGCGCGACAGCGGCTTCTCGACGTACTCGTCGCAGCCCGCGGCGTAGGCCCGGCGGTGCGCCTCGGGGCCATCGAGGCTGCTGACCAGGATCAGCGGCACTCCGGCCAGCGCCGGGTCGGCGCGCAGGCGGGTGCACAGCTCGTGGCCCGAGGTACCGCGCTGCTTGGCGTCGATCACCACGCAGTCGGGATCGTGGCCGGCGATCGTCGACGGCGCGTCGGCGGCCACCACCCGCAGGTCGAACTCCGGGGCGGCCGCGACGGAGCCGAGCACGGCGAGGTCACCTGGCTCGCCGCCGACCACCACCACGCGGATGGCGTCGGTCGTGACGCGGACTGCGGACTGCTCCGGCATCGGGGTCCTCATCGCAGGTGGGCCAGGCGTTCGAGGAGGTCAGGCACGTGTTGCTCGGGGTACGTGGCGGCGCGCGCGCACGCCAGCAGGTGATCGAGCGCGTCGTCGAGGCCGACCAGCGGCGCGAGCGCGTCGAGCCAGGTGCGGACATCGTCGGTGGGACCGCTGGCGGTGCGGTCCAGCACCGCGCGATCATGGACGCGCAGCTCCTGACGGCGGTTGATGTCGCGGAGCAGGTCGGCGGTGGTGGCGACGTCGGCCAGGATCCGCCGTCCCTCGACCACGCTGCGCTTCTCGCGGGCCCACGCCAGCACGCGCTCGCGCAGCCGGCGCAAGACGATGCGATCGGACGCCCGCAGCTCGGCGTAGTCGGGCGAGGTGAGCAGCGCGGCCAGCGCACCGCCGGCGTAGCGCACCGCCATCATCATGGCCTCGGGCGAGTCGTCGGTCGGTTCGCGCAGCGCGCGGCGGAACGTGGCGTACAGCCGCCGCACCACCAGCGCGGGCGCGAGATCGGCGACCTGATGTCGGCCCTGGTGCTCGCCGCCGAGGATGTCGGGATCGCCGGCCTCGCGCGCGCCCTCGAGCACGGCGCGGATGCCGCGGCGCAGCTTGCGACGTGCGGTCTCGGCGGCGACCGCGAGATCGTCGGGGTCGGTGGCGGTCTCGAGCTCGCGCACCACGCGGCGCAGCTCGAGCGTGCTGGCGAAGCACACGTCGCCGACCAGGCGACGGGCCTGGGTAGGGCCATCGCCGCCGAGCCAGGCGTCGTCGGTGAGGTCGTCGGCGGTGTCGGCGCCGGCATCGTCGAGCTCCTGGATCGCGATCAGCGTCGCGAGGGTGCGCGCGCCGAGATCTCGTAGCGCGTGAGCGGCGGCGGTGAGCGCGGTGAGGTCGCCGCCCGCGAGATCGATCGCGGCCGACGCGGTGGCCAGCTCGCGCAGGGTCAGCAGCAGCGGCAGGCGGCGCTCGGCCGTGGTCGGCGCCGTGACGGCCGGGGCCGCGGGCGACGCGCCCGTCGGCGCGATCGGCGCGCTCGAGGCCAGGAGCATGGGCGCGGGGTTGGCGCTCACGACGGACGCGCTCCCAGGTGGCGCGACGCCAGCCGCGTGAGCTGCGCGCGCTCGGTGCAGAGCGCGGTGTACAGGAGGCCGCAACTCCACCACGACGCGATGGTGTCGCCGGTGGTGGTGGTGGCCAGGGCGAGCCGCGGCGCGGTGCCGAGCTCGCGGCCGGCCAGCGGCAGCGCGCGCGCCCATCGGGACAGCGTGGCCAGCTCGGTGACACTGGCGGCGGCACCGTGGAACGCTACCGGGCGCAGGCCGACGCGATCGCCCTCGGTGGCGAACGCCGCGATCCGTACGTCGGGCAGGGCGAGGCCGTCGAGCTCGGCGGCGGCCGCGGCCACGTCGTCGGGGGCGAACCGCGCGATCACGTCGTCGAGCACCTCGGCCGGCGTGAAGCTGGTCAGCGGATGGTAGCCGTCGGCGCGCGGCGACCAGATCGCCGGTGCAGCGTCGGCGCACAGCACGGCGAGCGACTCGGCGGAGTGCCAGCGCAGCGCGGCCTCGAGGTCGCGGGCGTCGAGCCAGCCCTCGGCCACCAGGGTCTCGCCGAGCAGCTTGCGCTCGTTGCGGCACCGCTCGTAGACGCGATCGAGATCGGCGTCGGGGATCGCGGCGTGGTGCTGCAGCAGATCGCGCAGCCGGCGCCCCAGGCCGCGCGCGGCGACCCAGCACACCCGGCCACGCTCGACGAAGATCGCGCCGGCGGTGGCGGTCGGTGCCCCGAACGCGAGCGTGCCCGACACGTCGGGCGACAGCGCCTCGACCTGGGTCAAGACCTCGACCACGGCGGGCCACGACACCGCGATCACGACGCCATCCCCCACGCCGCGAGGTCGACCGTGTCCTCGATCGCGGCGATGGCGACGCGACACGCCTGCTGCACCAGCGCCAGGTTGGGCTCGCGATCGCACGCGACCACCAGCGCCAGGCGCGGATCGCGGCGGCCGCTCTCGACCACGATCACCTCGTCGTCGAACACCAGCACGTACTCCACGAACGGCGCGGCGCCGTCGTCGCGGATCGCCGGCACCGGCCGCGCGGCGAGGCACCGGGCCGCGGCGCGGATCATCGGCTCGAGATCGAGCACACGGTCGGCGCCGACGCTGCCGAGGTGAAAGCCGTCGGGCAGGAGCACCAGCACCGCGCGCACCAGGCCGGGCACGTCGGCGCAGGCGCGCTGGATGGCGGTGGACACGTTCACGGCGCCCCTCCCGGTGGAGGGACCAGGCCGACGAACACCGCGCGGCCGCTGGCGTCGATCCCGACGCTGTCGAGGGCGCACGGGAGCCGCGCGCCGAGCTGCTCGTTCAGCTGCAGGGCCTCGGTGAGCACGCGCGCGACGTCGACGTCGGCGCGCTCGCGCAGGCTGGGCTCGGCGCGCACCAGCTGCCACAGCCGCCAGCGACCGTCGCCGGTCTCGGCCAGCACCAGGCAGCGCTGGCTCGACAGCAACGCCTGCGCGCCGACGTGCAGGCGGGCCCACGCGATCAACGCGGCGCGGCCGGTGTCGAGATCGTCGTGGATCTGGGTCTGCCACGAGTGGGCGCGCCAGCCGTGCGCGAGCTCGGCGCACCAGTCGTCGCCGTCGGCGAACACCGCGCCGGTGGCCGCCACCATGCCCAGCACGACGCGACCGTCCACAGGTGGCCACACCAGCCCGCTCGGCACCGCCGGGGACGGGGGCCGCGGCGTGGTCGGGGCCGCCGCGCGCGCGGTCGCGCGTGGCGCGCCGTCGTCGCCCTCGGGCTCGAGCGCCAGGCCGCGCAACAGCCCGAGCACCTCGTCGGGATCGCCGAGCACGCTGGTGCCAAGCGGCAGCCGACCCTCGGCCTGCTCGACCCGCACGCGATCGAGCGCGAGGCGGACCGCGAACACGAAGGTCTCGCGGACGCCGAGGCCGTCCTGGGCGATCGACTCGACCACCGCGATGCGCTCGTCGGCGACCGCGTCGAGCACGACGGCCAGCGGCAGCGCGGACTCGTCGTCGCGGCGGTTGGCCTGGAACACCACGCCGACGGTGGGACCGCTGCGGCCGTCGAGCCGCGCACGCAGATCGCGCAGGCGGTCGAGGGTCGCCTCCCAGGCCCGGGCCCGGGTGTCGCCGACGAAGATCACCACGTCGGCGCGGTCGAGAAAGTGGGCGCGGCGGCGGACCCACCGCCGCTGCGCGGGGACCGTCGCGATCTCGCACTTGATCGCGCTGCCCTGGAACCGGCCGCCGGTGTGCGACAGCCAGTCGTAGTAAGCGGTGCGACCGTCGTGCTCCTCGGGCGTGATCACCTCACGCCCGAAGCTCGTGGCCAGCGCGCGGATGCTGGTGGTCTTGCCGGCCTCGGGAGGGCCGTCGTAGACGATGCTCAGCACGATCGCGTGGTCCTGGGGATCGACGACGGCCACGGGTGACTCGCTCAGGTCAGCGCGGCGACGTGCTTGGCGACGCCGTTGCGGACGATCGCGAGGTTGGTCGTCGCGCGATCCGCGGCGAGGTACACGAACGAGGTGGCGCCGACCATCTTGATCAGGTGGATCTGATCGCCGAGGGTGAGCAGCATGTCCTCGAGGGTGGTGCGCAGGTTGAGCGCCTTCATGATCTTCAGCTTCTGCTTCACCATCTCGCTGTTGTAGGCGCTGGCGGCGGTGAGGTCGAAGTCGCCACGGGCCGAGCGGGCGCCGAGCGTCATGCCCGACTCGAGGTCGACCAGCGAGGCGGCGATGAAGCCGGGGATGTCGTTGGCGATACGCTCGAAGGTGTCCTGGATCTGCTTCTCAGACGGCATTGGAATCGATTCCTTGCTTGATGGTGATGTTGTGAAAAAGGGGGGGGCTGACCGTCAGGCGACGATCAGCTCCTTCTCGATCGCGCGGAGCTGGAGGCGCGCCATCGCGAGGTTGGCGCGGCTCTTGTCGAGCACGATGTAGATGAACAGCGCGTCGTTCGACGCGAGCGGCCGGATCAGGTGGTAGGCCTTGCCCAGCGTGATCAGCATGTCCTCGATCTGATCGTTCAGGCCGAGGGCCTTCATGGTCTTGCGCTTGGAGCGCACGACCTCGGTGTTGCCGGCGGCGGCGATCTCGAGATCGACCGCGGCATTGCTGGAGGCAGCGAGCGTCATGCCGCTGTTGCTGTCGACGATACAGGCACCGGTGCAACCCTCGATCTCGAGGAGCTTCGGCATGGACTCTCTGGCGTTCATTCGGGAAACCTTTCGTGCGTTGCGGTTGCTTGGTGAACCTCATGTAGCGGTCGCCGGTCCGCGACGAACCTGATCGACCGGACAGGGCCCGGGCTGCCCACATCGACGCCGACCGTGCGCGTGGTGGAACTCCGCGAACTCCCTGACGGTCGACGCCCGGCCACGAGGTCCTCGTCGAGGATCACGTCATTTTCGGTACCCGGTCGGTACCCGATCCCGCCACCGCCGCCTGGTGAAACCGTCGCGATCAGGTCGCGATCGTCGCTGCGCGGACGGTCACTCGGGGCGCTTGGGCGCCGGGCGCGGCAGGGCGCGCGGCAGCCCTGGCGTCGACGGGGTCGGGGCGCCACCGCCGCCGCCGCCGCCGCCGACCCGGGCCGACAGGAACCCGAAGGCCCCGCCCACCGTGCCGCCGATCAGGTGCGCGGCCTGCGAGACCTGGTCTTCCTTGAACGCCGCCACGACCTCGCGCCCCATGAACAGCACCGCGACGGCGATGAACGTCAGCGGGATCTCGCCGGCGCGGATGTTCGCCACCGACGCGAGGATCACCATCATGAACGCGATGCCGCTGGCCCCGACCAGGAGCTGGTTGGTGAACGCGACGTTGATGAGGCCGGTGACCAGCGCGGTGATGAGGATCATGCCGAGCAAGGTCAGCGAGCCGTGGCGCTCCTCGAGGATCGGCCCGAGGATCAAGATGATCGAGAAGTTCGCGAGCAGGTGGTCCCAGCCGGCGTGACCGAGGATGTGCGTGACCAGGCCCAGGTAGCTGCGCCAGTCGTGGAACTCGGGCCACGCCGCGAAGTACTGCTTGGCGCTGTCGGGCAAGAGCTGCACGACCACGGCCGCCAGCGCGAACGTCAACACCACGGGTGCGTTGTAGGTCACGCGTAGCTTCGCCATGCGCAAACCGTAGCACGCGCGATCCGTGGTCGCGGCGGGTCCTCGACGGTGGGCGTGTTAAGAACGTCGACGGTGCTGTTCGCCGCCAGCCAGACCGACTTCGCCGGCGCGCACCTCCGCTCGGCGCTGTTCCTGGACCGGCGCGTGCGGCTGCACGTGATGGACAAGCGGCGCCTGGGCTTCGACGCGCGGTTCGCGCCGCCGAGCCCGGTGGTGCGCGCGGTGGCGACGATCTACGTGATGGCCCAGGGCCGGTTCGAGCTCGCGAGCGGCGACGCGTCGACGCCGGCGCTGTGGGTGATGGCCGAGACCGAGCTCGAGCGACCGGTGCCGGGGGCGCGCTGGTTCCGTGCCAGCGGCGATCCGTCGCGCACGCTGGAGATGCGGGTCGACGCGGCGGCGGTGCGCGGCGCCATCGGCCTCGGCGCCGGACCGCGCGGGCTCAGCCCCGGGACCTGGGCCGCGGTGACCGCGCTGTTCGAGCTGACCGGCACGCCGGCCGCGGGCACCGCGCCGCTGGCTCCGGTGCGGGCCCTGCTCGACGGGCTGGTCGCCGACGGCGTGCTGGTGGCGCCGCCGCCGATCACCGTCGACGAGCCGCCGGCGCTGACCCGGCTGTGGCAGGCGATCACCCCGGCCTACGACGCCTACGCCACCTCGGTGACGATCGATCAGGTGGCGGCGGCCAGCGATCGTTCGAGCCGCCAGGTGCGGCGCGAGCTGAAGGCGATGGCGCGCGAGTTCGACCTGTTCGGCGGCAACTTCCGTCACATCATGCGCATCCTGCGGCTGCGCGCGGCGCAGCTGCTGCTGAGCGCACCGACGGCGTCGGTGGCGGAGGTCGCGGACCGCGTCGGCTACGGCAGCGCGGTGGCGATGGCCCGCGCGTTCCGCGACGCCGCGTTGCCCGCGCCGAGCGAGCTGCGCGCGCTCGTCCGCTACGGGCAGTGATACAGGCCGAGGTTGTCGAGCGTGTCGCCGGCGAAGCCGTCCCACTCGGTCACGGGATCGAACGGGTCGGTGCCGAGCAGATCGCCGACCGTGATCGTGCACTTGCGGCGCAGCGTGTTGTCGGAGGTCGAGGTCAGGCCGGTGCCCCACTCGACCGCCGGGTTCTCGCCGTAGCGACCGAGGCTGTCGACGGTGACGCCGGTGCAGGACAGCTCGACCGAGTCGTTGCCGTTCCAGTTGATCGAGCCGCTGGTCTGATCGCACGCGCCGGCCGGCGCGCCGGCGATGCCGGTGTTGCACACCACGTAGACGTCGTGCGATGCGACCGTGCCGGTGAGGGTGATGGTGGCGCTCGGCGTGAGGTTGGCGTTGGCGTAGACCCGGATCGAGCAGCCGACCAGGCTCTGGGATGACGCCAGCGGGTTCATGATCTCGATCGCCTTGTTGTTGCTCGTGCCCTCGACGTACTCCGAGAAGAACAGCGTCTCGGTGCGGCAGGTGGGCGAGCAGCCGTCGAGCGGCGTGGCGTTGGTG
>ERZ795056.6015-NODE-6015-length-11951-cov-5.259583_pt1 | contig 11951 bp, 7 predicted proteins | sample MGYA00375140_ERZ795056 | MGnify/ENA primary metagenome ERZ795056 (study PRJEB30185, sample SAMN05720227) | activated sludge metagenome | isolation source: Anaerobic digester | place: USA | collected 2015-03-09 ...
CAGTCGTTTGCAGTTTTCGCAATTTGTGCTCACAACTCCATTATAATTTTCTGGCCAAAAAGTACAAGACCCAGTTAAACTTCAACCACGTGAACAGCTACAAAAAGTTATCTGGTCGACCTCTGAACTTAAAAGCACCCTTCTGCCGGCACTTGAAGCAAGCCTTTGCCAATATGGGCTGACGAACTGCAGCGCTGACCTTGAACCCGGCTTTGTTTTCAAACGTTGCTTCTTTAATGGCAACGTAGTTAACAACGAAATCAGAATCTACCAGACCGCCGCCGTGCGCGATTACACGACAGCGATCATTGTACCACCAGATAGCGCCAGGGCTTATCGTCACGCATATCAGAGGGAACTGGCTAACACATGTGAGCACTGGGAATACAACTGCGGCGTTCACTTCAGCAGACTGTTCGTTGAGGCAACAGAAGCCAGCGACAAAGGCTTTCGTGAAACCTGGCTGATGATGATGCTTAAAGAGTCTCATCCCGTAATCTTTCGCATGATGAGCAGAGCCAGACATGATCGAAAAATGCGAGCCTTCGGCAAATTAGCCGACCAGGCAGCAGCACTGGCCCGACGACATGGCCGAAACTTCTTTTACACAAAGCATTTCAGTCATTACCAGGCCCTGAACAGTCAAAAATATGGGTTATGGCTTGAATATCTCGAGTCATACAGAAATCGCGACAAACTGAGCACACAAAGATTCAAACGCTTCGCTGAATTTTATCGATATCTGGAGAAAATATGCGATTGAGAATTATGCTGAGCATGCTCTGCCTGTTCAGCCTGACTTCGGCCGATCTTACAGCTTTAACGCAGCCTAAAGCACAGATAACCAGTTACAGATTGATCGATGCCGACAGCATCAGCTTTTATAGCGGCACCAGCATGGGCGTGCTGATACCCGCAGGTCAGAGCATCGAGTTCGTTGTACCAGAAGAATTCAGAAACAGACTGCCGAATTTTGCACGCATCAGACATCGCAAAGACCGCAGCTTTCTCGCCGAAAATGTCCTGGAACACGATCCTGACAGCCCCTGGCTGTCGGTTTTATTCCACAATCCGCAGACTGATGAATGGGTGGTCTGGCAGGATCAGTTCGGGCCGGAGAAGCGCTCGGCACTGGCGGCGCCTTTTTCGCCAAAACAGAACACTCTGTATAATTTTCCTGAATACGTCGGCAGCTTTTCGCCCGACCGCGTCAGAGTCGTTAATCGCGGTGAAGGCGACCAGACAAAAGCAGTAGCCTCACTGCACGGCCTCGAAATCTATTATCTCAGTGCTGAGTGCAATTGTACAAACAAACGGGTAGTTAAAGAACACACAAGGCTCAACAGCATAACTCTGCACTACAAACTTGATACCCGGCATGGCCTGACGTTAAAACCGGCTGAGTGTTTTGAATTCGAGTTTCCAGAAGAGTTTAAACATCGTGATATTTTGCAGGTGATTCTGAAGCATCGCAAAGATCCAGCTCTAGCAGCTGACTCTGCGAACTATGACGCATACGATCCTGATGCAGCTTATATTTTATGCGAGGCACGCAGTTCGCTGAACAATTTATGGTACAAATGGGCCGACCGCTCAAGTATTGCCAAATTTTCTGAGGTCAGACCGCCAGAAAACGCCGAAAATGAGACTTTGCACAACTGTCTGCGCACCTTCGGCTCGATAAAAGCAGATCGTTTTCGCCTGACCAATGTCGGTGAAGGCGACCCCCCAAAATCAGCAGCAAACATACATGAACTCGAAATCATGTTCTCGCCGGCCCGCACCGGCGAAATCATAATCGAAAAAATATACACGGCAGAAACCTCGTTCAGCGATGTCAGAAGCAATAAGCCAGTGCCTTTGATTGGCGGGGGCCCAAGGCTGGGAGGCAGGTTTCCTGGCGCTCTGCTTCTCGGCAAAAACAGGGTGGCACGCTTGCAGCAGCTCGCACAGCTGCCAGAAGAACACCGCTTTGAAATTGGAACAGGCGAAGACATTGACGGCAATCTGAGGGTTGCGCTACCGCCCGGCTGCCATATCGAACTGATCGAAACAGCTATTGGCGATCTGGATATTACGAGCCTTGAATACAACAAAGACGGATATTTTGGCCGCTCAGGGCAGGCTCAAGCCTCAATACTGATAGAGTCTGCAACAGGTTCGAAGATTCCCCTGAAAATGAACAACAACGTCGGTATGGCCGGAATCATCACCTGCGGCGGCCCAGCCGAAGACTATCTGACCGGAGAGGGCGACCACCTGTTGATCGAAGTCAGCAACGACGAAGCCTTTCTGATGGGCTACAGGCTCATATTGAGCCGTTATTGATCCTCAGCCAGTTTAATAATATACAAATTAACTTCATTATACTGCTTACCCGGGCTTTCGGCGGAATCTCATTCGCTACAACTCTCACCAGGCGAAAGCTATTTGTAAAAAGCTGTAGCTTTGCGTCAAAATCGCCTGGCTCGGCCGAGCTGCTCTATCCTGTGCAGCTCGGCATAAGCACATCCTTGTGCAAAAAGTTTTCGCTCATGAGAAACCCGCCTACGCCCTCAACAGGTTATAATATACAGGCATAATCATATCCTGCTTTTATAAATATTATTAAAAACACATCGTGCTCAGTAGTGCGGGGGTTTTTCGTCGTGGGGGCGGTCTTCGTCGAGCGGCGAAGGTGCAGTTTTTGGTTGCAGACGGGCAATTTCTTTCTGGCAGCGGGTGAGCTGATGCTGCTGATCGACAATTACCTCGTTGAGTTCTTCGATGAGCTTTTCGAGATATGCCATTCGTTTTTCGAGTTCAACTATTCGGTTTTCCATCGGCGGCCTCGGGGTTGTGGATTATCAGCAGACTAAGATCGTTTCTGCATTCGCTGCGGTTCACCTGAGTAAAATAATTATCGAAACATTTTTGGCAGAACTTTTGAGGATCTGCATCAACAGAGTTACAAATCAGATCGGTCATTCTACCATAATCAAAAGTTCCGTGCCCGATAAAGCCGCCGGTAAAGCAGACCAGACTGTGCCCAGGCGGCAGGCGCACTTCAGTCACAGCTGGATTGAAACCAGAGCTACAGCCAAGCGGTATTGCCGGCATATCCAGCGACGTCGCTGTCAGCCGCTGATGATCTATCAGTAAAGGATAAGGCAGTCCGCCACCGGCAAGCCTGACCTGATTGTCACCGGCCAGAGAAATACAGTGACAGGCAAAAGGCTTGCGCTGCCCTGAACGACTGCTGTCTAGCAGCACCCGATTGAGTTGTTGCAGAAATTCACCTGGATCATCAACACACTTTTGTAACTGCATGGTTGCAGACCTGACAAAAGCAAGAATCAAACTGGTAGCAACACCGCTGCCAGCAACATCGCCCAGCAGCGCAGCCGGTTTGTCGGCAGCGGATTCGAGCACTTCAAAATAATCGCCGCCCATTCCTGACAGAGAAATGGTCTGACCGTACAGTTGCAGGTTGCCAGCCTGCAGTGGCACTTCCATCTGGGTCATGATCTTTTCCTGAACTATTCTGGCAACGTGCATTTCTTCGAGATCAACGAAGGTTTCATTGAATATGCGTGCGAGATTGCCAAACTCATCGCCGCCAAGATCAGGCAGGCGATGGGCAAAATCACGCTTCTGCATGGCTTCGACACCCTTCTGCAGAACAGCCAGAGGCCCGGTAATGCTGCCCGAAACAAACAGTCCGAGGGAAATCGAAACCAGAAAACTCACCAGAACGAACATGAGCAGCAGTTGTCTTTTGCCGGCAATTTCATTATTGATCTTTTCGACTGGATAAAGCGCCAGCAAACGCAGGTTTTCCATAAAAATACACTTATGGCCGACCAGCAGATATTCGGCAGCATCGACAGTACAGAACTCGGGGCGCGTAATCGTGCGATCACGCATTTTCAGCAGGTATTCCCTGATGCGCTCATTGTAAAGAATTTCAGGCGGAAAAGCCGTTTCGAAGCGTTCGTCAATTGCGAGTATTTTGAGTCCGTACTCATTGCGATTGAGATTGTGAAAAATCCTGTTCATGAACTCGATTTCGAGATCGTATCCTTCCCAGAGATAGAGCATCAGATAATCGTAGAGTTGAGAATCAAAAATCCTGATCATTCTAAGATAAGTTGGATAGGTCTTGTTGCCCATAGCCCATCGCCAGAAAGAATCCAGTTCGATAAACAACTGAATCATTTCGACAGGCGTCCTTTGCATGAGGGTTTCGACGACAAACTCTACTTCTGTACCAACCTTTTTACTCACTGTCCGCGAGTTAAGCGTGTTCAGAACATAACTGCCCAGCTTATGAACTGCATCAGATGTATTTATCAACACTTCGTCTTTTTTGAAAGCTTTGACAAAAGCCTCGATCACCTTACCATTCTTGACTATTCCTCGATGATTAGCGACTATACCGCTGTCGCTTGCAACAAGAAAAAATCGGTATGGTTGCGGATTCTGCCTGTCGAGAAAACCTCTGATCGACGCCCGGTTTATCTTATTATCTTTTAGCGCGACCAGCAGTTCAGATTGCGCCTTTTCCATGCGATCCTTTTGTATCGTCATTTCGCTTATATATAGCTCGTCAATATTCTGAAGATAACCGCTGCCACGGTTAAAAGCATGGTTCACCAGACTTCTGTGCATCTGCTGCAGATAATCAGAACCGATAACCATCAATACGAAGCCCGGCAGCATGTTCGAAACCATGAACAGAATAAGCAACTGGCGTTTCAGGGGTAGTGCGACACTGACCTGAACGACGATCAGCCGATAAGAAAACCACGCAAAGAGCACAATGACGAGAATCATCAGCGCAAGCGCAGCAATAAACCATGGCGACACATTCAATGATTCTAGTTTTTCTTTTTCGATTGCACAAAACCCTGTTTTTTCTGTAGTGATAAAGTTCGTAGAAATTTTATACCCGGCCATATCATGTACAAGCCGGTAGCTTCCCTGTATTTTCTCAACTACTGGCTGAAGCCTTTCGGAAAGAGCCGGATCAGCAGTCACAACCCGGCCAGAATCAATAAAGCCCGGTTTGAGCGGGTGCTTTTCGTTAATCACCAGATGCCGCAAGCCGCAGTTGCTATCGAGTATTGCATGATCAAAAAACAGACACAGACCGTAATCTTCAGCAAATTTCATCCAGACCAGTGGACGTTTTTGGGTTACGTCAGTGCGTAGAAACGAAAGAAAGTTACCTGAAAAACACATGTGATAATAACGTGGAAAAAAGTGTGGGCCGATGAGTTGCCTGAGATTGTTGAGCGACTTTTCCGGCATGTTTCTGGCATAGGCTGAGCGTTCCACAACTTTTTTCATGTCTTTCCAGGCCATTTGCCAGTCACCTGGGATTTGTCGCCAGTCGAAATTACTGCTATGTACGCTGCCGTCGCCTGACCAGATAAGATAGCGCCCCCTCAGCTCATGATTGTTCATAAATTTTTCAAGCGAACTCTGCAGCTGATCTTCGCTCTGATTCATGTCGAACATGTCACTCAAACTTTTGCATAAGTACTTTTCGGTAGCTGCAACATAGCGCATACTTTCGAGAATCTCACCGGCTGCGGTCTCAAAGTCCCTGAGTCTGAGTTCATGTCCAAGCGACAACATGTACCAGCTGCCGGCAATAAGAAGCAGAACAGGCAACAACAATGTCGATGCCAGAAGTTTAAGCCATATCAGCTGTCTCTGTTTCATCTGGGCTCTCCAGATCGGCGTATCATCATGAAGGTCAGATCGTCATCCTGGTTAACCGCCCAATTGTGGTAACCAGACATAATATTTTTCCAGTAATCTTCGAGATCATCTGACCATGCCGATTGCAGAAGCATTGAAAATCGGCGGTAGCCAAACATTTCGCCCTGGGCATTAACAGCCTCAACGATGCCATCTGTGTACAGCACCAGAGTTTCATCTGCGCCAATAATGCCGGTACTTTCAGAGTGAGCCTTTTTACTGGCGCTGCCCAGCGGCATGCCGTTGATCTCAAAAGGAGTTGCAGAAGAACCATTTTTGCCGACTATGTATGGATAACAATGCCCGGCACTTGAGATAACAAAATCGCCAGACAGGCAATCAAGACTGATAGCCTGCGCAGTCATCATGCGACGCCAGTTTCTCTCTTTGAGTTTCAAAAGAATCTGATTAGTTCTGCCCAGCAGATCGGCCGGTCCGGCAAAATCTTTCTGCATGCTGCTTATAACAGCCTTTGCCATAGACATTATCATGGCAGCTGGAATTCCATGACCGGCCACATCGCCAAAAAAGATTCCCAACCTGTTTTCGGGCAGATCGAAATAATCATAATAATCGCCACCCATTTTGCTCATAAACAGGGAACGGGCAAAAAGTCTGACTGAGCCGCGCTGATATTTTTCAGCGGGCAGCAGGCTTACCTGAACAGAGGTTCCGAGGGCAAGATCCTGCATGTCTTTCATGGTTTGATTGAACACTTTGACAAGCTGCCCGAGTTCGTCTTCGGACTGATAATCGACACGAAACTTGAATTCACGGGCACGAATATGGCCGATTCCCTCTGCCAGCGATTCTACTGGCACCAGCAGACGACGTGAAAACAGCCTGACAATCTGCTGCAATATTGCAAAAACCAGCAGAATAACGAGAGCTATGGCAAGTTTAAGCCATTGAATATGATTTTCGATAATTTCCTGGGGGTAGAAAGCTACGAGAATTCCTTCTGACAGCTCATTGCCGGAAATCGAGGTAAACAGATATTTCTGACCCTCTATTTCGACACCCTGCTCTGTGACGAGTTTACGACTGCTGGTCTGGCGCATAAATCTGCGGGTAATTGGAGTTTCGACATTTTTCAGGGCAAATACCCTTTCACTCTTTTTATCCATAACCGCCAGAAGCCTTGGAAGAACAGCTTCTCGGCTACGCTGCAGGCGCTCAGGAACAAAAGCCTGGAGAAATCTGGCACGATCCCATGAGACTCCGAGAATCCCCCACATATCTGCATTTTGCAGATCGCCGGTAAATTTGAGAAACGTGTGGCGTTCACTGCTTCCGGCTCCCATAATCGAAAAACGATCGAGAGTTGGCAGAAAATTGTGCAACATAAGGTCATCAGAAGAAATTTTTGCCAGCATCGAATCACGTTTGACCGTATCTTCAACCCTGTGTCGATTGAAAACCACTAGAGCACGCATCAGCATGTCGGTCACCAGACGCTCGGCCCGGTCAGATGAAGTCGAAATATAAAGTCGGCGCCGGCCGCCAGCGTCGAACAGCGCCGCTTCCTGCGGGTCGATTTCGAGTAACAGAGTATGCAGCTTTTCTATCTCATGGTCGGGCCATTTTTCTTTACCATAATGGCGGTTACGCTCATCGATAAAGCTGTTCATCCGCTGTGCCAATGTGTTTTCAACCTCAGGAAAACGCAGATCGAATTCGCGCAAAATTCGCAGAGATTCCTGATGAGCGGCATTGACCAACTCGGCCTTCTTTTCGTTGAAATACTCGTAACCTGTTGAAACCAGCATAAGAAAAGGGAGACCGTTGGCAAAAACAAAAAGCAGCAGCATTTTCTGCTGCACTGACAAACAGAATCGGTAATGGCGCAAAGACAGGCAATAGAGTATGAAACCACCAACAAAAAGCCATTTGAGAACATTGAGCAGCAATGCCATGGCGCGCTGCTCTGGCGCGACGATGCCACTCTTATTCAGATAGCTGAGAATGATCAGGTCATGCGAAACCTGTCTGATATTAACGAGAAAGTCGCGACTCTGACGCTTGGATACCGCATAACTCTCAAAATTACGCACTTCAATCAGTAACTGGCTCGCAAGCCCGCGGTCATGCGGCAAGCCGAAATTCTCGTATGAACGGGTTCTGACAAAAGCCAGTTTTTCCTGCTGACTGCCGCGGTTGAAGTGTTGTACAATCAGTCTTGGCCCAATCTGATTAAATTGCAGACTGGCATCAATAAAGCAGGCCAGCGAAAAATTATCACCAGGATAATACCAGAGCAGCTTGCGTGCACTCTCATCACTTACGGTAAGACATCTGCCGAGGTAACCCGGGCGCAGAGGAGCAAAGAGATGAGCCGGCAGCAGATATGGCCCAAAATAGCCACGCAGAAGATTTATACGCTGATTGATCTTTTCAAAACTTGACGGGTCTGCGAAAGGGTCGCTCACAAAATATTGCCGCAGCAGAACCATGACCTCGAACATGCTTTTGAGTATGTATTGAAAACGCTTTTCTTCGGTCAGCTCCCTGTTTATCGCGCCATTACCGTCATACACGACAAAACTGATGCGCTCACCAAAAAGCTTTCGGAAAGCTTTTATGCGGTTTTCAAGCTGCTTTTGTGGCTTATCTGAGCGGTCTGCCATGACAAAATTCTTCTGCAGAACGGCATGCAGAAAAGCTCTGTCATCATGCAGGTTTTCGAGATTGTCGAGAGCCAGATCAAGAGCTGTAAAGCTGCTTTGAATCTCATTAGCGCGCTGCATGGTAAAGTGCGAAACCAGAATCAGCCAGATCAGATAAACTGGCAATACCAGGGCAAAAGTCAGCCTGGCAAGAAAAAGCGTTACTTTTCTGACGTCTGCAGACAATCGATTTCTCTTTCCGACTTTTCGCCAAGGCTGATTACAGCCATAGTCATGTCATCGCGGCCGGCAGAAGCACCAATTCGAGCACTTACTGCGGCAATCACCGCATCATACCACTTCTTCGGGCAGTCACTTCCAAGCTGCACCAGGTCTTTGATAAAATCGGCAAAACCATTTTCGCTGTTGCGATAAAATCCGCCGCTGTAAAGGATAATACTCTCACCCGGCCGCAGATTGAAAGTCTTGACACAACATGAAACCCGGCTTCCGGTTGCAAGCGGGGTAGAAGGCATTTCGGCAACTTCTGCATTTCCTTCGGCAAGATTGACCGTTACAGGGAAGCAATGTCCGGCATTGGCAACAGTGACTTCAGCTTTCTGACAATCAAGCAGCGCACACTGCATCGTCATGCATTTGCGACCGGCTCTGTTGCTGAGTTCGCGCAGCAGAAAGTCGAGGCGTAACAGAAGTTGCTCCGGCTGGCCATACAAGTGTTTCAGTTGTAAAAGAGCAGCTTTAACAAAAGCAACGATAAGGCTGACGCCGATACCCGAACCGGCTACATCGCCAAGAAGAATCATTATCTTCTCATCAGACAATCGCTCAACCGCAAGATAGTCGCCGGCAAAACGGTACTGGCTGGAGCTGGCGGCAAACCACTTCAGTTTGCCAGATTGAGCCACTTCAGACATATTGTCGCTGAGCTTTTCCTGAACGGTAGAGGCGACCTGGAGTTCTTCGAGATCAACAAGCGTAGTGTTGAATACTCTGGCGAGGTTGCCGAATTCATCACCGCCAAGATCAGCCAGTCGGAAGGCAAAATCGCGTTTCTGCAGAGCCGCGATGCCGCGTTGTAATTCGGCCAGAGGAATCAGGATCGAACGCGAAACAAAAAGCCCCATGGCAAGAGAAACCAGAATACTCACAATCGCCAGAGCTACGAAAATCTGCTTTTTTCGGGTAACCTTGCGGTCTATGGCCGAAGCAGGATAAAGCCCGATCAGACGAATAGTATCTATTGACGTGCATTTAAGTCCCATAAGCAGGTGCTGTTCGCCTTCCCAGTCGCAAAATTCGATTTCGACGCCAGATCTCTCGCGTAGTTTAGCTGAGTAGAGACGCAATTGCTGATCTTCGAGCAGTTCTGGCGGGTTCGAGTAAAAGAAGTTTTCATCGACCGCCATTACCTTGATTCCGATCGGATTACGGTTAAAATCGGTGATAAGCTGGTTTATATAATGCCGGTGCAACCTGTCGGCGTTCCACAAATAAAGAAACACATAGTTGGCCAGCCCGCTGTCAGGATCTCTGAGAAGATCGATATAGGCAGGAAAATAGCGAAAGCCCATTCCCCACTGCCAGAAGGAGCCGGTAGCAGCAAAAAACTCCTGAAACATTTCGAGGGGCCGGAGCTGCCCAAGCGATTCTGCAATAAGCTCGACCTGCGCCATCATCATTTCAGAAATCGGCGTGCGATTGAGCAGCGCCAGATAATACTGACCCAGCTTGCCCATAGAATCGACAAGCGTCTGCATCGAGCTGTAACGAGCCCAGTCAATATGAATATTTTCGACGAACTTGCCGTCTTTCATTATGCCGAGCTCACTGCCTATATAGGGAGTGCTGCTGCCGATAAGAAAAAGTCTGAAATGATCGCCAGACTGCGCGCCCAGAAACTCCATGATATTGTTGCGGTCGGGGCGATGGTTCTTCAGGCGCTTTTCGAGAATACTGAGAGATTTGCGCATTCTTCGCAGCTGGCGTGAATATTCGCCGACAAACATTTCGTCGATATTCTGCAGATAGGTAACGCCCTGGCTGAAGCTTTCGGTTTGCAAATACAGTCGGTATTGCCCGAGATAATCATGCCCGATCAGCGCCATTATCAGAAGTGAAATCGCGTTCGACAGCACAAAAAGAACTATCAGCTGTTTTCTGATATTAAGACTGAGGCTGCTGCCACAGCAGATAACCTGATAACTGCGCCAGAGAATATACAGTGCCAAAGCCACGAGGAAACCAATAAGCAGCCAGGCCCATTTATTTATTACAAGTCGTTCAATGCTGTCAGCATCTATGTAACAGACGCCGCACAAGTCTTTTTTCAGAGCATTTTTAAAAACATACCAGTCACGTATTCTGACGGGGTTCTCATAGCTGCTGCTGATAGCCGCCATTTCAGGTTTTGAAAAATCTGAGGGGCCGACACCCAGCCAGTTTTCTGCATTCACAACCCCGATTCTCATGTCAGAGCTGCTGGCAACCGCATTTATAAAGAATTTGAGGCCAGGCACACCCCTGACCACATCGTGGTCAAAAAAAGCGGCCAGACCCATGTGCTGTCGCATTCTGATCCAGGATAGTTTTTTCTGCAGAGAGCTGTCGGATAGAATAAGAGCTATGTTTCTTCCAGAATAGCATCGATGGTAAAGCTCGGGAAAAAACTGCGGTCCGAAAATCTTGCGCAGATTGCTGGTTGCGCTGGCATCGGCCACCTCGATCTTGCGCCTGCCGATACCGGTGAGCGTCTCCCAGGCATAGCGCATATCAGCGCCGGTACTGCGCCAGTCAAAATCAGCTGAATGAATGTTGCCGTTTTTATCCCAGATCAGGTACTCAAACTGCATACCACCACTGCTGCGTAATTTTTCCAGATCATCTTTGAGCTGTCCTGGATTTTTCGCATTCTGAAAGGTTCGATTCATCAAGGAACAGATATACAGGTTGGCATCGGCCGACACCCGCAGGTTTTCAAGGGTATCGGCGGCTTTGATCTGGTAGCGGCGCAAGGAAGACTCGGCATGCAGCTTTTCGAGATAGACAAATGTCTGCCATGCCACCAGCAGTGGTACAACTACCGCAAAAAATGCAAACGTCAGCCAGTTTGCAATGCACTTTCGCTTATCGGTTTCTGTCATTATCATATCTCAGCATCAGAAAGGTGATATCATCATCCTGTGCGGCAGCCCAGCCCTGATAACCGCGGTAAATGCCTTCCCACCAGGTTTCCAGATCAGTATGCCAGGTTGCCAGCAACAACTTTTCAAAACGCGCAAAGTCGAAGGCATCGCCCATGGCATTAGTAGCCTCGATTATGCCATCGGTATAAAGAATCAGTGAATCGCCAGGCATAAGCCGGCCGCTGATTTCAGAATAGGGTTTGCGCGCCTGGCTGCCGAGTGGCATTCCAACGACCTTAACGTAATCTACTTTATCGCGGGCAGCACTCACAACGACCGGGTAACATTGCCCGGCATTGGCTACCCTGAATTCACCTGTCTGATGATTCACTTCGAGGCAGAGCGCAGATCGGAAGAGCGTCGTGTAGGGAAAGAGTGTCGCTTAACGTGTAGA
>ERZ795056.6016-NODE-6016-length-11951-cov-5.083894_pt1 | contig 11951 bp, 8 predicted proteins | sample MGYA00375140_ERZ795056 | MGnify/ENA primary metagenome ERZ795056 (study PRJEB30185, sample SAMN05720227) | activated sludge metagenome | isolation source: Anaerobic digester | place: USA | collected 2015-03-09 ...
TACGTTCTTCATGTCAAGGATCGATGCACCGGTCAATTCCAAGCTCACGTTTGCCCTGATGCTCCCGATTCCGTTTGTAACAATGATCCTCACCATACTGTATAACAGATACCTGTCTATCCTGGTCGGCCTGTATATCGTTTTCTTTACGACACTTATCAGCGGCGAATACGTCCCGGCGGTCATTATTGCGTTCACAACCGCCCTTGTCGGGGTGTTCGTCAATAAAAATGTTGAGAAACGCACGGATTTTCTATTCGGAGGGTTTCTCATAGGATTGATAACCGCAGTCCTTGTTTTTTCGGTGGCGCTCATCCAGGAACTCCCCATACTCAACATGAATTTTCTCAAAATCACGGCGATTGCATTCTCGAGTGGATTCATAAATTCAATCCTCGCACTCGGGATACTCCCCCTGTATGAAAATTTATTCGGGATCACGACGAAGTTCAAGCTTCTTGAGCTTTCCGACCTCAACGCGGACATCTTTAAGGAAATGCTGATGAAGGCACCGGGAACCTACAATCACTCGATGCTCGTTTCAACCATGGCCGAAGCCGCGTGCAAGGAAATCAACGTAAACCACCTTCTCGCGCGGGTCGGCGCGTATTACCATGACATCGGCAAGATAGTAGATGCCGGGATGTACATCGAGAACAGGGTGACCGATCCCCGTGCCAAGCAGATGTCGCCGCGGGAATACGCCCAGCTGATAATTTCCCACGTCCAGAAGGGCGTTCAGATCGCCGAGGAAAGCTTTCTCCCGGACTCGGTCATAGATTTTATACGCGTACACCACGGCCAGACCACGATGACCTTCTTCTATCACCAGTCTCTTGAAAACGCGGATACGCGGGATTCAGAGCAGGTAAGCAAGGCCGACTTCAGGTATCCCGGGCCCAAGCCAAATAACAAGGAGACGGCCGTGGTCATGCTGGCGGATTCAATTGAAGCCGCAGCGCGCGCACTGCAAAATCCCTCCTATGAAAAGCTTGAAGGCCTTGTGCGAAAGATAATATACAATAAACTCAACGAGGGAGAGCTGGAATTTTCAGACCTCTCGATGTCCGAATTGCGTGTCATCCAGGAAGCCTTTCTCTCGATACTCAAAGGGATTTTCCATTCGCGCATTGAATATCCCGAGGATTATGATCTTAAAAAACTTGAAAAAAGAATAATCAAGAGCAATGATCAAAATTGAACTATTTCGTGAAGGGATTACCCTTCCGTACAAGGGCGTCACCCGGCAGAAACTCATCAAAATCGCCACTGCCGCGGCGCAGTTGCTCGACCTGAAAAATGCATCAATAACAATCATTGCTACCGATGACGCATACATGAGGGACATCAACAGGAAGTACAGGAGGCATGACGAGCCGACAGATGTTATATCGTTTTCCAACAGGGATAACCCTTTTCCCGAGATCGACGCGGACAAGGAAGAGATCGGTGACCTGTATATATCAATTGAGCGCGCCGATCGTCAGGCCAGGGAGTACCGCGTATCAATTGATGACGAGGTTAAACGCCTTATCGTACACGGCATATTGCACCTCGTGGGTTATGATCATGAGCGGTCGGATTCCGACGAGGAGATAATGCTCAGAAAGGAAGACGAGCTGTGCGGCAGTATTGATGTATGATTTAAACCCCATCAATTTTTTTCAACAGGTCTGCCTTCAACGCATCAAGCTTTTCCCTGACCGCACGTTTTCCGTCCGCAAGGCCCGCACTGCTGACCGGCTCGCATACGCTGAAATAAAACTTTATTTTCGGCTCTGTGCCGGAAGGCCGCATTGTTATCTTGGACCCGTCCGACAGGAAAAACTGCAGCACGTTGGATGAAGGAATTTCTGTTATTTTTACTTCTGTGCCGGTTTTGATATCCTTCTTCACGAGATGTTCTATGTCAGCAACGGTATCAACTGTAATGCCGATGAATTCAGACGGCGGTGACGTTCTGAAGCGGTCCATGATAATTTTAATCTTTTCGGTACCTTCCATACCCTTCAGGGTAAGGGAGTGAAGGTCCTCCAGGTAAATGCCATAGGTTGAATAGATTTCATCCAGAAAATCAGACAGCGTCTTCTGCTTCGACTTGAGCCAGTCGGTCATTTCGGCAAAAAAGTAGCAGGAGCTGATTGCGTCCTTGTCTCGTACGAAGGGTACCGGCAGATAGCCGTAGCTTTCCTCTCCTCCGAACATGAATGTGGAGCTGCCACTGTCATCGAATTCCTTCATTTTTGCGGCTATCCATTTAAATCCCGTCAGCACATCATAGATACCGCACTTGAAGTCCTCGGCAATTTTACGCTGGAGCTCGGTAGTAACGATGGTCTTGACCACCGCGGCATTAGCGGGGAGCGTGCCGTTCTCACGCGACCGGGACAGGATGTAATATTCGAGCATGGTCCCTATCTGGTTGCCGTTGATCAGGAGGTACCCGTCACCCACCTTGAATCCGATACCCATGCGGTCTGCGTCAGGGTCGGTGGCCATAAGGATGTCTGCACCCTCGGTTTCGGCCAGATCGGTGACAAGTTTCATCGTGTTTCGCTCTTCAGGGTTAGGCGAGATAACGGTAGGGAAGTTCCCGTCCGGTTTTGATTGTTCCTTCTGGATTACAAGGCTCGAAAACCCGAAATGCTCAAGCACACGGGGAATGATCCTGTATCCGGTACCATGTAGCGGGGAATATGCAATTTTCACGCTCGAAGCGCCCCGAGGACGTAGCGCTACTCTCTCGAGATCTTTAATATAGGCATCGGTAATTTCATCTTTCAGAATTTTAATACGGCCTGACGATATTCCTTCGGTATACGAAACCTTGATGATCTTGGCGATGGCGTCTACGTTGTTTACTTCCTGTATAATAAGATCGTCGTGCGGGGCGATGATCTGCCCGCCGTCCTGCCAGTAGACCTTGTATCCGTTGTATTCCGGAGGATTATGGCTGGCGGTTATTACAACGCCGGATAAGGCATGTAAGTAACGTATTGCATATGATGCCATAGGAGTCGGCGTAATATCCTCGAACAGGAAAACCGGGATGCCGTTTCCCGCAAGGATGCAAGCGGTTTCTCGTGCAAAAATGTCGGAAAACCGGCGCGAATCCCTGGCAATGACAACACCTTTGCCGGCGGAAGAAGTTTTCAGTATGTAGTTTGCAAGGCCCTGTGTTGCCATCCCGACCGTGTATATGTTCATGCGGTTTGTTCCGGCACCGATTACCCCGCGGAGTCCTCCTGTCCCGAATTCGAGGGTACGGTAGAAGCGGTCTTCCAGCTCCTGTTCTTCTCCGTTTGTCAAAAGATTCCGCAATTCCTGTATTGTTTCCTGATCAAATGGAGGGCGGGTCCATTCTTCAAATTTTACCTTGATGTGATTTTTCATACTGTTACCTGTACAAATGTAAATTTTATCAATACGTTACAAAATATAATTCCATCTCAGGCTTGCAATGCGTATGATTAGATTTTTATATTGTCATTATTATCAGCCCGCGAGTCAAGAAAAATACGGTTCCTGCCATGGTAGAGGGTTGAAAGTAATATATTTGACACTATCCCGGAGTGATTATACTATGAGAAGATGGAACCGATTCTTGAGAAACTCATGGAATTCATCGATCATCATAAAATGATCCAAAAAAATGACCGCGTGCTCCTGTCACTGTCAGCGGGCAAGGACTCCATGTTCCTTTTAAACGCCCTGGTGTCGTTAACAGAAAGCTATTCCATGGAGATAGGCGTATTCCATCTGAACCACATGATGCGCGGAAATGAATCTGATGCTGACGAAGATCATATCGCAGCAGCTGCACATAGCTACGGTATCGAGATTATTGCACAGAGGCATGATTTTAAAGACTCGGCCTGTAGAGGCAAATCGTTTGAGGAGCACGCCCGCGATATCCGCTATAAGCTGCTTAATGAGACTGCGGCATCGAGGGGATATACCAAAATAGCAACAGCGCACTCACGAGACGACAATGTGGAAACCCTGCTTATGAGGGTCTTGACCGGAACCGGTATATACGGGCTGAAAGGGATCCCGCCGGTTCGGAACAATATTATTCGCCCTCTACTCGATCTTTCGGCAGCCGAAATCTATGATTATTTGAAGTCACGTCGGATCGAATGGCGCGAAGACAGTACCAATAAAGATTCTGCATACTCGAGGAATTTCATCAGAAACGAACTTCTCCCCCTGATTCGCTCGCGGTTTCCGATGAGTGATACGGCCATATCGGGCTTAAGGGAGGTTGCTGCTGATTCAATCGACCTTATCGATCATCTCATCGAAGCATCCTATCCCGGTTTGGTTGAAAAGCGCATGAATGCGATTTATATAGATGTGCAGAAGATCATGCACAACCGCCCGGTATTTAATCATATCGTCGGCAGGTCTCTGCGCGATAATTTCAACCACCATGTCAGCAGAAGTCTTTTGAACGAAATATTTTCCAAGTTCAATACTGTTAAATCAAATGCAATTCTTTTTGCGAATAACTCAATTCACGCTGAAAAGATATTCAATGAAGGGAGAAGCTTTTTAAAAATTTATGCATCTTTAAAATCAGTATCCTTCCCGGATGAATGGGAATATGAGATCCATATAACGGGTAATGCCGGGATCGTTGTTCAATTACCCGAGATAGGGATCAAGGTCGCAATTAATGCCTGTGACTATAATTATTATCAAAATTTCAAAAAAAATAACCATTCGGTATTTGTAACAGTGGGAAATAACGTAGATACTATATATATTAGAAACAGAAGAAACGGCGACAGGATTAAGACAGAATGCGGCGTAAAAAAATTAAAGGATCTGTTAATTGAATGGAAGCTCTCCGGTGAAGAGAAGAACAGGACTCCGCTTCTTGTGGTAGGTTCTGCCGTGGCTGCAGTTATGCCCGGTCTCATTAATGGCACATCAAACAGGGTTTCGTCAGATTTTCTAGTAGACAAATATTCAAAAAAAGTTATTTCTGTCACTGCTTGCAGTTAACTTGACAATCGGTTCTCCAGGAGCACGGAATGAATAAAACGGCCAAACAAATCGCCCTGATCATGCTGATAGGTCTTATAATAGTGGCGATATTTCAGATAAACCAGGGCGATAAAGATAAAAAAGTAATCAGTTATAGCGATTTCATGCTTAAAGTTGCGAACAAGGAGATTGCCCGCGTATCGATTGAGAACAATAAAAAAATAATCGGCTTTTATAGAATCACGAAACCGGAGGATATCAAGCAGCCGGGTATAAAAGCCCCTTTTAAAAAAGAGAACCCCGATTTCGAAACGGTAATACCCTACGAAGACCCGGAGCTGGTAAAAACTCTGATCGCGAACGAAGTCAAAGTCGAAGGGAAGGATGATGATGACAATTTCCTCCTCAAGGGTGTCCTTAATTTCCTTCCCTGGCTGCTGTTCTTTGCCTTCATATGGTTCATCATGATCCGGCAGATTCAGTCAACCGGAAACAAGGCCCTGTCATTCGGAAAGAGCAGGGCCAAGCTGAATCCCGAGACGAAGCGCAAAGTCACCTTCGCGGATGTAGCCGGCGTAGATGAGGCAAAGGAAGAGCTCAATGAAGTTGTGGAGTTTCTCAAGGAGCCAAAAAAATTCATAAACATCGGGGCAAAAATTCCTACCGGCGTTCTTCTCATAGGCCCTCCGGGCACCGGGAAAACGCTCCTTGCCAGGGCGATTGCAGGCGAAGCAGGAGTACCGTTTTTTTCGATAAGCGGTTCTGACTTTGTCGAGATGTTCGTCGGCGTGGGGGCCTCCCGTGTACGCGACCTGTTTGAACAGGGCAAGAAAAGCGCTCCCTGCATAATCTTTATCGACGAGATTGATGCTGTCGGCCGGCTTCGCGGTGCCGGTTTGGGAGGCGGTCATGACGAGAGGGAGCAGACCCTGAACCAGCTCCTCGTCGAGATGGACGGTTTTGAAACTAACGAGGGAGTCATCATAATTGCTGCAACCAACAGGCCGGACGTGCTCGACCCGGCGCTGCTCAGGCCGGGGCGCTTCGACCGGCAGGTCGTCGTAGACATTCCGGATATAAAGGGGAGAGAAAAGATACTGGCCGTCCACACGAAAAAGATACCGCTCTCCCGTGATATCGACCTGAAGATAATAGCACGCGGCACCCCCGGATTCACCGGTGCGGACCTCGCTAACCTCGTAAACGAATCCGCGCTGCTTGCGGCACGCAGAAGTAAAAAACGCGTGACCATGACGGAAATGGAGGACGCCAAGGACAAGGTCCTCATGGGCCCGGAGCGCCGTTCAATACTCATTTCCGACAAAGAGAAGGAGATAACAGCCTTCCACGAAGCCGGCCATGCCATTTTGGGAATTCTGACCGGATCTGACCCGGTGCACAAAGTGACTATCATCCCCCGCGGGAGGGCCCTCGGAGTTACCATGCAACTCCCCCAGGAGGACCGCAGGCTTTACTCGAAAAAACACTGGCTCAATACGATAACGATCCTCTTCGGCGGACACCTGACTGAACAGCTGAAATTCAAACAGGTTACAACCGGTTCCAGCAGCGACCTCGAGCGGGCATCCGACATAGCCCGGAAGATGGTATGCGAATGGGGGATGAGCGAGAAGCTTGGCCCGATCACTTTCGGTAAAAGGAATGAGCAGATATTCCTGGGAAGGGAGATTTCCCAGCACCGTGATTACAGCGAGGAGACGGCGAAATCAATCGATGACGAAGTTATTTCCATCATCTCGTCCTGCAAGCTCGAAGCCCAGCGGCTGCTCAAGAAGAACATGTCCAAGCTCGAAAGAATAGCCCAGAATCTCATAGAGCGCGAAACCCTGACCGGTGCGGAGATAGAAATCCTCATGACCGGGAAAAAGCTTCCGCCAATGATGAACCATGAAGAAAAGCACAAATCGTCGCCCGCTCCAGCGATCGAAAATATCAGCGACTCCGATGACACGGTATAATGATCCCGGAGCAACGCAATGAATGAGATTGACCAGATCCTGTCGAATATTGATAAGGACGATGACGACAACCTGTTTCCGGGCAGCAAGACAGATTCGCCCCGGAACGACGAATTATCCAGTTTAATAGATTCTATAGATACGTCCGCAGTTGACACACAGGCTATGACAACGACAACTGAGGCCGGGCCTGCCGCTCCAGATCCGGACATCATGTCCGCTGATACCGATGATCAGGTATCCTCAAATCAAATTGTTTCCGGTCCTGAAACGGAAATCATGCCCCGTACCATCGGGTCTTTCAATATACGGGGCTCAAAATCCTGGAACCAGCACGAACCATATATCATCCAGCTGGAAGCAGCACAGCTCAAAAATGATAAAGAAAGTCTCCTGAAATCGTTTTATTTCGTTGAAGAGGCTTTAGACCAGGCCGAGATAAAGCTTAAGCTAAAACAGGAAATAGTGGCTTATTTGCGCAGGCCATCCGAGCACGTAACAGAACGATATCGTGAATTCATATATAAGCTTATTATCACATCGACGCAGGAAATCATCAGGAAATTCAAGATCGATCCGGAAAATGAAAAGGTTTTTATTTATCATGTCGGTCCGCTCACCATTTTCAGGTATATACGCGAGCTGTTTCACCAGAAAAAATACGGTTATTGCTACAAGTACCTTCCCGGAAACAAGGCCGTCAGATTCTTCCCCGAAGAATATATTAAAGAAACGATTTTAGCATGGTTCGAGGAGAACATCAATATACTTAATCTGCCATTTGACAGTCTCCAGAAATTCGACGAGATGAAGAAAATCGTTCTTGTAAAATATCATTCCGACCTGAGATTGTTCAACGCTCGTCTTGACCAGGTGAATGCAAAAGCGGGGCACGATAAAAATATCAGCAGGCACAAACTGTTTTACCTTAAAGGGAACGAGTGGTTCGGCCAGCTGGAGATAGAGATATTCAAACGGTTTATTGGAAATTCGATTTTCATGTGAACCCGGCAATCCCGCGATATTACGACATCATTGACAATAACTTCTTATTCCTTATCCCGTCAAGAAGCTGGCTGTACTTCCGGTTTTTGAATTCTTCCCACAATGATGTAACATCACTGGCATCATTCACCGATTTCTCGGCAATATCACGGGCATAGAGAATAAGGTCGAGATCAAGTGCTAGATCGGCAAATTCGAATGAACCGCCATGGCCGTGCTGGCGGGCTCCGATCAGCTCACCGGCACCGCGGAGCCGGAGGTCCTCCTCTGCAATTGAAAATCCGTCATTCGTTGAAACAATAGTGTTGATGCGTGTCCTGCTTTCATCAGAAATTGAATCAGTATTCACCAGTATGCAGAATGACTGGATGTCTCCGCGCCCGACACGTCCACGAAGCTGATGAAGCTGAGCGAGTCCAAAACGCTCGGCGTGCTCGATGACGATTATCGTTGCATTTGGGACATCGATGCCAACTTCAATTACTGTTGTGCATACCAGTATGTCGATTTCGCCGTTCTTGAACCGGAGCATGATGTCGTCCCGCTGGGCCTGTTTAATACGCCCGTGAAGAATCTCCACGCGACGATGGGGAAACACATCGTTTTTCAAATGCTCATACGCTTTCATGGCTGACTTGAGATCGATTTTTTCGGAATCCTCTATAAGTGGAAGAACATAATAACACTGGCGACCCTGCGCAATATACTTGTCCATGGATTTATAGACCCCGGCCAGGCGGGATTCTTCGAACGACATGGTTTTGATCGGGACCCGGTTTGCAGGGAGCGTCCTTATTGATGATACGTCAAGGTCGCCGTACAGGGTCAGCGACAGGGAGCGGGGAATCGGCGTGGCCGACATTACAAGCATATCAGAGATTTCACCTTTTTCTTTCAGGACTGACCGCTGCTCGACGCCGAAGCGGTGCTGCTCATCGATTACAATCAGGCCGAGGTCCCTGAACCTGACGCCTTCCTGGATGACCGCATGTGTTCCTATCAGCAGGTCGGTTTCCCCTGATGCGATGCTTTCATATATCCTCCGTTTTTCTGCGCGCGGGGTGGCGCCGGTCAGGATTTCAATGTGAAGCTCGTTGCCTGCATGAAGCATGAAATTCTGATAATGCTGGCGCGCAAGAATCTCGGTCGGCGCCATCAGGGCTGTCTGGCGGTCCTGACCTTTTACAAACATAACCGCTGCCATGGCGACAACGGTTTTTCCGGATCCGACGTCACCCTGAAGAAGGCGGTTCATGGGCCGTTCGGAAGCAATATCTTCGCGGATTGTGGCTATGGCCTTCTCCTGGTCCGGTGTAAGAGTGAAGGGGAGGGCGGAATAGAATCTCCGATACCGGCTTTCATCAATCGCCGCTACTTTTTTATGCCGTGTCTCTCTGACATAACGGCGTGAAAGCGAGAGGTAGTACTGGTGGAAAAATACTTCATTGAAGGCAAGTCGCCTCCGGGCTTTCTCGGCCTGCTCAAAATTTTCGGGGAAATGGATGGCGTATAGAGCTTCGCGGATACCGATCAGGGAATGCTTCTGCAGAACTGGCGTCGCAATAGTTTCACGGACCTGGGCAAGGACAGTATCGAGCACCGGTTTAATCGCGCGTCTGAACCCGCGGGAATCAAAGCCGATTGATTTGAGGTTCTCCGTTGACGGATAAAGTGGGATTATCCTTCCCGTGTTGATTCCCTGGGGCCCGGATCCGTCTTCGATAAAGTCGAAATCAGGGTGAACAATCTGCTTGGAATGATAATAATTTATCTTGCCGGAAAATATGACAGAGTCGCCGGCCGAGAATATCTTATTGAAATAGTTGACTGCTCCGAAAAAAACTCCGACGAGGGTATCCGTTCCGTCATCGATCTCGACCTCAAGATATTTTTTCCTACTGCCGGCTATGGCTACATTGGCGATTTTCCCTGATACGGTAACAGTCTCGTTTACAAAGCAATCTTTGATGAATTTGAAAAAAGACCTGTCTATATATTTTCTTGGTATATAATAAATGAGGTCTTCTACCGTTTCTATCCCGGCTTCGGTCCTGAGTATTAGAGCTTTCTTAGGGCCGATTCCTCTGAGTGTCGTTACATCATCGTCCAGCACATTATTCCTCTTCCGCTATGTACCATACTGAATCGGGGATCTGCACGTATTTGCCTTCGCGCGTATAGAAGAACGTATATGTCCGTTCTCCACTGCTTGGGCGAGTGTATCCGGATGTAATTTTCTGAATCCCCACCCATCTTTTGATGATCTTTCCATCAAAACCAAATACGGTTACCGTCAAGTTTTGGCCTGTTACCGTATCTATTTTCCGCTGGAACTGCTGCCTCTGCTCAAACGTAAAAAAGTATCTGAAGAATAAAAATCCGGTGATTAACAGTATTATAACAAATAAAACGCTGAGCACCTTTATCTTTGTCCCGGCCATGATTTTCTCCTTTGTTAATAATTTTAGCCTAATAAAGGCATACGTTCAATTGACTATACGGCATTTCTACATATCCTGCACCGGGGGTTTTTCCTTATGCCGATTGTCTCGAAATTCATAGATACGCCGTCCCAGAATAATAATCGATTCTTGAGCGGCTGCCCGATACCGGTAAGATATTTTATCGCTTCCAGAGCCTGCAGTGATCCCATTACGCCGGCAGTGGCTCCCACTATATTGTTTTTCTTCTTGGTGTCATTCATCGGCAAGAAGCAGGAAAGGCATGGTGTTTCGGGCGGGTGGAGGAACGTAATCTGGCCGCGCATTTCAGAAACGCCCGCATGCACCATAGGGATATTTTTATTTACTGATACGTTGTTTAGAACCCGTCGTGCCTTGAAATTATCAAGACAATCAATAATAATATCCGATTCACCGACTAATCGCTCCGCATTTGAAGAGGTAATCCTGGTTTTAACAGGGAAAAAGTTTACAAATGGGTTCAACCCGAGTATTGTTTTCCGGGCTGATTCGACCTTGTTGGAACCTATCGAATTAAATGAATGGAGGATCTGCCTGTTTAGATTGGTAAGATCAACATCATCGGAATCGCAAACGAGAAGGGTGCCTACACCTGCAGCAGCCAGATAAAACAACACCGGGCTACCTAGCCCGCCGGCACCGGCTATGAATACTGTAGATGCTTTCAATTTATTTTGAGTATCAGTTCCCCACCCGGGTAAACCGAGTTGCCTTGAATAAAACCCCTGTTCATCACCGGTATTCATGTCAGTTTCATGTCCCGAATATTTTTAACCAATGAATGTAGTTTGTAATACTTCAGGAATGAAGTATGCTTGCGATATCTGGAATGTCCAGAATAAAATTAAAAATCGAATGTGCCGGTACTCATAATTGCAATAGTCATGCCCCATTAATAAAACAAGTATCGCCGGAAGCGATACTTGTTTTATTCTGTGGTGAGGGATGGATTCGAACCATCGAAGGCTACGCCGGCAGATTTACAGTCTGCTCCCTTTGGCCGCTCGGGAACCTCACCTGAATTATAAAGAGCTGGCGAGAGGAATTGAACCCCCAACATGTTGATTACAAATCAACTGCTCTACCGATTGAGCTACGCCAGCAGCTAATTGAAATTACTTTATTGATTTAATGACAATAACTGTCAAATATTTTTTGTAATAATATTTGAATAAAAACAGGTATCTTTTCATGCAAAAGTGTAACTGCAAACCAGGATGCTTCTCTTATTATTGAATTACATATTGAAATACTACTCATCTATCATTTTATATAAATTGTTTATCATGTTGTTTTGGGATGAGATGAAAGCTATTATTGCGTTCCCAAGGAGTTGTTTTTCTGGAATATATTTCCTTGATAAAAAAACTACAATAATAATAATCTTCGTGACGCAAACACGTTTTTCATTGACCCATTGCACGATTTAATTTGTTGACAGCCAAATTGATAAATAATTAAATGACAATTTTTAACTATAAAATTTAGCATT
>ERZ795056.6017-NODE-6017-length-11950-cov-7.830013_pt1 | contig 11950 bp, 9 predicted proteins | sample MGYA00375140_ERZ795056 | MGnify/ENA primary metagenome ERZ795056 (study PRJEB30185, sample SAMN05720227) | activated sludge metagenome | isolation source: Anaerobic digester | place: USA | collected 2015-03-09 ...
GGATGAACTTGACGATTACCTTCAGGGCAGGGCCAATGAATCGAAAAAGGAAAACGTATTTATCAATTGCAACCGAGCCTACCAATGGTACCAGAAGGGCAGCATGGTTTTTTATGGCCTTCGCGACCTGATTGGCAATGAAAATGTAAATACAGCACTCCACGAGTTCAGGGACAGCTTTGCGCTGAAAGCTGAACCGCCCTATGCCGGCAGTAAGGACTTGTACAATTTTGTGAGAAAGCATACGCCCGATTCGGCTTTGTACTTCCTGGAAGATACCTGGCTTAAAATTGCGCTGTATGAGAACAAGTTTATCAGTGCCACTTCGAAAGATGCAGGTAACGGCATGTACGATGTTACGCTGAAGGTTGCCGTAAATAAAATGTACGCCGACAGCACCGGCAAGGAAACCATTGCGCCCATGAATGATTATGTAAACATTGGTGTTTTTGGAGAAGAAACCACCAACAATGAGGGTCGCAGGCAAACCAACCCGCTTTACCTGAAAAAACATAAGCTTAAAGCAGGGCAGCATACCATTACGGTAAGGGTAAAGGGAAAGCCCAATACTGCAGGCGTTGATCCGTACAATATACTGATTGACAGGATACCGGACGATAACACCGGTAATATAGAATAACGGATAAAAAAATACATCCCGCAGCGGGAAGGTGGAAATCTCTATTTTAGCATCTTATTGGTGCTTATGAGAAATGTAACTTCCCGCTGCTTTTTTATGCCCCTGCTGGCTGTTTTGCTTGTTTCCTTTTCGGTTATTGGACAGGGTAACAAAAAGTATGAAATGCCCGCACCGGGTGTAACAGAAATGTACGATATCCTCGTTCGATACCAGGCCGACCGGGGCAGCCTGATGCGCTTTTATACCATTGCCGGTTCGCCCGAGCGGCGGGAAAGGATGACGGCTTTTTACAACGATTACCTTTCCCAACTGAACAAGCTGCCATTTGACTCCTATTCAGTGGGGGGCAAGGCCGACTGGCTGTTGCTTCACCGCGAGCTGGAAAGCGAATTATATTTATTGAAAGAAGAAGCTGAAAGCTATGAAAAGATCAAAGGGCTTGTAAGCACCGGTGCCCCCCTGTATGAACTGGAAAAGCTCCGGAGGCGGGGCAAACACCTGGATAGTGAAAAAGTATCGGCCGAATTAACCGCAACGGCTAAAAAAATGGAGGCTGAAATAAAAGCGCTCTCCAAAGTGGCTCCCTTGCAACCTGCAGAGGCAAGGCTCGCCGCAGAGGTAATTGGCGGGCAACGTAGCGCACTGTACAGTGTAGTTGATTTTTACAGTGGGTATGATCCGCAGTTTAGCTGGTGGGTAAAAAAGCCCTGGCAGTTAATGGATACCATACTGGCGCAATATGGCAAAAAAATTGCCACAAAGGTTGACAGCAGCCTGTTGCCAAAAAACGATGGCAGCGGCATCATTGGCCAACCCATCGGGGAAAAGGAACTGCTGCGGCTGCTGCAATACGAATACATTCCCTACTCACCCGAAGAACTGGTAGATATTGCCAACAAGGAATTTGCCTGGTGCGATGCCGAAGTGCGCAAGGCAAGCCGCGAAATGGGTTTTGGCGACGATTGGAAAGCCGCACAGGAAAAAGTGAAGATGAGTTTTGTGCCGGCCGGTCAGCAGCCCGAAGCCATGCTGAAACTATATGACGAATCGGTAGCCTTTTTGAAGAAAAATAACCTGATTGATATACCCCCTATGGCCGAAGAAACCTGGCGGATGCGCATGATTCCGCCAAGGCAGCAACTCATCAGCCCATTCTTTTTAGGTGGCGAAGTATTGCAGATTTCATACCCAACGGACGACATGCAGCATGAAGACAAAATGATGAGCATGCGGGGAAACAACCCTCACTTTTCGAGGGCTACCGTTCACCACGAACTGATTGCCGGCCATCACCTGCAGCAGTTTATGAACAACCGCAACTACTCGTACCGCTTATACCGCACCCCTTTCTGGACCGAAGGGTGGGCCCTGTACTGGGAGTTTGTTTTGTGGGATAAAGGATTTCCCCAATCTCCCGAAGACCGCATCGGGATGCTGTTCTGGCGAATGCACCGTTGCGCCCGCATCATTTTCTCCCTCAACTACCAGCTGGGCAAATGGACCCCGCAGCAATGCATTGATTTTTTGGTTGACCGGGTTGGGCACGAGCGCGCCAATGCCGAAGGCGAAGTAAGGCGGTCGTTTACCTCAAACTATGGTCCGCTCTATCAGCTTGCCTATATGACCGGCGCCTTTCAGTTTTATGCACTCAAAAAAGAACTGGTGGACAGCGGCAAAATGAGCTACAAACAATTTCATGAAGCTGTACTGCAACAAAACAGTATGCCGGTTGAAATGCTGCGGGCTATTCTTACCAAACAAAAACTGACGAGGGATTTTAAAACCAACTGGCGTTTTTACAGCGGGAGTACGAGTGGTGAGACAAAATGATGAGGGGATTTGATGGGTGTGGGATGAATGGGTTTGATATGGTGCGTGGAGGCACGCACCATGGCGTGGGCGCGGAGTGCAATCCCCTCCGCGGGAGGGGTGGCTCCGCCTAAACGATTTCGAAACCGCAAGGGCGAAGGCCTGAAAGGCGGAGCCGGGGTGGGTTGCGGGTGGAGTGTGAAGGATGGGTGTGTTATGGTGCGTGGGGCCACGCACCATGGCGTGGGCGCGGAGTGCAATCCCCTCCGCGGGAGGGGTGGCTCCGCCTAAACGATTTCGAAACCGCAAGGGCGAAGGCCTGAAAGGCGGAGCCGGGGTGGGTTGCGGGTGGAGTGTGAAGGATGGGTGTGTTATGGTGCGTGGGGCCACGCACCATGGCGTGGGTGTGGATGAATGCAGTGGATTAATTTTTTTGTCAAAAACTACAATATGATACTTAAAAATATAATGCTAATCCTGGCCCTGTTGTTTTACGGCCCGTTTGTATTTGCACAAAAGGCAGCAAAACTTCACCATAAATCCACGCTTACCGATACGCACAACGATATACTGGGCGATGTGGTGGGCAAGCAGGTAAATGTATCCACCGACCTGAGCGCCACCAACCATACCGATATTGCCAGGCTGAAACAGGGAGGAATGAAGGTTCAGGTCTTCTCCATTTTTTGCGATGAACGCTTTGGCAAAGGCACTGCTTTTGCAAGAGCAAACCGGCATATGGACAGCCTGATGGGCATCATCAAACGGCATCCGGAAGAACTGCAGTTGGTTACAACACCGGCACAAATAAAGCAGGTGAATAAAAAAGGAATAATTGCCTGTATGATGGGTGTGGAAGGCGGACATATGATTGAAGACCGGCTCGATTACCTCGACAGCCTTTACAAGCGCGGGGCACGCTACATGACCCTTACCTGGAACAACAGCACCTCATGGGCCACAAGCGCTAAAGATGAAACAGAAAATACCATTCCGGATATTTACCTGAAGAAGGGATTTGCCATGGCCGACCGCGGGCTCGATTCGGTGGGCGTATCGGTAGTAAAACGCATGGAAGCACTAGGCATGATGATAGACATCAGCCATGTGGGCGAAGCCACTTTTCGCGATGTTTTAAAAATGGCCACCAAACCTGTAATTGCGAGCCACAGCAGTGTGTACGCCATCTGCCCGCACCGCCGCAACCTGAAAGATTTCCAATTGGAAGCGATCAGAAAGAACAATGGGGTAGTCTTCGTTAATTTTTATTCCGGGTTTTTAGACAGCGCTTACGACCGGCGGAAAAGCGATTTTCTACAAAACCACCTGGCAGAACGAGACTCGCTGCGTGAGGCAGGCAAAGTAGCCTATGAAATTGATGATATTCTCAGCAAAAAATACCCGGAGGAATCGGGGAAACTCCGCCCGCCGTTCAGTGTACTGATAGAACATATTGATTACATCGTAAACCTGATCGGCATCAACCATGTGGGTCTCGGCAGCGATTTCGATGGCATTGAATCGGCGCCAAAAGGCCTGGAAGGCGTGCAGGATTTCCCAAAGATTACCCAGGCGTTGCTCGACCGCGGATACTCATCAAAAGACATAAAAAAAATATTGGGCGATAATTTTATGCGGGTGCTTAAGGCCACATCGAAAGGCTGAAAATTAAATACAGGCATATAGCCGGTTAAACAAAAACATGGCAACTTCCATTGTGTTTTTAACCCGGCATAACAAACCATTTTTCACAGATGCAAAGGGAAATCATTATCAGGGTAGCTGAAACAAAAGATGCTGCTGCTATCAGCGAACTGATTCTTGAAAATGCAAAGGCAACCCTGGCTGCATATTACAGCCCGGAACAATGGAATGTATTTGTGCAATACTATAATGAAGCAACTGTTGGCAATAAACTGGCAGGTCATCTATTCTTTTGCGCGGAACAAAACCATGAAATCGTAGGAGTGATCGGGCTGGACAGAAACTGGGTGGTAGGATTTTATACAAAAGCCACCCTGCTGAATAAAGGTATTGGATCTATATTAATGAATTACCTGGAAGATTACGCCCAAAAAAATGGCATTTCCCGTTTGAAACTGGCTTCATCGCCGGTTGGGCTGGAATATTACTACAAAAAAGGCTGGAAGAAAATAAAGGAAGCAAAACTTAAGTACCTCGGGGTGGAATTTGATGAAACATTGATGGAAAAGAGGCTCTCCTCAGGTAGCTGATACTTCGGGCGATCAAAAAGCCCCGGGGAAAATGTAAACACAAATAATTTATTTGAAACCCTCCAACTGCGGGCGCTAAAAAAAATAATTTACGCATTTCCTATTACCGTTAATTTTAACCACCCCAAACTTAAGGGGCAGCATTACTTTCCATTGAAGGTTCATCTTCTTTAAAAATGAATTGCCATGTCGAAAATTAAAGTAGGTGTAGTAGGTACCGGTTTTATAGGCCCTGCACACATCGAAGCGCTCAGGCGTTTGCCGAATATTGAAGTAGTTGCGCTTTGCGAAGCCAATATTGAACTGGCGACTGCCAAAGCCTCGCAATTAGGTATTGAAAGGGCCTGCATTTTTGATGAGCTGCTTGCCATGGAGGATATTGTTTCTGTGCATATTTGCACCCCCAATTTTTTGCATTACCCGCAAGCAAAAGCAGCTTTGCAGGCCGGCAAGCATGTGGTGTGCGAAAAACCCCTTGCCAAAGATCTGCAAGAAGCCGAAGAATTGGTAGCACTTGCCGAAAAAACCGGGCTTGTAAATGCCGTTCATTTCAACCTCAGGTATTACCCATTGGTGCGGCAAATGAAAACCATGCGCGAAAAAGGGGATCTCGGTGAAATCTATTCCGTATTGGGTTCGTATTTGCAGGACTGGCTGTTTTATGCAACCGATTATAACTGGCGGCTTGAACCCGATAAGTCGGGCGATTCGCGGGCGATTGCCGATATTGGTTCGCACCTGATGGATATTATTGAGTACATTACAGGATTACAAACAACCGAAGTGTTAGCCGATTTTAATACCATCCATAAAACCCGCAAAAAACCGTTGAAGGCTGTTGAAACCTACTCGGGCAAAATGTTGCAACCGGAGGACTATGCCGATGTGCCCATTACAACCGAGGATCATGCCAATGTATTGCTGCGGTTCAGCAATGGCAACCGCGGTTCCATCACCGTATCGCAGGTATCGGCCGGCAGAAAAAATCAGTTAAAGCTGGAAATATCCGGCTCCAAAAAAACTTTTGCCTGGAACTCCGAAGCACCAAATGAAGTTTGGATTGGTAACAGGGATGGTTATAATGAATCGCTGATGCGCGACCCATCATTGGCCTACCCCGAAGCAAGCGCTATCATGAGCTTTCCAGGCGGGCATAATGAAGGGTTCCCCGATACCTCCAAACAATTATTTAAGGAAGTGTATGCAGCCATTGCTGCCGGTAAACCACCCGCCAATCCGCCCTACCCCACTTTTGCTGATGGTTACCGTGAATTACTGATCTGTGATAAAATTCTGGAGAGTAACAGGAAGCAGGCCTGGGTGAAGGTGTAAATCAGCCTAAAGTGAAGGTAGTTTCAAAGTAACTTAAATCCAAAAGATGAAAACTTATACAGCCTCCAGACTTTCCTCAGGAAATAAAATGTTTCCGATAAAACTCCAGATTGACGATCTTGGGGTAACGCTGAAGCATCCGGGCGTTTTCAGCGGACAGGAAAAAACCATTCCATTCAGCAGGGTATCATCAGTGGATGTGAATTGTCCGTTTATTGGTTATTCCACCATCATGATTCAAACAACCGGGGAAGGACAAATTACCGCGCATGGATTTACCAAGGCGGAAGTGATAGAAATGAAGAAGATCATACTTGAAAAGATATGAGTGGGATGGCGTCGTTCAGCAACGTCCCCGTTCTTGGGTCGGGGAGACGTTGCTAAGAAGTCGATAAAGGCCGGGATGCCTCATTCCTTGGCATGACGAAGTACAAAAGCCGGGATGCCTCGTACCTCGGCATGACGACTAATAGAACCCGTCACCCCGACGGCAGGGGGGCTTGGTTGAAAAGAAGCCCTTTCAACCTAATACTTCAGCAACTTCCCTACTGCCGCATCCAGCCTGCTCTTCGCTAAAAACTGCTTTTCCAGTTCTATATTAAATGGCACAGGTGTATCAAGTGAGGCACATCTTACCACCGGCGCATCGAGCATGCTGAAACATTGCTCGGCAATCCAGGCGGCAATTTCGCCGCCAAAACCTCCGGTCAGGGTGTCTTCATGCAATACAAGCACCTTGCCGGTAGCCGCTACTGCTTCGCAGATGGCATCATAATCCAGGGGAAGCAGGGTGCGAAGGTCGAGTATGTATAAAGACTGGGAAGGATTACGCTGCGCATAGTCCATTGCCCAATGTACTCCCGCACCATAGGTGATTATGGTAACATCGTCGCCTTCCTGCACTGTTCGTGCTTTACCAATCGGTATTTCGTAATAGTTGGCAGGTACCTCCCCTGAAATACTCCGGTAAAGTCCTTTATGTTCAAAATACATTACCGGGTTGGGATCGTTTATGGCAGCAATCATCAGTCCCTTTGCATCGGCAGGGGTGGATGGATACACCACTTTGAGGCCCGGCGTATGGGTAAACCACGCCTCATTGCTTTGGCTGTGAAAGGGTCCCGCCCCCACACCGCCGCCCGTGGGCATGCGTACCACCACATCGGCATTTTGTCCCCATCGGTAGTGTATTTTGGCAAGGTTGTTTACTATTTGGTTGAGGCCCACACTTACAAAATCGGCAAACTGCATTTCTACCATGCTTTTAAAACCCTGCAGGGATAGCCCAAGCGCCGTTCCCAGGATAGCACTTTCGCACAGGGGCGTGTTGCGTACCCTTGCCTTGCCAAACTCGTGCATAAAGCCTTCGGTTATTTTAAAGGCGCCTCCGTATTCTGCAATGTCCTGCCCCATCAGCACCAGGTTTTCGTGGCGGTGCATGCTTTGGTACAAACCATCTCGTATGCCATCTATAAAACGTGCTTCTTTGGCAGTTCCTTCGGCAAGCAGTGATGGGTAAACAGCCGCGGGCTCAGCAAAACGTCCCTTTTTTACCAGGTTTTCAACCGGTGATACAGGGGCATAAACATCCGCTATTTCCTCTGCCTGATCGGGTATCATTTCAGAAGCATTGTAGGCAATGGCAAGTTCGCGTTCAATTTCTTCCTTTATGCCTGCTTTCATTGAATCGGCTTCGGTTCGGCTCAATACACCTGTAAATGCAAGGTAGGCTTCAAAATTCTCCACAGGGTCCTTTTGTTTCCATTCCTCAAACAGGTGTTGGGGCACGTATTTGGTACCGCTTGCCTCCTCATGACCACGCATACGGAAGGTCATGCATTCAACAAGGTATGGTTTCTGGTTTTCTATGCAATATTCCCGCACGCCCTTTATGGTGTCGAGTACCGAAAGAATATTGTTTCCATCTATCTGAACACCCTCCATTCCATAACCTCTTGCTCGTTCAACAAGACTGCTGCAGCGGTATTGTTCGTTAACCGGGGTACTGAGCCCGTACCCGTTGTTTTCAATTATAAAAATAACCGGGAGGTCCCATACGGCGGCCACATTCAGGGCTTCATGAAAATCGCCTTCACTTGTACCCCCATCGCCGGTAAAAGCAACGGCTACTTTTCCTTCTCCTTTAAGCTTATGGGCAAGCGCTACCCCATCTGCAATAGCAAGTTGCGGGCCAAGGTGGCTGATCATGCCACATATATGGTGTTCGCGGCTGCCAAAGTGAAAACTTCTCTCGCGGGCTTTACTATAGCCATCTTTATTGCCCTGCCATTGCATAAAAAGCTTGTGCAGCGGCATATTTCTGCCGGTAAATACCCCGAGGTTACGATGAAGCGGCATCATCCATTCGTCCTGATCGAGGGCCATGGTTACCCCTGCGGATATGGCTTCCTGCCCAATTCCGCTGAACCATTTCGAAATTTTTCCCTGCCGGAGCAAAACCAGCATTTTCTCTTCAATCATCCGGGGCAAAAGCAACCGGCGGTATATGGCAATCAGTTCCTCGTTTGTCAGATTTTTACGGTCGTAAAACATGGGCCGCAAGTTACGAGTTTTGGGTTTGAAGTTTCGGGTTTGAAGTTGGCTGAAGCAGGAACTTGCCTATTGCTTATTGCATATTGCCAATTGCCAATTTTGTCAATAGCGTTCGGATATACGGATTACTTGCCGGAAATTACATGACAAATGTTGCCATATACCATTTTTTCAGGTGCTATTTTGCAAAAAACTTACAGGTATGAAAGGGCAAACAGGCATTTGGATAGATGGTAAAAAAGCCATTATCGTACATTTTTTCCGGGATACAAAAGTGGTGGATGTTCTGGAATCGGAAGTTGAATACCACCAAAGGACTCCGGGCGAAGGAAAGGAATTTACACGGCACGGCGACCACATCACGAACAACGAGGCAGCCAATGAAGAACGTATTCACCACGAAAGGAAGCATTTCTTTCAAAAAGTGGCGCAAAAGCTCAATCCCGAATTTGATATCGTCATTTTCGGACCCGCCCAAACCAAACATGAATTAATTCGCTTTCTTGCCGATGATCATGATTTTGATACTGAAGAAATCACCATGAAACCAGCTGACAGCATGACAGATAATCAGTTTGTGGATTTGGTACACGATTATTATAACAAGGTGGTGGCATAGCCGGGAAATGAGTTTCGGGTTTGAAGTTTCGGGTTTGAAGTTGGCTGACGCGCGAATTGGATGCGGGTTTAAGTTTTAATTTGATGGTTTGGTGTTGGTGGTTTGGAGGTTGCGGGAGAATGGAGATTTGTAGTGTGAAGTAGAATAATTGGTTTTCTTTAAATAATTATTGCATTATTTTTATAACCAAAATATTCTAATCATGGCTACCGTAACACGTTTTGAAGACCTTGAAATCTGGCAATTATCAAGAGACTATTGCAAAAAAATTTATCCCTTAACCTGCCTTACACCATTTTCAAAAGATTTTAAATTAAGGGATCAGTTAAATGATTCATCAGGATCAATAATGGACAATATTGCTGAAGGTTTTGAAAGAATGGGAAGGAATGAATTCATCCACTTTCTAACAATTTCAAAGGCTTCTTGTGGTGAAAGCCGCTCTCAACTATATCGTGCGTTCGACAGAAACTATATTAATGAAGAAAATTTACAGGAATTAGTGAATGCATCTGAACTTATTTCCAAAAAAACCGGAGCTTTTATTCAATACCTTAACAAATCAGACAATCCTGGTGGAAAATTTAAGGACAGGACCTAATTAACACATCAACCCCCTCTGGCGTGAGCCAACTTCAAACCTCAAACCCGAAACCTCAAACAAAATAACCCCAAACCCCCTCATGCATGAGGCAACTTCAAACCTCAAACCCGAAACCTCAAACAAAATAACCTCAAACCCGAAACCTCAAACAAAATAAACTCAAACCCGAAACCTTAAAGCACAATATCCTGCAGCAACGGGCTCTTTTCAGGAAAATCAGTATTAAAATGAAGGCCCCGGCTTTCGCGGCGGAACTGTGCACTCTTTACAATCAGGTACCCAACGGTAATCATATTGCGCAACTCGCATAATTGCGGCGATATGGTGCTAGTGCGGTACAATTCTTCAATTTCTTCATGCAATAAATCCAATCTTCTGCTTGCCCGCTGCAAACGCACATTATTGCGCACAATTCCCACATAATCGCTCATCAGCAACCGGAGTTCCTTCAGGCTTTGGGTAATCAAAATCATTTCGCGCGGGTTATTGGTGCCCTTTGCATTCCAGTCGGGTATGGTTTCTGCCGGAACAGGAGCAAATTCAGCCGGAAATTTTTGTTTTACATCCAAAAATGCACGATGGGCAAAAACCATGGCTTCGAGCAGGCTGTTGCTTGCGAGCCGGTTGGCGCCATGGAGGCCTGTACTTGCGCATTCTCCGGCGGCATACAGGTTGCGTATGCTCGTTCTTGCAAACTCGTCGGTTTGAATACCTCCGCAACTGTAATGGGCAGCAGGCGCAACCGGAATCATGTCTTTGGCCACATCAATCCCAATGCTTTTGCATTTTTCATAAATATTGGGAAAATGCTCCAGAAATTTTTCGGTACCCATGTGGCGGCAATCGAGGTACACATTTTCAGTACCGGCCACTTTCATTTCATTATCAATGGCCCGGGCCACAATATCGCGGGGGGCAAGATCCTTTCGTTCATCGTAACGCGCCATAAAGGCTTCTCCATCGGCATTGCGTAAAATTGCACCATCACCGCGTACGGCTTCCGTAATAAGGAACGCATGGCCTTTTATGCCACTTTCGTAAAGGGCTGTAGGGTGAAATTGAATAAACTCCATATTCTCCACCCTACCCTTGGCACGGTACACCATGGCCACACCATCGCCGGTAGCTATAGCAGGGTTGGTGGTGGTGCGGTACACGCTGCCATTACCCCCGGCCGCAAGGAAGGTTGTGGTAGCGATAATTTTATCTACGCGTTTGGTTGCCGTATCAAGGATATACACCCCATAACAGGTTATATCAGGGGTGGTTTTCATGATCAGGTACCCAAAATGGTGCTGTGTGATGATGTCGAGCACAAAACAATGGTTCAAAATCCTGATATTTTTCAGGCTCGCCACTTTTTGCAGTAGTGCCCTTTCCATTTCTTTGCCGGTTACATCTTTGTGGTGCAAAATGCGGTTTTCACTATGCCCGCCTTCCTTGCCAAGCCGGTAGTCGCCATCCTCCGCTTTGTCGAACTCTGCACCCCATTCAATAATTTCCCGGATACGGTCAGGGCCTTCTTTTACCACAATTTCAACGATTTCTTGCTTACAAAGCCCATCCCCGGCTACAAGGGTATCTTCAATATGCTTATCAAAACTATCTTTTTCATCATCCCACACCCCGGCAATACCGCCTTGCGCATACTTGGTATTGGTTTCGTCGCTTACGGTTTTGGTGAGCACAAGTACTTCTTTGTCGGGAAAAGTTTCCGCTACTTTTACGGCATAAGTAAGCCCGGCAATCCCTGAACCAATAACCAAAAAATCTGTTTGCATATCTTTTAAAGTCATTTAACCGGCAACTTGCCGGCTACTGATAATACAAAATAACGGATAAACGGTTTGAAGTTTGAAGTTTCGGGTTTGAAGTTGCGGGTTTTGTGAAATGCTTAATCGTTTTGGTAATAATTATTATGGATATTATCGGGCTTGCACCCGCCTCCCTAATTTCGCAACCATGCAACATCAACCAGCCAACCAAAAAATATTGGACGAAACAGTGGTTTTTGTAAAAACAACCCTTGCCGATGCCGAAGGCGGGCACGATTGGTGGCATACTTACCGGGTTTGGCAAAATGCAAAACACATTGCAAAAGAAAGTGAGGTGGATATGCAGGTAGTAGAATTAGCCGCCCTGCTGCATGACATTGCCGA
>ERZ795056.6021-NODE-6021-length-11946-cov-8.283324_pt1 | contig 11946 bp, 11 predicted proteins | sample MGYA00375140_ERZ795056 | MGnify/ENA primary metagenome ERZ795056 (study PRJEB30185, sample SAMN05720227) | activated sludge metagenome | isolation source: Anaerobic digester | place: USA | collected 2015-03-09 ...
GAAATTCTATCGGCATGGAATTCAGGTGCAGATATTGTAAAAGTATTTCCAGCGACAACACTTGGTACAAGATACTTTAAGGACATTTTATCGGTTATGCCGTTCTTAAAAATAATGCCGACCGGAGGCGTTACAATCGATAACGTCGGTGAATGGATCTCTGCGGGTGCTTGTGCAGTGGGCATAGGTAGTGATTTGATCTCAAAAGAACTTGTTGCTAATGAGCAGTACGATGTTCTTACGGAAAGAGCAAAAAAACTGGTTAATAATTTTTCAGAAGCAAAACTAAAGTTATAAGGTGTGGAAATGAAAGTTGTTACTATCGGCGAAATAATGTTGAGGTTATCAACTCCCGGGTTTAACCGGTTTGTCCAATCAACAATGTTCGACGTAAATTACGGCGGCGGAGAAGCTAATGTTGCGATTTCACTTGCAAACTACGGGTTGGATGCATACTTTGTTACGAAATTACCGAAACATGAAATCGGTCAGGCAGCTGTTAATTCGTTGAAAAAATTCGGTGTGAAGGATGACTATATTGTTAGAGGCGGAGATAGAATCGGTATATATTTCCTTGAAACAGGAGCAAGTCAAAGAGCATCAAAAGTAATTTACGATAGAGCAAACGCATCTATTAATACATTAACAAAAGATGAGATTGACTGGGATAAAGTATTCAACAATGCGAAATGGTTTCATTGGACAGGAATAACTCCCGCATTAGGTGAAAAAGCTCGGGATGTAATCAAAACCGCATGTATTAAAGCCAAAGAGCACAGAGTAATAATTAGTGCGGATTTAAACTACCGGGCAAAACTTTGGACAACAAACGAAGCGCAATCGGTAATGGTGCCGTTGATGGAATATGTAGATGTCTGCATAGCAAATGAAGAAGATGCAGAAAAGAGTCTCGGCTTCAATGCCGGAACTACAGATGTTCACTCTGCACAATTGGATGAAGTAGGTTATGTTAATCTTGTAAAGGAATTAAAAAAGAAATTTAGTTTCAAAGCGGTGGCGATTACACTGCGAGAGAGTTTCTCGGCTTCAAGAAACGGCTGGAGTGCAATATTGCATGACGAAAAAGATTGTATAACACCGTATCGTTCCAAAAGATATGATATTCAAATTGTTGACCGGGTCGGCGGAGGAGATGCTTTCGCGGGTGGTCTGATTTACGGATTATTAACAAAAAATAATTCACAACATGCACTTGAATATGCGGTAGCAGCTTCTTGCCTTAAACAAACCATCCCCGGCGACTTCAACTTAGTATCTGTTGATGAGGTAAATAAACTTGCTGTGGGAAGCGGCTCCGGAAGAGTAGAAAGATAAATTATTACTAAAGTGAAGGTTTATATCTGTGGGATATTGACCCGAAATTCTTTAGGTTTGTATTCATTTTTAAAATAATTATGGAATAAATGACGAAAAAATATCACCTTGTAACCCTGGAAGATATTGCAAAGAAATTAAAAGTATCTAAAGTTACCGTTTCAAAAGCGTTACGGAACCACCCCGACATTTCACCGGAAACGACAGAAAAAGTAAAATTACTTGCCGATAAACTGGGATACGTTCCAAACTTAATCGCAAGGAATCTATCTTCAAGAAGGTCAAACACAATCGGATTAGTTGTACCCAAAATAGCGCACATTTTCTTTTCAACTATCATTGAAACCGTATACGATACAGCTTTCGGTAATAACTATGAAATAGTATTAACCGTATCTCAAGAGCAGGCTGATAGAGAAATAAAACATATTCAAACGCTCCTTTCAATGAAAGTTGACGGATTGATAATCTCTGTAACCCAGGAAACAAAAGACCTCGCAATCTTCAAAAAAGTACTTCAACATGGAATCCCGATAGTATTTATTGATCGTGTACCTAAAATGTCGGGTGTCTCGTCGGTAACTGTGGATGATAAAGGAGGCGCTTACGCCGCAACCGATTATGCAATTAAAAAAGGATATACAAAAATCGCACACCTCGGCGGTTTTCAACACATCAATATAGGGAAAGCAAGATACGAAGGTTTTGCTGATGCAATGAAAGAGAATAATATTCCGGTTAATTCTCAGTGGGTTACCGAAGGCGGATTCAGCGAAGAGGATGGTTACGACGGATTTATGAAAATATATAAAAAGGGGAATATCCCGGAATATGTATTTGCGGTTACTTACCCTGTAGCACTCGGTATGTATGCTGCCGCTTCTGAACTTGGTGTGAAAATTCCCGAAGATATTGAAGTTACATGCTTCGGTAAAAACACGGTAGAAAGATTGATTCCTTCTGTTTTTAATCTTATCGATCAACCGGCTAAGGAAATCGGAACAGAAGCAATAAAATTAATGCTCGAACAAATAAACAACCCGAAAGAATTTGAGCCGAAGCAGATTCAACTTAAAACGAAATTGATAATTAATAACCCGGCAAATAAGTCAAGACTTCTTATTTAAAAACACATTTCAATTTATTGCTAATCTAATTTAGAGTTTACATTCTTTCAAATCGCCAAACATGAGTCGGTAGGTTCTCTTCCGGCAGTGTTTTGGATTTAATTAACACGGAGACAATATGGATAATAAAATTTTTGATTTAACAGGAAAGACAGCGGTTGTTACCGGTTCAAGCACGGGACTTGGTAAAGGAATGGCAATAGGATTAGCCGAAGCAGGTGCGGAATTATTATTGGTTGATTATGTTACTTCGGCAGAAACACTGAATGAAATAAAAAAAATGAATCGCAAAGCCGAAGAGCTTGTTGTTAACCTTATGGAAAAAGATTCGCCCAAAAAAGTGATCGAAAAGGCAATCTCAGTGTTCGGCAAAGTAGATATTCTTGTAAACAATGCGGGTATTATCAGAAGAACCCCGGCAGTTGAGTTTTCTGAAAAAGATTGGGACGAGGTGATGTACTTGAATTCAAAGGTCCCGTTTCTATTATCGCAGGAAGCTGCAAAAGATATGATGAAAAGAAAGCATGGCAAAATAATTAACACCGCATCACTGCTAAGTTTTCAGGGAGGTATTTTGGTGCCATCATATTCTGCAAGTAAAGGTGCGGTTGCACAATTAACGAAAGCTCTTGCAAACGAATGGGCAAAATACGGTTTGAATATAAATGCAATCGCTCCCGGTTATATGGCAACGAATAATACAAAAGCATTGCGTGAAGACCCGGTAAGGTCAAAAGCAATACTGGATAGAATTCCCGCCGAGAGGTGGGGAACCCCCGAAGACTTGAAGGGAGTAGTTGTTTTTCTTGCATCAAGCGCATCCGACTATGTGAACGGGCACGTACTTGTTGTTGACGGCGGCTGGCTTGCAAGATGATGAAAATCAAAAATCAATAACAAAATAGAAAAATGAAATTCATTAACACCTTATTACTTCTTCTCGTTTTATTCTGGATACAAATTTATTCCCAACCGGGTGATAGTTTGATTACTATTTTTATGATTGGCAACTCAACTATGGCTGATAAACCGTACGGAAAAGGGAATCCCGAAAAAGGATGGGGACAGGTTCTCCCGCTTTATTTTAAAGAGGGAGTTAAAATTAGTAACTATGCAATCAACGGTAGAAGTACAAAAAGCTATATAGATGAAGGAAGCTGGAAGAAAGTATTGGATATGCTTCAGCCCGGGAATTATTTAATAATCGAGTTCGGACATAATGACGCAAAGGAAGATGATCCGAAACGTTTTTGTCCGCCTGAAGATTACAAAACAAACCTTGAGAGATTCATCTCCGGGGCAAGAGAAAAAGGAGCGATTCCTATTCTTGCTACACCGATTTGCAGAAGAAGATTTGATAAAAGTGGAAAGTTCTACGATGTACACGGGTTGTACCCGGATATGTGCCGTGCGGCGGCAATGGAAATGAGAGCGCCGTTACTTGACTTACACAAACGGAGCGAAGAACTTTTTATTCGGTACGGAGAAGAGGATTCAAAAAAACTTTTTTTATGGATAAATCCGAATGAATACGAAACATTACCGGATGGAAAAACAGACAACACACATTTTTCGGCGTATGGCGCATTTCGTATATGCGACCTTGCAGTTGACGAAATAAGGAATTTAATTCCGGAATTAGCAAGCCGGCTGAAAGATTGATTTCACTCAAACAACAATAGGGAGATTGCGTTAAATATAAAACTTCATTACTGACACTAAAACAATAAAGAAGTTTCAAAGAGTATTAACGCCAATCCATTTCATTTCAAAATACTAAATAAGACAAAAAGCATACATCTTATCTCTTGAACGGGGAGAATTAGCACACGAAAATCCGTTTAGAAAAGGAAAATAATATGTATTTAGAAAAATATTCAATTGGTATCGGCGACAGGTTCGGTCGCCAGGGTAACGCTCAACTAAGCGCAATTATCAAAGCGAAGGAACTTGGAATTACCGTGATCCCGGTTTGGAATAAATCGAAACGGGAACACAACTTAATCCACTCTGCACCCGCAGACGTAAGAATTGAAGCCGATAATGCAGTAGCTTCTTTAGGTTGGAAAGATAGTTATTTTGTTGATGCCGATCATATAGGATTAAAAACAGTAAATGATTTTTTAACTCCTTGCAACTTCTTTACACTTGATGTCTCCGATTATATAGGCATTAAACCGGATGAATCGGACTTGAAGGAGTTTATGAAGAAAGCCTCCGACTTTGTAGGTGAATTGAAAATACCGGGAGTTCCATCTTCAATAACTGTTACCGAAAAAATGTTGTTAAACATAGCAGAGCGATTTCTAACTGCAATTAAAGAAGCAGGAAAAATTTATCGCTACATAAATGAAAACAAAATCAACGGTAAGTTTATTACGGAGGTTTCGCTGGACGAAAATCACCAGGCACAAACACCGGTTGAAATGTTCTTCATCATGCTCGGTTTGGCAAGTGAGAAAGTTCCTTTGCAAACAATCGCTCCGAAGTTTACGGGTAGATTTAATAAAGGGGTTGACTATGATGGGAATCCAAATGATTTTATTGTAGAATTCGAATCGCATGTTGCAGTTGTTGACTATGCTGTGAAAGCATTTGGACTGCCGAAGAATCTTAAAATAAGTATTCATACTGGGAGCGATAAATTTTCACTTTACCCTTTAATTCATAATGTTATTAAAAAACATGACATCGGTGTTCACCTGAAAACCGCCGGAACAACATGGCTGGAAGAACTTATCGGGCTCGCGGAAGCCGGTTTTAGCGGTTTAACGATAGCAAAATCAATTTATCAACAATCTCTGCATAGAATTGATGAATTAATGACTCCATATCTAACTGTAGTGGACATCGATGTCAATCAATTACCCTCAACCGAGGAGGTTAATGGTTGGTCGGGAGAGAAATTCGCAAATACACTTAGACACAATCAAAAATGTTCGGATTATAATTCCTCCTTCAGGCAGCTTTTACATCTCGGTTTTAAAATTGCTTCGGAAATGGGAAGCAACTACCTGGATGCTCTTGAAAAATACAAAGAAGTAATCGGTAAAAACGTTGCGGAGAATATTTTCGATAGGCATATCAAGCCACTGTTTTTAGGGAAATAATATAATTATATTATCCGGTATAATGATAAAGATGTTTAATTAAAGAGAGAAAAAAATGGATATCAGGTTTACAACAGACAATGTATCGTATAAAAGGATGACAACGGAAGAGTTAAAAAAACTTTTCTTGATAGATAAACTATTCGGGCACGATGAAATATATATGCTTTATTCAGATATTGACCGCTCAATAACCGGTTCGGCAGTACCGGTTGAAAAACCGCTTTTGCTGCAGAGTAGTAAAAAAGAAATGGCGGCGGAGTATTTTCTCGAAAGAAGAGAAATGGGAATTATTAATATCGGGCAGAATGGAAAAGTTCTGGCAGACGGAGTAGAATACAAATTAAATTTTAAAGATGCTCTTTATCTCGGCAGAGGGATAAAACACGTAGAATTCTTTTCCGACAAAAAAGAAGAACCGGCAAAATTTTATTTTGTAAGTTACCCGGCGCACAAAGAATATCCGTCGGCTCATAAAAAGTTTACAGACGCAACACCTGTCAAACTCGGCAGCCAGGCTGACGCAAATAAAAGAACGATCTATAAATATATCTTCCCGGCAGGAATAAAAAGCTGCCAGCTTGTAATGGGATTAACCGAGCTTGATGAAGGAAGCGTTTGGAATACAATGCCTGTTCACACGCACCAAAGAAGAAGCGAAGTTTATATGTATTTCAATATGAAAAAAGATGCAATTCTATTTCATCTTCTCGGTGAACCGACTGAAACAAGACATCTTGTGTTAAGAAATGAGCAAGCAGTACTTTCACCAAGCTGGTCGATTCATAGCGGGGTTGCAACAACAGCATACACATTCATCTGGGCTATGGGCGGTGAGAACCAGGACTTTGATGATATGGACTGGGTTGCAATGAAAGACGTAAATTAAAAATAGATTTTAAGGAAGGAGTTTAAATGTCATCATTATTCTTTGAAGAATTAAAAGATAAAGTATGTGTAATTACCGGGGGTGCCGGTGTAATAGGAATATCGCTTGCGAAAGGCATGGCTTCGGCAGGAGTAAAAACGGTTATTCTTGATTTGAATAAAGAACTTGCCGAGCAAGCTGCGGAAGAAGTAAAAAAATATACCGGTACCGAATCAATTGGCGTTGAAGCAAATGTATTGATTAAAGAATCGCTTGAGGATGCAAAAAAAACAATTAATCAAAAAACCGGGAAAGTTGATATTCTCATCAACTGTGCCGGCGGAAACTCACCTAAAGCCACAACACAGCTTGAGTTTTTATCAAACGAGAATGTTAACCAATTGGAGAAAGGATTTTTCGGGCTTGATATTGAAGGTTTCAGAAAAGTGTTCGATCTCAATTTTCTCGGAACAGTTCTTCCTACAATGGTATTTACAAAAGATATGATTGATTCCGGGAAAGGAAGCGTTATAAACATTTCTTCGATGAACGCTTTCAGACCGTTGACAAAAATTCCAGCTTATTCGGCAGCAAAAGCATCAATTAACAATTTAACCGAGTGGCTTGCAGTTCATTTTGCAGGTGTTAATATCAGGGTTAATGGAATTGCCCCGGGATTCTTCTTAACGAATCAAAATAGATTTTTATTAACGGATGAAAAGACAAATCAATTAACGCCGAGAGGCAATAAGATTATTTCAAATACGCCCATGGGCAGATTCGGTGAACCGGATGAACTGCAGGGAACACTCCTTTATCTTGTCTCCGATTTATCAAAATTTGTAACAGGTGTTATAATCCCGGTTGACGGCGGTTTTAATGCCTACTCTGGTGTATAGTTAAAAAATTAACTTCAGCAATTAAGAATAGAAATTAAAGAAAGGAAAAATGAATGAGCAGCGGTTTAAATATCAATCAAAATGCGAAAATGGACTTTATATCAATCGGGGCATTAATACATAGACTTGATCCCGGTACAATTCCTTTTAGAAAAGCAACAGAATGTAAAATTCATGTTAGCGGTGGAGAGTTCAACGTAGCGGCAAATCTTGCCGATTGCTTTAGACTTAATACAGGTATAGCGACTGCAATGGTTAATTACCCGGTTGGTGATTTAATTGCCGAACGCGTGAAAGCGATGGGAGTAAAACCTTTCTACAAATATTTCAAACATAACGGCGTCAATGGACCGAATATGGCTACTGTTTACAGCGATAGAGGATTCGGTGTTCGTCCGCCGGTAGTTTTTTACAATCGTTGTAACGAAGCAGCAGCTTTATTGAAGCCGGGCGATTTCAACTGGAAAGAAATTTTTTCGGGTGGAGTAAAGTGGTTTCACAGCGGCGGAATCTTTGCATCACTTTCCGAGACGACCGGAGAGGTAATAATCGAAGCAATGAAAGAAGCAAAAGAAGCAGGCGCAATTACAAGTTTTGATCTTAACTACCGCGAAAAGTTGTGGAATATATGGGGCGGTCAGCAAAAAGCTGTTGAAGTAATTAATCGAATTGTTCAAAATGTTGATGTTCTGGTTGGCAATGAAGAAGATTTGCAGAAAGGACTTGGAATTCCCGGTCCTGAAGTTGCAGCAAAATCAAAATTGGACCCGGGTGCATTCTTCAGCATGATTGATAAAGTCCTTGCAAAGTTTCCACAGGTAAAAATTGTTGCAACAACTTTAAGAGAAGTCCACTCAACCAATCACCATAGCTGGAGTGCTGTTGCGTGGGTTAATGGCAATACATTATTAGCCCCGACATGTGAATTAACAATACACGATAGAGTCGGAGGTGGTGATGGTTTTGCAAGCGGATTTATTTACGGATTACTTTCAAACGAAGCCCCTGAAGAAGCAATTAAACTCGGATGGGCTCACGGTGCACTTCTTACAACTTATCCGGGTGATACAACAATGGCAACAGTTGAAGAAGTCCGCTCATTTGCAAAAGGCGGCTCAGCAAGAATACAGAGATAGAAGAGTAGTATAAATGCTGTACTTTGCACACGGTTCGGAAAGCACATCTTTTTCTATCGAAGAACTGAAAGACGCTCTTTATTCGGCTCTTGATAAAATCGGTGGGAAGAGAAAAGTGCTTGCAATTCCGCCTGACTTTACCCGGTATCATTCTAAAGCGGGAGTAATAACCGAATTAGTATGGGAATACTACGGTGAAAAACTTACCGACATTCTACCCGCACTTGGAACACATTTCAAGATGACTTCAAGCGAAATAAAAAAAATGTTCGGCAACATTCCGGAAGAACTATTCAGAGTTCACGATTGGAAAGATGGACTTGTTACTCTTGGTGAAGTTCCTGCCGAGTATGTTAAAGAAGTCTCGGAAGGTAAAGTCGATTATCCCTGGTTAGCACAAGTTGATAAATTGCTTGTTGAAGGGGAATACGATTTAATTCTCTCTATCGGGCAGGTTGTTCCGCACGAAGTTATCGGTATGGCAAACTATAATAAAAATATTTTTGTCGGAACCGGTGGCAGGGACGGGATTAACAAAAGTCATTTCCTCGGAGCTGCTTACGGGATGGAAAAAATTATGGGTAGAGCGGATACCCCGGTTAGACGTGTCCTTAATTATGCTTCGGAACATTTTGCACAACATCTTCCCATTGTCTATGTACATACAGTAATCGGCAAGGATGATAACGGCAAACTTGTAATCAAGGGTTTATTCATCGGCGACGATATTGAATGTTTCAATCTTGCAGCAGAGCTTTCACTCAAAGTTAATTTTGAAATGCTTGATAAACCGCTTGAAAAAGTTGTAGTGTACCTTGATCCTGAAGAATTCAAATCAACCTGGCTTGGCAATAAAAGCATTTACCGGACACGCATGGCGATAGCCGACGGTGGGGAATTAGTAATTCTTGCTCCCGGTTTACGTGAATTCGGCGAGGATAAAGAGATTGACCGGCTAATCAGAAAGTATGGTTATGTTAATACCCCGGAAGTGTTAAGACTTGTAAAAGAGAATGAAGATTTGAGAAATAATCTTTCCGCCGCGGCACATTTAATTCACGGTTCTTCGGAGGGGCGATTCAGAATAATTTATTGTCCCGGTTCAATTACCAAAGAAGAAATTGAAAGCGTGAATTTTTCTTTTGCCGATTTGAACGTGATGATGAAAAAGTATAATCCCGGCAAACTTAAAGATGGTTACAACACCATGCCGGATGGAGAGAAGATATTTTTTATCTCAAATCCTGCACTCGGTTTATGGGCTTATAAAGATAGATTTAAATAAACAAAGGAATTAAAATGAACTCTAACATTGGTTTAATCGGTATCGGTTTGATGGGAGAAAATCTCACTTTAAATATTGAAAGCAAAGGTTTCTCCGTATCGGTATTCGATATCTCGAAAGAAAAAGTTGAAAAGTTTATTAGCGGAAGAGGAAGCGGGAAAAAGATCACCGGCTGCCATTCGATTGAAGAATTAATCAGATCGCTTGAGCGTCCCCGGAAAATTATGTTAATGGTTCAAGCAGGCAAAGTTGTTGATGAAGTTATTGAATCACTTATTCCACACATGGATAAAGGTGACATAATAATTGACGGTGGTAATACGCATTTTCCAGATACAACAAGAAGAGTAAAATATGTCGAAAGCAAAGGACTTCTTTACATCGGAACCGGGGTATCCGGCGGTGAAGAGGGTGCGTTACTCGGTCCTTCAATAATGCCCGGAGGCTCTGCTAAAGCGTGGGAAAGTATTAAACCGATTTTTCAGGCAATAGCGGCTAAAGTCGACAACGAACCTTGCTGCGATTGGATAGGCGAAGAAGGTGCAGGGCATTTTGTGAAGATGGTTCATAATGGAATTGAATACGGCGACATGCAGTTGATTTGCGAAACTTATCACATTCTTCGGAATATTTTAAAGCTAACCCCGGATGAAATGCACGTGATATTCAAAAAATGGAACGAAGGAGAGTTGAACAGTTATTTAATTCAAATAACGAGCGACATTCTTGCTTTTAAAGATACGGATGGACAACCGTTGATTGATAAAATACTCGACAAAGCCGGACAAAAAGGGACAGGCAAGTGGACAGTTTTAACTTCGCTTGATGTCGGCATTCCTCTCACATTGATAACCGAATCGGTTTTTTCACGCATCTTATCTTCAATGAAAGATGAGCGTGTTGAAGCTTCAAAACTTTTATCCGGTCCGGAAATTAAATTTACCGGGGAGAAGGAGAAATTTATCGATTCACTCGGGAAAGCATTATATGCTGCTAAAATAATATCTTATGCACAGGGTTATCAACTAATGCGTGCTGCGGGTAAAGAATACGGATGGAATTTAAACTACGGCGGTATCGCAATGGTATGGCGCGGCGGATGTATTATCCGCTCAGCTTTTCTCGGAAAAATAAAAGAAGCATTTGACAAAAATCCCGGTCTGTCGAATATTTTACTCGATCCGTTTTTCAACGGAAAAATTAAAGGGATACATGAATCGCTTAGAACTGTGGTTGCGGAATCAGCATTGAACGGAATACCTGTTCCGGCTTTATCTTCTGCTCTTGCTTATTATGATGGGTATAGAACTGAAAACTTGCCGGCTAATCTTTTGCAGGCTCAAAGAGATTATTTCGGGGCACATCAATTTGAAAGAGTGGATAAGCCGCGGGGTGAATTTTATCACACGAACTGGACAGGCAGAGGCGGAGAAACAGCTTCATCCGTTTATAATGTATAACATTCGGTTAAGAAAAAAAACAAACGGGATAAATCTTGCACTAAATATAAGTAAAGTCTTTTCTCATAACTGTTCTCCTTTGTCAAACCCCGGCGTATTACCGGGGTTTGGCTTTTTAAACAGATTAATAATTACCCTGGTATAGCCCCAGTGTATTTCCGTCCGGGTCGCTAATTAAAGCATAATAACCGAAAACAGGGATTACTTTCTTTTCTCGTTGAACCTTCCCTTTTAACTCAACAATTTTTTTTAATACTAAGTCTATCTCATCAACATTAATATGAAAAATTGTGCAATCGCCGTTTACTATCTTTTCAACTTTTCTTAAGCCGATTGTCATTCCTTTATGAGTATTGAAAAGATAATACCCGTTCCCGAATGGTTTGAATTCCCACCCGAAAAGTTGTTTGTAGAACTCAACACTAACATCGAAATTTGTTGTTGGTATTTCAACATGTCCTATTACTTGATTTGACATAAAACTACTCCTTTTATTTAGTTTAATTCAAAGTATTGTTTATAAAATCACTCCGCCGATTGTTCAATCTTTTGTTTTTCGCGGTCAAGTTCGTTGTAGTCTAATTCCGAACCCAGTAAGCTGTGCGGAATTAAAAAGATAATAAGCATAATTATAGATGCAGCAATAATCCATATCCTGGATTTCTTAAGTTTGTAAACCGAATAGATGGCAACAGCCCAACCAATAAATGCAATTAATGTTTTATT
>ERZ795056.6023-NODE-6023-length-11943-cov-5.871131_pt1 | contig 11943 bp, 7 predicted proteins | sample MGYA00375140_ERZ795056 | MGnify/ENA primary metagenome ERZ795056 (study PRJEB30185, sample SAMN05720227) | activated sludge metagenome | isolation source: Anaerobic digester | place: USA | collected 2015-03-09 ...
AACCCCGACAGAATCGCAAGTAGTCCGCCAATCAGATAGAGCGCAAAGATCACCAAGTTGCCGGACCGCTCGAAAAAAGCCATCGCGAAAATCGCATACACCGGCATCCGCGCACCGCACGACATGAACGGCGCGATCAGCATCGTCAGCACGCGGGCGCGCCGCTGTTCCAGCGTGCGCGTCGCCATCAATGCCGGAACCGTGCAGCCAAACCCGACCAGCAGCGGGATGAACGCTTTGCCGGGCAGGCCGATGCCATTGAGAAAACGGTCCATGATGAATGCCGCCCGCGCCATATAGCCCGACTCTTCCAGCAACGTCAGGCAGAGAAAGATCATGCAGATAGGTGGCATAAACGTCGCAACCGTCGTCAAACCGGCCCCGACGCCATCGGAAAGTAACGCAATCAGAAGATCCGGTGCGCCGAAGGCAGTTAGCCAGACCCGCGTCTGGCGAACCAGCAACGCGCCAAACACATTGTCAATAAAATCGACCAGCGGCTGCGTCAGGCGCACGGTGAGCCAGAAAACGGCGAACATCACGCTCAAAAAGGCGGGAATGCCGACTGGACGGCTCAGTAGAACGCGATCAGCCACATCAGAAAAGCGCCGACGGATCTCGCCCCGGCGGCGTACCACATCGCGGGCAAGCCCGCGGATAAAGCCCAGCCGCGCATCCATCACCGCCGTCTCAGGCCGCTGACCGGTGTGCCGGGCCAGGCGCGCGTTCTCTTCGGCCACAATCGTATCGAACAAACCGTTCGTTAATGATCGCGCGAACAGGTCGCCTTCGAGCAGTTTGATTGCCAGCCAACGCGAATCCACCCCCGCGTCATCGGCCGCTACGATCAGGCAAACCTGCAGGCGCCGTACCGAGGGTTCGGCCTCGCCATACACCACGCGCGCGGCAGGCAGGCGGTGCGCAGACGCGACATCCGCCACCGCCGCGCGCAATGCGGCCAGCCCCTCGCCGCGCGACGCGACCATCGGCACAACGGGGCAGCCCAAATGCTGCGCCAAATGCTGCGCATCCACCTTGACCCCGTGACGTTCCGCCACGTCCACCTGGTTGAGCGCCACCACCAATGGCACGCGCATATCCAGCAGGTGGGAGGTGAGATACAGGCTGCGCTCGAGATTCGAGGCGTCGACAATGTTGATGACCGCAGACGGACGGTTGCGAATCAGATAATCGCGGGCGACCCGTTCATCCTCGGTGTCCGGCGAGAAAGAGTAGATGCCCGGCAGATCGGCGACGCGATACACGCGTCCATCCAGCGTGAACCCGGCGTGCGCGCTCTCAACCGTCACGCCGGTCCAATTGCCTGTGCGTTCACGCGCCCCCGTGAGCAGATTAAAGAGCGTGGTTTTGCCGGTATTGGGGTTGCCGACCAAAACGACGCTCAGAACGCTGTCCATACCGCGTCCCTCCGCCACACGTTGTTAGACATGGAAAACACGGTCGCAAAGTATACTGCCCAACCCCGTCGAAAAACAAGCGGATTTCCCGGGCAATCAGCCTGTCCGGCACTCAGTAGGTTTGAAAAACGAGCAGCGGGCCACCCTCGAACACCAGCTTGAAGGTCTCGCCGAGTGATTCGTTCAGCGCGGCCTGCCACCAGCGGGTGAAGGGCACGCCATCGAGCGCATACTTCAGGCCATCTGCGTATATTTGGACGCCAGCTTCGAACGAAAAGATCGAAACCTGTTGCCCCGCGTATGACCGGAAGGCCATCGAAGCGAGCGCCGGAGTAAAGATACCGGTGTCGGTCAACAGCACGATGCGCCCGCAGCCGTGTGCGGTGCCAGCCGCATGCAGAGCCAGCGCGAAATCTGCCAGCCAGGCGAGATTGCCCAGCGTGTGGTCCTCGCGCAGACCGGTGGCACCGACAATCACCACGTCATGCCAGCCCTGTTCGAAACAGAAACGGAAGGCTTTGGCCAGATCATTGCTCGCCTGCTCGGACACCGCCACCAAACGGTCACGATAACGCGCGCGGCTCGCGTCGGACAAGCTGTCGAGATCCCCCACGATCCAGTCCGGCTCGAATCCCGCCGCCTCCAGCTTTTCCGCCGCGCCGTCGCAGCCTATCACGCGCCGCGCCCCACGCAACGCTGCCAACGGCAGCGGATGCGAAGGGAACACGCCATTTGCAACGATGACACATTTGGAGAGCGGCGGATTCATCGCAACCTTCCTCGCATCACGCGCCAACACGCTTGCCGGTGCTTTCGTCGAGCAGGACATTCAACGCCTGCAAATAGGCCAGGATGCTGCCTTCGATCACGTCGGTCGAGATGCCGCGCCCGTGATAGACGCGCTCGCCGTCGCGCACGCGCACCGTCGCCTCGCACTGGGCGTCCGTGCCGCCGGTGATCGCGTTGAGCTGGAAACTCTCCAGCGTGACCTTGAGTCCCAGCAACTGGTTGATGGCTTTGAACGAAGCGTTGATCGGGCCGTCGCTCGCGGCGACATGCTCCACCAGTTTGCCGTCGCGCAGCAGGCGAATGGTGCTGACCGGCGTGATCGCATTGCTGGCCGTCACGTTGTAGCGGTCAAGCTTGACGCGCTCGGTGATCATGGTCTGCACGTCATGCGCCAGCGCTTCGATGTCGGCGTCACTCACCGTCTTCTTGCGGTCGGCCAGGTCTTTGAACTTGCCAAACAACTCGTTGAGGCGCGCCTCTTCCAGATGGAAGCCCAGTTCATTCAGGCGGCTTTCGAAGGCATGGCGTCCGGAGTGCTTGCCCAACACCATCTTGTTGCGCGGCAGGCCGATCGACTCGGGCGTCATGATCTCGTAGGTCAACGGATTGGCGAGCACGCCGTGCTGATGGATGCCGGCTTCGTGCGCAAAGGCGTTCTCGCCCACAATGGCTTTGTTCGCCTGAACGCGGCTGCCGGTGACCGTGATCACGCAGCGGCTCGTCGCATAGATCTTGGACGTGTCGATATTCGTTTCGGCCTGAAAAAATTCGCGCCGCGTGTGCAGCGCCATGACAATCTCTTCCAGCGCGGCATTGCCCGCGCGTTCGCCGATCCCGTTGACCGTGCATTCGACCTGATCGGCTCCGGCGCGCACGGCGGCCAACGAGTTGGCGACTGCCAGCCCGAGGTCGTTGTGGCAATGCACCGCCAGCCGCGCCTTGGCGATATTGGGCACGTGGCGTCGAATGTCTGAGATCAATTCGCCGAACTGCTCGGGCACGGCATATCCCACGGTGTCAGGAATGTTGACCGTGCCGGCACCCGCCGCGATCACGCCTTCCACCACGCGGTAGATGAATGGCCGCTCGCTGCGCGAACAATCCTCCAGCGAAAACTCGACGTCACCGCACAGGTTGCGCGCATGTCGGACCATCGCCACCGCCTGTTCGTATACCGCGTCCGGCTCCATCTTGAGCTTGCAGGCCATATGGATCGGCGAAGTCGCGATGAAGGTGTGGATACGCGGATGTTTCGCCCCACGCACCGCCTCCCACGCGCAATCAATGTCCTTGGGCAGAGCCCGACACAAGCTGGCGACCGCAGCATCCTTGACCACGCCGGCGATCGCTTTGACCGATTCAAAATCGCCGGCTGAGGCGATCGCGAAACCGGCCTCGATGATATCCACGCGCAGAGCCTCAAGATGCTCCGCAACCAACAGCTTGTCGCGCAGGTTCATGGTGCACCCCGGTGACTGCTCACCGTCGCGCAGGGTGGTGTCGAACACATAGATGCGTCGCATGTCAGGACTTTCGTTCATGGTCGGTTTCCTCGTCGTGCCCCTGCCGGGGCTGTTTCTTGTTCTGGATTCTGCGCCGTCTCACCCGCGTTTTCATGCACGGCCAGCGGGAAAACAAAAACTCCCGCGGCAGCGTTCACTGATCCACGGGAGTTCTGGCCTTGTATTCGCACTGCGAAAAACCTAAACGGCAAACGTCCCGTGGCCGCACAGCAGCCACAAGCCGGTAAGTCGCAGATTAAACGCTATGACCTGTGTTGTCATTGGCGCCATGGTGCCACATCTGCCCTGCCGCTGACAAGCGGATTCGTTGACTTATTTCTTCTGATAGAAGCGGACGTAATCGATCTCGTAGCGCTGCGGGAAGGTCGAGTCGTCAATCCCCTGCTGACCGCCCCAGCTTCCGCCGATCGCCAGATTAAGGATCAGGTAATGCGGCTTGTGAAAGGGATTGGCCGCATCCGCACCGGCCTTGGGCAGCGGATAGGAGAAGTAAAGGTTCTCGTCATAGAAGAAATCCATGCGGTCGGCGAACCACTCCACGGCATAGATGTGGAAGTCATCCGAAGGCTTCTGGCCGTTCAGCTTGCCGCCGGACGAGGTGTGCTTTCCTTTTGCCGTGTCGAACCAGTGCACGTTGGCGTGTACCGTCGATGGGTCGTGTCCCACGAACTCCATGATGTCGATCTCGCCGCAGCGCGGCCAGCCGATGCCATGGATGCTCGTGCCGAGCATCCAGATCGCCGGCCACATGCCACGCCCGCGCGGCAGCTTGGCCTTGACCTCCGTACGCCCGTAGGTCAGCGCGAACGTGCCGTCTGTGGTCACGCTTGCCGCGGTGTATGACGCGGTCTTGCCGTCCGGCGCGGTGTAAGCCTCCTTGCGTCCCTCAATGATCAGCCTGCCGCTCTCGACGCGTGCGTTTTCAGCGCGGCTGACGGTGTAGTACTGCGCTTCTTTATTGCGCACGAAGCCTTTTTCATACGTCCATTTGGCGGGGTCGGGCAATCCGTCCCGATCAAATTCATCCGCCCACACCAGCGTCCAGCCCTCGCGCGTCTGTGCCGAGACCGTCGCCACGCCCAATGCGGCAGCCGTTACCGCCGCCATCCACTGTTTCATTTTTGAATCCCCCTTGCCCAACTTCGTTTGGGTTTACTCGACGACGTACAACGCCCCGAACACTTGGTCCGACAACACGCCGTTCTGTTTTAGCGGCGTGACCTTCACCTCAACCGCGCCGCGCCGCGCGAGCGTGAACGGTTGTTCATACACCGGCGAATCTGACTCCGGCGCACTGCCATCCAGCGTGTAACGCACGCGCATCGACGGCTCCTTGACCAGCCGGATTTGCGTGCCCCGCGCCACGCGCCCGCCCGCCGGCTCCAAGCGCATCTGCCATGCCGCCGGCGGCAATTCAGGCGCGATGCGCAGATCATCGAACAATGATTCAAACCGTCCACCGCCCTTACGCGAATCGTAGGCCGCCATCACCGTCACGATCGTATGACCCGCAAATTTTCCGAGCGGCACCACGATCTGCGTCCAGGTGCCAAGCTGGCCGCGCTTCACGCCGGGAAAAGTGGGTGTCCCGTCGCGGTCCACCGTGCCGCTCTCACGCAACGTCTTGCCGTCGGCAAACAGAAGATCGATGCCCGTGCCGCGCCCGTTCTCATTGAGCGGCTTGAACCAGTAGGTCATGACGGTATCGGGCATCACATAGACCGGCTGCTTGAGCACCGTGTGATACGCGAAGGAATATGCGGGGTCATCGGACATCCCGCCGAGCCGCACGGCACAGCGCCCGCTATGCGCGTCGTCGCGTTCGACCGCGGCGCAGCGGCTGTCGCTCACCTTGCGCAGCCCGCCGCCCGGCGCGGCCACGGTGTCGGCAACCGCCTCGGGCTCGCCGGGCTCAAACCCGCTCGCCAACTGCGTCGGCACGTTTCCCGGATTCAGCGCGGATGGCGCCATCGACAGTGAGTTCGCAAAGGTCCGCACATGACGGCGGTCAGCCTCCACCCGCAACGGACCGCGCTCGAACAGCGTGCCCGCCACCTCGCCTCGCGCCGAAGCTGAAAAGGCCAGATGCGGCGACAGTGCGCGTTCGAAGACACCGTTGAGCGCCTCCAGACGTCCGGCCCGGACCTCGATCGGCCCGGTCAGTGTGTTGAACTGCTCGAGCCGCACCGTACCGCTCCCCTCCAATACGGCCGTGGCCGGCCCGGCCCACATTTGCGAATTCAGGAACCGCACCGTGCCGCGGTCGGCGGGCAACGTGACGATCGCGGCCTTGGCCCAGTCGCCCAGCGCCACAAGCTGCGCCAGCGCCACGTCGACGCGCGAATCACGTGTCGTCTCAAACGCCACAGCTCGGCTGCCCGTGTCTGTGCCGTGCATCAGCACCTGCGCACGGCAGGCTCCGCGAAAAGCGAGCCCGTCATACGCCGCATACAGGAAGGTTCCCCGAAGCCGCGCATCCCGGCAGTCACGTATGACGATCCCCTCAAGCTGCTCGCGCTGGAATTGAATGACGCGCCCGCCCGTGTCGCCGGGCTGATCACCGTCGACATGCGGCAACGCCCGCGGCAGGCGGCAGGCGTAATGAGGATTGAACTGCACATCCTCGATCCAGCCGGTCTCTTTGCACCCTCCCACGAACAAGCCGCGCCGGAACATCGCGCCGGCGAGATACGAGATCCGGTGGCCGTCGCTGCGGTGCGTGGCGAAATCGACCGCTTGCCAAGCATTGCCAACCGTCACATCTTTCAGCCAGCAGCGGCGCCCGAGCGCGCGAACGGTCCATGGATACGGCTCCGGCGCCTTCAGCGGCTGTTCCGGATACCAGAAGGTCATGCCGCGCAAACCGGAACCGGCAGACAGGCTCACAAAGGGCGGGCCCGCTTCCACGCCGCGGTTGTGATAGACCATCAGGACCGACCCGCCCGATACCGTATGATGCGGCACATCCGAACAGCCGCGCAGCTCCACGCCGGCCGGCACGGTGATGTCCTGCCGAAACGCATAGCGCCCGGCAGGCACATAGACCGTGCCGCCGCCGGGATTTTCGCCCGCCCTGTCCAAGGCCGCCTGAAACGCCGCCGCGTTGTCCGCGCGGTTCGGCGACGCGCCGAACGCGGTCACCACAAACAGCGCATCGGAGCGCGGACGAGGAAACGGCGGCGGCTCGCCCCAGACGACTGGCTCGCCCACCTTACCACGACCTGTCGCACAGACCATGACATCGCCGCTTGCATCCAGACTGCCCACGCGCGCTTTTCCGGCATCGAACCCGAGCAGCCGAGCCCGGCGGGCAGCCAGCGCGACGTTCCCCAGCGTACAATCCATCGCTGTGAGCTGCCCGCCCGGCACGCAGGTCACGTCAGCCGCCGCAAGATCGCAGGCGTGAAAGGTCGCCTCGCCGCTGCCGTCATTGGCCGTCACGCCGTCAAACCGGCATGAATGGAACTGTACCACGGCGTCAAAGGACGGGGTGCCGATCCACGCGCGGTCCGTGCCCGCGAATTCGCAGCGGTACGCGGAGAAGCCGACCTGATTCAGCGCCTGCACCTCACAGGCCCGTCCGCAACCCGTTAGGCGCGACTCGGCCATCACCGCGTTGGTGGTGCCTCGCGCGCCTTTACGGAAAACCAAGCCGCGGCGGTATCCGAAGACCTCCAGCCGCCAGATATACTCCCAGTCGCTGCGGCCGATCATCACCGCCACCGTGTCTTCGCGCAGCAGGTAATCGTGCAGCGCGGGCCCCGGCGGCACGCCGGGCAGATCGCTCGCGAGCCAGACAGAAGGCGCGACCGTGACTTCGCTCATGCGTCCGATGTCGGTCGTGCTGTCAATCTGGATCCCGGTCTTCAATGCGCAGATCCTGAGCTTGCGGAAGGTATGCAGCTCATTGCCGTCCGGTCCGATGCAGATCGCTTTCCACGCGTTGACAAAGGTGCAGTCTGCCACGGTCTGGTTGTCGTTGGCAGACATCTCGGCGTTCTTGACGGTCCAAGGGTAGGGCACCGGATCAGGCAGGCGCTGCTCCGGGTACCAGAAGGTCAGCCCCGTCAGGCCGCCCCCGCGTTCAATCGAGAAGGTGGCAGGCGCATCTTCGCGATCCTTGTCCGCCGTGATGCTCAAGAGTGTCCCCGCCCCGGGAGTCTGGGCAGCCGAGTCGCCGCGCAGCGTCACGCCTTCGCGCACGATGACGCGCGAGGCGATGCGGTACGTGCCGGCTGCCGCGTACACCGTTCCGCCGCCGCGTTGTGCCACCCGGTTGATCGCGGCCTGCAAGAGCGGCGCGGCATCGGTGTCGGTTGCGGCGGGTGGCGCCAGCGTCTCTTCGGCAACCACCAAATCAGGTGCGGGGAAAAGAGGTGTCACAACCTGTGGCCCGGCCCACGCAGCCGTCGCGGCCGCCATCACGGTGAGTGCTGTTTTTCTCATCTTCACTCCCGCACGATCCTGATGCCGTCGGGCGCCTGAATCTCGCTTTTGACCGCACCGTCACTCTGGCGTGAATGACGCACTTTGACCACGCCCGCAGGCGTCGGGAACGCGCCTGCGGCCCAGGTCAATCCGCCCAGGAACGGCTTGACGCGTACAGTTCTGCAGCCTGTCTCCAGCGGTTGAATGCCCAGCACGTGTGCGATCAGCCAGGCGGCCGGCCCCGATGACCAGCCATGGCAGAGGCTGTGCCTGAATCCTTTGTAACAGAACTCGCCATAGTCGCCGTGGATGTCTTTTTTGCCTGGCACCGGCAATTCATCGATGCGGAACGCCTGATTCGTCCAAGCCACATTGAAATCCTCCCAGAAACTGGTCGCGCCCATATCCAGCATCGCGCCCCAGTAGTTGCACACCGTATCGATGCCGCGCTGCACGTCGCCGGCTTTGGCTAGCGCTTCCAGCATATAGTAGCCGTAGAAGGTCGAAACGCCTTGCACGCCGTCGTGTGAAAGCACCTGCGCATGCATGGCCGCCGGTTCGGCGAGGCCTGAGAGCGCGAGCAGCGCGGCCGCCTGCTTGCTGCCTTGCGGATCAGGGCGCACCTGACGCAGCCGCGTCGCGCCTTCCGTACAGTGTGCGGCAAGTTCGGCGTCGCCCAGCACGACGGCCAGTCGCGCGCCGTCTTCGACCGCCATCAGCATCAATGCCTGCATGCCGGCGTCGACCGCCTTGCGGTTGTGCTGGGTCGGCCAGTCCAAAAACCCGCTCGGAAGACCGTAGCGGCCCTCAGGCGTGATGTGTTTCAGCACGTTCGCGAGCACGGCTTTGAGATACGTCTGCTGTTTTTCCAGATACGCCCGGTCACCGGTGTAGCGGTACCAGTCATGCTGACAACGGATCCACCACAACGTGTACGAGGGCATGGTGTTCATCCAGGCATCGGGCGGCGTGGTTTGCCGCATGTAATCCAGCGAATCGGTCAAAACTTGCTGCGGACCGAACACCGCCATCAGGGCCATGACCTCAGGGTGCATGTCGCCCATCCACACCAGCCGGTCGCGTTTAATGCCGTCCCAAATGTACTCTTGGCAGCAGAGATGCAGCGTGCGGGCCGCAGTGGCCCAGATCTGGTTCAGGCGCTCATCGCTGCACGTGAATGCGCCGAGCTGCGGCATGGGCCGCATCAGCGACACAGCTCGGATCGACTCCAGACTCAGCACGCCCTTCGAGACCAGATCCACACGCACGAAGCGGAAACCGGTGTTGCCCAGTTCGCGCGTACCGAGCCACGGCAGTTCCACCACGTCGTCGCGGATCGCATGATCGTTACAGGCCCCCCGCTCGCCAAGTTCCGCCATGGCCTCGGCAGCCGACTCGCCGAAGCGAATACGCACCTTGAGTCCCTTTTTGCTCGGCCCGCCCGAGGCGAGTTGCACGCCGCCATGCAGTTCGCGGCCAAAGTCCACGAGCAGTGAAGCCGGAGCCCCCTTGTTCTCCATGCGACACCCGGAGCCCGCGAGAAAAAGGCCTTCCGGCACTTGCCCGTGCTTCTGTTTCAGCACGATTTCAGCATTCTCGACACGAGATGACGGTGTGTTGGCCGAGGTCCACAACACGCGATGCGGCATGAGCAGTGTGCGCACGCGCGGATCCGTCCATTCGCCGTCCGCCTGCACGCCGACCGCCGCGCAGACTGTCAGTCCCATTATACCCAGTCGCATTCTGTCTCTCCCTCTCAGCATGGCGCCATCTTCTCCGATCAGACATTTATCATTGCAGTTGTAGTGTAATCTCCCATGTGCATCCAATGCAAGAATGGTTCGCGACGGGTATTTATCCGGATGAGGGGATATGCTATAAATATTCGCGTTTTGAACGTTCCGCCCCGCCATGTCGTCAAGGAGACCCGACCATGACCTCGCTGCTCCATTTTTTGCGCGCCACGCGACTGCCTCTCAGCCATGCCTTTTTACTCATGAGTGCAGGATGCCTGACCGCCACCTCCACGCTCGTGCAGGACCGTGACACCGTCACCCAACTCGCCCCGTTCCTCTATGTTCTCAGCGGCAATTATGACGGAAAATTGACCGTCGCACACTTCAAGGCGGCCGGAGATTTAGGGATCGGCACTTTCGAAGGACTGGACGGCGAGGGTGTACTGCTGGACGGCCGAGTTTATCAGATCAAAGGCGACGGCACCGTCCACATGCCGGCAGAGACCGTGACGATGCCCTTTGGAGCCTGTACGCTCTTCGACGCGGATCGCCGTCATGTCATGCGCCACGTCGCGTCCTTTTCAGCCTTCTCCCAAGCGCTTGAACAGGTTTTTGAAGACAGGCAGATTTTTCACGCCATCCGCGTACATGGACGGTTTGCGTCCATGCGTGTCAGGAGCTGCGACAAGCAGGATCGTCCGTATCGACCGCTGGCCGAGGCGACGCGTTTGCAGCACGAATACCGATACGTCGACACGCAGGGAACGCTGGTCGGCTTCTGGACTCCGCCCTTCGTGCCGGGGTCGATCGGCGTGCCGGGGTTCCACCTGCACTACCTCGCGGACGACCGCTCCTGCGGCGGGCATGTGCTGGATTTTCAGGCGGAAGCCCTTGACGTGGCGCTGGATCCCACGCCGCGCATCACCATCGACTTTTCAACGCCTGTCGCGGTCCCGCTCATGGAACACGACATCGAGCGGCATGTTCACGATTCCGAGCGGAAGCGGCGCTGAGCCTTCCCCGCCATCGCGGGCTAGAAGAGATCCTCGTCCTGCGCATCATCCCCGTCCCCGTCGCCGTCAAACGAGGTGACGTCTTCATCGTCCCCCCAGGCCTCATCGTTCTCGTCTTCTGCCGCATCGCCGGTGTCAAACAGCCGGCTGCGCAGTGCGCCTGAACCATGCGCCGCTTCGCAGAACGGACAGTCAAACTCATCGCAGGACAGGCAGGCGTCGGGCGTGAAATCCTCCGCCGCCATCTCGCCGTCGAGCACCAGCGGACACCCGCGCGCGTTCGGCCCACTTACCTGCTGCGAGGGGCGGTTGTTGCCTGCGACCGCATCCGCCTGGCGCGCGAGCGGCACCTCATTTTTCGATCCCGTTCGTTTGGTCTGTTTTGCCTTTGCCATGATTACCCTCATGTGTAAACGCCGGACGCCCTCACAGGGGACGAAATCCGGCCCATCGTTCAACGCGCATGATTTCCTTCCGCCATCCGCTGAGGGGCCTTATGTCTCGAGGTGAACACCGGCATCCGCCAACTGCTGCAGCAGAGCCGACGCCGCAGCCTTCTCGGCGGCCTGCTTGGTTCTGCCGGTGCCGTGCGCCGAATGACCGCCGTGTACGCTCGCCGACACGGTGTAAACCGGCGCGTGAGGCGGGCCCGACGCGTCCAGCAACGCATACGCCGGCGAATCCGGCCACGCGTGCCGCTGTGACACCTCCAGCAGCCGTCCCTTGGGGTTGATGCTCCACGTGTCGAGCGGAACATCCTCGCAGCCTGCCATCACGGACGCATAAATCTGCTCCGCAGCCGCAAGGCCGCCGTCACACCACGCAGCGCCGAACACCGCTTCCATCGCATCGGCCAGCGTGTTGTCGTTCTCGCGTCCTCCCGCCGCGGCGTCACCGCGGCCCAGTCGGAGATAATCGCCCAGCCCGATACGCCGCGCCGCCCCTGCCAGCGCCCGCCCGCTCGCCAACAGACTGCGCCGAACCGTCAACGTGCCCTCGTCCGCATCGGCATAGCGCGCGTAGAGACGCTGCGCAG
>ERZ795056.6025-NODE-6025-length-11939-cov-6.560838_pt1 | contig 11939 bp, 12 predicted proteins | sample MGYA00375140_ERZ795056 | MGnify/ENA primary metagenome ERZ795056 (study PRJEB30185, sample SAMN05720227) | activated sludge metagenome | isolation source: Anaerobic digester | place: USA | collected 2015-03-09 ...
AGCCGACTTTGGTGTTCTTGGCGACCTGGCATTCGCCCATGTACTCGGTGTCGAGGCCGGCCAGAATCTTGAGCAGCGAGGATTTGCCCGAGCCGTTGGCGCCGATCACGCCGATGTGAGCGCCGTGGAAAAACGAGAGATTGACGTCCTCGAGGATGGTCTTTTTCTCGTGCTGCTTGGTGACGTTGATGAGCGAGAATGCGTATTCGCCGGCCATGATGAAGGGTGGGGTTGGGGATGAAAAGGTTGGAGTGAAAAAAACGGCAGACAAAAAATGTCTTTCAACGGCGCGGAAGAATAGCAATGCCGGCCGGGAATGTCCAGCGGGCGGTTCTGATGAATGCGAAAGCACGGAAAGCGGAGGATCTCCTTTGAAAGAGGGCCGCGAAGTGGTACAGTCAACAAGGACGTTGTATGAGGGTCGGCTGGAGCCGGCGTAGTCATTCAGGAAAAGCGGGGGAATGATGAATCGACGAAACATGTTGGCGGTCTCGGGGTCGGCTCTTGCAGGAATGGTGATGACGCCGTGTCTCACGCGGGGTGCGCCCATCATTCCGCGTCAGATGGCGGGCGTTTTTCGCGCGGGGGCCTTTGCCCAGGACATTACGCCCGAACATTTTCCGATCGTGGTGAACGGCAACTTCAAGCCGAAGTTTGTGGAGAAAGCGTTGGACCCGCTTCACGCGCGGTGTCTGGTTCTGGATGACGGCCGCGGGCCGATCGCGATGGCGGTCGTCGACAGTTGCGTGCTGGACCGCGAGGTGATGGACGAGGCCAAACGGTTGGCCAGCGGCTTGACCGGGATTCCGGCCGGCCGGATTTTCATTTCCGCGACCCACACGCATTCCGCGCCGGCGGCGGTCAGCATCCTGGGGACCGATCATGATCCGCGCTACCGGGCCTGGCTGCCGGGGAAAATCGCGGAAGGCATCCGCAACGCCATGGGCAGGCGCGAGCCGGTTCAAGTGGGGTGGGCGGTGGAGAAGTTGCCGGAGGTGGTGCAGTCGCGCCGCTGGATCGCCCGTCCCGACCGCATCAAGCGCGATCCGTTCGGCGAGTTCACCACGCGCGCGACGATGCATCCCGGCCGCCGCAATCCGGATTGGGAGGAGCCGTCAGGCCCCATGAATCCGGATGTCAATGTACTGGCCGTGCGCAGATTGGACGGTTCGCCGCTGGCCCTGTTCGCGAGTTTCTCCATCCACTATGTCGGGTCCGACGCGCTGTCGGCGGACTATTTCGGGGTCTTCGCGCGGCAGGTCGGCGATCTGCTTGAAGCGGGCGGCGAGGGCCAGTCGTTTGTCGGCCTGCTGGCGAACGGCGTGAGCGGGGACGCCTATCTTACGAACTACACGCTGGAGAAGCAAGCGTCGTTCGACAAGCAGTCTGTCGCTGAAACGGTGGCGCACGCGGCGGCCCGCGCGTACCGTCGGATCGATTGGCAGGCGTGGCTGCCCCTTGACGTGCGCGAGTGCGATCTGGAGTTGAACGTGCGCCCCCCGAAGACAGAGTGGGCGAAGCGCGTGTTGGCCGATGTCGCGGCCGGACAGGAGAAGCCCGATTCCCAGAGCAGCGTGTACGCGCGCGAGCAGATGATTCTGGCCGGGATGCCGCCGACGCGGATGCTGAAGCTGCAGGCGTTGCGCATCGGAACGTTGGCGATGGTCGGCATCCCCTGCGAAGTGTTTGCGATCACCGGGCTGCGCATCGCGGCGCAAAGCCCGTTTGCGCATACCTTCACGATGATGCTGGCCAACGGATACGACGGCTATCTGCCGCCGCCCGAACAGATGGCGATGGGCGGATACACCACGTGGCTGGCGCGGTCGAGCTGTCTGGAGGCGGGGGCCGAGCCCGCCATCATCGCGGCGGTCGGGCGGTTGCTGGAGGGGCTGCATGACGGGAAGCGCCGCCCGCGGCAATCGGAGCCGATAACGCCGTATGCCGCCGCCGTGCTGGCCACCCGCCCGTCAGTCTTCTGGCGGATGGACGAGCTGAACGGCCCGTGTGCCGTGAATGCGGTGGACGGGGCGCGCCTCGGCACCTTCGGCCATCCGACGGCCTACGCCATGCCGGGCGCGCAGGCGCCGGCGTTCCCGGGGCTAGGGCGCGAGAACCGCGTGCCCCATTTCGTCGGCGTGCCGTTCGAGGCCCCGCTGCCGGACCTGGGGCGCGCCTACACGGTGGAACTCTGGTTTTACAACTGCATGCCGACCGACGCGCGGCCGGTGACCGGGTATCTGTTCGCGTGCGGCGCTGCGGGCGACCGGCTGGCGATCGGCGGCACGGCGCGGTCGCCGGGGCGGCTGGTTTTTCACGCGGGCGAGGATCTCGCCGGGGCGGTCGCCGGGCACACCGAGGTGCCGCTGCGCAACTGGGTGGCGGCCGAGAGCTGGCATCACGTGGCGCTGGTCCGCGACGGCGAGCGGGTGAGTGTTTATCTGGACGGTCGGACGGAACCTGAACTAACGGCGGTCACGGCGATGCCGGCGCGTGCCGAGAAGCTGTGGATCGGCGGCACGGCGGAGGGCGAAGCCGGGTTTGAAGGCCGGTGCGATGAGGTGGCGGTTTACGCGCGCGCGTTGACCGCCGAAGATGTCGCCGCCCATTACCGGGCGGCATGTGGCAGCGCGTCTGGCGGGGTCGCCGGGCGGTGAGCGGCCAAGGAGGAGCCGTGCTTATTCGATGGTTGAAAAAGGTGGCGGTTGTGGCGGTGATCGCGGTTGCGGCGCTGTATCTGAAGCTCAAGCCGCGGTCGGCAGAGGTTTACACAGTGGACCGGGGAGAGCTGGTTTTCGAGGTGATGGGAACCGGCACGCTGGAGGCGCGTGTCAAGACGGCGGTGAGCCCGCGCATCCAAGAACGGCTGGATGCCGTGCTGGTCGATCAGGGTGATCCGGTGCATGTGGGCCAGCTCGTGGCGCGGCTCGACGACACCGACATCCGCGCGCAGATCGACGTGGCGACCGCTTCGCTCGCGGCCGCGCGCGCTGGCGTAGAGCGTATCGGCAGCGAGGCGGCGCGCGCCGAGGCGGTTGAAACGACCGCCCGGCTCAACCACGGGCGCGCCACCGAGCTGCTGGGCAGGCAGATGATCTCGCAGGAGAACATGGACAAGGCACTCGAACAGCTCCGCATCGCCGGGGCCGACGTCCAGCGCGTCCAAGCGGCGATCATCGAGGCGCAGGCGCAAGTGGTAACGGCCGAAAAGACGTTGGCTTATCACAGGCAGCGACTGGAATACACGCAGATCACTTCGCCGTATGACGGCCTCGTGGTGCGGCGCGACCGCGACCCCGGCGGCGTCGTGGTGCCGGGCGGCTCGCTGCTGCTGGTGATCGCTACGAACGAAATGTGGGTCTCGGCCTGGGTCAACGAGACCGCCGCAGCCGCGTTGCGGACCGGTCAGTCCGCGCGTGTGGTTTTCCGTTCCGACGTGCGGGACTATGCGGGCAGCGTGGTGCGGCTGGGGCGCGAGACCGACCGCGAGACGCGCGAGTTCGTGGTGGATGTGCGCGTGGATGAGCTGCCGCCGAACTGGACGATCGGCCAGCGCGCCGAGGTCTATATCCAGACCGGCGGGGTGGCGGATGCCGTGCGCGTGCCGCCGGGTTTTGTGGTGTGGCAGGGGCGCGTGCCCGGCGTGTTCGTGGAGGAGGGCGGTACAGCCCGTTGGCGCACGGTCGGGCTGGGGCGTCCCGGACGCAGGCTTATCGAGGTCACGCAGGGTCTGGAATCTGGCGAACGGGTGGTGCGGCCGGCGGGCGGCACGCCCAAACCGCTCAAGGATGGGCAGCGGGTGCGGACGGGGGAGCGTGGTGAGGCGTCATGAATCTTGCGGTCAGAGACATCCGTCAAAACTTCGGACGGTTCGCGCTGACCACGGTCGGCGTGGGCCTGCTGCTGATGATTGTGATGGGCATGGGCGGCATTTACCGCGGGCTGATCGCGGACGCGACGCTGCTGGTCGAGGCGGTTGGTGCCGACTTGTGGCTGGTGCAGGGGGCGACGCGCGGGCCGTTCGCGGAGATTTCGCGCGTGCCGGCGACGTTGGAGGACCGTGCGCGGTCGGTGCCGGGGGTGGCGACCGCGCGGCGCTTTGTCTCGCACACGATCCAGCGCACGTTCCGCGGCCGTCCGCTGCGCATGGTGGTGCAGGGGCTGGCGTGGCCGGAGGATGCGGGCGATTGGATTCCACTCGCGGCCGGGCGCGCGCTGCGGCACGCCCACTACGAGTTGGTCGCCGACCGCTCGCTTGGGTTGCCGTTGGGCGCCGAGGTGCCGCTGGGCAAGGACCTGTATCGCGTGGTGGGGTTGACACAGGGCATGGTTGGATCAGGGGGAGACGGCATGGCCTTCTTCACGGTCAGCGATGCGCAGGCGATCCAGTTTGACGTTCCGGGCGAGGCGACTCGGCTGGAGCGGGCGTCGCGTCGCGCGCGTGTCGGCGGGCGGGACCTTGGCCGACTCAACCCGCTGCTGCTGGAGCGAAGCGCCGGCGCGACGGCGGAGATCCCGGCGCTGGGGCCGCCGCAGGTGAGCGCGGTGATGGTCTCGTTGCTGCCGGGGCATGCGCCCGAGCATGTGATGGACACGCTCTCGTCGTGGCCGGACATCACGGTGTACACGCGGCGGCAGCAGATAGATCTGCTGCTCTCCGGGATGGTCGATAAGGCTCGGCGTCAACTGGGGCTGTTCCGCGCGTTGCTGGTGATCATCTCTACGATCATCATGGCGCTGATCATCTACACGCTGACCTTGGACAAGATCCACGATATCGCGCTGCTCAAACTGATCGGCGCGCGCAACCGGGTGATCATCGGGCTGATCCTGCAGCAGGCGCTGCTGATCGGCGCACTGGGTTACGGGCTGGCCTACTGGCTAGGGACCTTCGCCTTTCCGCGCTTTCCACGGCGGGTGGTGATCGAGCCGCCGGACCTGATGCTGCTGGCCGGCGTGGTGGCGGTGATCTCGGTGGTCGCGAGCCTCATCGGGATCGCCAAGGCGTTGAGCGTCGAACCCAACAAGGTGCTGTCATGAGCGCGCGCGACACAGCGCCCCTGGCCATCGAGGCCTTGAATCTGACCAAGATCTACGGTTCGGGCAACACCGAGGTCGTGGCGCTCAACGACGTGACGGTGCGCGTGGCGCGCGGCGAGGTGGTCGCGCTGCTCGGGCCGAGCGGTGCGGGGAAATCCACCTTGCTGACGGCGGTGGGCTTGATCAATCCGCCGACGCGCGGCCGCATCTGGATCGGCGGAGAGCTGGTGCTGGAGGCGGATCGGGCATGCGTCGATCTGCGCGTATTCCGGCGGCGGCATCTCGGCTTCGTGTTTCAGAAGGCCAACCTGATTCCGTTCTTGAGCGCCGAGGAGAACGTGCGGATCGCGATGGAGATCAATGATGTGCCGGCGCGCGAGGCGCGGCGCCGGGCGCGCGAGTTGCTCGACTATCTGGGCGTGGGAGCGCGCGCGGCCAACCTGCCGGCCATGCTCTCTGGCGGGCAGCAGCAGCGCGTGGCGGTGGCGCGCGCCCTAGCCAACCGGCCGAGCCTGGTGCTGGCGGACGAGCCGACGGCGGCGCTGGACAGCCAGCGCGGCCGGCAGGTGATGGAGCTGTTCCGGCAGGTGGCGCATGAGCAGGGCGCGGGGGTGCTGGTGGTGACGCACGACCACCGTTCGCTGGATGTTTTCGACCGTACGCTGGAGATGGAGGACGGCGTGCTGCGCGAGGGGCAGGCCGTGTGCTGATTGAGAGTGAGATTTTTTTATTTTTTTCAAAATCCCTATTGCATGCCCTCGGTGATTCTGATAAATTCACATCCGTTCTTTTGAAGCGGGTGTAGCTCAATTGGTAGAGCGCGACCTTGCCAAGGTCGAGGTTGTGGGTTCGAGACCCATCACTCGCTCCATGCTTTTTATGGGGGTGTAGCTCAGTTGGTAGAGCAAGTGACTCTTAATCACTGGGTCCACGGTTCGAGTCCGTGCACCCCTACCATAAAGAGGCCGGCGCGCGGCCGGTTTTCGTCAGTTAGGAGTCAGGAAGCAGGAGTCGGGAGATTGGCGTGGCGACATGGCCGATGGCAGACTCCTGAATCCTGACTCTTAATTTTTAATGCGCCAGTGACGGGTATGGCAGTGATGAACGTCGTTATTCTGTTGGGTGGCCCGGGGTCGGGCAAAGGGACGATCGCCGGGCGGCTGGTGGCTGCGGATCAGTCGCTGCGGCATGTGTCGAGCGGCGATCTGTTGCGTGACGCGGTGAAGCGCCAGACGGCGGCGGGGGTCGAGGCGGACGGGTACATGAAGCGCGGCGAGCTGGTGCCTGACGCGATCATCGCGCGGATGATCGCCGACCTGATGGCAGGGATCGCAGGTCCCTGCACGTTGTTGCTGGACGGTTTCCCTCGCACGGTGGTGCAGGCGGAGATTCTGGACGGTACGATTGCGGGTTGCGGCGCGTCGCTGGCCGCGGTGGTGCTGCTGGAGGTGGCCGACGAGATTTTGGTGGACCGGATTGCCGGACGCAGGGCTTGCCCGGGGTGCGGGGCCGGCTATCATGTGACCAATATTCCGCCGTGGGTTGCCGGCATCTGCGACGCCTGCGGGAGTGCGCTGACGGTGCGCAAGGACGACAATCCCGAGACCGTGAAGAACAGGCTGGCCGTGTATCAGGCGCAGACGGTGCCGCTGATCGAGTTTTACGAGGCGCGCGGCGCACTGCGGCGCGTGCCGGGAGTCGGGCCCATTGATGAGATCGTAGAGAGGGTCAGGCGCGCGCTTTCATGAAGATCCCGTTGAAGAACGCTGCTGAGCTGGACGCGATGCGGGTGAGCTGCCGGATGACAGCCTCCGTGTTGGAGCAGGTGGCTGCGGCGATTCAGCCCGGGGTGACGACAGGGGAACTGGATGCGTTGGCCCGGCGGCTGATCGCGGGCATGAACGCCAAACCCTCCTTTTTGGGCTACCGGGGGTATCCGGGAGCGATGTGCATTTCGATTAACGACGAGGTGATTCACGGCATCCCCGGGCGGAGGGTTGTTCTGCCGGGGGATGTGGTGAGTCTGGACGTCGGGGTGTATTACAATGGATTTCATGGGGACTGTGCCACGACCGTAACGGCCGGGGTGACGGATCCCGATGTGATCCGGCTCGTCGAGACGACGCGCCGGGCGCTGGATGCGGCGGTGGCCGCGGTCCGGCCCGGTTGCCGACTCTCCGACGTCTCTCACACGGTTGAGGGCGTCGTGCAGGCGGGCGGCTGTTCGGTGGTGCGGGATTTTGTCGGTCACGGCGTGGGGCGTCACCTCCACGAAGATCCACAGATCCCCAACTACGGGACGCCGGGGCACGGCCCCGTCCTGAAGCCCGGGATGACGTTGGCGATCGAGCCGATGGTCAACCTGGGACGGCCGGATGTGGCAGTGCAGGATGACGGTTGGACAGTTGTAACGCGAGACGGGAAACCGTCCGCTCACTTCGAGCACACCGTGGCCGTGCTGGAAGAAAGTGTGGAAGTTCTGACGCTGGCATAAAGAATTTTCCATATTTTTAGGATAGACAAGGTAACGGACTTTTGGTTAAATCCAACACCTTTTTTGAACAAGGAATAAAGACCATGAAAGTTCGCAGTTCAGTGCGGCGCATTTGTGAGCGTTGCCGTGTGGTACGTCGCAAGGGCGTCGTGCGTATCATTTGTACGAATCCCCGCCATAAGCAGCGTCAGGGTTAACTGGAGAAGACAATCATGCCGAGATTGATGGGTGTGGATGTCCCGGGCAGAAAGCGTGTCGAGTACGCGCTCCGGTACATTCACGGAATCGGTCCCAAGCGGGCCAGTGACGTGGTCGAGCATTGCAAAATCGACCCGGCCAAGAAGGCCGACGATCTGTCCCCGGAAGAGATCCGCCAGATTGTGGGCTTCATTCAGGACAATTACCGGGTCGAGGGTGATCTGCGCCGCGAAGTGTCGCAGAACATCCGCCGGTTGATCAGTATCGGCACCTACCGCGGCCTGCGCCACAAGCGCGGCCTGCCGGTCCGCGGGCAGAGGACCCGTACGAATGCGCGGACCCGCAAGGGCGGCAAGCGGACGGTGGGCGCGGTGCGCGACAAGACGGCACGCGCGGCGATGAAGGCCAAGGGCAAATAAACCCGGCGACGGCAGGGCGCGTGACTTGTCCCTCGCGGGACCGGACCGATGCCGTGTCGGCCAAGTATTTTGAGGCTGAATACGCATGAGCGAAGAAGCTGTGAAGCAAGAAGAGCAGGCGGCGACCCCTGAGCAGGTGGCCGTGAGCGAGGCGCAGGCTGTGATGTCTGCGGGCGACGAGCCCGCCAAAGCCGCCGATGCCGCCAAGAAAAAAGGCAAGGGGAAGTCGATCCCCGCCGGAATCGCCTTTGTCCGTTCGACGTTCAACAACACGCTGGTGTCAATCACGGATTCCCGCGGCGGCGTGATCGCCTGGAGTTCGGCGGGTAAAGCCGGCTTCAAGGGATCGCGCAAGTGCACCGCGTTCGCCGCCACCATGGTGGCGCAGGATGCGGCCCGCCAGGCGATGGCCAAGGGGATGCACGAGGTGGAAGTCAGAGTTCAGGGCGCGGGCGCGGGGCGCGAGTCGGCGGTCAGGGCTATCCAGTCCGCCGGCATTCACGTCACGCTGATCAAGGACTGCACGCCGATTCCGCACAATGGCTGCCGTCCGCGCAAACGGAGGAGAGTCTAACATGGGCAGATATACAGGTCCCGTTTGCCGCATTTGCCGGCGCGAGGGGCAGAAACTTTTTCTGAAGGGCGCGCGCTGTTACATGGCTAAATGCGCCATCGAGCAGGGGCAGCCCGCGCCGGGCCAGCATGGTGCCCGCCGCAACCGCAAGATGTCGGAATACGGCGAGCAGCTCCGTCAGAAGCAGCGCCTGCGCCGCCAGTTCGGCATGCAGGAAGGCCAGTTCAAGCGCTTTTACAAAGAGGCGCTGCGCCGCAAGGGCGTCACCGGCGAGATGCTGCTGCAGTTGCTCGAGACCCGCATGGACAACCTCGTCTACCGCCTCGGCTTTTCGCCGTCGCGCCGCGCCGCACGCCAGTTCGTGCTGCACGGCCACATGGCGGTGAACGGCAAGAAGGTCTCCGTGCCCTCCATGATCCTCAAGGTCGGCGACGTGATCGAAGTCCGTGACCGTCCGCGCAGCCGGGACCTCGCCACGCGCAGTCTCGAGGCCGCCACCACGCAGCAGATGCCCACGTGGCTCTCGCTGGACCGGAAGGCCTTCCGCGCGGAAGTTCTGAGCATCCCGACGCGCGAGCAGATCGCGCCGATCGTGGACGAGCAGGCCATTGTCGAATTGTATTCGCGCTAAGCGAATGTGCTGATGGCCGCGGCCCGCAGGGGCGCGCGGCCTGAAAGGACGGAAACATGCCGATTCGTTTGAGTCGTTTTGAAATGCCCCGCCGTGTGCAGAAGGAAGAGAACACAGCGACCGCCACCTACGCGCGCTTCATCGCGGAGCCGTTCGAGGTGGGCTACGCCCGCACCGTCGGAAATTCGCTGCGTCGCGTCCTGCTCTCTTCGATCGAAGGTGTCGCGATTACTTCCGTCAGGATCAATGGCGCCAGCCACGAGTTCAGCTCGCTGCCCGGCGTGAGCGAAGATGTCACCGATATCATCCTCAACCTGAAGCGCGTGCTGCTCAAGAGCTACAGCCGCAACCCCGTCTGGCTTAAGCTGAACCGCAAGGGGCCCTGCGTGGTCACCGCCGCGGATTTCGCGGAGGACAACGCGGTCGAGGTGCTTAATCCGACCCAGCATATCGCCACGCTCGACGCGGACGGCGTGCTGGCGCTGGAGGCGGAGATCCGGACCGGCCGCGGCTTCTGCCCGGCTGAAGGGAACAAGGGCGACGAGCAGGAGATCGGGCGTATCCCGATCGACAGCATCTTCTCGCCGGTGGCGCGCGTGAACTTCCTGGTGGAGAACACCCGCGTGGGCCAGCGCACGGATTACGAGAAGCTGATTCTCGACATCTGGACCGACGGCCGCGTCTCGCCGGATGAGTCGCTGAAGACCGCCGCCGCCGTGCTGCGCCACCACCTGGACGTGTTCGTGGATTACAGCGAGGAAGTCTTGGAGTTCGAGGAGTCGGAGAAGAAGGTCGATGAGGAACGCGACCGCCTGCGCCGTGTCCTGAACATGAGCGTCAATGAGATCGAGCTGAGCGTCCGCGCCGCCAACTGCCTGAACAACGCCAATATCACCACCGTCGGCGAACTGGCGATGAAGACGGAAGCGGACATGCTGAAGTATCGCAACTTCGGCAAGAAGTCGCTCAATGAGATCAAGGACAGGCTGACCGAGCTGGGACTCTATCTCGGATACAAGTTTGATCCGGATCTGCTCGAAGGTAACAAGTAAACAGTTTGAGGTTTTGAAACATGCGTCATAACAGAATCGCTAAAAAGTTCGGGCGCTCGACGTCGCACCGCAAGGCGCTGATGAGCAGTCTGGTGACGAACCTGATTGTCCAGAGCAGCATCAAGACCACGCTGCCCAAGGCCAAACAGGCGCGTCGCGATGCCGAGAAAATGGTCACCTTGGCCCGCAAGGGTACGCTGGCGGCCCGCCGGTTGGCGGCGTCCCGCCTGCAGAGTCCTGCGGCCGTGCAGAGGCTCTTCGACTGCGTGGTCCCGGCCATGGACGGCCGGCCCGGTGGCTACACGCGTATCTGCAAGCTCGGGCAGCGCTCCAGCGACGGCGCGGAGATGTGCCTGCTGCAGTGGGTGGTGCTCCCGGCCAAGGCGGAAGCCGTTGCCGAAGCCACTCCGGTGACCGAAGTCAAGAAGGCTTAGGCCTCGCGGCAACGCGTGAGCCTGTAGACGGACGCCGCAAGGTGTCCGTCTTTTTTGTTTGAAAATGGAAGATGAGGTTCGGCTGTACGCGGAGAGCGAGGCCGAGGTGGCGGCTGAGATCCGTGAGTTGTTCCTCGTGCTCGCATAACGCACGAATGAGTGCCAGCCACACTTCGTCTACACACTTAATCGTCTACACTTAATCGGGTTACACTTACTCGTTACACTTAGTCGATAAAGCTCTGCGAGGCAACGACTAAGCAGTTTGACTAAGCGTATCCGACAAAGTGTGGGACTAAGCGTATCCGACGAAGTGCGGGACTAAGGGTAAGCGACAAAGTGTGATGCACCCGCACCGGAGACAATCTGCCCGCTGAACACACCTAAAGTCACAAAAGCGCGCCGATTCATTTTCCAACGCAGGATTCAACAAAAAATAGTGTGGAAGGGCCTATGGCCAAAGCGTATCATGACATGTATGAATTGAGGTGAAACAATGAATGTCATTGCGCTCGCCTGAGGAACAGACGATGCCGACCCGTAAAGACGCTTTTCCGACGACCGACTGGGGTTTGCTGAAAAACCTGCGCGGAAACAGCCCGGCGCTGCGGGAGGCCGGGCTTAACATTCTTGCGGGCCGTTACTGGCGTCCGGTGTACGGTTTTCTGCGGCGGTCCGGGCATGACGACGCCGAGGCCAAGGACCTGACGCAGGCCTTTTTCGCGGCGTGGCTGGAGAACGATGGCTTCGCCAAGGCCGATCAGGACAAAGGCCGTCTCCGGTCGCTGATGCTGACCAGCCTCAAGCGGTTCGTGTCGAACGAAAGGCGGTCGGATAACGCGCAGCGGCGGAAACCGGCGGCGGGGCTCGTGTCGCTCGATGAACTCATGGAGAGCGCGTCTCACCCCTTCGATCCGAAGGATGAGGGGCTGACGCCCGACCGGGTTTTCGACCGGCAGTGGGCGGTCGGCTTGGTGATGCGCTGCTGAAACGGCTGGAGGCGGAGTGTGAAACCACAGGCAAGAGCGCGCACTATGACATCTTCGTGCGGCGGATCATCGCCCTGCAGAGCCCGGATGGGTTCTGGGTGAACGAGA
>ERZ795056.6028-NODE-6028-length-11937-cov-21.976687_pt1 | contig 11937 bp, 8 predicted proteins | sample MGYA00375140_ERZ795056 | MGnify/ENA primary metagenome ERZ795056 (study PRJEB30185, sample SAMN05720227) | activated sludge metagenome | isolation source: Anaerobic digester | place: USA | collected 2015-03-09 ...
AGATCCTTCAGGTTCTCGGGTAGCTGGTAGGGCTTGCCCTGGGGATCAAGGCCCAGGCCGGGCGGCGGTGGGAAGCCGGTTAGCAGTGGGCCGCCTCGGTCGGTGGGCTTGACGCCGGGGGGGCGGTCGGCGGGCAGCTCGGTCAGGGGCATGTCGCGGGTGGCGGCGTACATGTAGCGCGCCCACATCGGAACGCTGATGGTGAAGCTGGCATCGGTGTAGCCCAGTTGCCGCTCGTAGGTGTCATCGCCGACCCAGGCCGTAGTCAGCCAGCGCGAGGTATAGCCGACAAACCACACATCCGAGGTCCGACTGGAAGTGCCGGTCTTGCCCGCCGCAATGATCTTGGCGTCCCGAATCGGCTTGGAGTGCCCCTGCGACACCACCCGCCGCAGCAGCGTGCCGGTCAGATAGGCGGTGCGCGGCGCAATCACGGGCCGCTTCATGCGACCCGCTTGCGCCACCATGCGGTCCAGGCGCCCTCGGCCATCTAGCAGCGGGTCATCCCAGGCACTGACATCAAACAGCACCTCGCCCTTGCGCGACAGCACGCGCTTGACGGCGATGGTATCGACCGGGCGACCACTGCGCGCAAACAGTGCAAACGACCGCGAGATCTCGTCCACCCGCACGCACGAGGCGCCCAGCGCCAGCGCATCATCGGCATGAATCGGCGTTGTCATCCCCAGCCGCCGCGCCCACGAGGCGACGTCCTTTTTGCCCATGGTCTTAAAGATCTCAAGCGACGGAGGATTTTTGGACCACACCAGGGCCCGCTCGAGGTTGACCTGCACGCCGTAGCTGCCGTCGATGTTCTGGGGCACCCACTGCTCGCCGGTTACGGGGTCAATCTCGGCCTTTACTTTGTCGTTCCAGGCGGTGTCAAAGCTGTAGCCCCGGTCCAGGGCCAGCGAATAGTAGACGGGCTTGTAAGCGCTGCCCGGCTGACGGCAGGCCTGCACGGCGCGGTTAAACTCACTGCGGTCGTAGTCGCTGCCACCGGCCATGGCCAGGATGTAACCGGTCGCCAGATCAAACGAGTACAGCGCGCCTTGAGGCCGGGGCGACTGCTCCAGAAGGACCTCGCGATAGGAAGTAGCGGTGGGCTTTTTGATCTGCTCGGGCAGCCAGACGGCCTCGCCGACCTCTTGGCGCTTCCCGGGGGCTGCGGGGGCACCGGCACGTCGAGACTCTGCCCCTTCTTCGGGACCGGGAATGTAGACACCGGTGCCAGGTACGTAGCGCGGCATGCTGGGACGGGCTTGGGCGCGGGCCTCTTCGGCATCGGGCTTGGCGGCTTCGGGGGTAGGCTTGCCAGACTTGGGCTTGTCTGAAGCGGCCAGCGCTGGCTTGCCACGACCGGACTTGCCACGACCCGCCTTGTTACGACCGCCACGACCCGGAGCTGCACCTTTGTCCGCATGCGCCACAGCAGGGGCCGGACTGGCCGCAGGCTTAGGCGCCGGAGCGGGCCGCGCGGCTGCAGGCTTGGCTGCCCCACCGCCCTTGCCCTCCCCGTCTGCGCCGCCTTCCTTGTAGGGAGTCACGGGCGCATAAACAAACTCGGTGAACTTGGGCAGCTTAGAGCGGAACGCGAGCTTGACCCAGATGACATCGCCGGGCTTTATCGCCTCAAACGCCGAGCCGATCAGGCGGTCATTGGTAGGATCGCGGGGGTTATAGCGCGCGGCCCACAGCATGTTGGACAGCGGCAGGTCCACGGCATGCGGACCGACCTGAACCGAGGCGCCACCGGCTCGCACGCTGGTCACCAGGCCCAGGTACAGGATGTTCTCTTGCAGGGGCGCTTTGTAGCGCTGCTCGGCGCGGGCCAAAAAGACCTTCTGCGCGTCCGGATCGAGGTGGGCCTCGGGACCGCGGAAGCCTTGCCGCTTGTCTAGGTTGCGCACGGCGTGGTCGACGTTGTCACCGGCCAGCACATCGTAAAACGGCACCACCGAGGTCTCGACCCGCAGGCCGCCTTCGTACAGGAGCTGGCTGCCAAAGCGGGCGGTCAGCTCACGCCGGACATGATCGACAAAATAGGGCGAGACATCTCGCGAAGCATCGCGACGCGGCGACAGCTGCAAGGGCTGACCGAGCAGACCGGGCAGCTCAGCGGCAGGCAGGTAGCCCACCTCGGCCAGGTTGCGCAGGACGGTATCGCGACGAAACTGCGCCGCGTGCGGATGATCCAGCGGCGAGAAGCGTGTCGGTGCCTTGGCCAGCCCCGCCAGCAGCGCCAGCTCGGGCGTGGCCAGCTCCCACACATTCTTGTCAAAGTAGCGACGGGACGCGGCCTGGACACCGAAGCTGCCGTGGCCCAGGAAGATGTGGTTTAGGTACAGGGCCAGGATCTCGCGCTTGCTATACCGGGCCTCTAAGCGACGGGCGAGGATGGCTTCGCGGACCTTGCGCGACAGCGTGCGCTCGGGCGACAGGAACGACTTGGCCACCTGCTGCGTAATCGTCGAGCCGCCCTGCACCATCTGACCCCGACGCAGGTTCTCTTTGAAGGCCCGTCCGAGTCCGCGCAGGTCCAAACCGTGGTGCTCGTAGAAGCGTCGGTCCTCGGTGGCAAGGACGGCGTTTATCAGCGTCTGCGGGATGCGGGACAGCGGCAGCACCTCGCGCCGCTCATTGGCCAGCTCGGCCAGTAGCGAGCCGTCGCCTGCGTAGATCTGGGTGATGCCAGGAGCGCGCTCGGCGTACGTCGCCAGGTCAGGGACCACCGGAAGCGTACGGGCAAAGTAGATAAAGACGGCGGCCCCGACGTGCAGCAGCACCAGCACAATGCCCAGCAGCGCGAACAAGTAGTACTTAAGCAGCCAGTAAAAGAAGCCGCCGTCTGCTGGATTTTCGATGTGGATGCGAGCGCGTGTCGTGGCCATGTGGATGCGAGGTGGCGGGTGTGGACTCTTTGGCCGGGGCGGCTCAGGTCATCAGGACTGAGGCTCCAGCGAGGCTGCACTGCCAACCTGTTGCAACGTATCACAAAAGCGGCACGGGTACGGCGTAGGTCTTTCGCGGATATTGTGGCCGATTTTTGCGCCCCAAAAGGACGGCAATCAGCCCCCAGCCGGGTCGCCAAGCTGCAGCTTCCGAAGCGACGTCTACGAGCGGGCGAGCAGCTGACGGTGGTCGTGGGCCTGGCGGGAGAACGTCAGCGCCTGCCGATACATGTCGCCGGCGGACTCGCTGTCTCCTCGTCGCAGTAGCAGGTCGCCCAGCTGGATAAAGCAAGCGGCCACTCCGGACAGGTCACCCTGCCGATGCTTGCGCTTTAGTAGACGGCGGTAGCGCTGCTCCTCCACCTGGTCGGCGGAGAGCGGGTCGGTAGCGCGGGCAAAGCGCGAGGAGGAAGAAGCAGCGGAGTCGTGCGCTACAAGCTGCAGCGACAGCTGAACAGGTAGGTCGGTCGAGGCGAAAGACATGCCGCTTGGGTAACAAAGGGCCTGCCTCGGCGCAATTTTTTCACTGCAACTATTTTGTCAGCGACACGGTGACGTTCTGCTGGGTGACGTTGCAGACGCCTTTGGTCACGACCACTCCGGTCTTTTGTCCCATCAGGTAGCCAGCTCGGGTCACGGTGATCGAGAAGGTGCCCGCGCGCTCAAATGGGCCGACGTAGGTGCAGTTGCTGGTATCGCCGCCCGCCATCAAGGTGTAGCTGGTGGTGCCGTCGTTGGCCGTGACCGTGGCATCGCAGATGCGCGCCGAAGAGACGGCATCCAGCACGGTCACTCCCAAGCTGGCAGCAGCAATGGCGGGACAAGCCACTCCGCCTGGATCATCGCCGCCACAGGCGGATAGCAGCGGCAGCAGCGCAAAGAGTGGGCCTGCCGCTGCAAAAAATGGCTTCCCAAATCGGAGCCGTAGCGACAACAAACGGGAATGGGAACCGGAGACATTCTGCTGATGTGTATGGGTCATGAAACTTACGGTAGCACAGCGCTTGGCCGCCCACGCTAGCGCGCCTAGGACCTAGCGCTCGGCTTGGCCGATAACTTCGGCAGCCCCTGAGCATGTCTCGCTGCAGCCCGGCCTCGCGCGATGCGCAGGTTTGACAGCAACCGACACGCAACTACACTGCCCCTCATGACGCAATCACTTTCGCATCGAGCATCCCTGGGTAAGGTAGCTAAGTCTGGTAAGTCTGTTCGCCAAGCTGGGGCCGGGCTGCTGGCTTATCGACTAAGGACCGCGACCCTGGGTCTGGCACTAGCAGCAGCAAGCGTCCTTCCCGCAAGCAGCGCGCAGGCCGAAGAGCGCAACCGCGACATCGTAAGGATCGAGCAAGACATCGCCACCGCCGGTAACACCGGGCAGATCGAGTCGCTTCGGGGCCGCGTCTGGCGCATCAACTTTTACGGGCAGCTGCGGGCCGATGAAAAAGTGTCGCTGGAGATCTCGCCCGCCATCGCTCGACAGGGGGCTGACGCCGAGCAGCGCTACCAGACGCTGCGGGCGCGGCTGGCCCCAGCGTTTGTGATGCGCGAAGTGGGACAAGGCGTCTTCGAGGTTACGCTGGCCAGTCCCGAGGCGCTGCTGACCGCATCGGGCAACATCATCCCGCTTAAGTTTGAGTTTACGTTTCTGCACCGGCAGTCGGATGTCACCGATGTCTCGGGGTTTGGGCGCTCTAGCTGCACGATTACGACGCAGTTTTTTGCGACGGGTACCTCGCGACCGCTGCGGCTGGGGGAAGATCCGACGCGTGTTCGCTTCGCCATGGAGCCCGAGGGTGTGGCGGTCTTCCAAGGCTTTACCGGACCGCAAAAAGACGGGGTGGTGTTCGCGCGACAGACGAACCTGCCGGTCAAGATCTGGCTGATGTTTGACGACCCTGAGATTGGCCCCCACAAGTATGGCCCGGTCTCGCTGGCTTACTGTGCAGATGCAGTCGCACCGCAGGCCCCACCGACGATTCCGGCGGCACAGCCCGCACCGGCGCCAGTAGTCGTGGAGTCTGCGCCACAGCCGACCCAGATCACCATCTTGCCGCTGCCTGAGCGCCGCGGCTTCTACTGGGGCGCTAGCGGCGGCGTGGGCCTGGGCATCTTGTCCGACTATAACCGCGCCTACGGTGCCCGCGTAGATGGTGGCTTTGCCTTCGGCGCGCAGGGACGCATCGGCTACTTCTTCAACTCGATCGTCGGCCTTTATGTGGAGCCGCGACTGTCTCTGGCCGTAAACCCCGACTACGGCGCGTATACCTTCAACACCAGCGTGCTGGCGCAGTTTAACCTGACCAGGCACTGGATGGTCGGCTTCGGCCCTGCCATTGGCCTTGTGGGCTCTAGCGTGACCAACTTGCCGGGCTTTGCGTTTGGCTTTGGCCCGACGCTGCGCGGAGGCTATGACTTCATGCTGCCAATACGCCAGCAGGACCGGGGGCCGCGCGCGATCTCAGTCCGGGTGGACGCGCAGCCGATGTACTACAGCTACGGGGCTCAGGATCTAACGGGCATCTACTCGGCCAGTGGGCTGGTCACCACGATGATGGTGCTGGTCGGTTACGAACACTACTAGCCGCCGCAGCAGCGCGTCGCCTTAGTCGAGACAAGACGGGCGACGCTGCATCGCCACCGGGGGACCGGGCAGGATCTTGCGCAAGTAGTCGTAGTCGGTGTCGCAAAAGACGGCGGCACCAGCGGGCGAGAGCTCGGAGCGCTCCCCAAACGAGCGCAGGCCCCCTGGGTTCATAATGCGGCCCGAAATGGTGCCGTTGTTGTGATAGCTGCCCATGGCTCGGTTGGGGTTGGCAAGACCCAGGCTGTGTCCAAGCTCGTGGGTCATGGTGGTGCCGATTAGGTTGCCGAGTACAAAGATAGCGCAAGCCACCTGGCGCGGCCTGTCGGCAGCAGCACGACCCGCTGGACACAGCGAGCCGCTGGTCAGCGCTGGCAGCATCGCCGCCTCACGCAGCTGCGCAGGAGTACCGCCGACATCGGTGCGTAGCGGATCAAAAATTTGGTCAAACAACGCCGAGTCAGCCTCGGGAGTCTTGATCTTTTCGACCACTCCGGGATGCGCAGAAAAGCCCAGCAGCTGCTCGGAAAACACGCCGCCGTAGCCTGGTGAGCCGTCGTTCTGTGTGACTGCGTTGACGCCACCGATGCGGTCGTAAAGTCGCTTGTTCTGCAGGTCACGCCCTGGAGTGTTGTCGTAGCCAAGATAGCCAAGGCCATTGGGGTCGGCCCCGCCAATCTCGACCTGCGCAAAATAAGCAAAGTCCTCCGGTGGGGGTGCCTGCGGCTCGACCTCGCGGAACTCGATGTTCACGCCTGCGTAGTCCCGGCGCGCCACGTCTAGCACTCGCGCTCGTACCGCATTGTCGACGACGCGCAGCCCAAACAAGCGCAGGCTCTCTTGGTACGACGGCAGGAACTTGACCAGCACCACCTGTTTGGGCGGCAGCAGCACCAGGCGCATCGGTATGGCTTTGCTTGAGACACTCTGCTTGCCATAGCGGAGCGTGCTCTGCGCGGTGCCGACAAAAGTGCCAAAGGCTTCACGCAGTCCGCCGCGGGACTCAAGCGCTCGACCCAGTGCGTCGGTTTCATCGAGCACGTAGCGCCCCAGCGGTCCGTCGGGATAGCGCGGCACCCACTTGACCACGATCTCTAAGTCGACCGGGATCTGGATGGGCGAGCCCTGCAGCGTATAGACGCCCAGGAGCCGCACCAACGTCGCTTGATCCGCGGCGCCTCCGACGAAGCCAGCACCGCGCATCTCGACATACTGACCCAAGCTCACCGCGTCCGGAGTGATGCGTGAGAGCTCAGGCGGCACCAAGGCCACCGTCAATGGCACCGGCTCAGAGCGCTGCTTCAGCTGCATCCCTGGCTGCTGGTTCACAAGCGTCACGGTGCCTGCAAAGCGACCCGGCACAATGCCTACTATCGTCGGAGAAAACGGGAAAATACCGACTGTTCGGTCCAGACGGTCGGCGGGCTGCACGGGCACCTCAACCTGCGTGACAATGCGACCATTCTTGGTACATGGCTCTTTGGCACCCTCGGGCAAGAAGCAGCCCGTCAGCACTGCTTTGGTGTCGCCCTCGCCACCACCCACCAGCAGGTTGTCACCCCGCACCACGACCCAGTCGTTTGGATGAAGCTTGCCGGTGCTCTTTTGTGCGCCACCAAGCTCCACTGCTGTGAGCCGCGGCGTCAGCGTCTGCGCCACCTGCAGCGCCACTCGCAGTGACTCGCTTTGATGAGCAGCCAGATCGATGGCGCTGTCCACCACGATCCGCGCGCTTCCGTCCAGGGTTCCTTCAGTGACACCGAGTGCCGTAAAGAGCTCATTGCTTGCTGGTACGCGAGCTTCGGTTGCACTGCGATACTCCGCGCGAAGGCGCACCTCAAAAGTCCGCATCTCGCCCCGCGCCGACTTCACTACGCCCCCAAGCAGCAGCGAGAGCCCGCCATCTCCAGGCGTCGGCAGCCCGCGACCACTGAGCACGATCTCAGTCCCCGGCAGCAGCATCTTTGGCCCGACACCAAGCAGCGCCAGATCCTCAAGACCGGGCTCCAGCTCCATCAGTGGCGGCAGCGGCGGCGCACACCCGAGCAGCCATAGCACGCAGCACCATAGCCAACGCCTCATGAGCGCCTCCGCAAGACGATGACGTAGCTCTTGCGCACGATCTGAGTGCCCGCTTCAGCGACCAGTAGCAGCGGATAAATCGTCTCTGCTGCAATCTGCGCATCGGACGGACAAAACAGCAGCTCCCCAGTCAGATCTGAAGTCTGGGCAAAGGCCGCATTTTCGGGCGCATCTTCCAGAGACAGCTCCACCATCGCGGCGGCGCTGGACTCTACGGCGACGCTCACCGCTGCGCACGCAGTCTGCCGCAGATCCAGAGTCGTGCCCTCCCCTACCGGCTCGCGAAAAACGGGCGGGTCACCACCGACTGCAACTACGAACTTGACGTGCTCCTCTACCTGCTGCTGCGCGCTGCTGACAGAGAACGCCACTTCTTGCTCGCCTGCGTCGTCGGCCATCGGCGTCCAGCGCCACACCGCGCGGCCACGCGAGTAGGTCGTGAGCGAAGGACGCCGCAGCCGCTTGCCCAGCTCTGGAGTAGTCAGCGACTCCCACGACCACTGAAGCAGCTCCTCACTTCCTTGCACTAGCAAGGGCACCGTCAGCTCGCGCCCGACCGTGGCTCCCACCGGAGGCAGGATCGTCAGCAGCAGCGGTGGAATCTGCTGGCCACAGCTACAGCAAAACAGCAGCACGACGCCCTGCAAAAAGCGCGTCCAGAGGGCTTGGTCTAGGCGGCTCACGAGGCAACGATACACGCCAGCAGTGTCAGGCACGCAAATCTTGTTTGCATTCGCTGCGCCCCAACAACAAAAAAGGCCCTGCACCGTAAAGTGCAGAGCCTTTTAAGGTTTGCCGTCAGCAGCTGGCTTGCGCCTTCACTGAATGCAGCCAAGGGCCAAAGCCCCTAGCGGTTGACTACTTGGTCTCAGCCTTTGGCTCGGCCTTCTTGGCCTTCTTGCCAGCCTTAGCAGGCTTGGCCTCGCCCTCTGGCTTGGCAGCGTCAGCCTTGGGAGCATCGGCCTTGGGGGCCTCAGCCTTGGCGGCGTCGCCAGCTGGAGCTACCTCTGCCTTGGCCTTCTTGGCCTTCTTGGCAGGCTTGGCAGCGCCTTCAGCGGCAGGAGCCGCCGTGGTGTCCTCAGCGAACACCGGGGAGACCAGGGACAGCGAGAGACCGAACGCTAGCATTGCAGAAAATTTCTTCATGAGAATTGCTCCTTTCAAGTCGTTTGGATTGTTGGCTCAGCTCGGCAGAGCCAGAGCGGCGCAACTACCAGCAAGCTATGCGTAATCTGTGCCAGCCCGCTAGGCCCCCGCCTGACCTCTGCTGGCCTGCCATGTTCGCGTCGACAAGTCGCAATAATCCAAAGTCACAACGTCGCGCGTTCAGTGAGGTGCAGATGTGACACGGCGCCACCGCTGCAGGCAATTCCGCCTCACCAAAGCGCAATAATGTGAGCTTTACTGCCGAATATTCCTGGGTGCAATTTGCCAGCCGCTACCGTGCCAGAGCCAATGCGCCGGGCGAGCAGAAACGCAGGGAACCAAAACAGGAAGAAGTGAAAGCGGTAACAGAGAAGGAAGAAGGGGCGGGGTTCTAGAGTGCCACGCTTTTAGAAGCGGAACTCGGGGCCAGCGCCGAGGTAAAAGCCGGCCAAGCGAAAGCCACCGTCGAGGTGCATTGACACGTTGCGATGCAGGCGGAAGCGCATGCCCAGCAGCACGTTTAGCACCGGCACCACTCGGACGTTAAACGGATACGTATCGGTCTTGCGGTAGCAAGGGCTCGAAGGCGTATCGCGTCCGCCGTCCACAAAGTCTGGCGAGCAGCGCACCGACTCCAGCTTGGTTACGGTGCCGGCGTTGACCTCGGAGATCGGGCCGACGTTTTTCGGAAAGCACTTGGTGGGATCGCCCGCATTGTCAGCGGTGCAGCCTGAGTTGTTGGTGATCTGATAAATGTCGCCAAAGACGTAGCCAATGCCGAGGCCCGCGCCAAAGCGCATCTCCATCCACGGCGTCAGGTTCCAGTGGCCAATCAGCGATACGTCCGCCGACAGCGAGCTGAGCTTGTCAAAGCGCGTAAAGTGATTCTCTGTCACGGGGTTGTTGTTCTTGCCCAGAAAGTTTCCCGAGCGCGCTTCTAGCCAGCTGTAGTCAAGCGACACCACGACATCAAAGCCCGGCCTGCGCGCCAGGTATTCAAGGCCCACGGACCAACCGTCATTGAGCTCGGTGTGCGCCGCCAAGTACGGGCCAATTGTCCAGCCCGGCACCGTCATCCAGCGCGCACGAACGGCCAGCGCATGCCCAAACTCTGGGTCGGGAGTATTGGCGGTCTTGGGTAGCGAGAGCATCGGCTGCGCAGACGGTGCAGCGGCCATGGCAGAGGCCTGCGCCCACGCAGCGGTCGGCAGCAGAAAAGCACACGCCAGCAGAGCCGCAGCCAAAAGCACAGGCAGCCCAGCTCCAGTCACGCCCGCGCCGCAGCCAAGCAGCCTACGTCGACCCCGTGCAGGTGCGACAAGTCGCAGAGCAGCAGAGCCGCGAGCCTCACTCGGAAACAGAACTTGCATGGAACTCCTCCTTAAAAATCGTCGAAAAGCAGACTCAAATGGATCGCGTATTCAAGCGTCGTCGAGATGATGGCACGAGCCGCATCACGCAGTGCTGTCGACCTCGTAACCTGCGGCGGAACGTAGCACTTCTGCTTCCGACTGCTACCACCAAGTGAGCCCGCGCAGTCAAAGTACGCAGGTGACGGGCCAATCGTCCGCGCACTGCACTTTTTGGCAGCCAGTGGGAACCTAACGCCGACGCGCGCCAGATTGCAGTTTGCCCAGCAACGCCCTATCGTCTGAGACAATCCATCATGCAAGCGCGCTGGCTACTGTTACCGATCGTCTTAGGGGCTGGCAGCCTCATTACCTACAACAAGCTATTCAAGCCGTTACAGGTTCAAACCGGCCCCGTGCTGCGCGGAACTGCAGTCGAAGCAGTCTATGCCTCTGGCACCATCGAGGCGCAGGATCGGGTGGAGGTCAAGGCGCGCATCGCCGGTCCCATCATCGAGCTGACCGTGCGCGAAGGCGACTTGGTAAAAGAAGATCAGCTGTTAGCTCGTATCGATGCACCGACGCTGGGATTAGATGTCTCACGCGGTCGGGTCGAGCTAGCGGCGGCGCAGGAGCGCGCATCGGCAGCGCCTCAGATTGCAGCACTGGCAGGTCAAGAAGCCTCGCTGCGCGCGCAGCTGGCACAGGCCAAAGCCGACCAAGCCCGCGCTGAAAAGCTACTGGCATCCGGGGCCGGTGTACCGCTAGAGGTAGAGCGCGCACGAACCCAAGTTGCGTCGCTGGAAGCTCAAATCACCAGCAGTCGCGCGCAACAACAAGATGCCAAGATTGCGCTGCGCACCGACGCTCTGCGCCAAAAAGCTGGCGTGCTTTCGCTGCGCGCGCGGGCCCGCGATGCCGACGTGCGCTCGCCAATGGAGGGCGTCATCCTCAAGCGCCGCATCGAAAAGGGCGAGGTCGTGGGCATCAATCAAAACCTGCTGCGCATCGGCGACCTGCGTCACCTGTGGATCGAGTCGCACGTCGATGAAGGCGACATTGGCCGCGTGCGCGAAAAGATGCCAGCGGCGGTACGGCTTTACGCTTTTGAGGGCAAAGTCTTCCCCGGTCATGTGGCTCGCGTGCTGCCCGATGCGGATCGCGATCGCAAGTCGTTTGAAGTCGACATCGAGCTAGATGACAAAGTCGTGGGTCTGCTGCCTGGCATGACGGCAGAGATCAACATCCTTATCCGCCAGCATGAGGGCGTGCTGATGGCCCCGACCGATGCGCTGCACGGCGACCACGTCTGGACCGTGGGCACAGATGGTCGCTTGCACAACCGCCCCGTCAAGACCGGCATCCGCGATCTGGTGCAGGTCGAAATTCTCGACGGTGTACAGGAAGGCGACGTGCTGGTCCTAGAGGACGAAGATCTGCTGAAAGAGGGCAAGCGCGCCAAGGCTGTGGCCAGTAAGCTGGCAAATAAACCCGCAAGTGGAGGAAGCCCAGCCTCCAGCAAGCCGGCTGGGTAGGCCGCTTATGCGTAGCCAAACACCAGCCGAAAAGGTCTGCCCACAGCCGCGCGCAAAAAGCGCAAGTGCCACATGCGGCTGATCTTTTTTATCGCGCTAAGGCAGCTTTGGGATCGTAAGCTTTTAAATAGTATCGCCGTCGGTGGCGTCGCGCTGGGAGTGCTGGTGCTGATCGCCATGAACGGCGTCATGCAGGGCTTTCAGATGAAGTTTAAGGGCGAGATTCTGAAGGTCTCGCCGCACATCACGCTGTTTGACAAAGAGCTGGTCCAAGGCGAGAGCATCTTGCACCG
>ERZ795056.6033-NODE-6033-length-11925-cov-6.060741_pt1 | contig 11925 bp, 13 predicted proteins | sample MGYA00375140_ERZ795056 | MGnify/ENA primary metagenome ERZ795056 (study PRJEB30185, sample SAMN05720227) | activated sludge metagenome | isolation source: Anaerobic digester | place: USA | collected 2015-03-09 ...
GACGGGGATTTTTTTGCTTCAATTGTTTCACGTCAGGTTTACGTTGATTCCGGGGCTGCATGCCTTTTGGATATTTTTATTAAATTGCTGTTTATAAATTAGCTAGACTGTTATGAGTACAGGTCATAATTATATTGAAAAAAACAAAGCCGCCTGGAATAGCCGGACAGATCATCACGTGGGATCGGCTTTTTATGATGTTGATTCCTTTTTGAAAGGAAAGAGCTCATTGAATGACATTGAACTTGCATTGCTTGGCAACATGGAAGGGAAGTCGGTACTACACCTGCAATGTCATTTCGGCCAGGATTCTATTTCCATGGCGAGGATGGGAGCAAGGGTTACAGGAGTAGACCTGTCGGATCATGCCATTGATAAGGCCCGTGAATTGACAGAGGAATTGAATGCTGATGCAAAGTTTACCTGTTGCGACATCTATGACCTGCCCAATCACCTGGATGAAACCTTCGATATTGTTTTTAGCAGCTATGGAACCATTGGTTGGTTGCCCGACCTCAAACCATGGGCGTCTATTATTTCCCGTTACCTGAAGCCGGGCGGAAGATTTGTGTTTGCAGAATTCCATCCCATCATCTGGATGTATGATAATGATTTTGATAAAGTGGCCTATACATATTCTAAAGGGGATGCCATTGTGGAAGTGGAAAACGGAACTTATGCCGATAAAGATGCGCCGATAGTAACCGAAATGATCACCTGGAATCATGGACTGGCCGAAGTGATCGGAAGCCTGCTGGATGCCGGCCTGGAGATACGGTCATTTAACGAATACAATTACTCTCCTTATAATTGTTTTAGTCATACGATAGAATTTGAGCCCGGAAAATTCAGGATCGAAAAATTCGGGGATAAGATTCCCATGGTTTATTCACTGCTTGCGGTAAAGCCTTAAGACGCTTTGTTGGCCAGTGCTACAATATCTTTCACTTCAAGTACCGGTTTGGGATAGCCGAAGATAACAGCATTGATCATGGCCCTGCCCAGTTCGCTGAGTGTGCTTACATATTTCGGGAAAAACATCCGAAGTGCGGGATACATCCAGCTGATGTACTTGTAATATTTCAACGTGTTTTTCATTCCCTTTGTTGGATTCATATATCCTGGCCGAAAAAGATACACTTGTTTGAATGGAAGTTTCAACAGGTCGTTCTCGGTTTTCCCTTTTACCCTGGCCCACATCATCCGGCCTTTTTCTGTACTATCGGTACCTGCACCGGAAATATAACAAAAGGTCATGCCCGGATTTTGTTGTACCATGGTTTTGGCTACATGTAGGGTAAGCGTATACGTTAGCCTGGTATAATCTTCTTCGGTCATGCCTACGGCTGATACCCCCAAACAAAATAAACATGCATCATAGCCAGCCAGTTTGCCTGCAATGGGACTGATATTGTTGAAGTCTGTATGAATGATCTCTTTTATCTTGGGATTGCTAATGCCGCTGGGATTGCGGTTTATGATGAGCACTTGTTCAATGGACGGATGTTGCAGGCATTCATGCAGAACACCTTCTCCAACCATGCCGGTAACGCCCGTTAAGATGATCTTATATTTCATGATGATCTATTTAATAACATTTTTATAGACATAGTACCGGAATACATTTATCTAAGAAATTACAGCGGCCTGTTTAGCCACTTTAAGGTCAGGTGCCAGGTAACCGGCAACACGAAAATGCCAGTATCTACTTATGTTGAAAAGTATTATAAAAACTGAGCTGGTTGCGTAATGACATAATTTCAGCATCTTTTTCTTCCAGGCGGTTTACCAGGTGCAATACAGTTTGAATTCCATTTATGTCCAGTTGAAGATCACGGTAAATCCTTACAATGCGTTCCAGTTCCTGTAATTGCTTAATAGGAATAAATCGGTTTCTTTTTTCAACAACCAATTGAATGATCTCATGCTGGTGAAGTTCAAGGATGAAATCTGCAGGGATATCGTGTTGCAGGCAGAAGGTTTTTACAGCAATTAACTTCGTAACCGGCATGGCTTTATAATTTTGAAAGTTGAGTAAATAATTCTTTCTGCTTTTCGGTAAGGTTTTGAGGAAGCTTAACGCTATAGGTAACATAGAGGTCACCAAAATTACCTTCCGATTTATAAACAGGAAAACCTTTTCCTTTTACCCTGATCTTGGTATTGTTTTGTGTTTCGGGTTTCACTTTCAGCTTTAGCTTTCCATGCATCGTATCAATCGTTACATCCCCACCAAGGAGGGCGGTATACAGGTCAATTTCCTGGTTCAGGTGTAAATCGTTTTTCATTCTGTTAAATGGGCTGTTGTTGTTAATCTGGAACGTGATGTATAGATCGCCGTTGGGGCCACCCTGTGCGCCGGGTGCACCATGGCCGGCCAGTTTGATCACCTGTCCATTCTCAATACCTGCAGGGATCTTGATTCGAATATTTTTCCCGTTTAGCGTAATGGTTTGCGGATGAGTTGTAAAGGCATCTGTGAGGTTTAAATTAAGCGTTGCATTTACGTCATGCCCACGGAATTTAGTTTTGCGTTGCCCGCCACCCCCAAACAGGGATGAGAAAAAATCAGAGAAACGATCATCGCCATAATCACCTGAAAACTCTTCTCCATTATAGGTGTACTGTTGCTGCTGATTCTGACGGGCCTTTTCATAAGCTTCGCCATGCTGCCAGTCTTTTCCGTAACGATCAAATTTTTTTCTTTTCTCCGGGTCACTCAACACTTCGTTGGCTTCGTTTATCTGTTGAAATTTCTTATGCGCTTCTTTATCGTTGGGGTTGATGTCTGGATGAAACTTGCGGGCAAGCTTACGGTAAGCTTTTTTAATGTCATCTGCCGATGCATTTTTTTCAACGCCCAATACCTGGTAATAATCAATAAAATCCATAGTGTTTGTTCTAATGGGTAATCTTCAGCAAAAGTAAAACAGTTGTCCTTCTAATCCTGCATTTTTATGAATCCTTTTGCAATCAGGAATTGTGCCATACAGTAAGTGAGCATAATAGCCACGCCTGCATATTGAAGCGGTTTATAAAACCGGTCTATTGCAAGGAGCGTATCCGACATGATGAAGCAAATGGCGCCGCAAACTATATATTTTCCGGCTTCTTTTGGAAGTGATCGATAGGCATGTAAACTGCTTAAAACCATGATCCCGATCACAACTGCATAGATGATCACTGGTAACTTTAATTCGCCGAGCGATGGCATAAGCAGGTATAGCAAAGCGGAGCAGTAAGCTGCAACAAAAATCAAGAGTAAAGGCTGCTGTTTCAACATACTTTTTGATCGTTGTTTCACCTGTAGAAGAAGGATGATGTAAAATATATGGGTAAGTAAGAAGCAGGAGAGGCCGGCAATGAAATACATCGGTTCTGCGTTGTCGAATAACAGGAAAACATCTCCTGCAAACGAAAAAAGAAAGCCTGCAACCAGCCAGTGCCTTAGCCGTCCGGGCCTCGTATTTAATAAAACTGCCAACAGGAGAACGGGGAGCAGCATGGGTTTGAATACAATGTGCATTCCGGGTTGCTGCAATTGAAGGAATAAAAGGTCTAGAAATGCAATGATCCAAAAAAAAGTAAAAATATTTTTCCTGATAAATTGCATCTTGCCCGCTTACCTGTTTTCAATATATGGTTTTCCTCCAAACAGAACTTTAATGGAATCACGCGTGCGCAAAGAATCTGATGCAGGCTTTTTGAATGGCATGGATATAACGTAGGTTGAAGAGTCTTTTTGATTCATCAGTAACGAATGACCATAACTGCTGAGTCTTTTTAATGCCTTTTCTGCAGCCTCTTTTGTATTGTATTCTTTGATGATAACCTTGAACGTATATCCGTCGGGGTTAGTAACAGGCTGGCGTGTTGTATCTGGAGCCTGAACTACTACCGGCCTGGTTGTGTCTGCTGGAACGACCGTTGTATCGGCCATTTCGATCACAACCGGGCTGTCAGCTTTTTTATTCTTGCCAACTTTCAGCCAATAGTAAAAAATACCTGCACCCGCAATGAGAATCGCAATAACAACAATGGCCATTAAAGTGTTTTTATTTCCGGGAGTGCGGGCCGGTGTGGTAAACACGATGGCTTCTTTTTCTTTTTCCCGTAGCAAGGTTGGTTGCGGTTCCAGCCTGGTGTTCATCGAACTTCCCTGGATAAATTCATAGCCACCCAATTGATTTTTTTGCAGGATACCAAGCCCCTCAATGGGCAGGGGTTTTCCGATATTCATAAACTGCCTTCCAAGAATGGTGAATGATTCGAGATCAGAAGTAGCCAGCGGTTTTATTTTGCGGGTTTGCTGTACAATGTAATTGATCAGGTCTTCATCCTGTGCTGCCTTGGTATTGTATTCGAAACGAATTGCATTTTCGGGCAATACCGTTTCCTTATCAGAATCTTCAGGGATGATGATATCTGGCGACAGGTAAAATATACCTATATCCTGGAGAGTGACTTTTTTATTTTTGTAGAGAAACTGTACAATTAACTGTTCGATCTTCATGCAGAGAGTTGAAATTAGCGTTGTGCAATATATCCATAATATTACAAACTCTTACATTGATTTCATGTAATTTTGCATATGCTTTCTGAAAAGGAAATAAGGTTTCTTGAACATTGGGTAAAGGTAAGGGATGAGCATAGCCGGTTCCTGAGCAAATTAAGCAGGGGCTTACCAATGGCCATGTTGTTTGGGGTACCGATCCTGGTGTCTATTGCACTGGTTTATTTTCTGTCACCGCAGTGGTACACTAAAATATCGCAATCTGCATCCAGTGTATCGGTTACTATATTAATTGCAGTAGCCATCAGCATCCTGTTTTTTTCTTATGCCCGAATGCATTTCAAATGGGAAATGAATGAACAGCTTTACCAGGAATTAACAAGCCGACAACAGAAGGAGGATGCAGCATTAAAGGAAAAAAATCAGTCTACATAAAAAATACATATATGAAAAAATGGTTTTTAGTATTATTGGGAGTGCCGGTTGTAATGGCATCTTGTGTTAAAGACAGTATACAGGGATGTACGCTTACAGAATCTACTCAAACTGCTACTACAGCGGAGATCGATTCGCTGAACCGGTATATGCTCGCCAATTCTCTCGTAGCAACTCAGCACCCAAGCGGAGTATTTTATATAGTTGGACGTACAGGTACTGGCACAGTCACACCTGCTGCATGTTCTAACCTTACCGCTTATTACAATGCATATTTGATGGGAAGTAATACCTCTTTCGATTCTGCAACAGTTAACACCGGAGCTGCCCAGTTTGTGTTGGGCCAGTTGATACATGGATGGCGCCGTACTTTGCCTGTAATCAGGGGAGGAGGATTCATCACGATGTTTGTTCCGCCTTCAATGGCTTATGGCGCTGCCATTACCAGGGATGGAAATGGGAATGTGATCATTCCGGCAAATGCGTATTTAAAATTTGATATCGACCTGTTATCTGTTCAATAACCGTTTTCTTTAATTAATTTAGGCTTTGATCTGTATCAAAGCCTTTTTTATTTTAAAAATTTACAACGTGAGCCACGAAGCCATTTCAATATTTGATATGTTTAAAATTGGTATTGGCCCAAGCAGTAGCCATACATTGGGCCCATGGCGGGCTGCACAACGTTTTACCAGGTCGCTCGAAGAAAAAAACCTGCTCAATTCCGTTAACAGGTTAGAAGTGTTGTTGTATGGTTCTTTGGCTAAAACGGGGGTAGGTCATGGTACCGATATTGCCATCCAATTAGGTTTAAGTGGAGAAGATCCCGTGATATTTGAAGTGAATAGTATTACCCCGCGTATCAACGATATTAAAGCCATGCAAAAATTGTTGCTGGCTGGCAGGCATGAAATTGATTTTAACCCGGTTGAAGATATTGAATTCTTATTTGGTGAATCCTTGCCATTTCATCCAAACGCACTTACTTTTTTGGTGGAAACGACCCAGGGTGACAGCTTTGCAGAAACTTATTATTCAATTGGGGGGGGATTTGTTGTGAAAGAAGGTGAACAGGTGAGCCAGGATCAGCAAATAGAGCTGCCGTTTCCTATAAATACCGCTGGCGATTTATTGCATTGGTGCCGAAGCACCGGCATGAGCATCAGTGAAGTGGTACTCGAAAATGAATCAGCTTGGCGAAAAGAAAAAGAAACCCGCGAAGCTATTCTGAATATCTGGCGGGTAATGAAAGAATGCATTTATCGCGGATGCCATACAGAAGGGAGTTTGCCTGGCGGCTTACAGGTAAAACGTCGTGCCTTCGCTTTAAATAAAAAACTGTTGAAACATAAATTCTATAGTGATTTTGACAGTTGGATGGAGCAGGTTAAAGCAGGTGGAAGCCAGTTTAATTATATACTTGATTGGGTAAGTTGTTTTGCCCTTGCTGTAAATGAAGAAAATGCCTCGTTTGGCAGGGTAGTAACTGCACCTACCAATGGGGCAGCAGGAGTGATACCAGCCGTTTTACTATACTTTATTCTTTTTTGTGACGGCAATACAGACGATAAGATCATTCATTTTTTATTGACTGCTTCTGAAATAGGCAGCATCTTTAAAAAAGGATCTACCATTTCGGCAGCAATGGGCGGATGCCAGGCCGAGATCGGCGTCAGCAGTGCCATGGCAGCAGCAGCACTTACCGAAAGCCTCGGAGGCACTCAACGCCAGGCCATGATGGCAGCTGAAATAGCGATGGAACACCACCTTGGAATGACCTGTGATCCCATCGGCGGCCTCGTACAGATACCCTGCATCGAACGCAATACCATGGGAGCCATCAAGGCAATCACCGCCTGCCAGCTTGCCTTACAGAGCTCTCCCGATTTTGCCAAAGTGAGCCTCGACGGTGTCATAAAAACCATGTGGGATACTGCCCTTGACATGAACAGCAAGTATAAAGAAACCTCTGATGGAGGACTGGCCGTAAATGTTCCGCTGAGTTTAAGTGAATGTTAATCCTGGGGCATTAAAGAAGTGATTTCCGCAATTTTATGAACAGCAAAAGGAAGTCATGATCAGATACCATACTTTCTTTTCACATCACGATCAGCTTCCCTTTCCTTGATCGTGTTACGTTTGTCATATACTTTTTTACCCTTGCCAAGGCCGATCTCCATTTTTGCCAGGCCTTTTTCGCTGAGGAATATCCTAAGGGGAATGATGCTATATCCTTTTTCTTTTATTTTCGATTCAAGTTTTCTTAATTCCCTTTTATTAAGTAATAGCTTTCTCTCCTGCAACGGCTCGTGGTTGGTATAAGTTCCGAATGCATATTCTGAAATGTGCAGGCTTTTCACGTACAGCTCACCGTTATGAAAGATGCAGTAGCTATCGTTAAAACTGGCTTTGCCGGCCCGCAAAGATTTTATCTCAGTGCCCGATAACACCATGCCCGCAATATAACTTGCTTCAAAAAAATATTCATAATATGCCTTGCGGTTGCTGATTTCCAATCTGTTGATTTTTTGTAAAGATATTACCGGAATGGCAGATTCTGAAAATGATCTGTGTGGCCAGGATAAGGATACACAAATCTAAACCACTCTAAAAAAAGAAAACCAGGGTAGAAACCCCGGTTCGTTTTTAATCCGTACCCTATGAAAACTGTGCTAAAGGTAATGGGAAGGTTTGATTCAACCAATAGTCATTTCAATAAATTAAAAAAAAAACGGTTCTGTTTAACAGAACCGTTTATAAGTTTATTTAAAGCACAACTAAATACACTGATCAATGACTGAATAACAACAGCACTGTATTGATCTTTTCCTTTAGTTCTTTCCGATGAACTATGAAATCAAGGAATCCATGTTCAAGCAAAAATTCGGAACGTTGAAAGCCAGGGGGAAGATCTTTTTTTATGGTTTCCTTGATAACCCTGGGGCCCGCAAATCCAATGAGGGCACCGGGTTCGCCACAAATGATATCGCCCAACATGGCAAAGGACGCAGTGGTACCACCAAAGGTTGGATCGGTACACAATGAAATGTACGGGATCTTTGCTTCGCTGAGCTGGAGTAATTTTCCCGAAGTTTTGGCGAGCTGCATCAAAGAAAAAGCGCTTTCCATCATCCTGGCGCCACCGCTCTTATTGATGATCATGAACGGAATCTTATGTTTGATGCAATAATCACAGGCCCTGGAGATCTTTTCGCCCATCACACTGCCAAGACTTCCGCCAATAAATTCAAAATCCATACAGGCAACAACCAGGTCCTGTTCATTTATCTTCCCATGTGCCACGGTAATGGAATCGTGGATATCTGTCTTGGCATAAGTTTCTTCCAGCCTGTCTTTATAAGGCTTCAGGTCTACAAACCCAAGATGATCTTTTGATTTAATATTGGCAAACAACTCTGTGTATACATTGTTGTCGAATAATATTTCAAAATATTCATCACTTCCTATCCGGTGATGATATTCGCACTTTGGACAAACGTATTTACTTTCACCCAGTTCAGAAATGGTGCAGGTGTATTTGCAATTCGGGCATTTCGACCATAGTCCTTCCGGGGCATCCTTTTTGTCTTTGGTTGACGTAAGAATTCCCTTTTTAATCCTTTTAAACCAGCTTTTTTTTATCTCTTCTGATACTCCTTCCTCTCCAGCCAGGTTGGCGTCGAAATCTTCATCTTGTCTCATGCTATTCGTTTAAAGGTTTAAATGTTTAGGGTGATAATCTTGTAATGTTTTTAAAACCTTAAACAATATTAAACGATAATAAATTACGCGATCGTGATACTGTTGTCCAAATATACATCCTGGATAGAATTCAGCAGTTCAATGCCATCTTTCATTGGCTTTTGAAATGCTTTACGTCCACTGATAAGACCCATGCCGCCCGCTCTTTTGTTGATAACTGCTGTAGTAACTGCTTCAGCCATATCGGTTGCACCTTTGCTTTCTCCGCCACTGTTGATCAAACCTACACGACCCATATAGCAATTCGCTACCTGGTACCTGGTGAGGTCGATCGGGTGATCGGTGGTTAACTGGCTATATACAAGGGGAGATGTTTTGCCATGTTTCGTAGCATTGTATCCACCATTGTTGGTAGGTAATTTCTGTTTGATGATATCGGCCTGGATGGTAACCCCAAGGTGATTGGCCTGGCCGGTGAAATCAGCTGCGGTACTGTAATCTACTCCTTCGATCTTAAATCCGTTGTTGCGAACATAACACCAAAGCACGGTGGCCATTCCCAGTTCATGGGCCAACTCAAACGCATTGGCTACTTCCTGTAACTGGCGGGCACTTTCGGGGCTTCCCCAATAAACAGTTGCACCAACCGAAGTAGCACCCATGTTCCAGGCGGCTTTCACCTGTCCAAACATCACCTGGTCGAATTTATTTGGATAGCTTAAAAATTCATTGTGGTTGAGTTTCACCATCATTGGGATGCGGTGAGCATATTTACGGCTGATGATACCAAGTACACCAAAGGTGGAACAAACAGCATTGCAACCAGCTTCTATGGCGAGTTTTACAATATTTTCAGGATCAAAGTAAATGGGATTGGGCGCAAAAGATGCACCGGCGCTGTGTTCAATACCCTGGTCTACCGGGAGGATGGAAACATATCCTGAACCGCCCAGCCTTCCGTTACCGAGCATGGCCTGCAGGTTGCGAAGTGTTTGGTTGTTCCTGTTACTGTTGATCCAGCTGTCTTCTACATGAGAAGGCGAGGGCAGGTGTATCTGATCTTTCGTGATCGTTTTACACGTATGATTCAATAAACTGTCGGCATCTTTGCCTAATAATTCAATAATTTTACTCGCAGCCATAGATTTATTTTTTTTACAAAAATAAGAAATGAATGATAATAAAATCAGGAACTTATGCAAGCCCTGCTTCAACCTGTAATTTTTGAAAATAAGCCGGTGCTTCCAACAACCTGCTTCCATACCAACTGAACATTTCTCCATTTACCAATAATACTTTAACCCCAGGCAAAGAATCCTGAAATGCCGCCACATGTTTCTCGCCGAATGGATATGGTTCTGAAGATAACAATATCAGGTTACAATTCTTTGATAGCAGGTCTTCCAGGGTTATCTCGGGGTATCTTTCTGTGTCGAAAAAAATGTTGTGAAATCCGGCCTTTTCCATCAGGTTATGAATGAAGGTATCGCCGCCAACGGTCATCAGGGGATCTTTCCAGATCAGGTAGGCCGTATTTGGAGATGATTGAAGAGGTTTTAGTTCGTTGAATGTAAGATCGATCGACTGAACCAAAGAAGAAGCCTGTGATGATCTTCCGGTCAATTTTCCAATGTCGGCGATCATTTGACGGGCATCTTCCATGGTTTTTACATCGGTGACCCAAACCGGGCAATGTGCTGCCAGGGCTTCGACCTGTTCCTGTATATTTTCTTCTTTATTGGCAATGATAAGGTCGGGTTCAAGTGCCAGGATCTTTTCAATGTGCAGGGCTTTTGTGCCGCCGATTTTTTGTTTGCTGGAAAACCAATCTGACGGGTGCACGCAAAACCGGGTGATGGCGATGGTTTCGGTATCCAGTTTGAAATTATGCAGCAATTCTGTTTGGGATGGAACCAGGGAAATGATTCGTTTCGGAACATAGCCCAGCTCATCGGAAGAGGAGAGTATCATACCTTAAAAATAAGGTAATACCATAAAAAAAGACTTCCACCATCTCAGGCATAATGCCCTGCATGGTGGAAGCGAATGTTTTTACCAACTTCTTGGGGGTTGGTTTCTCAGGATTGGCTTTTATTTTGTTTGGATAGTTACCATTATGGTGAAAATAAAATGATCCTGGTTTCAGTGTCTTGGTCTTTCGCCATCATCGCTTACAAAGCATAGGCGTTTGGGATATTGGATTTGGTTTTGGTTTTTCGCCATCATCGCTTTTTACGGCATAGGCTGGATTTGGTTTTCTTGGTCTTCTTTAGGATTCTGGATTCGGTTTTGGTTTTTTGCCATCATCGCTTTTAAGGGCATAGGCAGGATTTTGGTTTCTTGGTCTTCTTTAGGATTTGGATACTGTTTTGGTTTTTCGCCATCATCGCTTTTTAAGGCATAGGCAGGATTTGGTTTTTTAGCTCTTCGTTAGGATTTGGATAATTGGTTTTAGATTTTGGATTTTAAATGTTTTGGTTTTATCTGGATTTTTGGATGATGACCGATCGTTTTGTTATCAATCATTTTCTGATACAAAGATGCGGCGAATATGACTGCCATACAAGAGCGGTATTGCGCTTTTATTGGTATGACGTAATTACCGGTCAACTCGTAGATCAACTGTGAAATGGGTAGGAGGCTTACGATTTTTGGATTCGTAAATCTACGTATTGAATAGATTGAGAATGATGTAAAGATTCAAGGCGATTATTGTTGAAATGCTTTGCTGTATTGGGTTTAAGTAGAATCGTAGATTAACGGTTGTTGGATGGTGGTTTGTTTAGTAGGAAGAATCATATAGGTTAATTAGTAATTAAGAATTAGTAATTAAGAATTTTTCTAGCCAGAAAAAACTTGAATTTTTTTCGGCTGATATTTAAGAATGAGGGATTAAAAATTCATTTTACCACAAGGAACACAAAGGAGGCACGAAGTACACGAAGTGGAATAATTGGTAATTAAGAATTAGTAATTAATAATTCTTTAAACCACAAGGGGTATAATGGATGGACAAACTATACGAGGATTTATTTTAAATTTTCCTTTATTGATAACAAGAAGAAAACCACAGAGTGAAAAGAGTACTGCACAGAGTTTCACAGAGCTTGATTACTTATCAAACAAAGTATACTCCAGTACCTGGAGGAATTATTAATTATTAATTATTACATATTAATTACCCTTAGACTTTTTCCAAATAAAAACTCCCGCAATTACACGGGAGTTTAATTTTTTTCAACCAACTTTTTACACTTGCTGGTTTTTCAGGATTG
>ERZ795056.6041-NODE-6041-length-11903-cov-15.883356_pt1 | contig 11903 bp, 11 predicted proteins | sample MGYA00375140_ERZ795056 | MGnify/ENA primary metagenome ERZ795056 (study PRJEB30185, sample SAMN05720227) | activated sludge metagenome | isolation source: Anaerobic digester | place: USA | collected 2015-03-09 ...
GCTTAAACGCTACTTTCCACAATTACAACCGGGTGATAAAAGCACTTCTGTATTAGGAAGTTGTTCGAGCACGTCTTCTTTTTCCGATTCGGTGAGGAGAATGGCGCGCATGTCGAGATATTTTAGTTTCTCTAACTTTTGAATGCTCTCCGGGATGAGCGTTATTTCATTCCCCCATATTTGAAGAAACTCAAGAGAACTCAAATTGCCAATTTCGTAGGGCAATGCTTGAATTCGGTTCTTTCCTAAATCGAGGTATTTGAGATTGGGCAGATTGCCGATTTCTTTACCAACTACATCAATTTGATTTCGTTCCAACCGAAGAATTTCGAGTTTTTCGAGTTTCCCTATATCACTTGGAATACGTTTAATGTTGTTAGAAATGAGATCCAGTTCGCGCAGGTTTTTAAATTTCAGAATTTCGGGAGGGATTTCTTTGTAGTTCTTACGGCGCAGCTTCAACCTAAAAACAGAATCGGGTTGGAGACTCGCTTCTTTCAAACTGGTAAATACTTTTCCTTCGGTGGTATAGTCGGGTTGAGCATTTACACCAAGAGTAAATGTGAACAGAAATAAGATAAGAATACCCAGTTTACTCATACCGAAAGATACTTCAGGGCTTGCACCCGATCTAATTTTAGTTGATCACGTAGCTCGTCCACACTAGCGAAACGTTTTTCATCCCGAATTCGTGCAATGAGTTTCACTTTCATGTTTTGTTCGTACAAATCTCCTTCAAAATCGAGCAAATGAACTTCAATACTACGAACCTTTTCATCCGAAACAGTTGGCCGGAAGCCAATATTCATCATTCCATTAAAAATACCACTTCCCGAATTAACCATCACAGCATAAACGCCATTGGCCGGAATAAGTTTCCCTAATCCTTCGAGTTCAAGATTTGCCGTTGGAAATCCAATTGTTCGACCGAGTTGTTTACCTCGAACAACCTTTCCATTGAAAGGATACGCATAACCTAAATAACGATTGGCAGTATGAATATCGCCCCGCGAAAGTGCTTCTCTAATTTTGGTAGAGCTAACGGCTACTTGATCGATGTCTTGAGCTGGAATTTCCTCTACTTCAAAACCATATTGAGGTCCAAATTGGCGCAAATGTTCAAATGAACCTTCTCGGTTTTTCCCAAAGTGGTGATCATAACCAATAACCAGCTTCCGAGTATTAACAGCTTCTACAATTACCTGGCGGATGAAATCCTGCGAGCTTAATTCAGCAAACTCTTTATTAAAAGGAATTACCAGCAAATGATCTATCCCCGAAACCTCTAAACGAGCTATCTTTTCGGGAAGTGTGGTTAAAAGCTGGAGTGAATGATCATCGGGACGAAGAACCTGACGCGGATGCGGATGAAAGGTGATAACAACCGACTGTCCGTTGTATTTGCGGGCTAATTCCTGAAGTCGGTTTAAGATAGTTTGATGCCCGAGATGAACACCATCAAAGGTTCCAGTAGTAACTACGGGAAAAGAAAGTTTAGGAAAAGACTCGAGAGAATAATGTACCTGCACGGATGCTATGTTGCTGACAAACCTAAATGAAAAATGGCGAGAATACAACCGTATCGGGGAATGGGAATGAACAAGAGGTTAATAACACAAAAAATTGATACTGTGTCGTTTTGCACATTCCATCATTTTTCTTGTTCATTTTTTACAAAATACTGTTTTACGCCAAAAATTTCGATTAATTTCGCGCCGGATTTCAGGGTTACCTGATTCAATTAAAAAACTCCTTATGGCCCTAAGTACTGGCAAAATCGTACAGGTCATCGGTCCGGTGATCGATGTTAGCTTTGATACGCAAAGCAACAAACTACCTAATATCCTAGATGCACTTGAAGTAACTCGTGCCGATGGTCAGAAGCTGATTATGGAATGTCAGCAGCACATTGGTGAGGACACAGTTCGTGCAATCTCCATGGATGCAACCGACGGTTTAAGCCGCGGAATGGTGGTAACAGCAACAGGACAGCCTATCACTATGCCAATTGGCGATCAAGTGAAAGGTCGTTTATTTAACGTTGTAGGTGAAGCTATCGACGGAATTGGAGCTACCGACAGTAAAGGTGGTTATTCGATTCACCGTGAGCCACCACGTTTCGAGGATCTTTCTACTTCAAAAGAAATTCTCTTCACAGGTATTAAAGTAATCGACTTGATCGAGCCTTATTCAAAAGGTGGTAAAATCGGTCTTTTCGGTGGTGCCGGTGTAGGTAAAACAGTATTGATTCAGGAGTTGATCAACAACATCGCTAAGAACTACGGAGGTTTATCTGTGTTTGCGGGTGTTGGTGAGCGTACTCGTGAAGGAAATGACTTATTGCGCGAGTTCATCGAATCGGACGTTATCAACTATGGTAAAGAGTTCAAGCATTCGATGGAAGAAGGCGGATGGGATCTTTCTAAAGTGGATAAAAAATCATTGGAAGAATCAAAAGCTACCTTGGTGTTCGGTCAGATGAACGAGCCTCCAGGAGCACGTGCTCGTGTGGCACTTTCTGGTCTTACTATGGCGGAATATTTCCGTGATGGTGATGAGCAATCAGGTGGACGTGATATCCTTTTCTTCATCGATAACATCTTCCGTTTCACGCAAGCAGGATCTGAGGTATCGGCACTTTTAGGTCGTATGCCATCAGCGGTAGGTTACCAACCAACTTTGGCAACAGAGATGGGGCAGATGCAGGAGCGAATCACTTCAACTAAACGTGGATCTATTACCTCTGTACAAGCGGTATACGTACCTGCGGATGACTTGACGGATCCGGCACCGGCAACAACATTTGCCCACTTGGATGCTACAACGGTATTGAATCGTAAAATTTCTGAGCTTGGTATTTACCCAGCTGTGGATCCACTCGATTCAACTTCACGTATCCTTTCTCGTGATGTAGTTGGTGATGCACATTACGATACTGCACAACGCGTAAAAGAAACACTTCAACGTTACAAAGAACTTCAAGATATCATCGCCATCCTTGGTATGGACGAGCTTTCTGAAGAAGATAAATTGACTGTAAGTCGTGCACGTCGTGTTCAACGTTTCCTTTCTCAACCATTCTTTGTAGCAACTCAGTTTACAGGTTTGGAAGGTCGTTTCGTTCAAATCGAAGACACCATCAAAGGTTTCAACATGATTATGGATGGAGAAGTGGATGAATATCCAGAAGCTGCATTCAACTTGGTTGGAACAATTGAGGAAGCGATTGAAAAAGGTAAAAAACTATTGGCTGAATCGGCTAATTAATCCAATCGCACATGCATCTGGAGATCATATCACCCGATAAAAAGTTGTACGAAGACGAAGTGACAACCTTAACCCTTCCGGGGATTGATGGATCATTTGGTATTCTCGACAAACATGCTCCGCTTATCTCTGCCTTGAAAAAAGGAAAGATTAAAGTAACTGACAAAGCATCTGCTCGTCACGTATTTGAAATCAATGGAGGAGTGGTAGAAGTGTTGAACAACAAAGTGATTGTTCTTGCTGAATAATCGTAACTAATAATATCGAAAGGCTCACCCGAAACGGTGGGCCTTTTTTTATTCCAATGATTATCTTCACCAAAAATATATATGGAATACACCTTAGTAGATAACAGCGCGGAGCAACAATTTGAATTTCTCTTGGAAGATGGAGAAAAGGCATTCGTCACCTATCGGATAAAGGAAGGAGTAGTTTATTTGTTACATACATCGGTTCCAGAACATTTCGAAGGAAAAGGAATTGCTTCTCAGTTAGCTAAGAAAGTGTTCAGCCATTTGAAAGAATCGGGCACTTTGGCAAAATTGTATTGTGCATACTTGAGAACCTATGTGGAACGTCATCCCGAATGGGAAATCATTTTAGTAGCCTAAACTGAAAAATTGTGAGTGACGAATTTTACATGGGAGAAGCTCTTCGTGAGGCGAAAAAGGCCTTTGCAGCCGATGAAGTTCCTATTGGATGCGTGATTGTGTGGAAAGACCGAATTATTGCCCGAGCCTTTAATCGTACCGAACAGCTAAAAGATTTTACTGCTCATGCCGAAATGCAGGCATTTACAAGCGCATCCGATTATCTGAATAATAAATACCTGAATGAATGCACGCTTTATGTGACTTTAGAACCCTGCGTGATGTGCAGCGGAGCTTCGTTTTGGACTCAATTAGGTAAAATTGTATTTGGGGCAAGTGATCTGAAACGAGGTGTTTCGGCTATCTCTTCACGCATTTTACATCCTTCAACCGAGGTGGTTTCGGGTGTGATGGAGCAAGAATGTGGCACATTACTCAGCGAATTCTTCCAGAAGAAAAGAAAGAAAGATTCCGGAACTCCTTTACAGGACTAATTTCCCACCGAGTTCATCTCCCCATAAACAGCTCATTCAATTTTTAACATTTTGCTCTGAGCCGAATGCTGCTTTAGTCAGTAAAAATGACTACTTTTGCGCCGCCAAAAACCTGACATGCAGCAAATACGGAATATTGCAATTATTGCCCACGTTGACCACGGTAAGACAACCCTCGTTGACAAAATTCTACATCAAACGAAACTGTTTCGCGAGAATCAGCAGTTCGGAGAATTGATTCTTGATAATAATGACCTCGAACGTGAGCGCGGAATTACGATTTTGTCGAAAAACGTATCCGTTCGATACAAAGATGTTAAAATCAACATCATTGATACACCAGGCCACGCCGACTTTGGCGGAGAAGTAGAGCGTGTATTAAATATGGCTGATGGGGTTCTTTTATTGGTTGATGCCTTTGAAGGACCGATGCCACAAACTCGTTTCGTGCTTCAAAAAGCATTAGCGCTAGGTTTGAAACCAATCGTGATTATTAATAAAGTTGATAAACCAAATTGTCGCCCGGATGAAGTGCACGATGCAGTTTTTGAATTATTCTTCAACCTAGATGCAACGGAAGAACAGTTAGAATTCAAAACTGTATTTGGTTCATCTAAAATGGGTTGGATGGGACCAGATTACAAAACGCCAACCGACGGATTTGAGTATTTGTTAGATACCATTGTTTCGGAAATTCCAGCGCCATTACAACCTGCAGGAACTCCACAAATGATGATTACATCACTTGATTTCTCAACTTATATCGGACGTATCTGTGTAGGTCGTTTGTTACGTGGGGAGTTGAAAGAGAACATGCCAGTAAGCCTTGTTAAGCGCGATGGAAGTGTTGTTAAATCACGTATCCGCGAGCTTTATACGTTCGAAGGATTAGGAAAAGCGAAGGTGCCATCGGTTATAGCTGGTGATATTTGTGCGCTAACTGGTATCGAAGGATTTGAAATTGGTGATACAGTTGCCGATTTTGAAAATCCAGAAGGTTTGGTTCCGATTGACGTGGATGAGCCAACCATGAGTATGTTGTTTACCATCAACAATTCACCGTTCTATGGTAAAGACGGAAAATTCGTGACTTCTCGCCACTTGAAAGAGCGTTTAGAGAAGGAATTGGAGAAAAATCTAGCCTTACGAGTTCAACCAACAAACTCCGCTGATTCATTCTTGGTATTCGGACGTGGTATTCTTCACTTGTCAATCTTGATCGAGACTATGCGTCGCGAAGGATATGAACTTCAGGTTGGACAACCACAGGTAATCATCAAAGAAGTTGGTGATGTAAAACATGAGCCAGTTGAAGTCTTGACGATTGATGTACCGGAAGAATATTCAGGTAAAGTGATTGAGTTGGTAAGTCAGCGTAAAGGTGAACTTCGCGTGATGGAACCGAAAGGCGACATGCAACATTTGGAGTTTGAGATTCCAGCTCGTGGAATTATCGGCTTGCGTAATCACTTGTTAACGGCATCAGCTGGAGAAGCAATTGTAGCACATCGTTTTAAAGATTACGAGCCTTGGAAAGGTGAAATTCCGCAACGTACCAATGGAGTAATGATTGCGAAAGATCCAGGTAAATCGATTGCTTATTCGATTGATAAATTGCAGGATCGTGGATATTTCTTTGTCGATCCAGGTGAGGATGTTTATACAGGAATGATCATTGGCGAGCAGAATAAAGCAGGTGATATGGTGGTAAACATCACCCAAGAGAAAAAACTAACGAACATGCGTGCATCTGGATCAGATGATAAGATGCGTATTGCTCCAGCTATCAAATTCTCATTAGAAGAAGCGATGGAGTATATTCAGAAAGATGAGTATGTAGAAATTACTCCGAGTGCATTACGTATTCGTAAGATACATTTGGATGAGAATACGCGTAAACGTGCAGCCGCACAGTTATCGTAATCCAGTACTATTCTAATTGAAAACGCCCGAAGCAGATTTTGCTTCGGGCGTTTTTTTTTGTGAAAAACAAAAGCCGGAACATTTAAATATTCCGGCTCTCGATCGTTTAGAAAAGATTAGTGAGCAACAACTAAACGTGTTGAAGTTGAGTTGCCGTTTGAATTTACAGCACGAAGGATATATACACCATTATTCAAAGCGGAAGTAGAAACAAGTGCTTGCGATTGATTAGAAGAAATAGATTGTGTAGTTACCATTCGACCGCTTAAGTCCATCACTTCGACACGAGTAATATTCATATCGGCAGTTACGCGAACCTGATCGTTAGCTGGATTAGGATAAATGCCAATAGTAGAACTTGCAATTTGATCAAATCCAACTTCAGTAGGATTCACATAAAAAACAGAAGTATTGCTCGCTCCTTCAGATTCATTAATTGTAATTGACAGTAAAATAACGCCAGGATAATCAGGTGAAATCCAGTTATACACTGTAGTAGTTCCTTCGCCTGCAGGAGGAGGAAGTGGAATGCCGAAATTGTCAACATACGATTGTACGGACATCATTCTTAGCACATTGCTGAAAGTACCTGCAGGAGTATTTAGTGTTCCTGATGCATCCATAACAGTTACATTAGTGCCTGTTCGTGAATAGCTTAGAGGACCTGCAGTAAAAGTCATAGCATAGTTATCTGTAAAAGTGGAGTTCAAACTCGCTGGAAAATGGAGCATATCCATTGGGTTGGTGTAGTTTACCAAGATGTTACCATCGGTAGAAGCTACATAAGCACCAATTGAAGCCCAAACATTAGCATCCACAGTATAGAATGCATTATACGATGAAACATCTTCATTTGAAACGAAGGCAACAGTTGCTGTAGGGAAGTTTGAATTACCTGCAGCATTCGCTGGGGGAACAACAAACTCGGTATACATGGAATCAGATACTAAACTTCCGTAATTCCAGCTCTGACCTGAACCAGCAGGACCTGGATCAATCGAACCACTTAGAGTTACTAAATGATTGACGTGATTTACTCCGGGTGAAGACACCCAGTCAGAATTAATCGTTTGAGCATGAAGGCTCATCGATACAGTTAAGAATGTGGCTACAAATAGGGTAAAAAACTTCATGTGTTTTTTCTTTTAAAAATAGATTAGAGAAGCGAAACTGACAAATTAACTTCCTGAAAGAATGAACATTCAAAAGTGAATACAAAGGCTCTTACTCGCCTTATTTTCAATTCTATATACAGATTGAAAAATCAAATATTCCAAGAAGCGTGATTCTGAACAAAAAAACCGGTCCATTAAATGAACCGGTTGAAATAGTAACTCAAGTTAGACTTAGTGTGCAATGAAGATTTTAGTAGTAACAGAAGCGCCGTGTGCATTAGTTGCACGAAGGATATACATTCCGTTATTTAAGTGAGAAGTAGAAACAACTGCAATGTTCATTTTACCAATGATAGATTCTTTAGCAACTACTCGTCCGCTTAAATCCAATACTTCAACTCCAGCTAGTTCTTGTCCAGAAGTAAAGTTAACAGCTATAAGTTCGTTAGCTGGATTTGGTGTGATGTTCAAGTCTGCAACATCTAAATCATTTATACCAACTTGTCCCGGATTTACATAAGAAATAGAAGTATCTGGAACTGTTGTTGGAGTTTCTTCAATTGTATAGCGCATCAAATAATAACCTGGATGGCTAGAAGAAATCCAATAGTAATTAGTGATTGTTCCCGTATTAGAAGAACCTGGAATTGGAGGCAAACCAAAGTTTGTGTATTCTTCAACTGATTTAACGCGAAGCACGTTAGTAAATGTACCAACAGGTGTAGTTAACGAACCTGAACCATCAACTGTAACTGAGTTTCGGCCATTTTGTTGAAACGATAAACCTGTAGTTGCATTGATAGAAGAATAAAAAGAATCAACATAAGCATCATTCAAATTACAAGGAAAACGGAGGTAATCCATTGGATCTGAAAAGCTAATGGTAATATTACCAAAGCTTGTCGTCGTGAAACTTCCAACTACTTGCATCAAACTAGATGAAACTAAATAGAAGTTATTGGATTGAATAGAACCATCAGTCCATTGCGAAGCAACCGTTGAAGTTGGGAAACTCGATCCTCCTGGTGCAGCTGCCGGACTTCCATATGTTTCGGTATAAACCGAGTCGGAAGATAGAGATGCAAAGTTCCAGCTTTGAGAAGCACCTGTACTTCCCGGACTTATTGAGCCACTAATATTAGCAACATTATATGTTTGAGAAAACCCAGAATTAGGAGCCCAGTTCGAGTTTATAGTTTGAGCATTAAGCCCAAATGATGCAGATGCAAAGACAGCTGCTAATAGAGTAACGTGTTTCATGCGTTTTTTTCTTAAAGTTATTTTAAAGTGTTGTGTTGTAATTGGGAGAGAAATCAATATGTGAACAAGCAAATGTGTATTATGATTCCACGCACGCTCATAACGGTTTAATACCTATAGAGTTACTAATATAAGGCTTTGTAGCTTACATCAAGTGTAAGAAATAGAAGAGAAAATAATTACAGAGAGGCTAACTCGTTCAGAACAAACGATTTTCCTTCAAGTATGATAGTAATAAGCTGTAAGAAAAGATGGCAATTAGCGCGATTTTGCTAAAGTAAATCCGAATGTAGTGCCTATTCCAAGGGAACTTCGCACGTTAATGGTTTGGTTGTGTGCTTCGATGATGTGTTTCACAATCGACAACCCCAAACCGGTTCCACCAATGTCGCGCGAACGACTACGATCTACCCGATAAAAACGCTCAAACAACCGTGGAATATGTTCCTGAGAAATTCCTATTCCATTGTCGGTTACCTCAACAAGGATGTTCTCATCCATATCGTAAAACGAAAGTTTAGTCTCCCCTACTTGCTTGCTATACTTGATCGAATTCACCAACAAATTACTGAGCACTTTCTGCACGCTTTCTTTGTCGGCCTTTACATAAATAGGCTTATCGTAAACTTCTTTAAATACCAATTTTACATTATTCTTCTCTGCACTATACTGAATACTCGACATCGTGTCTCGAGCTAGTTCAACAATGTCGAATTTCTCTTTGTGGAGGATTAATTGTCCAGATTCGAATTGTGTAATAATCTCTAAATCTTCCACAATATTCACCATCCGCTCAACACTCTTTTCAGCTCGTTCGAGATAGGTACGATTGATTGAAGGATCTTCTAAACCACCTTCTAGCAAAGTCATGATATAACCTTGAATATTGAAAATGGGTGTTTTCAATTCGTGGCTCACATTTCCGAGAAATTCACGACGGTAGTTTTCGAGGTTCTTTAGGTATTCGATTTCCTCCTTTTGATCCTTAGCCCAAGCTTCCACATCTTTGTTTACCGCTGCAATGATATCGGTATTGAGATCGACCGATTTAGATTTTTGGCCTTTCTTGAGTTTGAGTTGGTGGATGTTTTTATAAATCAGTTTGATTTTCCGGTAGATGAAACGCTCAACGGCAAACTGAAAAAGAAAAAACGACAAGATAAATGTGAGCGTACTCACTACCACCGGCACCCAGATGGTATAATGCTTATGAAACAGATACTCGAAAATACCCACTAAGAATCCCACACATACCGAAAACCAGAATGCGAGAAACAAGGACAAACTGCGCGGTGTAGACGTATTGAGTCGTTGCGCGAATGTGATTTGGGGTATTGCTTTAGAATTCAAATTTGTATCCTACTCCTTTTATAGTGCGAATGTATGCATCTCCTAGCTTTTCACGAAGTTTTCGGATGTGAACATCAATAGTTCTGTCTCCTACAACCACATCATCACCCCATACATTCTTCAAAATATCTTCTCGAGTGAATACTTTTCCGGGACGAGAAGCCAACAGAGCAATGAGTTCAAACTCTTTCTTAGGAAGGTTTATTTGAACATTATCTTTCACAATTAGGTATTTCTCCCGATCGATCATGAAACCATTCACATCCATCACCTCTTCTTCTTGCACATTTCCTTTCCGGCGAAGTAATGCTTTCACACGAGAAACAAGTACACGAGGCTTGATAGGTTTATTGATGTAATCATCGGCTCCCGCATCAAACCCAGCAATTTGAGAATAATCTTCGTTGCGAGCTGTCAGAAATGCGATGAGCACATCTTTCATCTCTGGAATTTCACGTATTACTCGACAGGTTTCAATGCCATCTAAATCGGGCATCATCACATCCAGAATGATCAAATGTGGTCGTTCCAGTTGAGCAAGACGTATAGCATCTTTCCCATTTCCACTGGTGAATACTTCAAATCCTTCCTTCGTTAAATTGTAACTGATAAATTCCAGAATATCCGGTTCATCATCAACAAGCAGGATTTTTGTCTTCTCAGTACTCATAAAGTATGTGTTACGATACGGTTGCGAAATTATTCTACTTATGCCTCGTCTAAGTTAAGTTGACGTTATGAAATTGACATTATTATTTCGGGAATGTTGATTTATTTATCAAAATCCAAAGAATGAACTAGTTCCGACATTATACTTTCTTGTTTTTCCAAGTTCCTTGACGCATATAAATCCAGGAAACAAACCAAAGTACGAGAAAATAATAAGGCTCGGTAAACCAAATTACATGAACATCGGCTTTTATGAATATGCCTAGAAACCAAGCCAGCAGTAAATAAGAAGCGATTGTTATGGTTTCGATTAACAAAGATGTACGTGTATTTCCCGAACCAGTAACACCGCTATACCAAGTCATGGCAGGACCAAAAAAAGATAGCGCTAAGGTGATAACATATAATGTAGGAATACTGTCGCTGATTAATCCCGTTGCATTTTTATTCTCAACAGCTAAACCCAAAATCAATTCTGGAACGAATAAATTAAGCAGCAAGAAGGGAGAAACAAGCGCTAGAGATAGCCAAGTGATTCGCTTTAGCAGTGGAAGAACATCCTGATATCGGCCTTCGCCAATGGTGAATGAAACGAGTGTATTGGAAGCCGAACTCAATCCCCAGAATGGCACCATTTGAAACATATATATGATACGAATGATGACCGAAACAGCTAAGGCACGTTCGCCACTTTGCTCAATGATGATGAAGAACAGAAACCATCCAGCATGAGAGACAAAATTCTGAAACATGACAGGTGATGCAATTGACGAGATGGTTTTCATCACATCGGGTTGCCATTTCCAGGAATGAAAAAGATCGAATGTTTGGTGGTATTTGCCCAAGTAGGCATGAAGTGCAAACCAAATTAAGCCAATGATTTCGGCTAAGGATGAAGCTACAGCTGCTCCGGCAATGCCCATTTCGGGCAGACCAAAATTTCCGAAAATGAGTCCGTAGTTGAGAATCACATTCGAAATAGCCATCGCAAACGTGCTCCAGATAATAACACCTGTGCTAGATACACCAATGAAAAATGCTCTGTAAGCTAGATTAGCCAAGGCGAAGGTTATGCCCCAAGCGCGGTTGTCGAGGTAAACTACAGCCGAACGGTATACTTCGGGCGATTTCACCAACGACTTTAACAGCGGTGGCCCAAGAAATTCCATTCCCAACCAAAGAATTAGCGCCATTCCCAGTAGGAAAATCAAGCTATTGTCGAAAATAGCTCCAAT
>ERZ795056.6044-NODE-6044-length-11900-cov-5.056986_pt1 | contig 11900 bp, 8 predicted proteins | sample MGYA00375140_ERZ795056 | MGnify/ENA primary metagenome ERZ795056 (study PRJEB30185, sample SAMN05720227) | activated sludge metagenome | isolation source: Anaerobic digester | place: USA | collected 2015-03-09 ...
AACAATTTTTTGCCGAATACGCGCCGCGCAGTTTCAGCCTTGGGATACTGCTCCAGCGGCCGGCGCTCACCGAAGTCGGTTGCGGTAGAATGGCAAAATGCACCGCCAGCGCCCGACACCACCGCAGCGTAGTTGGATTCCGCGTCGGCGTCCCCAGCGATCGGCGCACCGTCGGCCGTGATGCTGCCATACCGTTGGTAACAATGCATATCGCCAGCGAGATCGACTCGGCATTGTTGCGGCTTGAGTTCCGTGTGCCACGTTGCATCGGCAGGTTTTCCGTCGCGCAACAGCGCAGCCTCGCCGGTGCGCCCCAAAAACGGCGCGGCTAACCCAAGCTCGTGCATCGTGCTCAAAAAGCCGCGCTCGGCTAGCACACGGCCAAACACCACCGCCGGCGTCGGCGTTACGACAATCATTTTGTCGACGACACCGTGCTCGCGAAAAAAACACTCTTGCCGATAGTCGACGTCCCGCTCGCCAGGATCGATCGCCCATAACCGCCAATTCCACGGCAACTCTAAGGCGGCGTAACTTGCGGTTTGGCACCGTCGAAACCCCGGCAGCTCGATCGGCAACCGGTCCGCTCGCTGGCCAGTGGTGTGATCGGTGACCGGCTGACGATAGAGGCGCCCGTATCCAACGAGCAAATCGTAGTAATCGTGATTACCTGGCACACCGTACAGGTCAACCTGCGCATGTGGCGTGCCATCGTCGTCGGTAAGGCGGCCCGCAGCAACCAAATCACGATAAGCCCACGTGAAGGGTTGCCGCACGTGCGCATCGATATTCACAAAATCCGCCAACGGATATGCCGTATCGCCACCGACGACAACAAGCTGACCACGCTTGAGCGTTGACCAGCCGTCGGGCCGTTGCGTTGTAACCGCCGGTAGCATCGCAGCACGTTGGCGCTGTGCCGGTGCCCCAGCTTCGGCAAGCGCACCTTCGACGAACAAATCATCTTGCAGCACAGCGGCGGTCGTGTACATCGCACGTTGGCCATCGCCGATGTCAGCGATGAAGTCGAACCAGAAGTCGTTGCCGTCGACGGGCGGCGGATAGATTATCGGCGCCGTCATCATCCAATCGTGGGGATCGAATTCACCTTTGTAGAGCGCATGGAGAGCAAACTGTTTGAGCGCCCCAAGCATTTCGGGGCCCAGCATCCACGCCACTGGCGCGGCAAACTGATCTAACGGTGGCTTGGCGCGCACGGTGTCGGCCATGATCGTGGCGGCTAACGCGCGGCGGCGTTCTAGATCGTTCGGCGGCGTCGACATAACAAAGCTAGCTGCGCTGATGGTATCACTGTCGCGGCGAGGAAACCGGTGATGACCCAGAATCAGACAGCTTCCGCAATGGCCGCTGAATCCGTCGAATGCGTGATCATCGGCTCTGGGTTCGGCGGCTCGGTCGCAGCGCTACGGTTAGCAGAAGCCGGGCATCAAGTCGTCGTTCTCGAGCGCGGCGGCCGTGTCTCGCGCGACCAATTTCAAGCGGACCTCGACGCGTTGTGGAATCCAAAGCGCAATGCCTACGGCTTTCACGACATTCGCGCGCGCGGCCAACACATCATTCCGTGGGTCGGGGCCGCCGTCGGTGGTGGCTCGCATGTATACGCAGGCACGCTAAAACGCCGCGAATCATTTGCCGATTTCCCGACGGCGATCGCAGCGACCGACATGACACCGTTTTACGACCGCGCCGAAGCCATGCTTGGCGGCGCACCGTTTCCCGACTGGGCGCCGTACAGCGGCGTGCGCGCGACCCAGCTCATGTATCAAGTAGGCGCAAAACTCAAAGCCGCACATCCTGATATGGTGGAGGATTTCGGCCCGGTGCATCTCGGCATCAGCTTCGCGCCCAAAGATGGCAGCGCTAAACCAGGCGACGAATTCGTCAACGCGCATGGCTGCAAGCAGCGCTACTTCGACCCGCGCGAACAATCGATCCTCGGCGGTGATATCGATGCCAAAAACTCTCTCGATCGGAACTATCTATTTCGAGCCGAACACGCCAAACGCCCGATCGAAATTCGAGCGATGTGCGAAGCCGATCGAATCGCCGTGCTGCCCGACGGGCGCTACCAAATCGAATACCTAAAACACGTGCCCGCCACCGGCTGGGCTGGGTTCAAACAGCGCTGGCTTTTTGGCCGCGCGGCTGCACCCGTCACGTCGACGATATGTGCGAAACGCTTGATCATCGCAGCCGGCTCTATCGGCTCAAGCGAACTGTTGCTGCGCAATCGCGAAACCCACAAGTCGTTGCCGCTGTCGGCGCACGTCGGCACTCAGTACACTACCAACGGCGATTATCTGACGCTGATCGTGCCTTTCCGCGGTTTGTTCCTGAGCTGGGGCGCGTTCATCGCCATGCTGGTCTGCCTCGGCCTCAAGCAATGGTACGGCGTCGGCATCGCTGCAGCGCTGTACTTCATTGGGCTGTGGATTTCGCAACCGCCATTTGACCCGGACGTCGGCACCACCAACAGCGACAACATTCGCTGGAAAGGCCACCGCGGCCAGCCGCAAGGCGCGTATCTTGAAAGTGGCCGCTATCCAACGCCGGGCCGCATGCTCGGCGCGATCGTTATCAGTGCCCTGACCGGCAAATTCCGACCGCGGCGCTATCGCAGCCTTGCGAAAGTTTCCAAGCTGCTCCGTGCTGTGGTGCCACCGTTTGGTGCTTTGGCACGCACCTATCCGATTCCGCTGTTGTCGATGGGCAAAGATGATGCGCGTGGCACCTTTCACCTCGACGAACGCGGCCGTGCGTTTATCAAATATGACATTGCCGCCAACACTGCCTTCTACCAACATCTCGCAAAACTCGGCAAGCTGGTCGGCAAAGCCGCCAACGCATACTGGCTGCCCGACATCATTCACAAGGTGCTGGGGCGCCTCGAAGTACCGCACAATCAAGGGGGCGTACCGATGGGCAACAGCCCAGCCGATGGCGTCGTTGATCATGCCGGTCGTGTCTTTGGCATGAAAAACCTCATGGTGCTCGACGGTGCGATCATTCCGCAATCGATCGGGCCGAACCCCGCACTCACGATTGCAGCCGTGGCCGAACGCGCGATGGATATCGTGACGGCGCAGCTCGCAACAGGAGCCGACATCGTGGCCGACGACGCAACGGAGCCAGCATGATCGCCGCTGCGCCACACTGCGCTACCCTGGGCGCCTGGGTTGCACAATTGCAATACGCGCAAATTCCCGACGACGCGTTGCGGGCCGCACGCTATCAATTGGCAAACATCGTTGCTGCGGTCTACGCCAGTGGCCGGGATGCAACGATTGGCCAAGTCCTTAGCGGCTTACCACTTGGCACTGGGCCGTCGACGATTTTGCCAACCGGCGTGCGCACCGATCCGGCGTCCGCAGCCTACGTCAACGCAGCGTATTCGATGGCGCAAGACTTCGACGACATCATTTGGATGGGCCACACCAGCCACTCCGCGGTGTTCGCGGCACTCGCCGTCGGCGAGGCGTTACAGCGCGACACGCGTGACGTGCTAACGGCCATCGTTGCAGGCAACGAAGTCGCAGCGCGGCTGGGTGCGTCGTGTTTTTTTGGTCCGCTTAACGGACAGATGTGGACATTCATTCACCTGGTTGGCGCTGCTGCCGCTACAGCTAGCTTATTGCGACTCGACGCAATCCAAACCGCACATGCCCTCGCCATTGCGCTCGCGCAGCCACCGTTTGCATTGCAGCCAGGGTTTTTCACACCAACGTCGAAGTTTCTTGCAGCGGCAATTCCGACCCAGATCGGCGTGCAGGCTGCCTACCTCGCACGCACCGGCATGACGGGTGCGCTCAATATTCTCGAAGACCCACGCGGCTTTTGGGCACGTTTTGCGTTCATCCCACTACCCGGCATGCTCGCTGGGCTCGGTGAACTTTGGCTCATTCAAACGCTGACGATTAAAACCGTACCGGCTTGCCACTACTTTCAAACCGCATGTGAAGCCACCGCGCAGTTGCTGGCCCAACGCGCAGTAACGCTCGACGACGTGGTTGCGATCCGCGCTGCAACCACCAAGCTTGGCTTCGAAGTTACTAACTTTGCGCTTGCGAACACCGCAAACCTAGGGCCCAGCGAAGCACGCGAGCCACTACTTACCCCCGTCGGTGCGGCATTTGATCTTGGCGTCACGCTTGCGATCATGCTCACCGCTGGCGGCCACGGCGGCGACCACGCCGACACTGCGTGGATGGAAGCGCATCGCGCCACGTTGTTAGCCTGGTATCAGCGCATCACGGTAGTGCATGACCCAGCCCTCACTGCACGCGTGCTCGATAGCGCACGTGGTGTCAAAGCCGGTCGTGCTGCGCTTGCCGAACTAACGCCAAGCAAATTGTTACACTTGGTTCGGTCATACCGCGCCGAATATCGCTCGGGCCTCTTTGCCGTCGGTGAGCTGCGCGCTTGGGCGGCCGCACTCAACGATCTACGCTCACGCCCGGTGCCAACTGCGCAAAACGGTGCGTTGCCGCTGTATTTCCCAAATCGAGTTGAGATCACATACCGCGATGGCACCGTGCTCAAAGCACAGCTGGAATTGCCCTCAGGCTCGATGGCTGCGCCTGCCATGCCAGCGCTATTGCGCACCAAGTTCGTCGCCGAAGTTGGCGGTAAGCTCGGCGCCGAACGTGCAGCAAATGGGTTTGATGCCATCTGCGCCGCCGAAGCCCTCTCGCTGGCAAGCTTGGTGGCGCAGCTCACACCGGCCTGAGCCTGTAGCCTTGACGGCTAGCCAGATGGGCGATTTGCTCACGCGATTTCAGACCGCGGCACTCGTTGCCGGCGTCATGATCCAGTCGTAGCTACCGGCGCAGCGACCCTCGCTGTGTTATGTTCGCGCCATGACGCCAAGTGAGCTCTCGCAGTTTGAATACAAACTCGGCAAACGTGGTTTTCGGTTGGTAAATACGCTGCCGCTGCAATGCAGCAAATGCAACGAACGTGCAATCGCGCAATACGTCATTGCTGGCCGCATCGGCGGTCGTGAAATCGATTTGTGTCAAGCCTGTGGTCATGCGCAATCCTGGCGCCGATCGAGTACGCTCGAAGATCGCGAACTAGATCCAACGTTCGACCTCAAAACCTTCCTCGGCTAACGCGCCGTACATCCCACAATCCAGCTGCGATTGTGTACCTTAGGCCTATGCCTGACCAAGCTGCGAGCCCCGTTGCGGCGACGACTCCACCACATTCGACGCTTGACGTTCAAACCCGCCTCAACGAACTAACAGCTCGCTTGGTGGCCGAACGCGGCGAGCTCGACGAGCTTGAAACGGAAGTCGCGCGCAAAATCGTCGACGGAAAAACCGTTGTGCGTCGGCTAAACTACGAGTTCGAACGGTCGATCACGCGCCCCCAACGCTGGGCCGATTCAGTGGCGCGGGTTGGCGGTTCATGGACGTTTGTCATCGTCGCGCTGCTCATTATCGTCGGGTGGATGGTGACCAACGTTGTGCTCGGCACGCGCGGATTTGATGGCTATCCATTTATTTTGCTCAACCTCGTGCTGTCGAGCGTGGCAGCCCTGCAAGCGCCAATCATCATGATGTCGCAGAACCGCCATAGCGAACGCGATCGCATGCAAGCAGACCAAGACTTTCTGGTGAACCTCAAAGCCGAACTCGAAATTTCGGGTTTGCAAACCAAGCTCGACCACTTGTTACACACTCGCTGGACCAGCTTGATCGAAAGCCAACAACTGCAGCTTGAGCTGCTGCAGAAGCTCGCCGACCAAATGCACGACGTGCATCAGCGTACCGTGGCGCGATGACACCGTACGCGCCGTTTTACTGCGAAGAAAACATCTGGCACTTGGCGCATGCTGGCGCAATCGATGCTGTCGTATTCATCAGCAATCCCGCGCAACAAGTAGCATTTTTTGCACAACGCCAAGCCAAGACCACCACCGATGCAATCATGTGGGACTATCACGTGATCGGCGCAACGTTTGGCACCGTCGACAACGCGGCGCTGATTTGGGATCTCGATACTCGCCTGCCGTGCCCATGCCCAGCCGAAACATATTTGGCAATGACCTTTCCAGCGTTGCCTGCCAAGTACGCTCACGTGTTGCCATGGTTTCGTTTGATTCCTAGCGTCGAGTTCATCGCAGGTTTTGCGTCGGACCGACGCCACATGCGTGCAACCAACGGCGCGTGGCTAAAGCCGCCGCCGCCGTGGCCATGCATTCGTGCCAGCAGCGGCGCCGTGCACACCTTGCCTGCCTTCGTTGGCATGAGCAGCGCGGCCGGTAACAACGCCGCGTTAGGTCGCGTCTTTCCTGCGCCAGCCACCGAAGCACTCAGCGCTGCGTTGCTGCGGTAGCATGCCATCAGCTGCGACAATTTTGGCACATTCTGTCGGAGCGTTTCGATGGCCGTAGCCGAAGTAACCACCTACTATCGCGCCATGAAACATACGCTACGGATGTTATGTCTTGGATCGCTGCTCGTAGGTGCGTCGACTGCAAATGCCGGCGGCCGCTACACCGATGAATACGGCAATACTACGCCTGACTGGGCACCAGCGTGGTGCGGCAACTACCGTGGCGCAACCGGCACCGGCTACGGCGGCATCGCCGATGACCTTGCAAAAGAAGGCTATTTTGCCGAGCGCCCGATGCGTGAGTTAGCGCAAGCCCATTGCGAGTTTCGCAAGAGCGCAGCTGACACTGCGAAGATTCGCGGCATTGCTGCCAAATACGCCGCGGAGTTCAAATCCGCGCTTGGCCTCAACGACAGCGAGTTCGACACGCTGCTGTCGTTTCATCTTAACCAACAAGAAAACGGCAAAACCGAAAAAGCTGCCTGCAGCCGGTTCGACAAAATCGACGACGATCTCGAAGCCAAAGACTTTGCCAAAGAACAAGCGCTGGGCCGCGTGGCGTGCGGTGCTAGTCGTAATGGTGAATACGATTGGTTTGACACCACCGCCGTGAGCGACGTTGCGTACGTGGTGCAATGCGCCGATTTTCTCGTCGACGACCTGGCGACCAAGTCGCTGGCGCGCCGGCCATGGAAGCTGGTGAGCTATGCACAATGTGCAACCACCGCTGCTCGCTTAGACCGCACCAAGTATGTAGCCGAACTCGACGCTGCTAAGCTCGCACCGTTTGCATACTTGTGGGCCAAAGCGCAATACCAGCGCGCCGTCGACAGTTTCGCGAAAGTACAAACCTACTACGCCGACGTCGCTAAAAAAGACCCAGCCATGGAAGACGTGCTGGTCAAAGCGCCCAAAGCAGCAGTCGAAACATTCACGGCGATGCGCAGCGAAGAGCAAACGCTGGTTGACCAAACCGCGCTGATGTTGAGCAACCTCAAAAAGAAGCCGGTCATGAATCGGTTCAAAGACTGCGCTGACGCGTACTGGACTGCGCTCAACGCGCGCATCGTCAAGGCCGCGCCCGAGACGCTCGACGCTGCGCAAGCCGCATTCGACGTGCCCTTGGTTGGGTATCTCACTGCTGGCTTCGTCATCTGCCAAAACAACGCGAAGCGCGGCGACATTGCATCAACCTTCAGCAGCAAAATCGGCGCAATTCCACTTGGGCCACGCGATGCTGCATTGTGGGGCGCCTTGCAATCCGTCGCTGCACACCGCGAAGATATCGAAGGCGGCAGCGACTTTCACGGTGCTTCGTTTTCATCGCGGCCGCGCTTTGAGTTCGATGGCAGCTTCGGAGCCTCAGACTCGGGTGTGATCGCTGCCGTGTCGGCGCCGGACGCCGGTGTCGTGACGGTGAAGTTCAAAAAAGAATCGTGGATGGAGCCGGTGTGGAAATGCGTTGAAACCAATCGCATCGACCGGGTTGAATTCAGCAGTAGTGGTGATGCCAAGCTGGTCTATCGCCAGAACTGCGTCAAAGCTGGCGAACGCAAAGTTGAAAAGCAGTTGCCACCAACCAAAGTTGAAGTGCGTTTTGCCGCAGCGCTCAAAGCCGGCCGCTTTGCCATGATGCGCATGCCTTCGAGCCGTAGCGGCAGCAGCGGCAACGGCTTCCCAGAACAAGTGTGGGACACCAAAGCGCGCAAAAAGCTCGTCGGATACTTCGGCTTCGGCTGGTAGATTCAAGCAAGCACCGGCGGCGCGCAAGCCCACAATGCAGCGCCTCGCATCGGCAAGTTACTGACAGTACGAAGCGAGGCCAGGCAAATCGCCGAGGCGACCGGGCGGCCCGTCGGCGACAAGGGTGTCGGCATTGAAGTTGTAGAGCATCGTCTGATACACGATTTGCACCAGCGGCGGTCGGTGCATGACGGCGTCGAGGTGGCAATCTCCGGCTTGGCTAGCGCATGGCCCAGCCGCAAGCGCTGCATTGCTGCGGATAGCAGCCGAACTCACGGCTTCACCGTTGGGGCCCAGAACGTACAGTTGGCCTTTGCCGATGACAAAGTATTGTTGCATGTCCTCGCGCCACATGAAGCTGTCGATATGGCACTCGACCAGCCCTGCACACGGGCCAAGCTGCATCCCCGAAATCGATGACAACGGCGAATCGCCGGTGTGGATCAACGTTTGTTCCAGATTCCACAGACGGCTGTTCGCGACGATCTGCACGAGGCCACGGCCATCCGCTGGCGCCCCCAACGGGCGAAAGCTCACTGCATCAATGCGACAGTTGCCTGCGGTGCTTGCGCATACTTTGCTCATGCCACTGTAATCGGCGAAGGCTTTGTCGGTGATGATTCGACCAGCAGCGTCGAGAAACAGCACACGCCCCGTCGTCGTAAACACCAAATATTGGTTGCGCTCCGGCAGCCAGGTTGCATCGGCGATGTGGCACGTAGGGACGGCAGGTGCATCGATCGCTGGCGCATCAAGCGGCAGCGCGGTGTCCAACACTCTGGCATCACCGGAGGGATTGGCTGGGGGAGTGCCCACACAGCTAGCAGCGACGAGCGCAACCAGTGGACCGATCACACGATATGCTGACATATACCCTCATTGTCTACGAACTGCGGCGCAGGCGCCAGCCCTTACCGTGCGCCTGTCGCTGTCAACCCGATGAATGGCCGCGCTGTCAAGGGTGCTACTCGTCGGTACATCGCACCGCAAACCAACCGACATCATGGCGATATCAAACCCGCGTGCGTGGCATTTCAACTACAATTCAATTGTGAAGGACGCAGACTCGGACACCATCGCGGAACCCCTCGTGGCGCCCGCCCGAGCAACCCCAGCGCCAAGCGAAGCGACGGCGGTACTGGGATCGGCGCCAAGCCGAGTGAGTGCGCCCATCGCTGCGGTGCATCTCGATGTTAACCCGGCTGAACGCAGATCTGCAAAACTCGCGGTTCCGCCACCGGTGGCTGGGCCACCGTCGGCGTCGATACCAGCCGTAGCAGTTACCGTCGCGCCACCAAGCAGCGGCTCGCCCCCAAGTGCTTCGATTCATCTGTCGGCGAGCTACGCGCCCAGCGGCTCAATCGTATCGCCGGAACAAGGCATGCAAATGTTTGCAGCGCGCCGCGCGTGGACCTTTGCGGTGGCGTTGTCGGCGCTGTGTTTCGGCGCCATTGGCTTGATTGCATTGCTTGGTGGTGACCCCGTTGGGCAACGCGTGCACATGGTCGGCATCGGCGTCACTGCGCTCGTCGGCGCTGGCTATGCGATTCGGTATCGTTCGCGCACCGAGTTTCACCCCAATGCGCTGCTGGTGCTGGTCTATACATCGATGATTGCCAACGCCAGCGGCTTTGTCTATTGGGGCGTGTTCTCGGGCTATCTGGGCTTGGTCACCGTCTCGGGCTACGCGTTCGCTAGTGGCGCACCGCGCCGTCACGTGGTGCAAGCTACCGCGGTCGCCGTCGGGCTGCACTTCGGCATCGGGGCCACCCAGCTGCTAGGGTATTTTCCAGCCCACGCCTTGTTAGTGCCGAGCGGTTCGTTTGGGCTGCCTGCGCAATGGATTGTGCTGTTTTTGCTCGAGTTCATTCTGGTCGGAGCCATTCTCGCCGGCCTCGACGCTCAAGCCAAAATGCGCACGATCCTCGACGAGCACGACCTTGCGTTACGAGATCTTGCGCGACGCGAGGCCCAACTCGCCGAAGCGCACGAAGCCGTACGTGATGCGCGTGGTGGTGACGAAGGGCGCTTCAGTGGTGAGACTCTCGGCGGGCGCTTCAAGCTCGGCGCCGTGATCGGGCGCGGCGCCATGGGTGAAGTTTATGCCGCCACCGACGGCAATAGTGCATCACCGTGTGCTGTCAAAGTGCTGGCCTCGCATTTGCTTGCTGATGAATCGGCAGTGCAACGATTTGTGCGCGAAGCACGCATCGTAGCGAGCCTTGAGTCACCTAATATCATCAAGCTGATTGACGTATCCGAGCGTGGCGCTGCGACGCCGTTCATTGCAATGGAACGCTTGGCGGGTGAAGATCTTGGCACGTTGCTCAAGCACAAACCGGAATGGGATGGGGCCGAGGTTGCCGTTGTCATGCAAGCCATTGCGAACGGCTTGGCAATTGCGCATGCAGCGGGCGTGGTGCATCGCGACCTTAAACCTGGCAACCTCTTCGCTGCGACCTTCGAGAATCAAACAATTTGGAAAGTGCTCGACTTCGGCGTCGCCAAAGCGTCGGGCAGCGAGGCTACGATGACAGCGGGCCACGTCGTCGGCACCCCTGGCTACATGGCACCGGAACAAGCGCGCGGCGAACCGGTTGATCTGCGCGCCGATGTTTATTCACTTGCAGTCATCGCATATCGCATGTTGACTGGGCGCCCCGTCGTGGTGCCTGGCGATTTGCCAGCAATGATCCATGAAGTCGTGTATCGGATGCCGCCAGCGCCAAGCAAAGTTGCCAGCGTGTCGTCGCAAATCGAAGCCGTGCTCATGGTTGGCTTAGCCAAATCGCCCCATCAACGTTTCGATAGCGCGGTCGCATTTGCCAATGCCTTCGCTGCTGCCCAGGCAGGTAATGTCAGCCACGATATTCTCGCGCGTGCCGCGTCACTCAAAGCGCGCACGCCGTGGGGCGAGTGGGTGCGCCGCCCACTCGATCGCAAACGCACTGCGACCGACGAGCGCTAAGCGTCGCGAGCGTTGCGGCGGTAGGCCATGACACCCAGCAAAGAGTGGTACCGTCGCACCATGAAACGCGCGCTTTGTTCGCTTGGCTTGGTTGGCTTTAGTCTCGGCTCCGCATCGCTGGCGCAAGCGCGCGATGTGGCCGTCACCACCACCGCCGAACTCAATGCGGCCATCAGTGCTGCGCAGCCCGGCGATGTCATCATCCTGGGTAACGGCACCTATGCTTCCACCGGTGCAAGCTGCAGCGCCGTCGGTACGCAAGCCGCGCCGATCGTTGTGCGTGCCGCAACGCCGCTTGGCGCTAAGATCGAGTTCAACGCGCTCGAAGGTTTCAAAGTCAGCGGCGCCTATTGGACCTTCGATGGCCTCGACATTCAAGGCGTTTGCCCCGTCGACGATGATTGTGAACATGCGTTTCACGTCTTTGGCGCCGCCGACCACTTCACGTTGATCAATTCGCGCGTGCGCGACTTTAACGCGCAACTCAAAGTCAACATCGGCACCGTCAACGGCAACATCGTTGCGCCCAACGCTGGTTTCATTGGGTACAACGAACTCAGCGATACACGGCCACGCAATACTGGCAACCCAGTGACCAAGCTCAACATCGACGGTGGCGACGATTGGATTGTGCGCGGCAACTACTTGCACGACGGCACCAAAGCCGGCGGCAATCAGACCAGCTATCTCGCATTCATGAAAAGTGGCGGTAAGCGCGGCGTGATGGAACGCAACTTGGCGATCTGTGCCAAAGATGATCAAACTAGCGCAACCCGCATCGGCTTGTCGCTTGGCGGCGGCGGCACCGGCGGCCAATTTTGCCCACCGG
>ERZ795056.6045-NODE-6045-length-11899-cov-6.791118_pt1 | contig 11899 bp, 9 predicted proteins | sample MGYA00375140_ERZ795056 | MGnify/ENA primary metagenome ERZ795056 (study PRJEB30185, sample SAMN05720227) | activated sludge metagenome | isolation source: Anaerobic digester | place: USA | collected 2015-03-09 ...
AATCTACAAAAGGAAAAGTGGAAACCGGGTTGGCTATTTGAGTATTATTTAAGAAGATGGCCGGAGACCAGCTATAAAAACTTCCACCCGAAGCCTGCAGGTTAGCTGAAGCACCAAAACAAATGGTTTGATCGGGTCCCGCATTTGCCTGGGGGTATGGATGCGTGCGTACTTCAATGGAATCGAAATCAACGCAGGAGCCGATATTGGCCTGCACCCGGTACATCGTAATTGAATCTACCGGAATGGCCAATGGATTTTTTACGGTTCCGTCATCCAGGGTTGCCGACGGTGTCCAGATATATTTTAATCCATTACTGTTTAACCTTAGTCGCACCTGGTCTGTTCTGCAAATGCTGGTATCCCTTGCTGCGCTTAATGTTACAGAATCTACTACCATCACCACCACTTCATCGGTAGCAATACATCCAAAATTATCTGTGTAAGTGACCTTATACGTCGTATCTGTTTTAGGCCATACTATAGGATTGAAAATGGTTGTATTGTTTATGTTGTAATTGGGTGACCAGGCAACAGAACCTCCGCCAGCCGGTGCAAATGAGCTTAATTGCAAACTGTCAACAGAACAGATTAACGTATCATTCGTTACAATAAATTCCGGCTTCTCCACGATCTTAACCAATGTAGTTACTGTATCAATACAACCTTTTGAACTGCCTACAATTAACGTTGCCGTGTAATCGCCGGGTACAGTGTAAATATATGTTGGATTTTTTACGGTACTCACATCTATATCTGTTCCTTCTATACCAAAATCCCAACTCCAATTGTTAACGGTTCCATATGTTGCAGTAGTAAGGTCGCTGAATTGAACAGCAATGCCTTTGCAGATCGGGGAAATATTATCAGCAGCCGGGAAATACCCTGGATAAACTTTTAGTTTTGTTGTAGTTGAATCGGCGCAGGGCGTGCCCCTGTTTACCACAAATTTTACTGTATAAATGCCTGTATCTGCATAAGTATGAGAACCAATTTCTGCTGTAGAAGTATCCCTTGTACCAGAAGAAGGTTCCCCGAATTCCCAGTAAAAAGTTTCATTCAATGGCGATTGGCTCCTGTTGATAAATTGGAATGAAAATCCATCGCAGGTAATGTATTCAGGCAATAAATCGGCACTGGCAAAATCGCAGGGCGCCACGGTAATGATAAAATCTTTCCGGTGTACCGCAATCAGGTTACCATTCCTGTAGGAACTAACGCATACGGATACCACATATTTGCCTTCTTCGGGCGCTATGCCGGAAATGATGCCTGTTTGCGTGTTCATACTTGCCAATGGGCCAAGCGGACTGAATGAAGTAAATCCATTCACATAATTTACCGAACCATACGGAGGTGGGTCGGGAGGCCTGTTGCCCGCATTGGTAGCACCGCCACCATTATATGCACTGCACATACTATAAACAAGCACGTCGCCATCAGGATCTGTAGCACTGAAATCAAGTATAAAATCATTGTTTCGGCAAACAACAGAAATGCCTTTGGAAAATCTCGGGCTGCTGTCTGGTATCGTTGCACCTAACTTGTTTAATCCAGGGATGCTGGTGGTGTAGGTTGCCCCGGCACCATCCGACATGTTATTGATGTTATTGGTATTTTCAATTCGGCAACAGGTTTGATATGCTGCCGTATAACCGTTACTGTTATTAGGTAATTCGATCGTGAAACTATAAAACCCGGCATTGTAATTTAATGAAGGTGGATTGGTAATACAAATTGGAACAGCATTGAGGGGTAAGTTTTGCAATGAATTACGATTAACTTCTATGGCACCTCCAAAAGCAGCAGAGCCACCAAACAATTGATTGTTGTCATTGTTGAATACTCCGATATAAACGTTGGGTGGCATTTCCGCACAAGGATTGATACAATTTTCGTCGCGGAATAATATAAGGGTAATGCGGTAGGTTTTCGAATTGGGTGTGCTTGAAATATAGTCATAAATGATCTCTCCGCCGGTTATGTGTTTTGCAGAGGCATTTAAAAACCCAAGAATAAGCGAAACGATCGTAAAAATTTTCTTCATTATCTGCATTCAATCATGATAAACACCTTCTTAAAATTAATTAATAAAATTTGTGAACATTGGCACGATCAGGAATTAAATGGTTCAACATTAAACATTAACGTTTTGTTTTGTCTTTTTTGTTATTTCTGCTATTTGAAAGACTAATTATTGTACCTCAATTATCACTCCATTCAAGGCTGAACGTAAAAAAGCGCTTAATATTTCATTTGATTTTACCGTTTCTTCCCGCATGCCCATATGAGCACTTTGTCTTAATACATATATATACGTGCAGGAAGCCAGGTGCGTTTGTTCGAGGCCCTGGATAAATGGAACAGCTTTGTCATGCTGGCCTAAAACAAACAGGACACGCTTACTACTGTTCTTAATGATATTTGTCCGATCGGGCCGGTTAATCATTGCCCGGTAATATTGTTTCAAAGCACCTGGGGTAAATAAAGATCCCTTTTTTAATAAGTTATTGATTTCCAATTCACTTACTTTCGGGTCCCTGAACATTCCGGGTATACTGGTTTTCAAAAACGCAGCAGCGCCATTACTGTCTATAAACTCAATGGCTTTTTCGCGTTGGGTTATTTTTTCAGGCTGATCGGCATATGCTGAAGAGTGAAAAAGTCCAAAACTGTGTAAAAGGCCCGGGAAAAGTTCTGCAAAAGCCAATGTAATATAGCCGCCCATGCTATGCCCGATCATGATACAGGTGCTGATCTTTTCTGAAAGCAACATTTCATGTAATAATCTTGCAAAATCATCCATGCCGGGATCTCCTTTTAGTAAATCCGATTTGCCACTTCCCGGCAGATCAGGAACAATGACGAGATAGTCCCCCGACAATGACTGAGCCTGCTCTTCCCATATCGCCCCATCTTCACCAAATCCATGCAACATCACAACTGGAAATCCCTTTCCATAGACCCTGCAGAAAATGGAAACGTTGCCAACCTGTATGTGTTTTGTGATCATAAAATGGTTATTTCAGGGAGTGAGATGCAGACCTGTACAATAAAAGTAAAACAAAAGGAATCAAAGCATTGTTCATTTGCTGGGGAAGGAAAAACCAGGCAATCAAAACGAGAACCAGGCTGATGGCAGTAAAGAGAAAATACTTCCTGGCCCAGCTTTTACGGCTGTTTATAAAAAAGGAACATATAAAATGAGAAGGAAGCGCCCATAGAAGGTTGTAATTGTTTTTCGTCATACTATGATCTGTGCCAAACCACATGAAAATGAGAATGATGCCCAATAGTCCTGTGGAAAAAAATAATAATCCATCAAGACTGCTGATCAGGGTACTGTACTTTCTATTTCCCGCGAATACCAAAACCAGGTACAAAACCAGCAATAAAGAAAAGAATATAAACGGCGTAAATATATTTCGTTTGTTTGTATCCGTTAGTAATGTATATAGATTTGAACCACGCTCAACAATGGGTACATTCGTCACACTGTCGAGCGCTTTCATCAGGTTGTCGGGGAGAAATTGCTGCTGGGCTGTAGTCATAATGCCATCAGTAGGAGCACCTAATAAAATATCGATACCCAGCTTACTCCACGGTTGACCGCCTTTGTCGAGATAAGCATGAATGGCTTCCCGGAAGGTAGTATTAACAGGCATTACGGGAGGCAGGATCGGTTGGGGCGTTTTACTTTTAATGATCAGGTCACGCAAACGGGTAGTGCAGTTGTCGAGAAAAAAGTCGTATTGATAATATTTATTTTCTTCTTCCAGGTTTTCATGTAATGCATGACGAATGTTGATCTTTTCTTCGCCCGACAGTTTTAGTACCTGTTCAGTCATTCCCCTGTTAGAAGATTGGTATTCAGATTTGAAATCGCTGAAATAAGCCGCACTGATGTAGTACATTAATTTGCCCCTGATAAATTTCAGGTAAAAGCCTTCATCATCAAAATTAAAAGTACCGTAATTGTAAACGATATCTGTAACACTGTTACTATCGATCACCCTGATGGCACTGTGACCAAATATGGAATACAATTCTTCGCCGGGCGTACAGGTAAGCAAAGATATCCTGAGCCTGGAACTGTCCTGGGCCTTTGAATTTAGATAGCAGGCACCGGTTAAAATAAATAACAGAAGAAAAATTTTCGGAATTATTTTTTTCATGACAGTTTATATACACGAATGTATCAAATGTAATTAAAGCTTTTTCGGCAATGGTTGAAACAACTGGTTACCTGCTGTAATTGGGCGCTTCCTTAGTAATGGCAATATCGTGTGCGTGGCTTTCCCGCATGCCTGCATTCGTGATCTTAACGAAACTGGCCTGTTGAAGGGCTTTGATATCTGCCGCACCACAGTAACCCATACCCGCTCTTAGTCCACCGCTGAATTGATGCACAACTTCACGAAGACTTCCTTTAAAAGGAACCCGTCCTTCGATGCCTTCCGGAACGAATTTTTTAACATCATCTTCAACATCCTGGAAATACCTGTCATTGCTTCCCTGTGCCATGGCACCCAGGGATCCCATGCCACGATATTGTTTAAATTTTCTTCCTTCAAAAATGATGGTTTCACCCGGGCTCTCTTCTGTTCCAGCAAATACATTTCCCATCATAACAGCAGTAGCTCCTGCAGCCAGGGCTTTTACCATATCACCGGTATAGCGGATGCCGCCATCACTGATTATGCCGACCCTCCTGTTTTTTAAAGCAGCGGCCGCTTCCATTACAGCAGTGATCTGCGGAACCCCGGTACCTGCAACAATACGGGTTGTACAAATAGATCCTGGCCCGATGCCAACTTTTACAGCATCCGCACCCGCATCTGCCAAAGCAGTCGCACCAGCTGCTGTACCAATGTTACCGGCAATGACCGGCAGACCTTTGAATGTTTTCTTGATATTTTTCAGTGCTTCTATTACACCTTTGGTATGTCCATGGGCGCTATCCAGGCAAATGATGTCAACCCCTGCATGATGCAGCGATTCTACTCTTTTTAAGATATCCTGCGTAATACCAACGCCAGCGCCTACCAGCAGCCTGCCAAAAGAATCTTTGATAGAGTTTGGGTAGCTGGTTAGTTTTAGGATATCCCCAAACGTTACCAGGCCAATGAGTTTTCCTGACCGGCTTACAACCGGCAATTTTTCAATTTTATTTTTTTTGAAAATTAATTCTGCTTTTTTAAGATCGGTACCTTCAGGTGCAGTGATCAGGTTGTCTTTGGTCATGATGGTACTTACCTTCTGGCGCATATTCTGTTCGAAACGAAGGTCCCTGTTGGTGAGTATGCCCACGAGATTCTTTTGTTCATCAACAATGGGAATGCCACCTATCCTGTTTTCCCGCATGAGCCGCATGGCTTCCCCGATCGTAGCATCTGGCTGAAGGGTAATGGGATCTAATATAAGCCCGTTCTCACTTCTTTTTACTTTTCTAACCTGGTCGGCCTGTTGATCGATGCTCATGTTCTTATGAAGGATCCCCAATCCACCCTCCCTGGCAAGCGCAATGGCTAAAGAGGCTTCTGTAACGGTATCCATTGCTGCACTCAACATAGGTATGTGCAGGGTGATTTTCGGAGTAAGTTGTGTTTTGATATTTACATCCCGGGGCAGAATCTGGGAATAAGCCGGTTCCAGTAGTACATCGTCGAAGGTTAAGCCTTCCCTGGAAATTTTGCCTGGTTTGTTCTTTGCGGAGGATTTATTTATTGTTGCCATAGGCAAAGTTAAAGGAAAAAGGAAAATGACGTGGCAATGGCTCCGGGTTTTCTCAGTTGATTTTATAAGATTTTCCCGGCATCGTAACAATGATCCCGCCCATTTCGAGCGACAAAAGCGCAGCAGCTACCATGCCCGATCCCATGCCCGACCTGTTGTATAATTCATCGATATGTATATTGCTTTTTCCCAGGATGAGATCGAATATTATTTTTTCGGGTTCAGTTAGATCCGGGAAAAGTTCGCATTGTTTTCCTGGAGCGTTTTTCTTTTCTTCTTTCCAGTTCATGGTTTCTAACAGGTCATCCGCACAAGTGATGAGCATGGCCTTATTATTTTTGATAAGATAATGACAGCCTTCACTTTTAGAATCGGTCATGCGGCCTGGAATGGCAAATACTTCCCGGTTATAACTGTTTGCCAGTTCCGCAGTAATCAATGAACCACCCTTTTTCCCGGATTCAATTACAACGAGCGCATCGCATAGTCCTGCAGCAATGCGGTTTCGCCGGGGAAAATTCTGCCTGTCGGGATTAGTGCCGCTTCGGAAATCGGTGATCAATCCTCCGGCTTGCATCATTGCTTTAGCGAGTGATTTGTTTTGTGGCGGATACAGCCTGTCTAGCCCATGAGCCAAGACTCCAACAGTGGGAAGATTATTTTTCAAGGCAGCTTTGTGGGCCAAAGAATCAATGCCAAAAGCCAGCCCGCTTACGATCAGTATATCGCTTCCCCGTAAGGCATCAACCAGTTTTTCACAGGCTATTTTTCCATACTCAGAATTATTTCGGGTACCCACGATCGTTATGATCTTCGCGGAATTCAGATCGGCCTCACCCCGGTAGTATAATAAAGGCGGACTATCATAACAATGGAGCAATCTTTTTGGGTAATTGGTTTCTGTGATAAAGAGTGGGGTGATCTTATATTTTTCTATAAAAGAGAGCTCAGCTTCGCACAGAGTAAAATCTGTAAACGATTTGATGCTGTTTGCCCGCACGGTGCCAATGCCTTCCATGTGTTCAAGTTGCCGGCGTGGGGCTTTGAAAACAGATTCGGCATCTCCATACCTGGCGATAAGGGCTTTGGCATGTACATCCCCGATCTGGGGAATCATGGTGAGGGCTACCTGGAATAATAGATCATTGTTCATACAGTACGATCGAACAATGATACATAAAAAAGCTAATTGGAAACGACGTTTAATTCTGTTCTTCTGTTGAGGGATTTCCCCGATTCTGTATCGTTTGATGCAACTGGTTTTGTATCTCCATAACCCTTAGCAACAAGTCTTCCCGCCTGAATTCCTTTCGAGATAAGGTATTGGGTAACGGCCTTTGCCCGGCTATTGCTGAGTTGCAGGTTAACGGGCTGTTGACCCACATTGTCGGTATGACCACTGATCTGTATATGCAATTTTGGATTGTCATTTAATAATGCGACCAGTTTATCCAGTTCGCTTAAAGAAGCAGGTTTAAGATCGAACTTATTTACATCGAAAAAGATATTCTTTAACACGATGGCAGCACCAGGTTCGATGGGTTGCAAAGGAATGTCAACGGTGAAAAATGAATCGGTTGTGTTTTGAATAAGGGAAAAATTATCAGAATAAAATAAATATCCTTTCCGGGTAATGTTGAATGCGTACTCTTTTCCTTCCGGTAAAGTTACCAGGTAGTTACCGTCTTCATCTGTTTGCAACCTTGATATTAAAAAGCGGTTATTCACTTCCGTTAGTTCAACTGTTGATGGCAATCCGGACTTAGTTTTCTTATCGTATACCCGTCCTTTAACCCAGAGTGTTTTTGCCGCTTTGATATCGTCACGCAATTGGAAGCGATACAGGTCGAGCCCGCCCCGGCTGGCCAGGCCTTCGCTGGCATAATACGAAGTGCTTCCGTCGGATGCTACGATCAGTGACCCTTCATCGTCAATTGTATTGATGGGATACCCCAGGTTATCCGGCTTACTCCAGGTACTGTCATTTAATTTACGGGATACATATAGGTCAGTCATTCCATAACCCATGTGTCCGTTGCTGTTAAAATACAACGAACGGTTATCGGCGTGAATGAATGGGCAACCTTCGTCTCCATCTGTATTAACATCTGATCCAAGATTCTGCGGTCTTCCCCATTTTCCATTTGGCTGGCGATGGGTGACCCATATATCTTTTCCGCCAAACCCGCCCGGTTGACTGCTGGCAAAATACAGGTCTTTTTTATCGGGCGAAAGGGAAGGGGATGATTCCCAGAAATCAGTATTTACGGTAGGTCCCAGGTTCTCAGGTTCCGTCCAACCGCCATTCTTCGTTTTATAAGCAACGTACAGATCGCAGCTTCCTTCACCTTCGGGATAATTACAGCCGGTGAAAATAAGCCATTGGCCATCCTGCGAAATGTTCTGTGCACCTTCATTTAAATTGGTATTTATCTTTCCGGTTACCGGTAACGCCTTGCTCCAGGCTCCGTTAATGAGGTTGCTTTCAAAGAAATCCTCATCTTTATTGATTCGCCTGGTGAAGATCATTTTTTTGCCATCGATCGTAAGAGAAGGAAAATATTCCAGGTCAGTCGTGTTGATGCTGTCACCCATGTTCTCGGGGGTAAATACATACTTCCCTGAAGGATGGTCAGCAGCATATTTCAAAGCGAATTCATATACCGATTTACGGTAGCTTGCCGCTTTAATACTCCGGTCGTTAAGTCCGGGCGTTTGAAGAAATCTATTTACCGTATACAGTGCTTTGTTAAACTCGCCTGTTCCGGCAAGTGAAATAGAGTAGGGTAACAGGTATGTGTCGGAAAAAACAGAATCCATTGTAAAAGCAGTTTCAAAATCCCTGACCGATAAAGGATAGTTTTTCATATCTGCGTATATCCCTGCCCGTGACAGATAAACTTCCACGAATTTAGGATCAAGCCTGAGGGCTTCTTCGAGGTGTAAAAGACAATCGGTAAATCTTCGTTGAACAGCTTCTTCATAGGCGCTCTCATAGATATCCCTGGCTTTCTTATTTACATTATCAGGGTTGTACCATTGAGCATTCGAAAAAAATATATGACCTTGAAATATGAATAGTAGTAATATGAACTTCAGACAAAACCACCTGTATTTTTTCATAGAAAGATTTGATGCTTGAAGGTAAAACGAAAACCAGTCCTATTTATGATGAGATTGTTAAAAACTATGCAAATGAAATGCCGTTTTTGACCGCAATGGGTTCATGGTCAGGGCACTTCAATGTATTTGTGAATCTGGAGGGATAGTTCCCAGCGGGGATTTGCTTTAATATATTCCACGATCAGCGGGGTAACTTCTGCCGCTTTATCCCATTCGGGTTGCAGGTAACATTTACAGGAGTCAGAAACCTGGGAGGCATATTTTTCAGCCCATTCGAAGTCGGATTTATGAAATATAACCACCTTTAATTCATGGGCCAAAGGAACGATAGCCGGCAAAGGTGCTTTGAATTTTTTCGGTGAAAGGCATATCCAGTTCCATCGTCCACTCAGTGGATGGGCACCGGATGTTTCAATATTGGTTTCAAAACCTGCTTCCTGTAATGCCATCGTGAGGTTATCCAATGAATGCATCAGGGGTTCACCACCGGTTATCACCACCAGTTTAGCAGGCGTTTTTTGAATCAGTGATACGATTGTTTCAACACTCAGCTTAGGATGTATGGATGCATCCCAGCTTTCTTTAACATCACACCATACGCATCCTACATCACAGCCGCCGAGCCTCACAAAATAGGCTGCTCTTCCCTGGTGGTATCCTTCGCCCTGGATGGTATAAAAATGCTCCATCACGGGGAGCAATTGGGTGATATCTGTTTTTTTATCCTGCAAAATATATTGATAATGTGTTCTTGAAAATGGTTTGCCTATCTTACTTGCTGAAGCCAGGCTTGGTAAGTATTCTGTAACAATCCTGCAATCGTCATCAATCCTACACCACCAGGTACCGGTGATATGTAGCTGCACTTTGGTGCCACCTGCTCAAAATCCACATCACCTTTTATGGCGAAGCCTGATTTTTTAGAGGGGTCCTCAACCCGGGTAATGCCCACATCTATCACTACTGCACCTTCTTTCACCATGTCGGCTTTTAAAAAGCCGGGAATTCCCAGGGCAGCCACAATGATATCAGCCTGCCGGCAATATGCTGCAAGATTTTGTGTTCGGCTATGGCACACCGTTACTGTGCAGTTGCCTGGGTTGGTATTTTGATTTAACAGGATGCTGATGGGCCTGCCAACAATATTACTCCGGCCGATCACCACTGCATGTTTACCGCTGGTTTCTACCTGGTAATGTTTCAGCATCATCATGATACCAAATGGGGTAGCAGGTATAAATGTAGGAAGGCCCTGGACCAATTTGCCGGTGCTGATGGGATGAAAACCGTCTACATCTTTTTCAGGATTAATGAGATTGATGATCTTTTCTTCATTGATATGTTTGGGCAAGGGCAACTGAACCAGGATGCCGTCTACGTTTTCATCATTATTTAATTGTTCGATGGCACTTACTAAATCAGGTTCCAATACATCATTCTCAAATCTTACCAGGCTGCTTTTGAAGCCAACTTCTTCGCAATTCCTGATCTTGCTGGCCACATAGGTTTCACTGGCACCATTATTCCCGATCAATATGGCCGCCAGGTGTGGGACTCTTTTTTGAAGCCTGTTACTTTCTTTTATTTTTTCCCGGAGGCTGTCTTTTATCTCCTGCGATACCTTTTTACCATCTAAAATCTGCATGGCGCAAAATTAATTAACAAAAGTTGATTTAAGGGTATTGTTTCCACCGGTTTGAATGGTGTAATGATTTTACCTAACTTAGGTTTCCGTAAACATCAAATGCTTTGAGAAAAAAATATTCAGTTTTATTGGGCATGGTCTTTTGCATGTTCTCCCAACAGTCGATTTCACAATCTCTACGCTATGCGGTGAGTATGCCGTATATAAACCTCACTGCCTATAGCAGGCAACAGGTTGATGTTTTTTCATTTACCGCCAACCAGGCCGCACTGGCGGCTGTAAAAAAGCCCGGAGTGGGGGTTTACGGCGAGCAACGCTTTTTATTAGCCGATAATAGTGCGTATGCACTGGCGGCCGCCTTTCCTACTAAAATGGGCAATTTCGGATTAAAGGTCAATTATGCGGGATTTTCCAATTTCAATGAAAATAGTGTTGGCCTCGCTTATGGCCGAAGCCTGGGAAATAAAGTTGATATTGGTGTTCAGTTTAATTATTATGGTTACCGGATTCCTGTTTATGGAAATGCTTCGGCTTTAAATTTTGAACTCGGGGCTATTCTGCATTTAACCGATAAGTTAAATGCCGGTGTACACTTGTATAACCCGGTGGGAGGAAAGCTTGGTAAATCAGGCGATGAAAAACTCGCTTCTGCATATTCATTTGGAGTTGGTTATGATGCATCTGATAATTTTTATGTGAGCACTCATTTCACGAAAGAAGAAGATAAACCGATTAACGTCACCGGTGGGGTACAATACCAGTTCAAGAAACAGTTTTTTGTGCGTGCAGGCTTTGTAAGTGAAACCGGTAGCGGGTTTGGAGGAGTTGGTGTTTCCTGGAAAGAGCTTCGTCTAGACGTATCCGGTAACTATCATCCACAGCTTGGTTTTTCTCCCGGCATTTTACTTACCGCAAATTTTTAGTTAAGAAAGCCATGAGGAAATGTACCATCATATGCTGTTTTATTTTATCATCTTTCTATTCATTTGGACAGGTAACGGAAACGCCTAATAGCAGTACCGAACAGCAGCTCGAGAATGTAACAGAGAATAATGAAGACCTTGAAACGGAAGATGATTCTTACCTGCAACAGATGATCCAGTTCCAGAAAGATCCTGTAAATATTAATACGGCGGATGAACTCCAGTTAAAAGAACTCATCGTCCTTACGCCTATCCAGATAGAGAACCTTGTTATTTATCGAACCGTGTTGGGAAAATTGGTCAACCTCCTGGAATTGCAGGCGGTACCTGGCTGGAATGTGCGAACCATTCAAAAGATACTTCCTTATATCAGCCTTGGTAATGGAATAAATATTATTTCTGATATCGGTGACCGGCTCAAAAACGGCGATCATTCAATATTGGTAAGGGTTACCCAAACGGTAGAACGCTC
>ERZ795056.6046-NODE-6046-length-11899-cov-4.667258_pt1 | contig 11899 bp, 11 predicted proteins | sample MGYA00375140_ERZ795056 | MGnify/ENA primary metagenome ERZ795056 (study PRJEB30185, sample SAMN05720227) | activated sludge metagenome | isolation source: Anaerobic digester | place: USA | collected 2015-03-09 ...
ATCGGTTTGCCGGTGCGCTTGGCCTCGGCGAGGGCTTCTGGACTCCATGCCCACCAATGGACTGGGTTGTCCTTGTGCTGCAGCAGGTAGGGGCTGGTTTCGCGATGCAGGCGGTTTTCAGACATTCATGATCCTGCGGGATTGAGTTGCGCCGATTTCGCTCTAGCGGTACGCGAACCGCATGGCAGTTGGTACGACCATTTTCGCGCTTTCAAGCGGACCGGGTAAAGCCGGCGTTGCCGTCATTCGCGTCTCCGGCCCGGTTGCTCGAAGTGTCATGGCCGCAATGGCGGCGCCCGAAGTGGCAGACAGGCGGGTTGCCTTCCGACGGATCGTACACCCGCAAACGGGCGCGCTGCTCGATAGGGCGGTCGTCGTTTTCTTTGCCGGCCCTAAAAGTGAAACCGGCGAGGATGTTGTTGAGTTCCAGGGTCATGGTGGGCGGGCCGTTGTTCGCGCCATTTTGGATGCCTTGGCGACTATACCCGGGTGCCGGATGGCGGAACCGGGTGAGTTCGCGCGGCGTGCCTTCCACAACGGCAAGCTGAACCTGGTCGAGGTTGAAAGTCTCGCCGATCTCGTGGATGCGGAGACCGATGCCCAGCGCCGCTTGGCTCTTGCGTCGGGCGGGCAGCTTACAGCCCTCTACGACGAGTGGCGGACGCGGTTGATCGAGGTCGCGGCGTTGACCGAAGCGGCGATCGATTTTTCCGATGAAGGCGATGTTTCGGCAGCGTCGTTTGAGGCGGCACGGCGCGCTGCCGCGCCCCTTGCCGATGATGTCGCCCGGCATCTTGATGACGGCCATCGCGGCGAGATCCTGCGTGACGGCTTTCGGGTCGCACTTCTTGGCGCGCCAAATGCCGGCAAGTCGAGCCTGCTCAATGCCCTTGCGCGGCGCGACGCCGCAATTGTTTCCGAAGACGCTGGCACCACCCGGGACGTCATTGAAGTGCGGCTCGATCTCGACGGCTATCCGGTGATCGTATCCGATACGGCGGGTATTCGCGAAGCTGACGGGCGGATCGAACAGGAAGGAATTCGGCGCAGTCTATCGGCAGCGCGCGATGCGAACCTCACGCTGTGGCTGAGTGAGTTGGGACTCGATTCCCCACCAAAAGAAATTTCACGTGAAACTTTGCTTGCAGTCCGCACCAAAACCGATCTCGATTTGCCGAATCAAGCCGTCGCGCCGGGCAGCGATCTGGCGATTTCGACGAAATCGGGCGCTGGGCTCGGCGAACTCGTTAGCGCGATCACTAGGCGCGCTGCGGACGCCCTGAGCCAATCAGCCGACATGCCGGCTGTCGCAAGGGCGCGCCATCGGGCACTTCTTGAGCAGGCAAGGGCGAGCCTTGGTGATTTCCTGACGGGTTCGGCCGATGAGCTTGAGCTGCGGGCCGAGGACGTCCGACGGGCGGCCCATGCGCTAGGACGCATCACCGGCCGAGTTGATGTCGAAGACGTGCTCGACCAGATATTCTCGCGGTTTTGCATCGGCAAATGATGCCGCGGCCTATTTGCCAAACGGGCTTCACGCGGCAGTGTTTCACGTGAATCGTCTTTTTCTACGCGCTGGGATCGGGTAATTGCTGGCCATGGATACAACTACGGCATTCGATGTCATCGTCGTCGGCGGCGGGCACGCTGGGTGCGAAGCTGCGGCTGCGGCGGCGCGTATGGGTGCGCGGACTGCGCTCGTCACGCACCGATCCGACACCATCGGTGAGATGTCGTGCAACCCCGCAATCGGGGGGCTCGGGAAGGGCCATCTGGTCCGCGAAATCGATGCGCTGGACGGATTGATGGGCCGCGTTGCCGATCAGGCGGGAATCCAGTTCCGGCTGCTCAATCGTTCAAAGGGGCCGGCGGTGCATGGTCCGCGAACCCAGGCGGATCGCAAGCTCTACCGCCAGGCGATGCAGGCGGCGATTGGTGAAACGCCCAATTTGACGGTGATCGAGGGCGGCGTTGAAGATCTCGTTGTCGCGCAGGGTCGCGTGGCTGGGGTCGTCGAAGGCGTCGTGACCGGCGATGGCCGCCGCTTGAGCGCGCGTGCCGTCGTGCTGACGACGGGGACGTTTCTCAATGGCCTCATCCATATGGGGGCGCAAAAGATACCCGCCGGGCGCGCTGGCGAGGCACCCGTGCTCAAATTGTCAGACCGCCTCTATGCGCTGGGGTTGACGCTTGGCCGCTTGAAGACGGGCACGCCTGCTCGCCTCGATGGCAAAAGCATCGATTGGTCTGGGCTCGAAATGCAGGAGGCCGATGCCGAGCCGGTGCCGTTCTCATTCTTGAACGACCGGATCACGACGCCGCAAATTGCGTGCGGGATTACGCGGACGACGGCTCAGACACATGACATCATTCGTGCCAACCTTGCACATTCGCCTATGTATTCTGGGCAGATTGGCAGTGTCGGGCCGCGCTATTGTCCGTCGATCGAAGACAAGGTTGTGCGGTTTGCCGATCGGACTTCGCATCAGATTTTTCTTGAGCCGGAAGGCTTAGACGACGACACGATTTATCCGAACGGGGTCTCGACCTCGTTGCCGATTGACGTGCAGCAGGCGTTCTTGAAGACCATGCCTGGGCTCGAAAATGTCATCATCCGGCGGCCCGGGTACGCGATCGAATACGATTACGTCGATCCGCGCGAACTGACCCAGGCGCTCGAAGTCAAACGGCTTCCAGGGCTATTTTTGGCCGGGCAGATCAACGGCACGACGGGGTACGAAGAAGCCGGCGCACAAGGGCTGGCGGCCGGGATCAATGCGGCCAAGCTTGCTAGCGGCGGGCTCGCGGACTTCGCGGTGTCGCGGACCGACGGGTATTTGGGTGTGATGATCGACGATCTCGTGACTCGCGGCGTCTCTGAGCCCTATCGCATGTTTACGTCGCGCGCCGAGTTCCGCTTGAAGCTGCGGGCGGATAATGCCGACCAGCGGCTGACGCCGGTTGGCATGGCGCTGGGCGTCATTGGGGCGACCCGGAAGGCTGCTTTCAAGGCGAAGGCGGATGCGCTGTCGGACGGGCTTAACTTGCTCAATCAATTCAGTATTACGCCGACTGAGGGTGCTAAGCACGGGCTCAATCTCAATCTCGACGGGCGCCGACGGACCGCTTTCGATCTGCTGGCGTTTCCGGATATAGATTTGGCGCGGCTCTCTACGATTTGGCCGGACCTCGGTGCTCTGCCGAATCAGGTGGTGCGCCAGCTTGAGGTCGATGCCCGGTACGCGGCGTACGTGCGCCGCCAGGAAGACGACGTGCTGGCACTGCGCCGTGACGAGGCCATCGCGATCCCGGCCGATTTTGATTATGGGGCGCTGCCGAGCCTTTCGACGGAACTGCGAATCAAATTGGCGCGGCAGCGGCCGTCGACGATCGCCCAGGCGGCTCGGCTCGAGGGCATGACGCCGGCTGCGGTTTTGACGCTGCTGGGCCATATCAAGGCCGCCAGCGGCTCACGTAAGTCAGCCTGATGACTTATCCCGCGATCAGTCGGATCGATGGTCCCGAATCCTTTCGAACCCAGTTTGGGATTTCACGTGAAACCCTCGCTAGATTCGAGACTTACGCGGCTCTCCTGACTCGATGGCAGAAGACAATTAACCTTGTTGCGCCGAGTACGGTTGGCGATGTCTGGCATCGCCATTTTGCCGATAGCGCGCAGTTGATGCGGTACGCGCCGAATGGCGCGACGCGGTGGCTCGATCTCGGCTCGGGCGCGGGGTTCCCAGGTCTGGTGCTCGCGATATTGGCGGCGGAGCGCGGCGGCCAGCGCCATACGCTCATCGAAAGCGATACCCGGAAAGCAGCCTTTCTCCGGGAAGTGGCCCGCGAGACTGGAGTTGCTGTGGAGATCGTGACCGCAAGGATCGAACTTGCTGAAACAGCTGCTAAAGTGGGGGAGATTAATTGCGTCACGGCGAGGGCGTTAGCGCCTCTGCCGCGTTTAGCAACTTGGGTGGCGCCGTATTTCGGCAGCAGCACGGTGGGCTTGTTTTTAAAAGGCCGCGACGTTGCGGCCGAATTGGACGAAGCCCGACGCGAGTGGGACTTTGATTTCCAGTTGCTTCCAAGCGTAACGGACGAAGCGGCGCGAGTCGTGCGGATGTCTGGATTGCGTGCAAAATTGTGAGTCTCAGCGTTTGATCGTCAGAGCGGAGGGCTTGGCCCGTGGCCGGCTATGTTTCTGGAATGGGTGGCGGTGCGGGATCAGGGGCTGGTCCGCGCGTCATCTCGATTGCGAACCAGAAGGGCGGCGTCGGTAAAACGACAACGGCCATCAATCTGGGTACGGCGCTTGCGGCTGTCGGCGAACGTGTTCTGGTGCTCGATCTTGATCCGCAGGGCAACGCTTCAACCGGTCTTGGTATTGTGCCTGAAGCGCGCGTGCGGACGTCGTATGATGTGCTGACGGGTGAGTCATCGTTGCTCGATGCAAGTCTCGCAACTGCGGTGCCCGGTTTGTATGTCGTGCCGGCCAATAACGATCTCGTTGGTGTTGAAGCGGCATTGGCCAATGACGGTACGCGGCCGTTCAAGTTGCGCGATGCGGTCGTGAGTTTGATTGGCCAGCAGCGTGCGCGCCCGCAGGATTCGCCGTTCTCCTATGTTCTGATTGACTGTCCGCCATCGCTCAATGTGCTGACCCTAAATGCGATGAGTGCGGCGCATGCGGTGTTGGTGCCGGTTCAGTGCGAGTTCTTCGCGCTTGAAGGTATCTCGCAGTTGAAAGATTCGATCGATCAAATCCGCGCGACGCTCAATCCGCAACTGGAGATCCAGGGCGTGGTTTTGACGATGCACGATCAGCGCACGTCGCTGTCGCGCGAAGTTGCTGAAAACGTGCGCGCGTTCTTCGGACCGAAAGTTTACGAGACGATGATCCCGCGCAATACGCGGGTCGCCGAAGCGCCGTCGCACGGGAAGCCGATCCTGCTCTACGATTACGATTGCGCCGGGAGCCAGGCTTACATCCGCCTGGCGACCGAGATCATCGAGCGTGAACGCCGGTTCAAAGCTGCTTGATTTAAAAGAGTAAAGTCGCGTTGGAAGAAAAACAAAAGCCATCCGAAGGACACGCGAAATCCATGAATTCCGCCTTGCCAAAAAGCCGTCTGGGCCGGGGCCTCGCCTCGCTGATCGGTGAGCCGACGTCGAATGGTGGCCGGCTCCCGCCGGAAGGCGAGCAGCGCATGGTGTCGGTCACGCAGGTGCGATCGAGCCCGCTCAATCCGCGCAAGGACTTCCGCGACGAGGAATTGGCGGAGCTCGCGGAATCGATCCGCACCAAGGGCCTCGTGCAGCCGATCGTCGTGCGGCCGAGCGCACAGACTGCCGGTGAATTTGAGATCGTCGCAGGTGAGCGGCGTTGGCGCGCGTCGCTGAAGGCCGGCATCCACATGGTGCCTGTCATCGTGCGCGAGCTGACCGACAAGGAGATGCTCGAACTCGCGATCATCGAGAACGTTCAGCGTCAGGATTTGAACGCCATCGAAGAAGCGACCGGATATCGCGATTTGATCGAGCGTTTCGATTACAATCAGGAGCAGCTGTCCGAGATCATCGGTAAAAGCCGCAGCCACGTCGCCAACACGTTGCGCTTGTTGAAGCTGCCGGCCGGTGTGCAGGCGCTGGTGCAGGGTGGGACTTTGACGGCCGGGCATGCGCGCGCGCTTATCGGGCGCGATGATGCCGAGACCTTGGCGCAAAGGATTGTCTCGCAGCAGATGAACGTGCGCGAAGTCGAAGCGCTCGTGCAGGGCCGCGGTGCGACGGATGCCGGCCCGAGTAAAAAAGTGCGCGACAAAGATCCTGACACCAAGGCTTTTGAGAAAGAGCTTGGCGACCTCCTGGGGTTGAAAGTCGAGATCAAGCGGGCGTCGGGCGAGAGTGGTCAGTTGCTCATCAAGTTCGGCAATTTCGACCAGCTCGATTATATCCGCCAGAGGCTCGGCGGCGGCTAAGTTTCGTGCCGCGCACGCTCCAGACGCGGAAATTGATAATACCCGCAGGGTATGCTTGACGCGGGCAGTCACACTTGGTGGTGTGCCTGCTAAATGGTGGTCGCCGACGCGGCCTCAGCGTGTTTGAAGCGGGTCTCTACAACATGAGTGAGCGGGATACCCTTGCAAAGCTGGCGGACGTCATCGCCTCACGCCGCAAGGGCAGTGGAAACGCGTCGTATACGCGGCAACTCTTGGATGCCGGTCCTGAGCGGTGCGCCAAGAAGTTCGGCGAAGAGGCTGTTGAGACAGTGATCGCTGGCGTCGGCAAAGACCCTCAACAGTTGAAAGCTGAGGCGGCCGATACGCTCTATCATTTGCTGGTGCTGCTGGAATCGCAGCACGTTGCGCTGGCCGACGTGATGGCCATTCTCGAAGGGCGGATGGGTACATCCGGCATCGACGAAAAGGCCTCGCGCAAGGGGGGCGGCCCGTGAAGCCGCGTAAGGTTGCGCGCGCCGTGAAAGCGCGGAAAGCGCGCAAGGCGGCCGCCGCCAGTGTCGCGTTTTCGCCCTATCGTACGTTTACGCGCGAAGAGTGGGCGCGGTTGCGCGCCGACACGCCGATGACGTTGAAGCCGCATGAGCTTGAGCAGCTCTCGGGTGTTATCGAAGAGTTGTCGATCGATGACGTTGAGCAAATCTATCTGCCGCTTTCGCGGTTGTTGAACTTGTATGTCGCAGCTGAGCAAAAGCTGCATGCGGTATCGCTCGAATTTCTCGGCCGCAAAGATGTGAAAGTGCCGTTTATTATCGGCGTGGCGGGTTCTGTCGCGGTTGGCAAAAGCACGACCGCGCGCGTTCTGAAAGCGCTGCTCGCGCGTTGGCCGGATCATCCGAGGGTTGATTTGCTGACGACCGATGGATTTCTGCTGCCCAACGCGGAACTGGAAAAACGCGGGCTTATGGCGCGGAAAGGATTTCCGGAATCGTTTGATGGCGACCGGCTGTTGCGGTTTCTTGGCGACGTGAAATCGGGCGTAGCTCAGGTTTCGGCACCGGTCTATTCGCACGTTCAATACGATATTCTGCCCAATCAGCAGACGACCATACAGCAGCCCGATATTCTGATCATCGAGGGGCTCAATATTCTACAGGCCGCGGAGATGCCGGCTGGTGGCGGGGCAATCCCGTTTGTTTCGGATTTCATCGATTTCTCGATCTATATCGACGCGGCACCAGACGTGATCGAGCATTGGTATGTGGCGCGTTTTCTGCGCCTGCGCTCGACGGCGTTCCGCGATCCGGGTGCGTACTTCCATAAATACGCGACTGTTAGCGTGGATGAAGCGCGTCAGATGGCGCTGTCGCTTTGGCGAAGCGTGAACTTGAAAAATCTCGAAGAGAACATTCTGCCGACCCGTCGGCGCGCTCAACTTATCCTGCAGAAGGCCAAGAACCATAAGGTCCAGTCGGTGGCGCTCAGGAAATTGTAGTTTCGTCGCTAGCGGCCGGCTCGACGAAGGAGAGTTGGAAGCGACAAGCACAAAGCCTAGCGGAAAAAAAAATGGGCCGCTTGGGGCAGCGGCCCTGGTAGTTGATCATATTTTGGAGAGTGCTGGAAAGTCTGGCGGCGCTCTAAGCGTTAGTTGAGCTGTCCCGCGAGGCGTATAGCGTCCGGCTTCCGGGGCGCTGGTTGCGCACTGGAAGCGCTGCCGGCGGCAGCAGGTAACGACACAGCAAGAGCTGCTTTATATTTGTCGCGCAGGCGCCGGATCGTCGATGGGTCGGAAAAACCCATGACGCGAATTGCCGTTGTCGGCTTCAAATTAGGTTGTGTACGGATTAATTCAGCGAGGCGAGCGATGCGATCGCTATCGTCAATGCCTGTCCCAATTGGACGTCCACGCCTGGCGTTAGTGTCAACCATTCATCGAACCTCGAACGAAGCGATTCGTTGAGATGACATTGGTCGAATTGAATTGGCAATTCCAGGGAATTTAAATGCCGGGGCGAATTAGACCCGCAATTGGCTGTGCCATTAATGCAACTGAACGATGTTTAGTATGAAATTGGTATTCAATGGGATTCCCAATTTATGGAATAGCCAATTCGGTATGACGCGAATTGGCATTTTCTCAATTAGGAGATGAGCCCCTTTTGACGGGCTAAACGATCGAGTGGTACGGCCGGCCGCGCGCCGATGTGGCTGATGACTTCGGATGCCGCGAGGCTTGCAAGTTTGCCTGATGTTTCGAGCGGCAGACCATGAGCGACGCCGTACAAGAATCCGGCAGCGTAGAGATCTCCCGCACCCGTCGTATCGACGACTTGCTCAATCGGCATCGCTGCGATTTCAATATCGCTGCCGTTGGAGATGATGTGTGATCCCTTGGCGCTGCGCGTCAGCACTGCGAGCTTGATATCGTTGCGTGCTTTGGTGGCTGCGTCGTCGTAGTTTGAGGTTTCGTAGAGCGATTTGATTTCGCTTTCGTTGGCGAAAACAATATCGACGCCTTCGCGAATAAATTTGAGGAACTCGGCGCGATGACGATCGACGCAAAAGCCGTCCGATAATGTCAGCGCGACTTTTCTGCCGGCGCGTTTGGCCTCATTGGCGGCGGCCTTAAATGCCCGCATCGCTTCCGGTCGATCGAACAAATAGCCTTCGAGATAAAGAATTGCACTATCGCGAATAAGACTGCGATCGAGGTGCGACTCATCGAATTGCGTCGAGATGCCGAGAAACGTATTCATCGTGCGCTCGCCGTCGGGCGTTACGAGAATGAGGGAGCGCGATGTTGGCAACGAACCTTTGACGGGCGTCGCGTTGAACTGCACGCCAACGGAGCGGATGTCGTGTGTGAAGATGCGGCCGAATTCGTCGTCGGCGATTGTTCCGATAAAACCTGCGCGACCGCCGAACGACGCGACACCTGCAAGTGTATTGGCTGCGGAGCCACCCGAGATTTCGACAGCCGGTCCCATGCCTGAATAGATCTTGCTGATCTCATCGGCATCAACGAGGCGCATGCTGCCCTTGGCGGCGCCGACGTTTGCCAGATAGGCTTCGTTGCAGCGGCCGATAATATCGACGATGGCGTTGCCGATGCCGGTGACGTCGTATGTCGTGACTGCCGTGCTCGTCATGGTTTCCCCCGCGGTTGCGCGCGCACTATAGGGGTGGCGGCTTAGGGGGCAAGTTCAGCGGTCAGCGGCGCCGAGCCGCACGGGATGCAGCTGTGGATGGCGCGGCCATCGCTGATATCGCCAGCACCAGGCGCTCGGCGAGCGTGTCTTCAAGCTGGGAGGACAGCCGCGCTGCTTTCGCCGTCTCCGCAATTCTGGTTAACGCGGCATCGAGCGACGCTCGCGACCAATTGCGAACCTGCGCTGCAAAGATATCGCGCTGCTTGAAATGCAGCGGCGGGCGCAGACTGCGAAGCGCGTCGTCGAGGCTGCGACCGCCATCAAGATCGGCGCGGACGCGATGAAGTTTCAAGAAATAGCGCTGCATGATGAGAATGATCGCTTGGGCGCTTTCGCCGGTCGCGATGGCGCGGCCATAGTCAGAGACGGCGGTGACGGCGCGGCCGGTGGCTGCGGCCTCAGCGATCTTCTCGAGCGCGAGGTCGGCTGCGTCGCCAACAATCGCCTCAACGTCGTCTTCGGAGATTTGACCGCTGCCCATGGCGTACAGCGCGAGTTTCTCGATTTCGGCGCGGGAGAGCGCGCGATCGGCGCCGAGGCGGGATTGTAGAAGCGCGCGGGCTTGCGTTGTTATGCGCATGCTGTGGGCGGTCAGGACATCGTTGATGAGGGTATCGATGTCGGCAGCAGTGTCGGGGTAGCAGGCGACGGCTGCCAGGGTCGGGCGATCTTCAAACAACGACCGGAGCGCATCGTCGGGCTTCAGGTTACCGGCTTCGACCACCAGGAAGCCTTCCAGCGGAGCACCGTCTAGGATGTCCTTGAGCAGCGCTGCATTGATGCGTCGGCCAGCCGTGGTGCGGATGATTTTGCGGCCCGAGAACATCGGCCGCGTTTGTAGTTCGACGCCTAAGCGGCCGGGATCTTCGTCGAGGTCGCTTTCATCCAGTCGCAACACTTCGCCAGCAGGATTTTCGCGTGCGGCGAGGGCCAACGCGATCACTTGCGATCGCTCGGTGACGAGGCCAGGGTCTGACCCAAAAAAAAGTACCGCAGACAGATTGGCTGGCGGCGTTTTCATGAACGCCGCGGCCTGAGGAGCTTTGATCGCAACCATAATTGGAGTGCGTCAGGCTGGACGCGATAGGTGCACTAAGAGACGCGTGCGCAGATCATCGCCAACGGTCTTGGCTGCGCGATTTTCAGCGTTCTCGCGGGCACGGACGTTTGCAAAGATCGACGTTACGCGTTCGAAGCCTGCGCGGCCGTAGCTGCGGCCTTCGGCGATGACGGATTTGTCCGAGATGCGGATCAGGCGGTAAGCGGCATCGACGTTATAGACTTGGCCGGCGGCGTTACCGTCGATCTTGACCAGCGTCGAGGTTACAGATTCACGAACAGCGATTTCGAGGCGGTACTCAGGCGGCAGCGGCGCGGCACCGCCTGTCGCCTGAAAGATCAGCTCGTTGCGGATGCGTTGGCCAACGCGACCCGGGATCGGCGCGATGTCGAGTGCCGCCAATTTTTCGTTGGCACCGCTGCCGCCGAATTCGGACGATGCGTGTAGCGGCCGGAAACCGGTTGCGTCAGAGCATGCTGCGGTCAGTCCGGCGATTGCGACGCACAGCGTCACCATCAGCCCGCGCAGGGGCCGACTTTGAGATCGATGTCCGCTTGAGACTTCAGCCGACGACATTCACGATCCTTTGCGGAACGACGATAACTTTCTTGACCGGTCGCCCTTCGAGCGCCCGGCTGACGGTTTCGAGAGCCAATGCCGCCGCCTCAACCTCATCGGTTTTGGCAGAGCGAGAAATGACCAGCTCGTCACGTCTTTTGCCATTTACCTGTACGGCAATGGTCACTTGATCGTCAACGAGTAGGGCGGCCTCGATTGCCGGCCACGGTTCGTTCGCGAGCAACGTGTTGTATCCGAGCCGCGCCCAGCACTCTTCAGACAAATGCGGCATCATGGGGCCGATCATCGTGACCAGGAAACGTGCGGCTTCGCGAGCGGCCCAGGCCAGGCCGGAAGTGCCCGTTCCGTCGGAGGGTTTGGTTAGGGCGCCTTGGAGCACATTTGCAAACTCGTGGATTTGAGCGACCGCGACATTAAAGCGGAGCCCTTCGATGGCTTTGCCAACTTGGTCTATTGCGCGGTGTGCGGCTTTGCGGACGATTTCAGCTTCTGGAGCGAAGGTGGCGGGCTTGGCGTTGGTGGCCGCGTTTGGGTAGGTGTCGGCGATGTCTTCGATGATACGCCAGACGCGCTGAATGAAGCGTCCGGCGCCTGCGACGCCGGCTTCGGTCCAGATCACGTCGCGTTCGGGTGGCGAATCCGACAGCATGAACCAGCGCGCGCAATCGGCGCCGTAGTGGGCGATGATGTCGTCGGGATCGACGAGGTTTTTCTTCGACTTCGACATCTTCTCGATTGAGCCGATCGTGACGGGGCGGCCGGATGCGGCTTCAAGAGCGTGACGGCTCGCGCCTTCGCCTTCAAATTTCACTTCATTCGGCAGCAGCCAATACCCGTCCTGAGATTTGTATGTCTCGTGCGTGACCATGCCTTGCGTAAACAGCGCCGCAAACGGTTCGCGCGTGTTGGCTGCGAATTCGAGATGGCCGGTGTCGCACATGGCGCGGGCAAAGAAGCGCGAATAGAGCAGATGCAAAATCGCGTGCTCGATTCCGCCGATGTATTGGTCGACGGGCAGCCAGTATTGGGCGGCCGCCTTGTCGACGGGCGTCGCCGCTTTTGGTGCTGTGAAACGCACGTAATACCAGGACGAA
>ERZ795056.6047-NODE-6047-length-11897-cov-7.844705_pt1 | contig 11897 bp, 7 predicted proteins | sample MGYA00375140_ERZ795056 | MGnify/ENA primary metagenome ERZ795056 (study PRJEB30185, sample SAMN05720227) | activated sludge metagenome | isolation source: Anaerobic digester | place: USA | collected 2015-03-09 ...
GGCTCAGTCTGGACTCTCTAATTGATTGGTAGAGAGATTGGGGGCAGATCACGTCTGCTCACTGGCACCGACTATTCAACAGGGCTCGACAGTGGACGTGCAAGACACAGAATGAGATAGCGTCTAGCTGATTTTCTCATCGGTGACGTTGGACTTTTCGGAGCAGCTTCCTCCGTCAGGAATCCTAAGAGTACAGTTCTTACCATAGCCAGTCTGGAGCAGTTGCTGGGACAAGTCTGACTCGTCGTAACTGGGAGCCTAGTTCCTTCGTTGCTACATGTGTGCCTGCGATCTCACCGAGGCGGAGACGAATCTGCTGCGGCCAGCCGACTGGCTTGGTAAAATGCTAGTGCTTAGCCCTGGACATGTCGGCGTTTCTGCCATGTGGATGTCTTTGGGAACTATTCCCTCATCGGAAGAATCTCTGAGTAAAGTCGATTGCTAGGGATTTCCGGGGGCGGGCTAAGCGGATGGTAATGCAGAAAGAGGGAGTGCCATGAGATTCACCGCGTTGCTCCTGCAGTGGATGATGTTGGTTCTGCTACTGATAGGCGAGGTCGCTTGCCAGTCGGGGCAAGTGACTCTCTCCGTTCGCGTGGTGGGACTGCCGGCAGATACCGCAAAACTTCGAGTCGAGATAGTTCCTAACGGGGGAACGTCACTGGGTGAGCGGTCGCTGGAGGGCAGCAGCGTTCAGGAAAACTTCCGCATCGTACTACCACAGCCGCTGGTGACTGCTGCGCAAGTACAGGTCTTTGCCATAGATGGTCAGCAGTGCCAGCTGGCCAACGGAGAAAACTCGCTGGTTCCTGGTCAGACCGAGATCACGATCGGATTGGCTGACTATCGGGATCTTCGGTGTCTCCTTTTTGCAGTCAAGAGTGGAGACGGTGAGTTATCGATCGAGAATGCATCCTGGAGTAGCCGCTTGGGCGAGAATTCGTATCTGTACCAGGGCGGAGAACAGCCAACTGGGCCGCAGGTAGGAGACGAGGTAACTTTGCATGCAACACCCGGTATCGATAGCGTCTTTGTTGGGTGGGGCGCGGACTGTCGGGGAGAAGATACCAACACCTGCAAGCTGATCCTCAAGGAAGGCCTGACGGTGGTAAATGCGGCATTCACTCCTCGGCGGCCATGCACGACTTCCGGCTTCTGCTGGCTAAATCCGTATCCCACCGGCTTCGGGCTACACACTGTGTACGGCTTCTCTGCCAATGACGTATGGACGGCAGGAGAAGGAGGCACTGTGATGCACTTTAATGGTGGGAGTTGGGCTCCACTGACTCCGATTACGGACAAAGATCTGTATGGACTTTGGGGCCGTCGGCCGGATGACCTTTGGATTGTGGGTCAAAGCGGTACCGTGCTTCGATGGAACGGACTGCAACTTTTGGATGCTTCAATCCCGACGCCAAACACCTTTACATCCGTATGGGGTGCTACCGACGGAGACGTATGGATCGTTGGAGCGGGGTTACTAATGCGGTGCAAGGACGACTTGTCTTGCATAAATGTTCCGGTACCAGCCTGGGAAGCGACCGGGTACGGCGTGGTGCTAAACGTTGTGTATGGCACGGCTGCCGACGACGTCTACTTTGCGGGAGATCGAGGCACTTTGCTGCACTGGAATGGATTCACCGTGGAATCCATTCCTTTTCCTACCAACGCATCGCTACAGAGTCTTTGGAGTTCTGGGGTGACCGGCGATTTTTGGGTTGCAGCCAACGATGGAACTCTGTGGCATCACACTGACGCAGGCTTTGTTAATGTGGTGGCTCAGTCCAACGCACTACGCGCGGTTGTGGGCAGCCCAGTTCTACCAGGAGGGGGAACCCCCGAAGTCTGGGCGCTTGGTGACCGCGGCTCAATTTGGCGTCGGCGCAACACCGGCAATCAGTTGGTCTACGGTGGAACAACCGAGTCGCTGAAAAGCGCATGGATGAGCGGTCCTGGGGACCTATGGGCTGTTGGATTGGGGGGGACACTGTTGCACTGGGATGGCGCGCAGTTCATCCGCAATGGAGGTGGTCGCCACGGACTACCGGTTGGACGATGGGGAAACAGTGATGGCTTGTTTTTGGCCATGGACAACAATGATGTCTTGCATTTCAGCAATAGCGGCTGGCTTGGACTAGATGTGCATCCTTCTACAGTACTGATGGGACTCTATGGATTCCCTAGCCAGGATCTATGGGGAGTAGGAACAGTTAGTGCTTTATATCGACGCACCAATTCCGGCTGGATGTTTCAGGACGGTTTGAGCGGTGCTCTTTTTAAAGAGACTCTATATTCGCTGTGGGGTTCAAGCGCTGCTGATATGTGGGCAGTAGGAACACGTGCCACAATTAGTCATATCAAAGCTGGCAAGTTCGCCGCAGCTATTTCCATCCAAGATCTTTTAGAATTGCCGCCTAATCCCCCGTTGAAGGATCCACTGACACTCTGGAGTGTCTGGGGCAGTAGTGCGACAAACGTGTGGACGGTAGGTGACCAAGGACTTATCGCACATATAGATGGTACGAATGTGGACAAGCTCGACTTTCGCAAGGTCGGTGCAGAATACCCAACATTTTTCAGTGTCTGGGGCAGCGGGCCAAACGATGTTTGGGCTGCAGGCCTAGATGGTTCGGTATTGCACTACAGCGGTACGGATTGGCAGCCTACAAGCGAGCGACCATGTCCGCTTATAGATGGCCATTCAACGAATTTGGCCATCTATGAAATTGCAGGAACCGGACCAAACGATATCTGGTTTGCTGGTGCCTCCAATAGGACAGGTAACTGTGCATCCCTCTATCACTGGGATGGTGCTCACTTCTGTCCCGTGAGAGGGCTGCCGCGAAGTTTGGAGCGTGTATGGGCCGACACGAACGGTGTGTTTGTCGCAGGAAATGGCGGCTCAGTTCTATACGCAAAGGGGAGGCCTAAATGCACGCAGTGAGGATCGTTGCGCTGGCAATTTTAGCAGTCTTGCTGGCGAACTGTAGCAGCCGCCCAACGATTCAGGTGTTGCTGACGGGGGAACCCGAATTATTCGGCCAGATCGTGGGATTGCGTGTGTTCGCGAGCGTAGACGATTCGACGGCTACGAGAAAAACAGTGATGACAGCTGAGCCAATCAACGGACGCTTTGGGGTCTTCAATCTCGTCTTACCCGAAGCGCCAACTGGCATCTTATCCGTGGTCGTAAGCGGACTCCGCCAAGGAGACTGCCAAGTGGCGCGTGGGGAGACTTCGCTACCGATTGAGGAGGCGCTGCAAGGTCAAGTGGTCGTTGCGATGCAAGCGACGCCTGAGGGATGCTTGGTTCGTGTGCGCAAGCGAGGAGGCGGCCAAGGGACAGTCTCTGATCGTCCTGCGAGGGGTACTAGAGAGGACACGCTGCATTGCCCTGCAACGTCGACAGAGCCATTCTGCCAACACCAGTACACACTTGGGACGGTAGTGCGATTGATAGCAGAGCCTGAGCCCGGCTCAGTGTTCCTTGGATGGACTGTATCTAACTGTCGTGGACGTGGGCCATGCGATCTCGTTGTTAGTGATGACATCCAAGAGGTACAAGCTCGTTTTGAAAGTACGCGCCAGTGCAACCAGCAGTATTTGTGTTGGGAGAATCCGCTTCCAATTGGGAATGACTTGCTCGCAGTCAGTGTATTGTCTAACGGGGATATCTGGGCAGTTGGCGCTCAGGGTACCATCCTACGCCGGGAAGAAGGGGTCTGGTATGTGGTACGTCGCGAGACAAGTATCCGCCTTTTGGGGGTTTATGCTGTCTCTGCTAGCGATGTGTGGATCGTTGGACAGTGTGGCGTCGTCCTGCACTGGAATGGGGAAACTCTTGTGAACAATTCTCCGCTTGGCTCCACATGCTCGGGCTTCCATTTTCGGGGGGTCTGGGGCAGCGGTCCGGATGACGTCTGGCTAGTTGGCACAGGGGGGCAGCTCTGGCACTGGGATGGCAAGAGCCTAGGGCCGGTCGAATCGGGCGTCACAGTTGACCTCACCAGCATCCACGGTACTAATGCGAACAAGTTCTTTATTGCCGGAAGCCAAGGAACTCTTCTTTATCGAAATGGCGCGATCTTCCAGCGAGTTTCGATTCCGGATGCTTCTGCGGACCTAGTCCGTGTCTTTATTGACCAATCCAACCAAGTGTGGGTAACCACGCAGACCACAGTTCTTCGTGGGACAGCGGATGGCTCGCCACTAGTGGTGGATTTACAGCACCCAGCAGTCCGCAACATAGAGGGGTTATGGGGCACTTCTGACGGATCGATTTGGACTGCGGGGAACGAGGGCTTGGTCATGCGTCGTGGCAGCCTGGGATGGGAGTCTCTTTCCTCTGGACTCAGCGTATTTTCCAAAATTACATCGATCGCGGGGCGAAGCAATGATGACCTATGGCTGGTAGGACTGGCTGGCCTTCGAATGCATTGGAACGGTGCATATCTAACGCGTGAACAGGGAGGGTTTGAGAGCCCACAACTGCTCTCGATTCATGGAAGTAGCGCCAGTGATGTCTGGACTGGAGGGCTAGCTACCCTAGTACGAAAAGTGGGTGATGCCCTTTTTCCAACCGAGTTGACACTCGGGAGTTTCACAGGACTCCACGCAGTTGCAGGCGGGACCATATTTGGCACAACGTCTGATGGCCGGATTATTCAGGCAGATGGCATGAACATTTCGGAACTCTGTCCTGGACCGACGAGGCTCAACGGAATTGATCTTTTTGATCAAGACCACATCTGGGCCATTGGCAATGCGGGTCGCGTGGTAAGGAGGACTCCCAATGGCTGTACAGGGGTATCCTTACCTGGGGGCAATCTACATGGTGTCTACGCGTTAGCTGCAGACACGATCTTTGCGGTTGGCGACAATGGAGGTCTGTTCCGCGTCGCCTCGAACAGCGCTGGCACAAACTTTCAAATTGGCCAAGGAACACTGGCTCCAGCTAATCTGTTGGGCATCTCGGGTAGCCGGCCAGATAACGTATGGATAGTAGGAGAGAACGGAACCGTACTACACCTCGACACGACCACTGGAAACTACAAATCACTCGGGGATTTGCTACCCAACTCTAAGTCTGTTGCATTTCGCGGGGTGTGGGCCAGCCACGAGCTTGACTCTAACGGTCAGTTAAAGCACCGTGATGCATGGATAGTGGGCGACTACGGAACTATGATTCTTGCACGCGCGCTGGGTACTGGGGACGTTAGTACTGTTAGATATCAGCTTGTCCGGCAGTATTCGGGGACTGACCTCAATCTAAATGCTGTTTGGGGAAGTGGACCCGGTGATGTATGGGCAGTCGGGGATTTCGGCGCAGTCTTACACTATGTGCCCCCAGCTACAGAGCTACCGTAGCGACAAAGGATAGGTCGCAGAATCGGTACCACGACTCCAATACTCCGCTTAGGAAGCGCGCCCCCAGCACAAAACTGTCACCAGTCACACATTCCCAGCCCTCAAAATGTGACGCTAGGTAGTGTTGGTTCCCACGGTTTCGTGGCTCCAAGGACGGCACCAACAGTACCCACAACACCTACGCCAAGCAGCGTCCAAAACCACCAGCGCTTCTGTATGGGCAGGCCCACCTGCGTAAGTAGGAAGTCTTCCACTGTTCGTGGCTTTGCCGTGGTTGGAGTTTGGGTGCCTCTCGTAAGATCCCTAACTCGCTCACTGATGTAGTGATCGAGCGAGTTCACAGTTACTCGCCCATTTTGACTGAGGTCCGCTTTTCCACGTAAGCCCTCGATGGCCGCCTTGCTAAACGCGCCATTACGCCAAAGCGATGACTCTTGCGATAACTGCTCACCCGTCGATGCTGCGTAGACAACTACACCGCTGGCGACAGCCGCAAGCTCGTTTGCAAAGCGCTTCAGGTAGGGCCTACTGTCCGACGTACTTTCACCAAGGACGCTGCCTGCGTTGCATGTGTCTAGGAATAGGACCAGTCGTCCTGAAATGTCACGCAACGCCTCCTGCAACTCTTCAGAACTTAGTGCCGTACTCGATAAGTCATGGAGTTCGGCTTCGTAGGGAAGAAAGTAGTATCGACCAGCGGTTGTGTCATTGATCCCGTGTCCAGCCAGTAAGATCATAGTGACATCATCAGGAGTTGAGACCCGACTAAGCCACCGGAGCCCGTCTAGAATTGCACCACGGGTCGCCTTTGCATCAGTCAGAATGCGAGACTCAACTTCTTCGTATAGGTGATTGCGCTGAGCCTGCAGCGCTTCAATAAAATCCTTAGAGTCCTTAGGTGGATAGCTAAGCCCATATGTCTGCGTTTGGTATTTCCCAACCCCGACTGCCAAGACATGCAGGTTTGAGCGAGCTTGGCTAGCTTTCTGTATTGGGCCGCTCCAGCGAAGGCGAACAGTGGCTGGCTCGCTCTTGGCGTAGGCATTTTCCGCAATGACAACAATCGAGCAGTCTTCCGGTGGAATCTGCACCGATATGACATGTTCGCCAGGCGCTAGCAACGGATTGGCAGCCGGTGCAGCCGTCTCTTGTACTACGGCGCGTCGTGCCTGCCGTGAGCGCCCAACCACCAGTGCGCGCCAGCTCTGAATTGGCTGACCGCTGGGCGCTTGTAATCGCACGCGGATGGACACTGCGCTTGTATTTACTGACAGCCCATCTTCTGGCGTAACGATGGTGACGACTGGCGGCAGCAAACTCTCTAGGGGCAACTCGGTGTTACGCCGACCGGCCTCGGCGTTGGCTTCTTCTAGTGCTCGTGTCTGGTCCAAGGTGTATAGAACGCGGCTAATAACATCCGGCCGATAATATTGGGAGCGCATGGAGCCCACTGGGAAGAAGTCGGCGGACTGACTACGATCACGGTTGCGGTGCCAGCCAAGGAGAGACTCAGTACCCCCACTTTCATCGTAGTACCCAGACGGAGTCCACAGGATCCAACGACGATGGTCGGGGTGCACCCAAAGAGCCAGGAGCTCTCGACCGCTGTTGGCACTATGCCACCGGATTGTTCCATCCGTTAATGCGCAGACAACCAATCGACCATCGCCAGAAAAGTTTAACGCAGCAGCAGCAGCGGGCAGTGAGGTTGTCCATATTTGCACTCCCAGCTGGTTTGTTAGTACCAGCTTGCTGGCGGTACTGCTCACCACTCGGCCGCCGTCAACCTCAACGGCCGCCATGCCTTGCGCAACCATGCTCACGTTGACCTGTGCTCGCGGCGCGTGCAAACGACTGTCGGTTCCCGCTCCACTGCGCAAGGAGCGCGAGCTTAGCGAAAAGCTGCTACGTGTTGCGCTGTCACTGCCAACCCGAAACTGAATTTGGGTGCCAGTTACATCGACCAAGAGTTCACCGGTCGGAAATTCAGAGACCGCTCGCGTGGGGAATGGGGCACGCTCACCGCCTTCAAGGAGAACACTCAGATTAGGGCTCTCCGTTGCAACGGCCACGCAGTCTTTGGGGAGTTCGACAGCAGCGCCAAGGAATCGATAGCTTGTAGTTGGAACTTGTGAGCGTACAAGTACGCTTTCAGGGTGAGTTCGAAATGTTGAGAGTGCGGCGATCGGCGCCGTGCCCGTTCTCATGTCGGTGAGGCGTCCCCTTCCTCCTTCAGCCCAACGATAGAGTCGATAAGTTCCCTCGCCTTGTCTGGTGCCGGCCGCATAAACATTACTCCCGTCATCAGACCAAGCAACAAAGCGTAAGTCGCCGGTTCCGGTGCTAGGAATCGCGGGAGAGTAAACAGTTTGCAGAGACTCGGAGTTGAAGACATCAACCCTGGCACTGCGATACCCAACGGCCAACTTGCTCCCATCAGGAGAGAAGCGAACACTGTGAGGGCCTGCCTCCACTGCGAGTGCCACTTCCTGTCGAACCTGGAGATTCGAGTCAAACAAACGTAGCGCGCCGTCCTCACATAACACAGACAGGATTCCCTTTGCGGACACCTCGGCAGAAACCGCCGCCGATGCACATCCTCGGACTGCAAACGGCTTTGGGTTGGCACCGCCGAACGTGCGAACCACGACTTCACCACGCTTTGTAATGGAATACAGACGAGCGTTGTCCGGACTAAACGAGAGCGCTGCAACCTGAGCGTTTTGCAGCTCTTCATATGCCAGCTCGCTGCGCGTCCGCCAGTCGAGCACTGACAGTGCTGTGGTCACGCCGTGCGTCTTCGCTAAGGCGACGAACCGCTCATTCGGCGAAATAGCCAGCGCCTGCACTTCTCCTGGCGCGACTGGATCTAAGTAGGCGCGAAGAGTTTGTACTGGCTCGCCAGAGGTCGTCCAAATCCGCACTGTTTGGTCGCGAGCCGCCGTTACCAGGTAGTGCCCACCGCGCGCTGATACTGTGTGTGTGATGGGCGCCGTATGAGCACCAACGTTCAAAACAAGAACACTCTTCGATGTTTGCAAACTTGAGGGAGGCGCTCCCGCACTGGCAGGGGTCAAATAGCCAAGCACGAGTACAGCTCGTAGTAGGAGTGCGAGGGCAGGGATATAGTTCTTCATGCTCGCCAACAATGGTAAGCAACCTTCGACGAAAGAACCATGGACTCCTCGCTCCCATGCGTCTCACTTAGGTGCGCACGTAGGTGTACGCGGAAAAGCCCCATAGAAGGAAATAGGAGGGGGCCCCCTACATGGTTCATTGCTGCTGTTGTGTAAGCGTAACCGGCTATGCACTTGTGCTGAGGATGACCAAGTGCAGGCGGCTGACGAGCTAAAAGCGCACATGTCGCTCCTTGCCCTCCGTTCTGCTCGCGTTCCTGAGCATTTACAGAAAAGGGGGCTTTTGGCATGGCGATGACCACGGATGAACGAGAGTCGCTAAGGTTCAAAGAGATCCAAGCAGGCACTGTTCTGAACCAGCGCTACGAGTTACACAAGCAGATCGGCAGGGGCGCATATGGGGAGGTATGGCATGCGCATGATCTGCTAAATGGTCACCTAGAAGTAGCGATAAAACTATTAAGGGATGAGCAGAGCTCGATGGAAGCACGGCAGCGATTCGAGCGAGAATGCTCCGCTCTCGAACTACTGATGCCACATCCAAATATTGTAGCAATTCGCGGACGGGGTATGTTCCAAAATAAGCACTACATGGTGCTGGAGCTTATTCATGGACAACGACTCGCTGATTGGATTGGAAGCTATAAAGATAAAAACCTACCAGAACTCACTCATGTGCTAGATCTTTTTGCCCAAGTATGCGTAGGCGTTTCTGCAGCTCATCAGGTCAATAATCCCGGTCCTATCATTCATCGAGATATTAAGCCTGAAAATATCATGCTAGTACCAAATCCATTAAACCTATGGTCTGGGCAAAGCGCAAAACTACTAGACTTTGGCGTGGTTCGATTAGGCGACTATCGGCAAACTGCTCCAGGTCAGCAGCTAGGCACGCCGCTCTATATGTCCCCAGAGCAGGTAGCTGGCGATGAGACAGCTATTGGCCCTTGGAGTGATGTGTTTTCGCTTGGCGTCGTCCTCGTTGAGTTACTAACGCTGCGCGCAACAGGCCCAAACGAATCATCCTTACGTGGTTTTATCAAAAAAGTAGGACCTCGGGGCATGCGTCAATACATTCGGCAGTTACGCTCCGATTTGCCCGGACGTCTTTGTGACCTTGTAATTCGTGCATTATCCTTACGGCCCGCCGGGCGATTTAGCGATGCTCATCAGCTCTTATCTGCACTACAAGTTGCCGTTCCTCAGCTAAATATCCTAACCCACTCTTGGACCAATAACGAATCCGCGTTGACTTCCCGACGTTCGGCCCCTGATCGAAAACGGATGTCAGGGTATCGTAGAAGCATTATGGCTGGAGCTGGATTTTTGAGTATCGTGGTAGGCACTGCTGCAATTCGGTCTAGGCGCTCATCAAACATTCCGACTCCAACTGCTGCGGGGGCTGCTTCGACTCTACGACCCGCAATATGGCCAGAAGGAATGGTATATGTTCCTGGGGGGGCGTTCTCGCTAGGCTGCAGTGAGGAAAGAGCCAAAGAGCAGGTTCAATACTGTCGGCTATGGTTCGGACTTTCGAGTGAGTCATGCGACAAGTTTAAGCGCCAAATTTCAAGCCAGGCAGTGACAATCTCACACTATTTCCTCAGTCGCTACGAAGTTACCAATCAGCAGTACGCACAGTTTTTGAACACACGGGCTCCTCGACCGCGTGCTCAGCGCCAAGGCCGACAGGTAATAGACAACGATGGCTCGCTACTCGCCGACCTGTACCCGGAAGTCGGCGGAATCGAGTACAAGAATGGTATTTACCAAGTACTCCCTGGCCGCGAGCAATGGCCAGTCGTTCAAATTACTTGGGACGGCGCACAACGCTACTGTGAAGCTCAGCATGCGAGCCTACCCACCGAGGCTCAGTGGGAGTTCGCAGCGAAGGGAACAGAAAACCGTCTCTTCCCGTGGGGAAACGGAACCGTTTCCTGCAGTGGAGTCACCTTTGGCCGGGGAACTGCAGGCCTGCCGTGCGCACACCTCCCACCACAGCCCACAAACGTGGGTGCAGCCATCCAGGACGAGTCATCAGATGGTGTGCGCGATCTGGCTGGCAATGTGGCCGAGTGGGTCTATGACGTTGCAACTGAATCGTACCCAGCCTGTACTCCTCCTTGCCTGGACCCAGTTACGAAGCTTTCAGCGACCGGCCTGCAGCCTGCTCTACCCACGAGAGTGAACCAGAAAAGATCTTTCCGAGGCTGCGGATATGATGAAATACTGGGGCTATGTACAACAACGTTTCGCGGTCAGGCACCACGTGAAGCTACGTGGCCTGGACTCGGCTTTCGCTGTGCTGCCCCAATACCTCCCAGGGAACCACTGTCTAGTTCCGACTGATGAGAGCAAGTCATGCGCGACCTAATTTCTAGACAACTACTTGGTTGGACTCTGGCACTCGTGGGCGTCTGCGGAACCGGTTGTGGCGCCCACCGTTTGCGGATGAATCCCGATATCATCACGGGGCTAACACTGTCGATGTCAGTACACAAGATCGAACCCAACGGTCAACGTGCACTGGCGAATGGCGCAGAACTCCGAAATGGAGATCTAGTTGCAGTGCAGGTACGGGTAAGTACGCCTGCCTATGTGTATGTAATCCAGCAAGTAGGTACGACAAGTGCGCCCATACTAGGTAATGCTGAGAATCTGAAACTGCTTTCCAATCGCAAACTTCGCCTGCCATCGGACCGGGACGGATTTCGGTTGGAGGGGGCGACAGGACTCGAAGAGATTATTGTCATCGCCTCCCTTTCTCCGCTCGGTACAACGGCAGGCACGTTATGTACACAGTTCCGACTTCCCTGTGCCACTCCAACTCCCACCAATACTATCTCTACGCGATCGCTGACTATTCCCGTTGCTCTTGGTGAGGGAACTGCCGAGCCACCACCACCACCACCGCCACGCTGCCCCAATCTAGCCAATTGCCGGGGTGATAAGACAACCCAAAGGCAAGACGCGGACCTAAATGTCATCACTTCATCGGATGAACATGGCGTTGCGATCGCTAAGTTTCAGATCCATCAGGTACCGTGACGGCAAGCACGGCTCTTGTGTCTTGCTTCACACTCACCTAGACGATTCCTCCTCGTTAGAATTTGTGCGCGGAGCCGGGAATAAGTGAAGAATCCTAAACACTGTGACTCATTGCGGACAAGCTCAACCCCTATATAGAGCTTGTCCTCCGACAGATGGAAGCGCACGGAGAATAGTGTCGCTCTGTACGCGCCCACCAAACTACATCTTGCCCCCGCAATCCCCCGCCAGCAGACGTAAGTTCGCCACGCCGCGAGCTACTGCGCCCGGGCTGCTTTCCACTGCCGTGGCAGTGACGTGCCCCCCAAGATCTACTCCAGTCAAAAAGAGAGTCCTCCCAAACGC
>ERZ795056.6057-NODE-6057-length-11891-cov-5.703532_pt1 | contig 11891 bp, 13 predicted proteins | sample MGYA00375140_ERZ795056 | MGnify/ENA primary metagenome ERZ795056 (study PRJEB30185, sample SAMN05720227) | activated sludge metagenome | isolation source: Anaerobic digester | place: USA | collected 2015-03-09 ...
AACGCAGGCAGGGCGCAGGCGCAAAACCTTCCCTCAAGCTCTCACTTTTTCGTAGCCGCGGCGGTTTTCCTTGCGAAATTTTCGTCGCTAACAGTCCGCCCATCGGTTGCGCTCGGCGGCCGCGGCATTTGCCCTTGACGTCCACTTTTTCCTCGACGGAGACATCATGGAATACGGACTAGCGTTGTTACTGATTGCAGGCGGCTTGCTCGGTGCATCGGGCCTTATCATTTCGAAAAAGCCTGACGCCAAAGAACTGCTCAACAAATTGGTGCCGTATCAAGCCGGTATCGGTGTTGGCTTGTTGGCCTTGGGGGTTTGGAACCTACTGCGGACGCTGAGCTTGATGTCCACGCTCTTCAAGTTTGCAAAACTCTTCGCAATCGCGTTCTACGGATCGTGCTTGGTTGCGATCGCGTTGGGCTTCTTCTTCGGCATGCCATTGATTGCCAAGTGGATCCCAGGCGATTCGCCAGCTGAAGAAAAAGCCGAATCCATGGCGAAGAAACTCGCACCGTTCCAAACCATCCTAGGCATTGCAGGTTTGGTTTGCGGCACGTTGTTGCTTTTGTACCGCCTCGGCATTCTCAAAGTCGTCTAAGCAGCGAGCTGGCCTACGTTGCCGGCTCTAGCAGCAACTGCCGATCACGCTCGACGGAAACCAAGCCGTCTTTGGTGATCTCAAATTCACCGCGCTGCAGTTTGCGATTCTTGCAAAGTGCAAGCATTGCACCGACGAGCGGCGCAAGCGTGTACGTGCTCGGCACCGGATAGTATTTGCCGTAGTCGAGATACGTAACGGCGACTTCCGTCGCAGTGCGCTTGAACGCGTAGGACATCGACCAATAGCTACGCGGCGTATGAACTTTTGACAGCCCGTCGCGGATCATCGTGCGTGCGACCGCATGCAATTGTTTGCGCAAGCGTTCGCTCGACGCTGAAACCGTTGCGGGCTGCAGCGCTGAGTGCGCGGCACACCACACGCCAAATTGTTTTTGCAGCGTGGTGAGCGAAGGCAATGCCCGCCCTCCGCCACGGCGCGACCACGCTGGCTGATCGGCTTCGTCGAGATCATCAACTTTCGTTTTGTGTTGCGCGCAGCGGCGCAAAAAATCATCAAAATTCGCGGCCACCACCCGCCGCCCACCTTCTGAATCAAAGTGCACTACCGCCGGGACACGTGCGGTAGCAAACCAAAAGGCCACCACGCCACCATCGCCAAGCCGCATAAACGGAACGAGCGTCGTTGCCGCAGCTTTGGTCAATTCAAAGTCCTGTGGTGCTCGCCAACGCAGCTCAAACCAGCCGTGCACATTCGGATCTTGCGCGCCCGCCGCCGCCACAAACCCTGCAAATTTCGCTGGCAGCACCGCGCCTTCGGGCACACGCCGCAGCACGCTTGCCTCATCAATCTTGCGTTTCATGCCGCCATCATACCGGTTGCGTAACGAGCGTGACCAGTTCCCGAGTTAAAGTGCAACGCGCCGGGTCATTGCGAGTGGGCCAGCCATGCTTTCACCCGAAAACGCGTAGACAATGTAGTTCTGCGCGACGCGCGGCGCTGTCGGCATGCCGCCGAGCTCGATGCTAAATTGGCCGGTGCAGACATCGCCCTTGCGACTCAAGCTCGGCACTTGCAATGCCAAGGTATGCACGCTGCCGTCGGTGGCTCCAACCAGCAGCAACCAAACGGCAACGACTGCAACCGGCTTGGTCTTGTCGCCAGCTTTCACCCATTCATGGGCCGCAGGCCGCAACCGAAACGCGCCGCGCAACTGCCACCCAAGATCGTTAGCTTGGTCGCGTGCGCCATCGATAACCAGCCCGGGCTGCGCTGGCACAGGCAACGAGTCAGCCAGTGGTTGATAATTCGGCAGTGGTGTCGGACTCACCACGGGTGTGGCTTTGGCTGCGATGCTTGGCGGAACACTCGGGCACGCTGGCGACTGACACAACTCAACGGCAACCCGATTTGATACTTGATTGCGCAATACTGCAGTCAATAATAAGCGGCCAGGTTTCCACGCGAGGCCAAACGCATTGCGTAGCTCAAGCGTTTCAGTTGATGCCATGTTGCCTTCGGGCATTTGCGTCGGATGCTTGGCCGACGGTGGCACCGGATCTTCATCAGGATCAAGGCTCCGGCTGGTGGCTAGCATCATGCGGTTTGCCGTCACATCCATGGCGACCACCATCCCGGCGTCTTTGAAATGCAGCGATGATACATCGCGAATCTTGCCAATCTGGTACACGCCAGCCGGCAACGTGGTGCGCCGGTCGAGCAAGACCCGGCGAGGCGCATCGATCAAGAGGCCTTCATAGTGACCAACAAGCTCGGTAGCTAGCGGATCCGCGCCGCGCTGGGGAGAGGTCCAAAACGTATCATCGGGGAGCTTGTAAGGTGTGATGTCCATCGGCTTCAACTTGGTGTCAGTGACCGCAGCTGCAACGGCCGGCTTAGGCCGCGACTGCGGTGCTCGTTCGGCCTGCGCGGGCAGCGTTCCTGCAACGCCGAGCGCTAACAAGAGCGTAGTAATCGTTCGCGTTCTCGACGGCATCCCTCAGCATAAGCGAGCAACCTGCCAACCGCAAATGTAACTTGAGGTGCTGTGGATCGGCCATGTAAGTGGGGGCGCCAAGGTGCTATATGACGCCCATGTCAACATTGAGTTTGCGATCCGTGGCCATCGCCAGCGTAACTATAATGATGTTGCAAGTCGCCCGTGGAGCGGCAGAGACAGTGGCGCCAGGGACACGAGTCGTGGTTCGACAAAACCAAGTGTTGTTTGCGACCAAAGCTGCAGCGACGGGTGCAACGCCTAGCGTGCCACAACCTAACGACCAAACGATGAGCCTCGAAGTTGTCGCCGACCATGGCGATGTGCTTGAAGTGCGCACCGTCGGTGACCCCAACGAGTGCATACCTGGCTACAGCTTGGGTGGTTACACGCCACAGCTTATTGTTCGGGTGTTTGTTGCGAAACGCGACGTATTGCCCCGGCTGCGCCAACCTCAAGTTCGCACGTTTCCTGATCACACGGGCTTCGCGTTGACAGCGGGCGCACCGATGTTACCCGTGAAAGGTGGGTTCGCGGTGATGGGGCTCGATGCACTGCCGCCGCCACTGTTTGACAGCGCTGCCGTGACGCTCGGCATCGTGCCAAGCGGCAAAGTGCCAGCCTTGCCGGCCGAAGGACAACCATTGGTTTGCAGCCACAACGGAGTGATAACCGAGGCACAAGCAGAGCAACAACGCAAGCAAGAGGAAAAGCTGCGTATGGAAGAATGCCAACGCAAGGCCGCAGCGACGGCAGCGGCAGCGACGGCGCCAAAGCGGCGCAAAAATACTAACAAGGCTCCGTTGTCTGACGAGGCGGCAGTGGAAGCTTTTGCCGATATCTTGTCGTCCGATGACCGCTGCAGCCCTGGTGGCTGGGCAACGCAAGGCTCGTTCGTTGATTATCCAGAGTATTGCGCACTGCCAACGGTGCTTCAGGTTGGCGGGGTCGATTCCCATCACACAACTTTGCTTCAATATGGCCAACTACCACGGGAGCTAGATGGCGTTCGCACCGCGGAGGTAAGCCTGCGCTGTGTCACGTTGCGCGTTAGCTTGCCAACAGTCGCCACGCCCTATAGAGGCGGAATTGGTTCGCTAACATCACGATATGGCCACGGCCGACAGGACGTTGAAGAGCCACCGTATGAAGCGTGGGGTGTATTCACGTGGCCTGATGGCAGCCCTGCGGGTACGATCGCTGGTAAAGGTCGCTTACAGTTATCAGCTGAAAGCGTGCAAAAACAGAAGGACGCGCTGTGCACGAAACTGCGCAACATGGCGGAGCCAATTTGCTTCGGCAAAAAGAACTTTCGCCAACTGCCCAAACCTTAAGCCTTCGAGCTGCCCTCGGCGTCGCTCGCGCGCTTGCTAACAAACCATTGTGTCGTTGCGTCATCGACAGGAAAGAATAGCTCGACGGACAGCTCCTGCGCCGTGACGTCGAGGGGCGTGCCAATCGTCGAGAGTAACGAAAAAACGCGCAGGTCGGCCTGGCCGCGCCGAAGGTGGACCTGCGCGATCGACGCATCGGGCGATGGTGCAGCGCTCGGTAACGCCCCAACATCAGGGTACATTTTGACTTCGGCAAGCAGTGCAGCGCGCTCCGCGTCGAGTGGAAAGTGCGCCAACTCGCGCTCAAGCCGATCCATCGCAAGCGCTGCAACAGCAGGCCAATTGACAATCCACGGCCGTAAGCCAGCCGGGTGCAGCGTTGCCCTGACCAGATTGGTTGCGATGTGCGGTTCGCGTCCTTCCCCGTCGAGAAATGCTTCCAAAAGATGACCAGCGCCGCGGTTTGCACGCAACACATTCCAGGCGCGGTCGAGCAACACAGCACCAAAGGGTTCTTGTTGAGCCAACAACAGATCGACCGCGCGATTCACCGGCGCAAGCAACGGGCTCGCTAACTCGCTGGCTGGAAATTCAGGTGCAAAGCCGGCACTGCCAAGTAACGTATTGCGTTCACGCAAGGTGAGTTCCAGCGCACGCGCTAAGCTCAATACCATCGGACGACTTGGATTCGACTTGCCGTTTTCCAAACAACTCAAATGGCGTGTTGAGGTCTGCGCTTCGAACGCCAGTTGCTCTTGCGTCAGTCGACGCAACGCGCGCCAACGCTTGAGCAGAAACGGGAAGGCGTCCATGCCCGATTGTAGCGTCGGTCATGCTGAAAGTCATGACCTGCCAGGTCATGGCATCAACCGACGAAGTGCCGTACCCCAGGCCATATGCAGCTCGTCGCCGTGCTCCCCATATTCGCTGGAATCTTGTTCGTAGGTTTTGCACTGGCCAATACGCGGCCCGCGATCATGCGACATGCGTGGCTCGTGCCGGCCTGCGCTGCAGCATTGTTCTTTGCATTCAGCGTGAGCGCCGTTGTCGTCGAGGGCCCCACCGGCTTTTGGATCGATCATACCCGCGATCTTTGGGGCAATCAGATTTGGTTCGACTTGTTGCTGAGCACCAGCATTGGCTGGGCACTCATCGTTCCGCAAGCAACGGCCGCAGGCATGCGCCCGTTGTTGTGGTTGCCCGTCGTTGCAGGCACTGGCTCGATTGGATTTCTTGCCATGCTGGCGCGCCTGCTCTACTTGCGAGAGCAGCGTCAAAACTAATTACCGTAGTCGAAACGAGTGCGCGTGCGATCGGAGGCGTCGGTTACGTCGGCAATGCCATCGTAGGTTCCGTAGCCTGCCACGCTGGCAGCGCTTTGATGGCAGAGAACCAGCGCTGCAGATTTACAAAATCGGTCACTGGCAACTTGGCGCGTTCGGTTGCCATAAGCGGCGCAGCAATCGCAAAATCAGCGATGGTCAAGGTGTCGCCGGCAACCCACGTATGTTTGCCGAGTTCCGCATCAAGCACGGCAGCCGCAGTGCGCAACTCTTTTTCTGCCAACGCAACCCGCGCCGGATCCGTCGGCCCCAGCTTAAAAAATGCTTTGAGCATGTTTTCAAAGTTCAACGCCGAGATCTGAGGCATCACGTGGCTCGCCGCCCAGAACATCCACTGTTGAACATGGCCGCGCGCTTTGGGTTCGCTCGGATATAGCGGCCCCGGCTTCTGATCAGCCAGATACGCCATGATCGCCCATGATTCGGTGAGCACAAAATCGCCGTCGACCAGCGTTGGCACTTTGCCGCTTGGATTCAACGCGACGTAATCTGGGGTTTTGTGCCCGCCTTTCACGAGGTCGACCACCACGACTTCAACCGGCAGTTCGAGGTGATGCACCACCAACATGGCGCGACGAGCGTTGGATGACATGGGGAATGAGTAAAGCTTCATGTTCAAGTGGTTAACACGTGCTTTTGACATCCATATGTCAGGTATTAGCAAAATTCACCGTAACCACGAAGTCCCCAACGCATCGCGGCCTATTCTGAATCGTGCGCAGCCGCTTGGCCATCTAGCTGCTTTGGCGGCGACATTTCAAATGATGTCACCCACGGCAACGCAACAAAATCGGTGATCCAACGTACGGGCATGCCGACGCCGAGGATCGTGTAGCCGCACTGCTTTCCGGCAATTACCGACGACACCAGCACGCCGAGCCGAGCCAGCGTTTCGGTTCGGCCCGGGTCCATGCAACCTTCGATCTTCGCTAGACCACGAACAATGGGGCTGGCGCCAACCGCAAGCGCTTCGCGCAACACGCTATCCGTGTAGCCGCCCTTGCACTTCGTGACCCCTGGGCTCGTTTGGCACGGGTCAAATGGCCAGTAGGAATGCGCGGGAATTGCCAAGGTAATTTGCGGCATCGCAAGTACATATGGAAGGACTGCCGAATCAAACTGCAAATCCAACCACCAGCCCTCGTCGGCAACTTCCGCTGCCGATACATCTTGCGACATATCCTCTGATTCAACCTGCACTACGGCGTGCGTCAACTGTTTGATGCGCGCCAACATTACTTCGTTGAGCGGTCCCGGGCCGTGCAGATGCCACGCCGACGGCACACCAATGGTCGGCGGCTGGCTTGCGAGTTCAGCGTGCCATCGGATCGGCACTTTTGTGAGCGCTGCCGTCGTCAAGATCACGGGTTGTGATGCAGTCGGAGCATTTGCGCCATTGGGCCCGCGTGCGTGCGTCGTTGCACAGGCACTCAAGGCCAACATGATTGCGGCGGCTGCTTGCTGCCCGCGGTTGCCGAAGATTCTCATAGGCCGATCATAACGTGCCACGCTGCGCAAAGATCTTCTAACACTTGCAAGATGAGAACATGCGGCAGCTAGAACCGCCACCATGGCGTCGCGCCGTCGACAAGCTCAGGTTCAAAGACTTGCCCGAGCCGCGGTGTGACGATGCGTTGACCGCTTATCGCAGCAAGCGTCAGCAATGTTTCCGCCGGCTCGTTCCAATCGTGTAAGCCAAGATTGAACGTACCCCAATGCACCGGCAGCAAGGTGCCACCGCCAAGCATCTCAAAAGCTTTGAGCGCGTTGGCTGGCCCCAGATGAATGCTGCCCCACGACGGATGAAACGCACCAACTTCAAGCATCACAAGATCAAACGGTCCGTAGGTTCTGCCGACCTCGACAAACTCGTCAGTCAGCCCCGTGTCGCCGGAGAAAAAGGTTTTGCGGGTTTCGGTTTGCATCACCCACGATGACCACAACGTGCGATTGCGCAGCGGACCACGGCCTGAAAAATGCTGCGACGGTGTTGCAGTGATTTTGACGCCGTTGAGTTCAATGCTCTGATGCCAATCGAGCTCATGCACCAACGCTGGGTTAAAGCCAAACTTTTCAAGGTCGGCACCGACGCCAAGCGAGGTCACGATCGGCACGTTCATGCGGGCTAGCGTTGTTATTGACTCGCTACACAAGTGATCGAAGTGATCATGCGACAGGACTACGACGTCGAGCTTTGGCAGTTCGGCAAGGGTTGCAGGTACCGGATGAAATCGCTTGGGCCCTGCGAACGACAGCGGCGAAGCGCGCTTACCAAATACTGGATCCGTCAAAATGCGTTTGCCATCTTGTTCAAGCAACACGGTGCTGTGGCCAAGCCACGTGGTGCGCAACGTGCGATTCGGCGCGCTGGCCCAATGTTCGTGCGGCTTTTCGATGGGCAACGGCAGCGACGGCACGCGTTGACCTTTGCGAAAGAAAAACTCGCCCATCACGGCGAGCTTCGAGCCTTGCAACTGCGTGCCCACGCCCGACGTATTTACAAAATGGCCGTCGCGAAATTGCTTCGACGCGCGGACTCGCTCGTTGCGTAGCCCGGCACGCTGTACATCAGTTGCCATGGCGCCAGTGTAGCCCGGAAGGCTGCACCCAGCACGGCGTCGAGCCGCGTGAGTTACTCATTGACCTAAAAACTAAGCAGCGGTGGGCACCACGTACAGCGCTGCAACCTGCGGCGCGCAACGAATGAAGTTTTCGACAAGGTGGCGTAGCATCGCGCTGTGCACATCAGAGCATCGGTAGAAATTGGGCTTGGACTCGTGGTGCTCGCGGCGGGCTGCCAGCATCCAGCGCAACACGCGGCCACGCCAGCCAACAACGGTGCCTGCGCATCACTTGCGGAGCGCTTGCAGACGCTTGGCGATGACGTCCGAACAATCCACGTCAGCATCCACGACTCAAGTGATGCGTGCGCCAAAGGACAGCGCCATTTGTCCGTGGTCATCGATGGCAACATCGCACGTAAGGTCCAATGGCCCTGCGCTAGCGCCACCAACCAAATCATTGTTCGAACGCCTCCGGCCAGCCAAGACGGAGGGCAGTTCGTGGTCACCCAAGGCGAACACACCGTTGAAGTGCGCGACGAAGACCTAGGCCACGCTGACGCCGAGACATTTTCGGTTCCGCATGTTGAGGTCGATGGCCTCGTTGGCAACTACATCGATGTCTGGATCGACAAAACAGGCGTCTCGGTCCGCGGCCCGCGCGCGATTCGCACCCCTGGCCTGTGACGCGGCGAGCCGGCGCAAAGGGCCGAACGGCGGCCTGGCGACCCATTCAAGGGCAGCGGCGGTCCTAGCGAAAAACGCGCGCAGCTGCATCCATTTGCGCGGTTTATGCGAAAGCCATCTTATGCCTGCAACTGCGACTGCCGCCAGGATGGTCTTCGCCAACCAGGGTGCGATAGACTCGGCGCACGTTATGGCTGCGGCTGCGGATACGACCGTTCAAATTGCGCTTTTGCCGCATGTTGCCAATGGCGATGCTGAAGCCATCAAACAGGTTATTGCGCGTTACGGCCGCCTCATTTGGTCGATGGCTCGCCGGTTTGAACGCGCTACCGCCGAAGATGCCGTGCAAGAAATCTTCATCGACTTGTGGAAAAGTGCGGGCCGCTTTGACAGCAAGGTTGGCAAAGAAACGACGTTCGTCATGATGATTGCACGCCGCCGCTTGATCGACCGCCGACGACGGTTGCAGACCCAACCCATGTGCGACAGCGATGATGAATTGCTGCTGCTGGTCGACGGCGCGAACGCACCACCTGATGTCGCGGTCCAAGCCAATGCTGCCGCCCGCGCAATTGAACAACTAACACCGGGACAGCGCGACGTACTATTACTTTCGATTTGTTACGGGCTCTCACATCAAGAGATCGCGGACAAGCTCGCGATGCCATTGGGCACGGTGAAAGCCCACGCGCGCCGAGGCTTGCTTGCGGTGCAAGCAGCAACCTCCGCCACCGTGGAACAGGAGCCATCGTGAAGCTCACCGATTTTGAAACGATGCGAGCGCAAGAACTGTTAATCATGCGCGCCAGCCAAGGCCTCACTGCTGCGGAAGCCGACGAACTTGCCGCGCTTGGTGTCGCCGACAATGAATCATTCGACACCGCCGGTGTAATGATTGAGCTAGCGACCAAACATGACGACGAATTGCCAACAGATTTAGCCGACAAGATCTTTGCAGCCGCGGTTGCCAAAAGCCCTACCTACAATGCTTCCGCGACGGCGCCTGCGGTGCCTGCGGTAGCTGCCGTGCTTACGGCGCCAGTACTGCAAGCCGTTACCGCGAACGACCTTGCAGCGCGCGCGGCACGTTCACCTCGCAAAACGTTGCCTACCCGCACCGCGTGGCTGGTCGGTGGTTGGGCAACTGCAGCGGCGGCGGCAGGCATTGCGGTCTGGGCGTTTGCAAGTGGGCCAAACCGCGCCGCTGGGCAAGCCAGCGCCCAAGCCAATCAAGCCGCTGTTGCGCCAAACAATCCAGATGCGCAAACGATCCCGATGGCAACGAACACACCCGGCGCAGCCGGCGTCGCCGGCAGCGTGCGCTGGAATGGCAAAGCGCAACAAGGCGTGCTCGAACTACGCGGGCTGCCTGCCAATGAAGCAGGCAATCAACGCTACCAACTTTGGATCTTTGATCGGCAACGCGACGACAAATTCCCCGTCGACGCGGGGCTGTTTGATGCCAGCAGCGGCAACACCGTGGTGCCCTTTTCACCACGCGTGAAAGTCAGCGACGCGCGGCAATTTATGGTTACGCTCGAAGCCGCCGCCGGCGCGGTGGTATCCGATCGCTCGCACGTGATTGTCGTTAGTGAGTAGCGTTAGAAACCGCCGCTGAAGCTGACGCCAACACTTTCTGAACCAATTACCGGGCTCACAACTTTCGGGCTTAGCCCTGGCGATGATTCGTCGAACCAATAGAGCCCAACTCCAATCGCGCCAATCACCGCGGCCGAAACACCGACGCCGATCGCAATATTGGTGCGGCGATCAATATCCGCGACGCGCTGATTGTAGGCTTGTAAATCCGCAGCACTCGCCTCGCCGCGTTGGCGTTTGGCATCCAAGGATTTTGCATCGTCGTGTGCAACCCATGCTGCGGTTGCAAAGCCAATGCTGCCAAGCCCGACGGTGGCGGCGCCCAACAACACATACTGCGCAGCGCGGCGCTGAGCGGTTACCTGCAGCGGCGCGTCGAGCCGAAACGCTTGGTCACGCTGCAAATTGATCTCTTGATTAAACGGCTCGCGCCCACGCCGGGTCACGCTGACATAGTGGTTGCCCGCGACCACGCTCATTTGCGGCCGTGGCAAGCCACCAATGCGTCGCCCGTCGATAAACAGGGTTGCACCGGCTTCGGTATGAACATCGAGCCGCGCTGGTTTGGGGCGCAGCGCCATGTCGATCGGCACAAATCGCCCTTCAGCAATCACGACTCGGCGGCGTTCAAGTTCATAGCCTGGCGCAGCCAAGGTGATTTCGTGCGCACCTGGCGTAACACTTACCGGATCCCACAACTGAACGGCTGCACCGTCAACCGTGACATCCGCCTTTTCAACTTCAGCACCAACCACAAGCTCAGTTTTGATTGGCGGTGAGTAGGGTTGCAGCTCGCCGCGCGCTTTAAGTTCGCGCAGCAGTGGTTCAATTTCACCGAGCCGATCGATGGCGTCGTTGGCACGTGGGCCTTTGGGCAACTTGGTGAGATACGCTTGATACAGTTGCACTGCGCGCGCTAGCCGCCATGGCTGTTTGTCGAAGTAATACTGACGACGATTCGCTTGCGCGATCGAAAAAGCGGTTTCCGGCCGCGGGTCAAATTCATACGCTTGCTCAAATGATTTTGCAGCAACGTCGAACTGGTTCGCTTTAAACGCTTGCGCGCCAACGCGAAACGCCGCCTGCGCAGCCGCGACATCAACAGCCTGCGCATGCGCAGTCGCCGCAACCAGCAAGCTGGCAGTACTGAGAGTTGTGGTGGCAATTGAGTAGCGCATCAGCAGCCTGGCGTGGTGCCTACCATATCTTCAGAACACTGCAAAAGCACGGTCAACTCGCGCCCTTGGCGAACCGCAACATCGACGAGGCCATCGCCATTAAAGTCGCCAGTGAGGTGTTGCGCCCCTCGGCTTACCGTTGCAATGACAGTTTGCTCGGCGGGCTTTGCACCACCCGTGGCATTGGTGCTGTAGCGCGCGACCAAGATTTGGGTGTTGGTCGCGCTATCACAACTCCACGACACCGCAGTGCCAGCGTTGGGGCTCTGTTGCCAAATTTGGGGTGCGCGACAACCGGCGGGTAGCTCAAGTTCGACGCCGGTGAGCGTTTTGTTGGCCGTCGCTTCGTCGAGGCGAGCCGCTTGGCCAAGCCACCATGACGTGCCACGCTGAGCGATGCTGATGGCCCGTTCCGAACTGCCGCGAACCAGCCCAACCTTTGTGGGTTGCCAGCTGCTGCCGGGCACCGCGAGGCACGCGCTGCGTATCAACGCCGTGGCGGTGAACCGCGCGCTTGGGACCGCAACCGTCAACGCCGGCCCCGTGCAGCCTTCCGCCACCGGCGATAACCCGATCACTTCGTCGGGCCCGTTGTTACCTACCGACAAGTCGGTCACGAGGTCGCCGACTT
>ERZ795056.6066-NODE-6066-length-11882-cov-4.696542_pt1 | contig 11882 bp, 9 predicted proteins | sample MGYA00375140_ERZ795056 | MGnify/ENA primary metagenome ERZ795056 (study PRJEB30185, sample SAMN05720227) | activated sludge metagenome | isolation source: Anaerobic digester | place: USA | collected 2015-03-09 ...
ACTGTGATTTTTACAAATCTAACCAGAGATCATTTGGATTATCATGCCTCAATGGAAAATTATTTTTCGGCAAAAGAATTATTATTTACTCATATTCTAGAGAATTCTCCAGTGGATCCTTGTTTTGCAATCATCAATACGGATTCGAAGTATGGTCGAAAAATGAAAGTGGATACTTCGGCGGTGCTTTGGACCTACGGAAAAAGTGATGCTGATTTTACATATAAGATAACTCAGCTTTCTTTTCGGGGGACTCAATTTGTTCTAAAAACGCCCTTAGAAGAAATTTTATTTGATGTGCCTTTAATTGGAGCCTTCAATGTTGAAAATTGTGTTGCCGCCGTATTGGGGGCTCTTTCTTTTGGGGTTCCTTTGGTTAACTCAGCTCAAAATTTAAAAAACTTTTTAGGTGTTCCTGGTCGACTTCAGGCGGTTTCAAATGATCGCGGCCTTCATGTTTTTGTGGACTACGCTCACACTCCTGATGCCTTAGAAAATGTATTAAAAACATTAAATTTAATTCGAGGAAAAAATAAACAAGCAAAAATAAAAACCGTATTTGGATGTGGCGGGGATCGGGACAAGGGTAAGCGTCCCGTAATGGGGAAAATTGCGGAGACCTATTCTGATGAGGTTTTTGTAACGAACGACAATCCAAGAACCGAAGATCCGGATCAAATCATTCAAGAGATATGTTCTGGGTTTTTTAAACCAAATCATTGCATTAAAGAAAAAGATCGCTCCTTGGCGATTCAGAAAGCGATTCAGGGCTCTCAGGCCGGAGATGTCATTCTGATTGCTGGAAAAGGACATGAGGACTATCAAATTATTGGCGATCAAAAAATTGCGATGAGTGATTGTAAAATTGCAGAAGAAATTCTACGAGAGTTTCATCAGAGGATTTAATCGATGGGTCTAATAAATAGGGTTATAGTGAGAGGTTATTTATGGCAATAAAAGAATGGAGTTTAGATCAAGTGGTCAAGGCCACCCAGGGTGAGATATTAAGTTCTCCATTTGTAAAATTTGTGGGAATTGGTACAGACACGCGACAAGATCTTACCGGTAAATTATTTGTCGCCCTTAAAGGGGATCAGTATGATGCTCATGAGTTTTTAATTCAAGCAGTAGACCGAGGAGCTCACGGACTGTTGGTGAATAGCGGTGTTGCTGTTAGCGCGGAGATTCGCTCTCGTTGCAGTGTGATTGCGGTTCAAGATACTTTGCGAGGTCTTCAAGATTTATCCCATTATTTTCGTCAAGAAAATTCTCAAATGCAATTTTTAGCCGTCACAGGATCCAATGGCAAAACTACAACAAAAGAGTTTGCGGCACAGATGATTTCAACGGAAAGAAAAACCCATTGGAGCCACGCCAGTTTTAATAATCATTGGGGGGTTCCTCTTACGTTGCTCAATACTCCCGTCAACTCAGAAGTTGTTATTGTTGAAATGGGAATGAATCATGCTAAAGAGTTGACCCGACTTGTGGAAATTGCAGAGCCTCAGGTCGTTCTTTGTACAATGGTGGGGCGAGCTCATTTAGAGCATTTTAAATCTATGGAAGTTTTAGCTTCAGCTAAGTATGAAATTTATGAATCGGCGTCTCCTCGGGCGACACGCATTTACAATAAAGATAATCCCTGGACGTTAAAAATGTTTCAGGAAGATCAAGTCCGATTTCCTGATTCGAAAAAGATAACTTTTTCTCAAAAAGATCCAAAAAGTGATATTTTTTTTCAATTGGAGACCGTTACTTTTGATGAAATTTTTTTCAATGGTCATATTTTAGATGTGAATGGCCGATCTGTAAAAGGTTCATCTCGGGTGAAGGTTTTTGGTATACAAAATTTAATCAATCTGATGGCAGCCTCAGCACTTGCTCTTTCCTGTGGGTTGACTCCTGAGCAGATTTGGAAGGCCCTCTCTTTATGTAAAACCAGTTGGGGTAGAAATCAGATCGAGGTATTGTCATCGGGTGCGATTCTACTTTTTGATGCTTATAATGCCAATCCAGACAGTATGATGGCCCTTCTGGATAATTTAAAAAGAATTGAAGTTTCTGGTCGAAAAGTCGCGATTCTTGGGCAAATGTTAGAGATGGGAAAAAATTCTCCACTATTGCACGAAGAGTTGGGGCGAAAAGCTGCGGAAAGCGCGCTGGATGAGGTTTATTTCTTAGGGGCCCCGGCCGAGGGAGCAGCTTTTCAAAAAGGTTTTGAATCGTATCAGAATTCTAAATGCAGAGTTTTAACTGAATTTGATCTTACCGTGGCTCAAGAAATTTCGCAGAAGTTAAAATCGGGAGATCTGATCGCGCTTAAGGCCTCTCGAGGAATGAAATTAGAAAGATTTGTAGCTCCGTTATCTAAATCACGCACTGAGTTGTAATTGAGTTGTAAAATTCAAGGCAAAGATCTTAAAATAGAAACTTAAAATATAAAATAGGGTCTGGTGCAATTTTTAGATTTGTGATACAGGAGTTGAGATGTTTTACCAGTGGTTAGTTGATCTTACGGGAGAGTTCTCTCCATTTAATGTTTTTAGGTATATAACGGTTCGCACTTTTATATCCTTTTTTACGTCTTTTTTCATTTGTTTATGGCTAGGGCCGCACTTTATTCGTCGTGTGGCACAAATGAGCCAAAGCATTCGAAGTGATGGCCCCGAGACTCATAAAAAAAAGCAAGGGACTCCCACCATGGGAGGTGGGCTTATTTTAGCATCGACTTTAATTCCTTGTTTGATGTGGGTGGATGTGCGTAATCCTTTAGTTTGGGCTGTGCTTTTGATCACCTGGGGATTTGGCTTGATTGGATATTTGGATGATTGGTTAAAAGTAAGTCAGAAAAATCACAAAGGACTTTCTGGTCGTTTAAGATTGCTGGGCGAGTTTCTTATTTCTGGTGTGGTTATTGGGGTTTTAGTTTATAAATTTAATTTTTCAACTCTTGTTTGGGTTCCGTTTATAAAGAGTCTTCATTTTGATTTAGGGTTTACTTATATTATTTTTGCATCTTTAGTTATTGTTGGGACAGCCAACGCTGTAAATTTGACGGACGGATTAGATGGTTTGGCGATAGTTCCCGTGATGGTGAATGCTCTGACGTTAGCTCTTTTTGCCTATGTTGCTGGACATTCAGCCATCTCAAGTTATTTGCAGATTCCTTTTATTTCAGGGGCTGGAGAGCTTGTTCCCATGGCGGCGGCCATGGCGGCTGCGGGATTGGGTTTTCTGTGGTTTAATACCTACCCAGCACAAGTCTTTATGGGGGATGTCGGATCGCTTTCTTTGGGTGGATTTTTGGGAGTGATGGCGGTTTTAACGAAAAATGAAATTTTGATGGTTCTTTTGGGTGGAGTTTTTGTAGTGGAAGCGCTTTCAGTCATTTCGCAGGTGGCGTCTTTTAAATTAACGGGAAAAAGAATTTTTAAAATGGCCCCCCTTCATCATCACTTTGAACTTAAAGGGATGAGCGAAACAAAAATTATTGTACGTTTCTGGATTATTTCTGTGCTTTTAGCTGTGTTAAGTTTAGCGACATTAAAATTGAGGTAAAATATGTATAAAGAAGTGAGTGATCTTAAAGATAAACGCATTCTCGTTGTAGGACTGGGTCGAACGGGAGTGGCCTTGGCAAAGTTTTTAACAAAAAGTGGAGCCCAGGTGACAGTTTCAGATCATAAATCTAAACCTGAACTGGCGGCGCAACTCGAACAATTGGATGGGTTACCTTTAAAGTACGAATTGGGTGGGCACAGTCCTAAAACTTTTTTACAGCAAGATCTTGTGATTCTTTCTCCGGGAGTTCCAGGGAATTTAAAGATTTTTGAATATGCACGAGGGCAGGGGATCAAAGTCACTGGTGAATTTGAGTTCTCGGTCAATATGATCAAAGAACCTGTGATCGCAATTACAGGGACAAATGGAAAAACGACAGTCGCTAAATTAGCTCAAACTTTTCTGCAAGAATCGGGTATAAAAACTTGGGTTGGTGGAAGTTCAGAACATCCTATGACGGAGTATTTATTAAATGAAGAAAAAGCTCAGGTGGTTATTGCAGAAGTCTCAAGTTATATGTTGGAACACACAGAGAATTTTTCACCTAGAGAAATCGTTTTCACTAATTTAGCAGAAAATCATTTGGATCGTTATCGTTCTATGGAAGAATACGTGAACGCCAAACGGAAAATTTTTAAAAATACCAATCAAGCCGTCACTTCAATTCTAAATGCGGATGATAATGCTGTGGTTGAATTGGCTCGTGATCCAGCTGTTCAGCGGGGACGTATTTTCTACTTTTCGAGAAAGCCGGCCTTAGAGCCTCAAATCATGAATATTGGGGGGGCAGTTAATATTGGAAAAGATCTGCGTGTGCGCACAGGCCCAGAGATTGAAACCTACTCTGTAGAGAATGTAAAAATGAAGGGTCGATTTAATGTCGAAAATATTATGGCGGCATTATTGGTGGCAAAAGAATATGGAGCTAAGAAAGAGTCTATTCAAAAAGTAATCGATTCATTTAAAAATATTGTTCATCGTATTGAATATGTTCGCAAAGTCGGTGGAGTGGAATTTTATAACGACTCTAAAGCCACGAATGTGCATGCGGTGATGAGAGCCCTGGATGCATTTGAAGAAAATGTGATCCTTATCGCTGGTGGTAAAGACACCAATCTTAATTATGAACCCTTAAAAAGTTTAATTAAGAAAAAAGTAAAAACATTAATACTGGTGGGCGAAGCCAAAGAGCGTATCAATCGAGACTTAGGAGATTTTACAGAAACTTTTCTTATCGGAACCTTTGAGGAGGCCGTTTTGATTTCCTACCAAAAGTCGAGAATTGGCGATACGGTTTTGTTATCTCCGGGCTGTTCGAGTACGGATATGTTTGATGATTATGTCGAGCGTGGCGAGTACTTTAAGGAAATTGTTCGAAAATTTAGATGAAAATTTAAATTTTATTTGAATAGGTTAGGTGCTTGCGGGGTCCAGCTCCAAAGACTTTTGCCATTGCAAAAGTAAATTGTGGCTGGCACTCTAAAAGAGATGTTTCGATATTTATCCAGCAGTTTATTTTTGATGATCATCACCCTTATCGGTTTTGGTTTAGTTCAGGTTTATTCTTCAAGCTATATCTATGCGATTGAGTATCGAGACAATGGGTTGTTTTTTTTTCAACGGCAGTTTGTTTTTAGTTTTATTGCTATATTGGCAATGATGGCCGTGATTCATACTCCCTCAAAGTGGCTTGAAAAATATGGCTGGATGATGTGGCTTATTTCTGCAGCATTGGTGGCAATGACATTTGTTCCGGGACTGGGTGTGCGAGCGGGTGGAGCTTTGCGTTGGCTTAAATTGCCTTTTGGAATTCGATTTGAGCCTTCAGAAATTTTAAAACTGTCATTTGTTTTATTGGTCGCCACAGTGATCTCAAAAGAAAATTTAATTTTAAAAAAACTAAAACCGGGTTGGATCTTCTTGATGGTTTTTTTTCCTTTAGGAATACTTTTAAAACAACCTGACTTTGGAAGTTTTTTTATAATATTTGCTGTTGGTTTTGGTTTGCTTTTTTTATATGGACTTTCATGGAAATATTTTTTGGGCGCGTTGGGGGCTGCTATTCCTATCTTGTATTTTACTGTGATGACAGTTCCTTATCGTAAAGCCCGAATACTTTCTTTTTTAGATCCCTGGGCGGATCCTCAGAACAGTGGATTTCAATCGATTCAAAGTATGCTGAGTTTTAATTCTGGAGGATTTTTGGGAGTTGGTTTGGGAAAGGGACAGGGGAAATTATTTTTTTTACCAGAGGCTCATACTGATTTTACGATTGCTGTTTTGGGAGAAGAAGTGGGTTTTATTGGCTTTTTTTTATTGCTGGTTTTGTATGGCTTTTTAGTTTTTAAAGGTTTTCAAATTGCCACGCGTTCTGAAAAATTATTTAATAAAGTGACAGCCATAGGTATTTCTTTAACCTTTGCTATTTCAATTTTTGTGAATATGGGTGTGGCATTGGGCTTGTTGCCCACCAAGGGACTGGCATTGCCTTTTTTAAGTTATGGCGGAAGTTCTTTGTTAGTTTATAGTATGATGTTTGGTTTATTGATCAATTTAGAACAACAACTCGAAGTGGACCGAATCGAAGAACGACTTAAAAGATTTCGAAAAAATTAATTATAAATACTTGCAATAATATAAAAGGGTCCGATTTCACTTTGAAATGGAACTAAAATGGAGGCCTGTACATTGATGTTCCATATTCTGTGATCGGATCCAGCAACAACCTGGGGCAAAGAACTTTGAAGGTCATACCCGCCTTGATTGATGGCTTTTCGAGCTTGGCCGTAGATGATATTTATAATTTCACCGGTGGCACTTTCAACTTCAGAATTCATAGATGCATATTGTTCGCCTGTCATTTTGAACAATAAGGACAAGAGAGTTTTTTCAGGAAATGAAACAGCTAAAAAACCATTCAGTTTTGGGGAACTCATTGGGATGAGTCCTGTGGCCACGGTATGAAGTTTTTGATCTTTTGTAAAAAGTTGTGGTTTTTCGGCTGTACAATTGGTGGTTCCAGAAACAATTTGAATGGTGTGAATTGTCGCATTAATAAAATGATTGACCAAGGTGACATCTAATACGGGTTTGGCGGGGGCTTGTTTGTTTTTTGTTTTTTCAATAAGTTGAGTAATGGATTGTATTAATTCAGTATCCGTAAAGGGTTTTCCAATGACATCTACATTCGTTAGACTGGTAACCAAGGGTAAAACTTCACTGGGAAACCCACTCATAATTAGGACGGGAGTGTTCGCATTGCGTTTTTGACTTCTAAAGGATTCAATAAACTCGATGCCGTTGGATTTGGGCATTCTAAAGTCTGTTATGACAATATCAAAGTTTTGATTGATCATGCGCACATAAGCTTCTGCGGGTGTTGTTACAATAGTCACTCGAAATTGGCCGGTTTCTTTTAGGATTTCGCCTACGTAATTTGCAATTTCAACTTCATCATCTAATATAAGTATTGGTTTCATTGCTTAAGGATACATGAAAAAAATCAACAGAGGCAATGTCTGTTCTTGGTTTTTGACCAAGGTTGAGATAATCTTTTGATTTAAATTTAAAGTGCAGGTGCAGATTATGAAATTATTAATAGCTGGTGGCGGGACCGGTGGACATATTTATCCCGCCATTTCTATCGCTAGAGCCTTTCAAAAGCAGTTTTCGGATGCCCAAGTGGAGTTTGTTGGTTCACCACAGGGTCTTGAAACTCAAATTATTCCAAGAGAAAATTACAAACTGCATTTGATATCTGTCGGAAAACTTAATTATTCGGGTGGAGTTTTAAAAAAGATTAAAACATTTATAGGGTTACCTCTGTCTATTTTTCAGTCTGTTTTACTCTTAGTTCGGATCCGACCAGATATAGTCCTTGGTGTTGGTGGTTATGTTTCTGGACCATTAACACTTATGTCCAGCTTGATGGGATTCAAAACCTATATTTGGGAACCCAATGCCATACCCGGCGTCACCAACCGATGGTTATCTTATTTTGTAGAAACCTCTATGGTTGTTTATGCAGAGGCCGAGAAATATTTAAAGGGTTCAAAGATTCTACGCGTAGGTATGCCCGTTCGGGAAGTCATTGAAAAACTAAACAACGTCTCGGCTTCCGAACCCAAGACTCAATTTAACGTATTGATCTTTGGAGGGAGCCAAGGTGCAAGGGCTATAAATCAAGTGGTTAAGGATCTCTTAATATCAGACTCACTTTGGAGAGAGAATATTCAATTTAGACACCAAACCGGAAAATTGGATTTTCAATCGATTCAAGAGGCTTATTCGCACTTGCATTCAACGGATGAAAAGGTCTCAAAAGTGGAATGTTTTGAATATTTACATGATATGGAAAACCAGTATCTATGGGCGGATTTGATTATCTGTAGATCTGGAGCAAGTACTGTGGCGGAGCTTGCAGCCTGTGGAAAGGTGGCTCTTTTTATCCCTTTACCTTGGGCTGCTGATGATCACCAAAAGAAAAATGCAGAAAGTTTGGTTCGAGAAGGGGCTGCCACAATGATGGAGCAAAAAGATTTAAATCCTGATTCATTAAAATTAAAACTTTTAGAACTTAAAAATAATTCTGAGATCAGAAAAAAAATGAGTGAAAAAATAAGATCTTTTCATACAACAAATGCGGCATTGAAAATCGCTCAAATATTAGGCGATAAGTCCGAGGAGTCGTAAAATAATGAAGTTTTTAGAATTAAAAAATGCTCGATTTCATTTTGTCGGTATTGGCGGAATTGGAATGTGTGGATTAGCAGAAGTTCTTCACAATATGGGAGCTTCTGTTCGTGGAAGTGATATTTCAAAAAATGAACAGACAGAGTATTTAAAAACACTCGGTATTCAGGTTGAAATTGGTCATAATGAAACTCATTTACATCAACCCGATGTGGTTGTTTATTCCAGTGCAATTAATAAAAACAACCCAGAGATTCAAAAAGCCCGTGCACTAAAAATTCCGCTGATTCCTAGGGCTGAAGCCTTAGCTGAAATCATGAGATTAAAAAGAGGCATCGCCATAAGTGGAACCCATGGAAAAACAACCACCACCAGTCTTATTTCAAGTGTGTTTTTGGCCCATCAATTGGATCCAACAATTGTGATTGGGGGTCGATTGGATCTTATTAAGTCCACAGCCGTATTGGGGACTGGGGAGTGGCTGATAACAGAAGCGGATGAAAGCGATGGGAGTTTTCATAAGTTAAGTCCTGAAATTGCAGTCATTACAAATATAGGAGCCGATCATTTAGATTATTTTAAAAGTTTTGAAAATATTCAAAAATTCTTTTATGAATTTGCACTCAAAATTCCTTTTTATGGATTTGCCGTTGTATATGGTGATGATCCTTTAATAAAAAAACTTTTTGAAAATTTTCCGAAAAGAATTTTTTATTATGGATTTAAAAAAGAAAATGATTTTCGAATTGAGGGTGAACTGGGGGCTTATAAAATATTTTCTGATGAAAATCTATTGGGTGAAGTTAAACTGAATCTTCCAGGAAAACACAATGCTTTAAATGCACTTGCTGCAGCCGTTGTATCATTTAAATTAGGAGTTTCGATAGAGTCCATTCAAGAGGGATTTCGTCAATTTAAAGGTGTGGATCGCCGATTTCATTTTAAAGGAGAAACGCGAGGTATTAAGGTCTATGATGATTATGGACATCACCCCACAGAAGTGAAAGTGACATTGGAGGCCTTTAAAGAAAAGTTTCCGAATCACCGATTGGTGGTTTATTTTCAACCCCATCGCTACTCACGAACAGAGCATCTGTGGCACGAATTTGTAAATAGTTTCGCTTTGGCCGATGTTGTTTTTTTAGCCTCTATTTATCCAGCAAGTGAGGAGCCAATTCCAGGTATTACATCGGAACGATTGGCAAAAGAAATGAAACATGCGCACTGTTTTTACTATTCAGAGAAGTCACAGTATGTTCCAAAAATTATTGAGGAACTCAAACCTAATGATATCTTTCTGACGTTGGGGGCAGGAGATGGATATAAATTAGGTCTTGATGTACTTAAAGGCCTCTAGACGTGAATATGAACATAAATGATTTTACTGAAAAAAATGTTTCTCTTGCGCCATTCACCTCGTGGCAAATTGGGGGACCTGCTGAATATTTATCAAAGCCAAGAAATATTAATGAATTAAAAGAAATTTTAATTTGGTCTAAAGAAAATAATAAAAAGATTTTCCCTCTCAGTGGAGGGAGCAATGTGCTGGTTTCTGATGAAGGAATATCGGGAGTTGTACTTTTATTTAAAAACCTCTCTGGCATTACGTCCATTGAAGAAGAGGGTAAGACTCTTCATTTATCGGCGTTAGCGGGAACCTCCAAATCAGAATTATTAAAAATTTTATTAAAATATAATTCTTCTGCAGCACTTTTTTTAGCAGGTATTCCTGGGGATGTTGGCGGAGGTGTTGTAATGAATGCCGGCATTTCAGAAAAAGTAAGTCCTCGAGAGTTCTGTGAGGTTGTTTCTTGGATCAAAGTCATTGATTTTCAAGGTAAAGAAAAAACTCATTGTAATTCGGATTTAAATTGGACCTATCGACACTGCTTGGGCTGGGAACCTGGTGTTATTTATGAAGTGGGCTTTAGATTTAATATTCAAGATGATCCTGAAATATTAAATAAAGTTCGTGATGCCAACCGTTTGCGCCTTCAAAAGCAGCCTTTGGATATGCCCAGTTGTGGGTCTGTTTTTATGAATCCAGATGGACATCGGGCGGCCCAGTTGATTGATCAATGTGGACTAAAAGGTCTTACCATTGGGCAAGCTCAAGTTTCTCTAAAGCATGCTAACTTTATTGTGAATCTTGGCGGAGCTTCGGCTAAAGATACAATGTCCTTGATTCAAAGAGTGCAATTTGAAGTTAAGAAAAAATTCAATATCGACCTTCAGGTCGAGTGCCAGACTCTTTAAAAAAGAAAATAGACTTCGGGTCCTAATTCTATTTAGGATATTCTTATGATGAAAAATTCGAACAAAAAAAATAAAAAGCATTTCTTTATATCAATTATTTTTGTTTTTTTTCTTTTTGGAGCTGTACTGAGTGTTGCCTTTCTAGAGCAGAGAGGTTTTTTTCAAGTTACAAACTTTGAAACAACTATCGTTCAGCCCGAAGATCAAAAAAATTATATGGAACCCTTTATCGAAGATCTTAAACAGGAACTACAAAAAAAAGTGGGTCAAAGTTTATTTAAAATGAATTTGACTGAGTTAGTAAAAGAAGTTCAAAAAAAATCCTGGGTCAAAGAAGTTCATGTTCGAAGGGTTTGGCCCCATCAGGTTCATTTGCAAATTGATTCGAAGTCCATTCAAATGCTTTATCGAAATAAAAAATCACAGATTCAGGCTCTACTTGAGGATGGAGCGCTTATAGAAAGCCCCTCCAAAAATTTTCCTGTTGTTCCTTATTTAAAAGGAAAAGAATTTGAGTCACAATTAAATTTAAGAAGAAAAGCTGTTGCTTTTCTTTCTCAGATCCCTAAAGACGGTCGTTTTCAACAAAAAGAAATACTTGAAATTCAATATTCAGAAAAAGAAGGATTTCAGGTGAGTCTTGAGGCTTCATCTTTAAAGGTCAATCTAGGAACAGAAGATATAGAAAAAAAATCAAAAAGAGTTTCAAAAATTTTAGATTATTTAGACGTTCACAAACTTCAAGCCGAAAGCTTAGATTTAAGTGCAGAGAAAAAAGCATTTGCTAAAATTAAAAAATCCGAGATTGAATCTTCTGAAGTCACTGCGTCATCAATAGATAAGAATTAATAAAATATCTTGTCAGTCTGCGTAAGCCTCTCTAAGCTTTAATAAAGGACTTAAGTCAGAGTCCTGGAACTGAAATAATAATAAGGACTTAAAAAGGACTTACGGATGAGTACAATTAAGCCAAAAGCACCTATGCTGGTGGGCCTAGACATTGGATCAAGTAAAGTGGCAATGACCATTGGGGTGTTGAACTCAGAGGGTCAGATTGATATCGCTGGAGTGGGTCGCGCTCCGAATGCAGGTGTTCGTCAGGGTGTTGTTGTAAATATTGAAGCAACAACAGATTCAATAAAAAAAGCAAAAGAAGAAGCCGAGCTTATGTCAGGTTACCAAATCCACGAAGTGTGGGTTGGTGTTTCTGGTTCACATATTCATTCTTTTGAGTCCAAGGGAATGATTGCGATTAAAAATAAAGAGGTTACAAAGTCTGAGATCGAGCGAGTGATCGATGCCGCTCGTGCCGTAAATGTTCCAAATGATCGAATGGTACTTCATGTTTTACCTCGAGAATTTCGTGTGGATGG
>ERZ795056.6067-NODE-6067-length-11880-cov-33.977421_pt1 | contig 11880 bp, 8 predicted proteins | sample MGYA00375140_ERZ795056 | MGnify/ENA primary metagenome ERZ795056 (study PRJEB30185, sample SAMN05720227) | activated sludge metagenome | isolation source: Anaerobic digester | place: USA | collected 2015-03-09 ...
TCTCCGATGTGTTTGCGTTATTCGCTAAGTACGGCGATGAGGCGAAACTCCTCGCGGGAGGGCAAACGCTCCTCGCAACACTCAACATGCGGCTCTCGGAGCCGAGCGTGTTGATCGATATTTCGGGCATTGAACCGATGCGCGGCATCTCCGTCAACGGGCAGATGCTTCGCATCGGGGCGTTGGCGACGCATTCTGAGATTGAGGAATCTTCGGTCGTCGCAGCGAACGCGCCTTTGCTGAGTAAGACCGCGCCAAATATCGCGCACCGCGCAATCCGTAATCTTGGCACCATCGGCGGTTCCGTTGCCTACGCCGACCCCGCAGCAGAGTGGCCAACCTGCGTCGTTGCACTCGATGCGACGATAGTTGTACAGGGCGCAGCGGGTGAACGACGCATCGCGGCGGGTGATTTCTTCGTTGATCTGTACCAAACAGCGCTTCAAACCGGCGAACTCGTCACGGCCATTGAAGTTCCGGTCAAAACAGCCCGAGAGTGGAGTGACTTCGCGGAACTATCGCGCCGTCATGGGGACTACGCGATCGCGGGGCTTGCGGGGTGCGCGCAACGCTCTGCCAACGCGCTTTCGCAAGTTCGCTTAGTACTGCTCGGCATCGGTGCGACGCCGCTTCGTGCCAAGCGGGCAGAAGCGATTGTCGAAGGGGCACCACTCACCGATGCACTCATTGAGCAGGCCTGTGCAGCGCTCAAAACTGAAATTGAACCCGTTGCCGACCTGACGAGCAATGCGGACACCAAACGACATCTTGCGGGCGTGCTCCTGAAGCGCATGCTCACCAACGCAGCCCGTGGAGCCTAAGGCGATGGATACGACACTCGACAAGCTGACGGTGCAACTCACCGTAAACGGCCGATTGGAACGTCGCGAAGTACAGCCGCGCCAACATTTGATTGATTTCTTGCGTGAAGACTTGGGGCTCAAAGGTTCGCACGTCGGTTGTGAACACGGCGTGTGCGGCGCCTGCTCCGTGATGCTTAACGGCAAATTGGTGCGCGGTTGCCTGGTGCTCGCGGTGCAGGCCGACGGCGGCACGGTAGAGACCATTGAGGGCATCACTAAGAGCGGTGTGGCCGCGGACTTGCAAGCCGCCTTTGTTCGACGAAACGCGCTGCAATGCGGCTATTGCACGCCGGGGATGCTTACCGCAGCATTGGATCTCGTACAGTCGCAACCAACGGCAACGCGAGAAGAAGTTCGCGAATGGATGTCCAGCAACTATTGTCGATGCACGGGTTACCAAGCCATTGTTGACGCGATTTGCGATGTATTGGCCGCGCGTGCTGCAACTACGACCACGAACACGGGAGTCGCACGATGAGCCACGCAGAAACCGCGCTGCCCCCGATCTCTGAACACGACCGCTACATCGGCCAAAGCGTCAGTCGACCCAACGCCGTGCGCCTAGCCGAGGGCCGCGGAACGTTCGTCGATGATATTGATATGCCGCGCATGGTGCACGTTGTGTACTGGCGCAGCCCGTCGGCACACGCGCGCATCACGCGTATCGACGCGAGCTTTGCGCGCTTGATGCCGGGCGTCGTCGCCGTGGTCGATGGCGTGGAAATGGCGAAAGTCTGCAAGCCTTGGGTAGCCACGCTCTCGCACATGGTGGGCATGAAGTCCGCACCGCAGTATCCGCTTGCGATCGAACGCGCTCGCTGGCAGGGTGAGCCTGTGGTGGCCGTTGTCGCTGACACACGCGCACAAGCCGAAGACGCATTGCAGTATTTGGTCGTGGAGTGGGAGGCGTTGCCCGCGGTCGTTGAGACCGAAACAGCGCTTGATGCAGCAACGCCGATTATTCACCCGGATCTTGGCGACAATTTGTGTTTCACGCGCAGCTTGGACACGGGCGGCGTGGATGAAGCTTTCGCAAAAGCCGACGCTGTAGCCGAAGTGACATTTCAGTTCGGTCGTCACACCGGCGTGACGCTTGAGCCACGCTGCCAAATCAGTGATTTCAACCCCAGCGAGAAGCGGCTGACCGTGCATCACTCGCAACAAGCACCGCACATGATGCAGGATCTGTACTCGCGGCAGTTCGGCCTGCCCGAATCGCATATTCGGGTCATATGTAAAGACGTTGGTGGTTCGTTCGGAATCAAGGTGCACGCGTACCCGGATGACTTCGCGACGGTGGCGCTTTCGATCATGCTTGAGCGGCCCGTGAAGTTCGTCGCAGATCGACTCGAATCGTTTACGACCGATATTCACGCACGGCAACACCGCGTGACGGGGCGCATCGCGGCGGCGAAAACCGGAGAAATTCTTGCGTTTGAGATCGACGATCTAACCGGCATCGGCCCGTATTCAATGTTCCCGCGCACCAGCGCCATTGAGGGCAATCAAGTGGTGAACTTGGTCGGCGGTCCGTATCGTCACCAACACTATCGAGCGAAGCTCAACGTGGTGTTTCAGAACAAAACGCCGACCTGCCAGTACCGTGGCGTTGGTCATCCGATTGCGTGCGCGGTCACGGAAGCGTTGGTGGATGCTGCTGCCAATAAGCTGGGCATCGATCCACTCGTCATTCGCCAACAGAACGTCATTCGTGACAACGCGTATCCGTGCGCGGGCGCCTCGGGCGTGAAGTTTGAGGGTTTGTCGCACGAGGCATGCCTCGAAAAAATTGCTGTGATGATGAACTATCCGGCAGTACGCGCCGAGCAGGAAAGCCTACGCAAACGCGGCGTGTATCGCGGTATCGGATTCGCCGCGTTGATCGAGTTGACCAACCCAAGCGCAGCGTTCTACGGCGTGGGCGGCGCGCGTATTTCGGCGCAGGACGGCGCGACGATCCGCCTTGAACCCACAGGCGTGGTCACCGTAATGGTTGGCGTCGGCGAACAGGGTCAAGGCACCGAGGGTATCTTCGCGCAGATTGCAGCGGACGTCGTGGGTGTGCCGATGTCGGCCATTCGCGTGGTGACTGGCGACACCGATGTGACGCCGTATGGCGGTGGCACTTGGGCCTCACGCGGCGCGGGCATTGGCGGCGAGGCCGTTTTGCAAGCGGGCTTCGCGTTGCGTAAAAACATTCTCAGCCTCGCAAGCGTGATTTTGAAGCGCGAAGCCGAAACACTCGCGCTGCGAGACGCGCAAATCGTAGATGCCAGCACCGGAGAATCGGTGATGGCGCTACATGAACTCGGTCGCATTGCGTACTTCCGCCCGGATACGTTACCCGCAGGCGTGACGGGCGAACTCATGGTCACACGGCATTACGCGCAGCGTGACTATCCGTTTATCTTCACCAACGGCGTGCAGGCGAGCCTTGTCGAGGTGGATGTGGACACGGGGTTCGTGAAGCTCCTGAAGCATTGGGTGGTTGAGGATTGTGGTCGCGTGATCAACCCGATGCTTGTAGACGAACAGATGCGTGGTGCGGTCGTGCAAGGCATCGGAGGCGCGTTGTACGAGGAATGCTTGTATGACGAAGGCGGGATGCTGCAAAACGGCAACATGGCAGACTACCTGGTGCCGATGGCTGCCGAGATGCCAGACATTGACGTGGCGCACATCGAAACCACGACGAAATCTTCAGTGCTCGGCGCTAAGGGTGCCGGCGAGGCTGGGACGGCGGGGGCACCGGCTGCGGTCATGAACGCCATCAATGACGCGCTGCGACCGTTTAACACTACCGTCTATTCGCAACCGATAACGCCGGAGAAAATCCTGCGGGCGCTCGGTACGATTCGATAGACAATCAAACTAAAGCTTCAGCTTTTTGGCTCCAGCGACCGCCAGGCGGCGGTTAGCGCTCATTTGTCGCACATATCGACTTTGGCGATTTTTCTCATAGAACGACTGCCTGGCAGTCGTTTCATAGGCTTTTCACATAAAAGCTGTTAATGCATCACGCCGCTGCGACCGATCACGGTGAGATCTACGTAGCGACTGCCATCGTGCGATCGATTGTTGTAGCGCACGCTGAAACCGCGGTTATCGTAAGGATTCATCGTTTCGAGTGCGCGAATTAACGCGGCCGCAGACGGGGACGCCGAACCGGAGCGTTTGATGCCCTCAACTAGCACAGCCGCTTCGAGGTACGCTTCCAAACTATAGAACGACGGTTCGCCGCGTTTAAGCGCTTCAAGGTCGCGCAGGTAATCTCGCACGACGAGCATCGAGGCCCCCGTGGGAATGGGCACGATTTGCGTAACACCGAGCCCTTTGGCCGCGCCCTCGGTCTGCTTCATGACGAGCGTGGTGTCGATCGGCGAAAACGCGTAGCTAGATACGCCGCGAACCTGTTTCGACATTTCCTTCAACACGGGTACCGCTGCGTTCGAAAGCATGGCGAGAAATACGGCTTGCGGATTCGTCTTTTTCATCTGCTCGACCGTCGCCGTTGCAGTGTCGCCAGACGCCGATACTTTGTGCTCAGTGAAGGTGGTGATACCCGCCGCTGTGAGCGCTGCCACGAAGGTGTCACGCGTGGCTTGGCCGAAGGGCAAATCTTGTTGAATGATGGCGACTTGTGTAAGGCCGATGAGCTTGAGATGAGTGACGATTGATTTGGCTTCTTCCGCGTAACTCGCGCGCACCGGGAATATGTATGGGTTGTAATTGGCGCGTAGTGCCGCGGTGCCAGACGTCAGCCCCACCGTTGGGATCTTTAGCTCAGTAATAACTGGAATCGCGGCCGCAATGGTTGGCACACCGAACAGACCAAGGAATGCAACGGGGCGCTGCTGGTCGGCAAGCTGCTTCAAGTTGGCTACTGTTTTTGCGGGCAGATAGGTGTCGTCCAACGTTTCAACCCGAAGCAATTGCCCATTCACACCGCCTTCTCGATTGATGCGTGCAATTAGCGCATCTGCGCCGTCGCGTTTCGCGGTTCCGTAGGTAGCGAACGCACCGGTCAGCGGCAGAGTTCGACCAATGACAATTTCAGCAGTCGCGATGCCGCTTAACGTAAACAAAGCGCAGGCCGCCAACGAGCCAAAAAAAGCGCGCGCTAGTAGTTTCTTGTTTTTCACGTGGCACCAACGGGAGACCTGAATCATGCGTTTTCCAATGAGTTGCAGAACCTCATCATGCTAATGGCATGGCAAGGCTTGAGCAACGACTTTTCAACGGAATTCAACTAAGAAAATTCTTGTGCAAGCCGACGCGTGTCGCTGGAGCGACAACTAGCCGCCTGAAGGTGACGACAGCACGGCCATCTATCGCCTCGCTTTCGCCCCGCCTTGTACCAAGCTTTGACGCTCGACGTAGCGATAATTTCGACGTTCCGTCGTCGAGCACTTGCGCGAAGCGGACTAGCGGGAAGCCGTGTTAAGCAGGCGCTCAGCGCGCAGGACGTGCGCCGCATCTAGGCTACCAAGGCCCAGAAACGCTCCAGAAGGTTCGTAGAGTCTCAACAAAGGCTCGGGAGCGGTCACCGGCGTGTTCAGAGCGCTCGTCGGCGCCATCAAATGCACCACTTTGCCTTGTCGAATCTCCACGGATTGCTGCGCGTCGAGCCTCAAGGACGGCAAGTCCGCCACCAATTGATCCGTCGGTAGCAGCCAAGCGACGCGCGTCGCGTCATCGGCCTGCATCCATGCGTCCAATGGCTTCGCTTGTGTAAGTGAAAAACCACCGGTGAGGGTACGCTGTAGGTTCAGCAAGTGCCCGACGTTGTCGAGCGCGAGGGCCAAGTCGATTGCAAGTGTGCGGATATAGGTGCCCTTGCTGCAGCGAACGTCAATAGTGACTCTCTGCGCTTGCTCATCAAACGCTAGCAAATTGAGTTCGTGAATGGTCACACTGCGTGGCGCGATTTCGACGGCTTGACCCGCGCGAGCGTATTCGTACGCTGGTTTGCCTGCGATTTTCAGCGCGGAGTAGATTGGCGGGATTTGCACGATCGGGCCGCGAAATTTTTGAAGTGCCGTAGCGAGCGCGGCCGCATCCACTTTGGCGTCACTACGCGCGGTGATTTCGCCTTCGGCATCGCCCGTAGTTGTGGCGACTCCGAGTTGAATGATGGCACGATAACCCTTGTCAGAGTCGAGCAAACGCTGCGCGTATTTAGTCGACTCACCAATGCAAATGGGCAGCAACCCGGTGGCAAGCGGGTCGAGCGTCCCTGTGTGACCTGCCTTAGTGACACCAACCGATTTGAATACCCGCCGCAGTCGCGACACGACCGAAAACGAAGACATCCCCGCCGGTTTATCGACGAGTGCAACACCGTGCAAATTCATCGATTTATTGGCTGTCGTGAGGCGCGACAATGGTCGCCGCGTCGGGAGCGACCACGCGAGCATCATCAGCACGCGCGATGTCGATCAGCGCCGACAAGCGCGTACCCTCTTCGAACGTTTTGTCGTATTCAAAACGCAGTTGCGGCGCTTTGAAAATCGACAAGCGCTCGGCGATGCCGTGGCGCAAAAAGCCATTCACGCTCTTGAAGCCCAGATCAGCCTCCGCCTGCCCGGCGTAGCCGTCATGGTGCACGTAGCGCACCATGGCGTGAGACAAGTCAGAGGTCACCTCCACTTGCGTGATGGTGACACCCTTGACTCGTGGGTCCTTCACTTCCGTGGCGAGCATCTTCGCAAGTTCGCGTTGAACTTGCTCAGATATTCGCAGTGCGCGCGGCTTTAGCCCTTGTTTCATTGGGGCTACAGCGTACGCGAAACTTCAACGATTTCGTAAATTTCCAGGCGGTCGCCTTCTTCGATTTCGTTGTAATTCTTGAGCGAGAGACCGCATTCGTAGCCCTCTTTGACCTCTTTAACGTCGTCCTTGAAGCGCTTAAGCGAATCAAGCTCACCACTCCATGTGACCACGTTATCGCGAAGCAAGCGAACCAAGGCGTTGCGTTTGACCACGCCTTCAAGCACGTAACAGCCCGCAATAGCGCCAATCTTCGAGATGCGGAAGACTTGTCGAATTTCGACGAGACCCAGTGTGCTCTCTTTTTGCTCCGGTGCAAGCATGCCCGACAAGGCGTTCTTCACATCATCCACAGCTTCGTAAATGATGTCGTAGTAACGAATCTGCACGCCTTCGTTTTCGGACAGCTTGCGCGCGGTCGCATCTGCGCGTACGTTAAAGCCGATGATGATGGCCTTAGACGCTGCGGCGAGATTAACGTCGCTCTCGGTGATGGCACCGACCGCGCTGTGAACCACTTGAACGCGAACCTCTTCGGTTGAAAGCTTGGCCAAAGCGTGCGCCAAACCTTCGTACGAGCCCTGAACGTCAGCTTTGATGATGAGCGGCAGTTGCTTGGCCGCAGCTTCACCCATGTTGGCGAACGCATTTTCAAGCTTCGCAGCCTGTTGTTTCGCCAACTTAACGTCGCGGTATTTGCCTTGGCGGAACAACGCGATTTCGCGTGCTTTGCGCTCGTCGCCCAGCACCAACAAGTCGTCACCCGCACCAGGCACGTCCGACAGGCCTTGAATCTCGACCGGAATGGCTGGGCCAGCAGACGTAACTGTCTTTCCGTCTTCGTCGCTCATGGCACGCACGCGGCCAAATACCGAGCCCGCCAAGACCATGTCGCCACGTTTGAGCGTGCCGCTGGTAACGAGTACAGTAGCCACGGGACCACGGCCTTTGTCCAAGCGAGCCTCAATCACCAAGCCACGCGCAGGCGCGTCAACTGGGGCTTTGAGTTCAAGCACTTCCGCTTGCAGCAGAATGGTTTCGAGCAATGAATCAATGCCTTGACCGGTTAGAGCCGACACCGGAACGAAAATCGCTTCGCCGCCATATTCTTCGGGCACGACACCTTCCGTCACCAGCTCTTGCTTCACACGCTCAAGATTTGCGCCCGGTTTGTCAATTTTGTTCACCGCAACGATGACAGGCACGTTCGCCGCCTTGGCGTGCGCAATAGCTTCTTTCGTTTGCGGCATGACGCCGTCGTCTGCCGCCACTACGAGAATGACAATGTCAGTTACTTTCGCACCGCGTGCACGCATAGCCGTGAATGCTTCATGACCTGGCGTATCAAGGAAAGTGATGACACCACGCGGGGTGGTCACGTGATATGCGCCAATGTGCTGGGTGATGCCACCTGCTTCGCCGCTGGCAACACGGGCACTACGAATTTTGTCGAGCAGGGACGTTTTGCCGTGGTCAACGTGGCCCATGATTGTCACAACGGGTGGACGCGTAACGGCGTTGATGTCGACGTCGCCAGACGATTCAGAGAGAGCGGCATCAGGATCATCGTCCTTTGCAGCGATTGCTACGCGCCCCATTTCCTCAACGAGGATCATGGCGGTGTCACGGTCAAGCACTTGATTGATCGTGACCATCTGCCCCATCTTCATCATGCTCTTGATGAGTTCAGCGGCCTTGATCGACATCTTGTGAGCGAGTTCACCCACAGTGATTGTTTCCGGAACGATGATTTCGCGCGGCGTGGCATCTACTTGCTCAACAACCGGGCCTCGCTGCGATTCAGAGCCGCGCTGCTTGCTGTGGCCCTTGCCGCGAGCACCAGATTTCCAGCCATCTTTGGACGCCGTTGCGTCGGGTGTCCCACCATCGCGCGGCTTCATAACCTTTTTGCGTGCGGCGTCTTCTTGCCAAGCTGGCGCTTTTTTGTCACCTGGCTTTGCCCCGACACGTGCGCCTGCGGCCGGCGCAGTGGCGCCCGGCTTCGCGGTCGCCCCCGGCTTTGCCGGACGATGCAATGTGTTTTCGGTCGACTTTGGTTTTGGCGGCAATGGCGTCATGTCGACACGCTCACCAATGCGCGGACGGGCTGCCGACGATGGTGGTGTCGCTGCAGCTTGGACTTTTGGTTGTGGCGCTGGAGCAGTATCCAATGTCGAAGCGGCGACCGTCGTCGTAGCAACAGGCTGCGCGGGTACTACCGTGGCAGTAGCTTCAGCGACGACTGGCTTCGGCTTTACAACCATTACGACTGATTCGCCGACGACGGGTTTGCGCGCCGCAGGTTTAACTGCATCATCGCTCGTGTTCTCACTCGCTGCGGCAACAGGTGCGCTAACAGCATCGATAGCGGGCGCCTCAAGATTAACTTCCGCCGCCGCCTGATCTGCAGGTATTGCTGTCGTCCCTTTTGCTAACTTTTTCGCCTGCTCGTCTTCTTGTAGCGCGCGAAGCGTCGCTGCGCGAGTTGCTTCCGCCTCGCGCGTCGCAACCTCATCAGCAGACAGTACATGCGTCGGAAGCGGCCGTTCGACCGGCACTTGGGTGCCAGAGGGCTGGCTCGCTGCGACTGGAGTTGCCTCAGAAGGTCGGGTAACCAGAACACGTTTTTTGCGAACTTCCACTTGAACCATGCGCGACTTGCCCGAGGCGTCCGCAGTTCTCAGTTCGCTCGTTGATTTGCGTACTAGCGTAATTCGCTTCGACGCACCATCATCGGACGCACCGTGTTGCTTACGCAGGTAGTCGAGCAGCTTCCCCTTGTCGGAAGCAGACAACGCCGCATCTGCAGCTGTCGCGGTTACGCCTGCAGCTGCGAGCTGCTTTAGCAGCGCGTCCGGACTAAGATTCAGTTCACCCGCAAATTCAGTAACAGTCGTTTTTGTGATGCTCAAGCGGCCCCCTCGTGTTACTGCGCTGCCGCGAACCAAGATTCGCGGGCACGTGCAATGAGTTGTGTGGCTGCTTTGGCGTCAGAACGGCCCATTTGCTGGCGCTCCTCATCTGTCAAATCAGCAAAGTCGTTATCGATCAACGCGCGGGCCCGATCTTCTGGAAGCACACGGATGGCACAGAGCTCATCCGATGCCAAATCGCCTAAAGCGTCTCGAGTAGTGATTCCGAAGCGCGACAGCTTCATCAACAGTTCGGTGTCAACCCCTTCCAAAGTCTTGAGATCGTCCGACGCGTTCTCTAGCACTTCTTCTTTGGCAATTTCGTCGGTCAGCGCCGCATTGCGCGCGCGCGTGCGGAGCTCTTGAACCGTATCTTCGTCGAACGCTTCGATAGCTTGTAGTTCGGCGACAGGTACGTAGGCAACTTCCTCAACGGTAGAGAACCCCTCGTCGACGAGAATTTGGGCGACCTCTTCGTCGACGTCCATTTTTGCCATGAAGGCATCGCGCAGACGCGTCGATTCCGCTTCAGCTTTGTTTACAGATTGCTCTTCGCTCATGAGGTTGAGCTGCCATCCGGTCAATTCAGATGCAAGGCGTACATTTTGACCGCCCTTACCGATTGCCAAGGCAAGATTGTCCTCGTTGACGACCACATCCATCGCGTGACGTTCTTCATCCACAACAATGCTGGTGATTTGAGCGGGTGCGAGTGCGTTGATAACGAATTGCGCGGTGTCCTCTGCGAACAAAATAATGTCAATTCGTTCGCCAGCCAATTCGTTAGTGACCGAATTGACGCGTGAGCCGCGCATACCAATACAAGTGCCTTGCGGATCGAGGCGTGGGTCGTTTGATTTAACTGCGATTTTTGCGCGCAAACCAGGATCGCGAGCGACCGCTTTAATCTCGATAACGCCTTCTTCAATCTCAGGTACTTCAAGCTCAAACAACGCAGAAACAAATTGAGGTGCCGTACGCGACAGAATCAATTGGGGGCCGCGCGCCTGTCGGTCGATGCGAAGAACATATGCACGAACCCGATCGCCCACTCGGAAGTTTTCCTTGGAAATCAATTGATCGCGCGGAATAACACCTTCCACTCGACCAGATTCCACAATGATATTTCCACGGTCAATACGACGAACGGTGCCGTTAATCAATTGATCGTTACGATCAAGAAATTCTTCCAGCACTTGTTCGCGCTCAGCGTCACGAACACGCTGCAAAATCACTTGCTTAGCGGCTTGAGCTCCAATACGCCCAAACGGCACGGGCTCAAGCGGTTCCTCAACAAATTCGCCCATCAACTTGGTGGTGTCGAACTCGTGTGCTTCACGGAGCATCATTTGATTGTCTGGGTCAACGAAATCATCGTCAGGCACGATTAGCCAACGACGGAATGATTTGTAATCGCCTGAATCGCGATCGATTTCGACACGAGCCTCGATACGCTCTTTGTTCAGTCGCTTGGTAGCCGACGCGAGCGCCTGCTCTAGGGCTTGAAAAATGACTTCCTTCGGGACGCTTTTTTCACGGGCCAACGCGTCAGCAAGTACCAATATTTCGCGATTCATCTTGTTCTCCGACTAAAACTGTGGCACCACGCGAGCGCGTGCAACGTTTACATAAGGTATGTTCATCACCACACCGTCTACTTCCACGGCGACCGCGTCATCGTGGAAACCAAGCAGCGTGCCAGTAATTTTTCGCATCGATTCAAATGCCGGCTCTATCGTCAATTTCACGACGTCGCCAGCAAACCTAACAAAGTGCTCGGGCTTTGTGAGCGCGCGATCCATGCCCGGGGTTGAAACCTCAAGATGATCAAATTCAACATTCGAAGCTATGAGCGCGTCTTGAACCAGGTCAGAAACGGCGACGCAGTCTTCAAGTCCGATCAAATCTAGCCCACGCTTACTCTCGTGCTTATCAATAAAAACGCGCCACAATCCTCGCGCGGACGTGTACTCCGCTTCAATGAGCTCATATCCCCGAGCGGCGAGTGCGTTGGCAATTATCAGTTTCGCTTGTGTCGTCACAAAAAAAAATGGGCCTAAGCCCATTTCCATGAATACACCGGCGATGAACGCTCAAAAAGAGCAATTCCCCGCACGGGGAAGTGGTGGCCAAGGGCGGAATTGAACCACCGACACGCGGATTTTCAATCCGCTGCTCTACCAACTGAGCTACTTGGCCGAAATCGTAATTCTAGCAATTACTTGCCCATCGTGCGCAATCGACGATGGATAAGCAAACGCCCCACCGATTAGGGTGAGGCGCTTTGAATGAGTTAGTTTGACACTGACCTACTTTCGCGAGCTATAAGGCTGACT